>Ga0073934_10000613_pt1 | contig 99184 bp, 89 predicted proteins | sample LarsenN4metaG_FD_76834 | JGI IMG/M metagenome (GOLD analysis project Ga0073934, IMG submission 76834) | Hot spring sediment bacterial and archeal communities from British Columbia, Canada, to study Microbial Dark Matter (Phase II) - Larsen... ...
ACGCTCACCGCCGCGCCCCCGGCCCCGCGGCGCGCCGCGCGCGCCCGCCCCGGCCGCCGCGCACCGCGCGCGTGCCCGCCGCGAAGAGGCTCGCCACGCGCCTCACCCCCGAGCCTCGAGCAGCGCCTCGAGCCGGTCGAGCCGCGCCTCGAGCCGCGCGACGCCGCCCGCCTCCTCGATCGGCGCCGCGGCGACGCCGTGGAGGACGAGGTCCGTGAGCGCGTCCGCGGCGCGCTCCACGTCGAGCGGGCGGCGCCCGATCACGGAGTTCCAGGCGAGGTGCTCGATCCCGCCGTAGATCACGTCGCGCACGACCTGCGGCGGAACCTCGGGGCGCAGCTCCCCGGTGCGCGCGCCCTCCTGGAGGACGCGCAGCGCGAGCCCGGTGAGCTCGCGGTTGAGCTCGCGCACCACGCTCTGCTCGTAGTCGTCGAGCGGGCGGATCTCGGAGATCACCACCCGGCACAGCCCCGGCTCCTCGGTGAAGGCGCGCAGCTGGCTCCAGATCACGAAGCGCAGGCGGTTGCGCGCGCCGCGCACGCCCTCGAGCCCCTCGCGCAGCGAGGCGATGAGGCTCGCGTAGAAGCCGCGCATCACCGCGAAGAGGAGCTCGCGCTTGCTCGCGAAGTGCTTGTAGAGCGCGCCCTCGACGACCCCGACGCGCGCGGCGATCTCGGCCATGGACGCGCGCTCGTAGCCCCGCTCGGAGAAGACGGCGCGCGCGGCCGCCGCGATCTCGCGCGTGCGCTCCGGCCCGGGCCGGCGGCGGGAGCGCCGTGAGCCGGACTCACCGCCGGCTCCGCGGCGCGGCCCGCGCGCGCGTCGCGGCCGCGCGGGCGCCTGCCTGTCCGTCTTGGCCACGCGGGGCGACCTCCTCGCTTGACGCCGACTGCGAAGTAAACCAGACTCACCAGGGCCCCGTCAACCCCGCCCGGAGGGAGGCTTCCCATGGCCACCGCGCCCGCCGCCCCCACCGCCGCGCGGCCCCCGTCCGCGCCCGGCTTCGCCCTCACGCCCGAGCAGCAGGCCACGCTCGACCTCGCCGACCGCTTCGCGCGCGCGGAGCTGGCGCCGCTCGCGGCGCGCATGGACGACGAGGAGTGGTGGCCGCCGGAGGTGTTCCCGAAGCTCGGCCGCGCGGGGCTCCTCGGCGTCACGATCCCCGAGTCGGAGGGCGGCCCCGGGCTCGACCTCTTCGCGAGCGCGCTGATCCTCCAGGGCATCGCGCGCTGGAACCAGGCGGTCGCGCTCTCCTGGCTCGCGCACGAGAACCTGTGCGTGAACAACGTCCTGCGCCACGGGACGCGGGAGCAGCGGCGCCGCTTCCTGCCCGGCCTCGCGGACGGGACGAAGGTGGGCGCGCTCGCGCTGACCGAGCCGGGCGCGGGGTCGGACGCGCTCGGCAGCATGGCGACGACGGCGCGGCGCGAAGGCGACCACTACCTCCTGCGCGGGCGCAAGCTCTTCATCACGAACGGCCCGATCGCCGACGTGATCCTCGTCTACGCGAAGACCGCGCCCGAGCGCGGGCCGAAAGGGATCTCGGCGTTCCTCGTCGAGAAGGACGCGCCCGGCTTCGCGGTCGCGCAGAAGCTGATCAAGATGGGCTGCCGCGGCAGCCCGACGGGCGAGCTCGTGTTCGAGGACTGCCGCGTGTCCGTCGAGAACCGGCTCGGCCCGGAGAACGGCGGCGTCGCCGTGCTCATGAGCGGGCTCGACCTCGAGCGCGCCGTCTCGGCCGCCATCTCGATCGGCGCCGCGGAGCGCCTGCTCGATCTCTCGCTCGCTCACGCGCGGGAGCGCCGGCAGTTCGGCCGCCCGATCGCCGAGTTCCAGATGATCCAGGCGAAGCTCGCGGACATGTACGTCGGGCTCGAGTCGATGAAGCTCCTCGCCTACCGCGCGCTCGCGGCGTGCAACGAGCTCCAGCAGGACGCGGGCGGGCGCGGCGAGGTGCACAAGCTCGCGGCCGCCGCGCTGCTCCACGCCGCCGAGGCGTGCTCGAAGATCGCGTCGGACGCCGTGCAGATCCACGGCGGAAGCGGGTACATGTGGGAGATGGAGGTGAACCGCATCTACCGCGCGACGAAGCTCATCGAGATCGGCGCCGGGACGAGCGAGGTGCGGCGCATGATCATCGCCGAGGAGCTGCTGCGCGCGGGGCGGTCCTGAGTCGAACGGCGCGGGCGTCGTCGCACCGCGAAGCCCTTCGGGCGCCGCCCGTGCGCCGCGGCGGGCGGGCGTCCGGTGGTATGCTCCTGGCACCCGCTCGCGCCCCGGGTGGAGGCCCCATGTCGAGCCTGGCCCGCTTCGGCGCGTACGCGGCCGCCTTCGAGAAGGCGTACGCGACGAACGACTGGTCCGTCCTCGAGCCGTTCTTCACCGAGGACGCCGTGTACGAGGTCGGGCTCGGCCCGCCGCTCGGCGGCCGGTTCGAGGGTCGCGCGGCGATCCTGCGCTACTTCGAGCGCGTGGTCGACGGCTTCGACCGCCGCTTCGCGAGCCGCGCGGTCGCGCTCCTCGAGCCGCCGCGCGAGAACGGCGCGTCGGTGTGGATCCGCGGCAGCGCGACGTACCGCGGGCCCGGCGTCCCCGATTTCGTGCTCGAGCTCGAGGAGAGCGCGGAGTTCGAGGGCGACCGCATCCGACGCCTCGAGGACCGCTACGAGCCCGCCATGGCGCGCGCGCTCGACCGCTACCTCGCGGCGCACGGGCCGAAGCTCGGCCTCGCCAGCTCGCTCTAGCGGAGGGGTCGCGGCTCGGCCGCGCGCTCTGCGCGGCGCTACGCGCCGAGCAGCTCCGCCGCCTCCGGCACGCCTTCGCGCAGCTTCTTGCGCGCGCGCACGAGGTGGGCACGCACCGCGTCGGGGCGGCGGCCGAGGCGGGCGGCGGCGTCGGCGGCGGAGCAGCCGTCGGCGGCGCAGAGCACGAGGATCGCGCGCTGCGCGGGGCTCGCGTCGGCGGCGAGGACCGCCTCGCAGCGCGCGAGGACGCGCGCCGCGTCGAGCCGCGCGTCCGCCGGCGCGGCCGGCGCGGCGGCGCGGTGTGCGACCGCGTCGAGCGGCGCGCACGCGTCGCGCGCGCGGCGCCGGAGGCGCCGGCACGTCACGTGGTGCGCGATGCCGAGGAGCCAGGTTCCGAAGCGCGCGCGCCCCTCGTAGCGCGCGAGGCCGAGGTGAAGCGCCAGGAATACCTCCTGCGCCACGTCCTCCGCATCCTCCCGGCTTCCGAGCCGCGTGGCCGCGAAGCGCCGCACGCGGGCGGCCCAGCGCGCGTGGAGCGCCGCGAAGGCGTCCGCGTCGCCCGCGCGCGCCCGCGCGGCGAGCGCGGCGTCGGGATCGCCGTCGCCTCCTGCGAGGAGCGCGGCGGCGCCCGCGGAGCGCGAGCCCGCGCTGCGCCTCGCCCCGGTGTCGGGATCGCGCCCCGCCCCGTCTCGGAAGGATCCGCCGCCGACCGACGCCGCCGCCACGTCCCGCTCCTCCAGCGTCCGGCCGCGCAGGCGCCGGACGCGCGGAGGATGCGGGCCGCGGGTGCGCCCGCGCTGTGGAGCCCTTCACACCTCGTCGCGGGCGCGCTGGAGCGCGCCGCCGCGGCGCCACATGAAGCAGGAGTCGGGACGCGCCCCGAGGCCGGCCGCCGCACCCGCCGCGGACCCGAGGAAGAGGTCCGCCAGCGCGGCGACGCACTGGACGTAGCCCGGCGCGAGCGAGAGCAGCGCGTCGAGGCGCGGCGCCGCCGCGGCGTCGCCGCCCAGCCGGCGCACGAGCTCCGCGCCGAGCCCGCCGACGAGCGGGCGGCCGACGAGGTCCGCGACCTCGGCGCTCCGGTCCTCGAGCGGAGCGTCGAGGGACGCGCGCGTGCGGCGGCGCTCCGCGAGCGCGAGCGCCTCGAGCCGGGTGGTGACGCGGTCGAGGCGCGCGTGCGCGCGCACCTCCGCGTGCGAGGCGAGCTGGTCGAAGAGCTCGTCGCCCGCCTCGCGCGCGAGGTGGACGTCGGCGAGCTGGACGGCGAGCTCCATCGCGCGCTCGGGCACCGCGAAGCCGTCGATCGTGAGGCTGCGGCGCAGGACCCGGGCCCCGGGCGCACGCGGCGGGCCCGGGAGCGCCGCCTCGAGCGCGAGCACGCGGAGCGCGGTGCTGGCCGCGAGGCGCGCGAGCGTGAGAAGGTGCGTGCAGCCGCGCGGCCCGCCGAAGCAGCCCGTGAGGGCGGGCAGGAAGTCCCCGTCGAGGCGCACGCCGACGAGCGCCTGGAGCGCGCCCGCCGGGTCGCGGCAGCTCTCGCCGCGGGTGGCGGGCGACGGCTCGAACGCGACGGACGGCTGCTCGACGCGAAGCTCCGTCAGCGCGCGCGCGGCCGGGTCGACGCGGGCGGCGAGCGTCATGTGATGGATCACGCCCGGGAGCTGGAGCGCGCCCGGGAGCGGCACCAGGCCCCGCTTGCGCAGGTCGAGCACCTGGCCGCACAGCGCGAGCGCGCCGCCCTCCGCGGCGCGCACGTCCACGGTGAGCATGCGCGTGTGGAGCGGCTCGACGCGCGCCTCGGTCGTCATGGCGCGACGCTAGCGCGGCGCGCCGTCCGCGCAGCCGAGCTCCGCGAGGGCGCGCTCCCAGGCGGCGGCGTCGCGCGGCCCGACCTCGACGCGGCGCCCCGCCCCGGTCCACACGACGTTCGCCGGCAGGCCGCGGGCGCCGGTCGTCCGCCACGCGCGCCCGCGCGGGTCGCGCAGGTGGGGGAGGTCCGCGCCGCGCAGGCCGTGCTCGTCGAGGAAGCGCGCGACCTCGTCGGCGCTCTCTCCTGCGTTCACGGCGACGACGCGCACGCCCGCGCCGTCGCAGCGGCGCGCCGCGCGCGCCAGCCGGGGCAGCTCGCGCTCGCAGTCGGGGCACCAGCTCGCCCAGAAGTGGACGAGGAGCGCGCGCTCGCCGGGGGCGAGCGCGAGCCGCTCCGCGCTCCCGTCGAGCCGCTCCAGCGCGAGGGCCTCGCCGCCGGCCGAGGCGGCGCGCGGCGCGGCGACCAGACCCACCCCGGCCGCGGCCAGCGCGGCGAGCGCGCGCGCCCGCGGCCTGCTCACAGCGGCAGCAGGAGGCCCACCGACCACACCTCCTTCTCGCGCTGGAAGCCGTGCAGCCAGCCCTGCGCCAGCGGGACCTGCACGGCGGCCCGGAGCGACGGCGCGCGCCCGCGCACCTTCCACGGAAGTCGCACGCGCAGCGCGGGCGTGGCGTAGAGGATCGCGCCCCCGCTGTCCTCGTAGCGCGCGCCGTCCTGGTGGTCGTGGCCGGCGTAGCGGAAGTCGAGCCCGAAGCCGAACGTGAGCGCCTCGAGCGCGGGCCGCCCGAGGGCGTGGCCGAGGGGCACCTCCACCGCCGCGCTCGCCAGGAGGACGTCGCCGAACGCGTAGTCGAGCGAGCCCGGCGTGTTCTCGCGGTAGAACACGCTCGCGTAGAGCAAGCCCCAGTCGCGCCGGTGCACGGCGGCGAGGCCGCCGCCGAAATCCCACGAGCCGGTGCCGGGCTGGAGGTGCGGGTCGCGCCGGCCGTCGACCTCCGTCTCGTCGCGCCCGGTCGGCGCCTTCAGCCAGAGCCGCCCTTCGAGCCACGTGCTCGGGAGCAGCTCGCGGTCGCGCCAGAGGACGAAGCTCGACGCGAGCGAGAGGTCGCCGAGCCCGTTCAGCGTCGAGCGGGAGCGCTCGCCCGCCTCGCGCTCCACGATGCGGTTGAACGAGAACGGGACGTCGAGGGTGAACGTGACCCGGTCGAGCGGCGTCCAGCTCGCGAAGAGATCGAGCCGTTGCCCGTGGCTGCGCTCGCGGCCGTCGCCCGCGTGGGCTTCCTCGTCCGCGTGCTCGTGGCCCCCGCGCGCGTCCGCGGAGCCGTCGTGCGCGTGCCCGCGCTCGTGCGTGCCCTCGCCGTGCGCGGGCTCGTCGCCGTGGGGCAGCAGCCCGCTGACCTTCCGGAAGCCGCGGGCCTCGAGGTAGAGCGAGAAGGAGCCCACCTCCTGGGCGGTGGCGCCGTGCGCGCCGAAGAGCGGGTCGCCGGCCAGGCACACGGAGCACGCCGCCGCGGGCGCGGGTACGAGGAAGAGACCGGAGAGAGCGAGCGCGGACGCGAGAAGGAACGCCGGCGCGAAGCGCGCGCCGACACGCACGCGAGACATGGAGACGCCTCCGCGCGGCGGCGCGCGCGCGCCGCCGCGCCAGACCTGGGGACGCAGCAGACCGTCGTGGATGCGAAGCGCGGTCAGGCGACCCGGGGCACCGGATCCGGCGCGGAGCCGCGCGCGAGGGCGGTCGGCTCGGCGGAAGCCGCGAGCGGCGCGGTGTCCGCGGGCTGCGCGAGCGCGGGCACCGCGCGAGGCAGCGCGGGCGGAAGCGGGGAGACGCCGGAGGCGGCGGGCGCGTGCGCGCAGCCACAGGGGCACGCCGCGCGCAGCTCGCGCACGCCGGCGTCACGGGCGGCGACGGGCGCGTGGGTCGGGTGGAGCGCCAGGGCCGCGTAGCCGGCCTCGCGCGCGGGCTCGGGCGCGGCGCCGGGCGCGCACGGGACGGACGCCGCGCCCGCGTGCAGCAGCGCGAGGAGCAGGACGGCGAACGCGCGCATCGGCGCGATGGGATAGCAGCCGCGCATCCGCACGGCGAGGCGCCCGCGGCGGCGCCGCGGCCTCAACCCTTCACGCACACGAGCGGCTCGAGCCGGGCGACCTTCTTCGCGAGCCCGGCGCCTTCCGCGGCGTCGACGACGGCTTCCACGTCCTTGTACGCGCCGGGGGCCTCCTCGGCGACGCCGCGCAGCGACGGGCTCCGGACCAGGATGCCGCGGCGGGCGAGCTCGTCGACGATCTCGCGCCCGCGCCAGCGGCGCGTCGCCGCGTGGCGGCTCATGCTGCGGCCCGCGCCGTGGCAGGCGGAGGCGAACGAGCGGCGCTCGCCCTCGGCGAGCCCGGCCAGCACGAACGACGCGGTGCCCATGGAGCCGCCGATCATGACCGGCTGCCCGACGGCGGCGAGCTCGGGCGGGAGATCGGGGTGACCGGGCCCGAACGCACGCGTCGCGCCCTTCCGGTGCACGAACAGCCGGCGCCGGCGCCCGTCCACCTCGTGGGTCTCCTCCTTGCACGTGTTGTGCGAGACGTCGTAGAGGACGTCGAGCCGCGCCTCCGGAAGCACCGAGGCGAACGCCTCGCGCGCGAGGTGGGTGAGCACCTGGCGGTTCGCGAGCGCGCAGTTGATCGCCGCCCGCATCGCGCCGAGGTACTCGCGGCCGAGATCGGAGCGGATGGGCGCGCAGGCCAGCTCGCGGTCCGGCAGCTCGATCCCGTGCTCGCGCGCGGCGCCCGCCATGCGCACGAGGAACTCCGTCCCGATCTGGTGGCCGAGCCCGCGCGAGCCGCAGTGGATCGAGACGACGACGTGGTCCTCGGCGAGCCCGAACGCGCGCGCGGCGCCGGCGTCGTGGACGCGCGCGACGCGCTGCACCTCCAGGTAGTGGTTGCCCGAGCCGAGCGTCCCGAGCTGCGGGCGCTGGCGCTCCTTCGCGCGCGCGGACACGTGCTCGGGCGCCGCGCCCGCCGCCGCGCCGCGCTCCTCGACGCGCGCGAGGTCGCGCGGCTCGCCCCACCCCCGCGCGACGGCCCAGCCCGCGCCGCCCGCCAGCATCGCGTCGAGCTCGTCGTCCGAGAGCCGCACGCGCCCCTTGCTGCCGACGCCGGCGGGGATCGCCGCGGAGAGAGCGTCGGCCAGCTCTCTCTGCGCGGCGCGCACGCGCTCCGCGGGAAGCCCCGTGAGGAGGCAGCGCACCCCGCACGAGACGTCGAATCCGACGCCGCCCGCCGAGACGACGCCCTCCTCGGGGTCGAAGGCGGCGACGCCGCCGATCGGGAAGCCGTAGCCCCAGTGCGCGTCGGGCATCGCGTACGAGGCGCCCACGATTCCGGGCAGCGTGGCCACGTTGCGCACCTGCTCGAGCACCTTGTCGTCCATCGCCTGCACGAGGGCGGCGTCGGCGTAGAGGACGCCCTCGACGCGCATCTTGCCGCGGCGCGGGACGACGAACGTGCACGCGTCGCGCCGCGCGAGCTGGGCGAGGTCCATGGCGGGGAGGCTCCCGTCAGACGTCGACCACGCACTGGGCGAGCCAGCGGCCGTCCGCCTCGCGGCGCACCGCCAGCTCCGTCAGCGTAGCGCCCTTCACCTCGACGGCCGGCTCGTGGCGCGCCACGTCGACCGGCTCGCCGTAGGCGCGCGCGCGGAGCCGCCGTCCCTCGTCCAGCGAGACCTCGAAGCGGGAGAAGAGCATCCCCCGCGTCGCCATCTCGTAGACGACTGCGTCGAGCCAGACGGGGAGGAGGAGCTCCTCGTCGGGGGCTTCGCAGCGCAGCTCGACCGCGTCGCGCGGCGCGACGCGCCCGGGATCGGTGACGACCGAGGTGAGGGCGAGCGCGGCGCGCTCGAACGCCTCGGCGCGGCTCGCGCCCCGGCCGCGCACGCCGATGTCGGCGCCGTGGACGAAGGTCTCGGAGTCGCGCGCGCCCACGCGGAGAGCGTACCGGGCCCGCCGCGGCGCGCGCGGCGGCGGCCCCGGGCGGCCGAGCGCCGGCGGCGCGCGGCCCCGCGCACGCCGGCCGCGCCGGCCGCGCCGCGTGCCGGGCTCCTGACACATCGCGACCCGCCGGACCACATCCCCTCGGATGCGTCGAGCGAGCGCCGCCGTCCTGCTCTTCTGTGCCGCGCTCGCCGCGGGGGCCGGATCCGCGCGCGCGCTCACGCTCGCGGACCTCCAGGCGGGCGAGAGCTTCACCCAGGAGGGCGTGGTCTACGAGAACTTCGACGTCAAGGTGCTCGGGCGCGGCCTCTCGCGGGACCTCTCGCGCTACGAGGTGATCCCCGGCCCGTGCGGCTTCATGATCACCGGCGACGCCGCGGTCGGGAACGGCGGCGACGGCCGGCTGCGCATCCGCTACGACGTCTCGACCACCGAGGAGGGCGGCCTCCTCGCGAGCAGCGTCTCGGTCTTCGGCGGCTCGGACCCCGAGACGATGGTGAAGAACCGCCGCCGCATCTTCGACGACGGAGACCGCGTCGCGGCCCTCTTCGCCAAGCCCATGCCCGGCATGGACTTCCTCCAGGTCGAGCTCGACGGGCTGGGGAGCGTGCGGGTGATCGACACGATCCGCGTCTGGGGCCGCTTCGCCGACGGGGCGAACGTGACGAGCCGCTACCTCACGGCGGACTGCATCATCCCGGAGCCCGGCACGGCGCTGCTGCTCGCCTCGGGGCTCCTCGGGCTGGCCTCCGGCGCCGCGAGACGCCGGGGACGCGCGACGGGACGGGCGGCCTGAGCCGCGGCCGCCGCCGGGCGGGCCGCCCGCAGGCGGCGCCGCCCGGCGTGCCCCGGATCAGGCGGGCTTGCGCGCGGGGGCCATCGCCGCGACCCCCTCGCCGTACTCGTGCGCCCGCTCGGCGAAGTGCGCCGACCCGGCGCCGAACGTGTACGCGCTCTCGCTGTGCTCCGAGAGGTCGAGGCCGAGGTCCTCGTCCTCCACGTCGACGCGCAGGCCCATCACCGCCTTCACGGCGTGGGCGATCAGGAACGTCATCGCCACGGCGAAGACCGCCGCGAAGGCGGCGCCCTCGAGCTGGATGAGGAGCTGCGCACCCAGCGACGGCGGCTCGTCGACGAGCGCGGTGCCGAACAGCCCCGTCGCGATCGCACCCCACAGCCCGCCGAGGCCGTGCACGCCGAAGACGTCGAGCGAGTCGTCGTAGCCGAACGCGGCCTTGAGGAAGACGATCGCGGCGTAGGAGATCACGGAGACGCCCGCCCCGATCGCGATCGCCCCGAGCGGGCTCACGAACCCGCAGGCCGGCGTGATCGCCACGAGCCCGGCCACCGCGGAGGTCGCGGCGCCGACGGCCGTGGCCTTTCCGCGGTGCGCGATCTCGATCAGCGCCCACGCGACGACCGCCGCGCACGCCGCGGTGTTCGTCGCGAGGAACGCGGAGGCGGCGAGGCCGTTCGCGCCGAGGGCGCTCCCCGCGTTGAAGCCGAACCAGCCCGCCCAGAGCAGGCCGGCCCCGATCATGCAGAGGGGCACCGAGTGCGGCGGCATCGGCTCGCGCCCGAAGCCGGTGCGCTTCCCGAGGACGAGCGAGAGCACGAGCGCCGAGAAGCCGCTCGACATGTGGACCACGAGGCCACCCGCGAAGTCGAGCCCGCCGGCCTTGAAGATCCAGCCGTTCGCGTTCCACACCATGTAGGCGAGCGGGCAGTAGACCAGCAGGAGCCACAGCGTCACGAACGCGAGGTACGACGTGAACTTCATCCGCTCCGCCACCGCGCCGAGGATCAGGGCGGGCGTGATGATCGCGAACATCGCCTGGAACATCGCGAAGAGGAGCTCCGGGATGAACTCGGCGGGCGCGCCCACGTCGGGCACGATCTGCCACGTGGAGGCCTTCGTGACCCCGGCGAAGCCCGCCTTCGCGAAGTCGCCGAGGAAGCCCGGGATCAGCTCGCCGCCGCTGAACGCGAGGCTGTAGCCGACGAGCACCCAGAGGACGCCCACGACGCCGGCGCCGACGAAGCACTGCATGAAGACGTTCAGGACGTTCTTCGCGCGCACGAGGCCGCCGTAGAAGAGCGCGAGGCCCGGGAGCGTCATCATGAGGACGAGCGCCGAGGCGGCGGTCACCCAGGCGGTGTGACCGGGGTCCGCGGCCGGCGGCGCGTCCTGCGCGCGCGCCGCGCCCGCCACGAGAAGCGGTACGAGGGCGCCCGCGGCGCGCGCGAGCGTCCCGGCGCCGCAGCGCCGTAGGGGGTCGAAACCAGCGAGCATGTGTCGGCTCCTTCCCGGCGGTCCCCGCGGAAGCCACCGGTGTCGTCGTCTCCAGGCCGGCCGCGCCGCCGTGCCGCCGCGGCCGGGAGCGGCGCTCGCGCCGTTCCCGGGGCCGCGTTCGCAAGCGACGTGCCAGGCCGGAGGCCCTCCGCGGGCGTCGCGCCGTCGGCGCCGAGCGGCCGGCGCCCGCGGAACGGTCTGCGCTGCCGAGTCCTTGGGCAGCGCGCCGCCCGAACGGGCACGCCGGCAGCCCGAAAGCGTCGGCGGGCGCCCGGTCGCGCCGGACGCCCGCCGCCCTTCCCACCCGGCGCGCGCGGCTAGTGCAGCGCCGCGTCCGAGCGCTCGCCCGTCCGAATCCGCACCGCGTCCTCGACGGCGAGCACGAACACCTTCCCGTCGCCGATGTGGCCCGTCTTGGCAGCGTCCTTGATCGCGGTCACCGCCTTCTCGGCGAGCCCGTCGGGCACGACCAGCTCGATCTTCACCTTCGGCAGGAGGTCCACGACGTACTCCGCGCCGCGGTACAGCTCCGTGTGTCCCTTTTGGCGGCCGAACCCGCGCACCTCGCTCACCGTCATGCCGTGGATCCCGAGCTCGACCAGGGCGGCCTTCACCTCGTCGAGCTTGAACGGCTTGATGACGGCCTCGATCTTCTTCATGACGACCTCCTCCCGCCGTGCCGGCGGCCCGCCGCAGCGGGGAGACGCGCCGGGCGAGGGCGACCCGCACGACCGGCTGCGCCGAGCGTCAGCAACCCGCGTGCCACGCCCGTGCGGCGTGCCGGCGCGAGCCCGCCCGGGCCGGCGGCGACCGGCCGGCGCGCCGCCGCGGCCGCGCGCCTGCCGCATCGCCGGGCAGTTGCCCGCGCTGCGGGCGCGCCCGCGCGCGACGGCGCGCGTGTTGACGGGACCGCGGAAGGCGCGATGATGCGCCCGTCGCGGTCGCGCCGGAAGCGCGCCCCGGGGAGCCCATGCTCAACAACATCGCCCTCGTCGTCGCCACGCTCGGCCTCCTCGCCATCCTCGGGCTGATCTACCGCGAGGTGCGCTCCGAGGCCGGCCCGCTCGAGAGGAACTCGATCGTCGCAGGGGCGGTCGTGATCGTCGTCGTCGCCGCCTGGCACCTCGCGGCGACCGCGACGGGCGGCAGCCACTAGCGCGGCCGGGCGGCGCCGTGCCGGACCGGCCGCGCCGCGCCGCCCTCTGGATCGCCGCGGGCCTCGTCGCCGCAGCGGCCGTCGCGGCGGCCGTCTGGCTCGCGCGATCCCTGGACGCCCGCGTCGAGCGCGCGCTCGAGCGGATCGGGCGGGAGCTGCTCGGGACGGACGTCGCGATCGCGCGCGTCGACGTCGACCTGCGCGGCGGGCGCGCGACCCTCTACGGCCTCGAGGTGGCGAACCCGCGCGGCGAGCGCCTCGCCTTCTCCGGCGAGCCGGCCCTCCGGAGCGACCGCATCGACGTGACCTTCGACGCGCGCAGCCTCCTCGGCGACGGCCCGATCGTGCTCACGGACGTGCGCGTGCGCGCGCCCCGGCTCTCGGCGGAGGCGACGCCTTCCGGCGTGAACCTCGTCGAGCTCCAGCGCCGCGTCGCGCAGGCGAGCCCCGCGGAGGTGGAGGCCCGCGCCGGCGCGGAGGCCGAGGCGCGCTACGCGATCGAGCGCTTCGTGATGGAGGGCGCGAGCGTGCGCGCGGACTCGCGCGCGCTCGGCGGCGACCTGCGCGAGCTCGCCCTGGCGGACGTCGAGCTCCGCGGAATCGGCGGCGCGCGTGGCGCGAGCGCCGCCGAGGCCGGAAAGCGCGTCCTCGAGGCGCTCCTCGCGCGCACCCTCGCGCAGCTCGCGCGCGAGCAGATCGGCGCCTACCTGGACCAGCGCCTCCAGGACCTGAAGGACCGCGCATCCGAGGCGCTGCGCGACCTCCTCGGGCCGCGCCGCCGCGAGTAGGAGGTCGTCTGCGCGACGCCGCGCCGCGAGCGCGGCGGCGTCGGACGAAGGGGCTCGGGCGGAGCCCGGCGACCCCGCGATCCCGCTCGAAGCGCAGAGCCGCGCGCGCGCCTCGACGCCGGCGGCGGACCCGCTACGGCTCGCGCAGCACGGGAAGCTCGTCGCCCGGCGCGAGCGCGCCGGCGAGACGCGGCGCCCGGAACACGCCCGTCGAGGAGCGCGGCTCGAGGAGGAGCGCGGCGAGACGCCCCGCCGGCTGCGCGAGGTCGACGCGCAGCGTCCCGGCGGGAAGCTCGCGGCGCTCCTCGCCGGCGCGCGTCTCGAGCAGGATCTCGGCGCCCATCTCGCGCCCGCCCACGAGGCGCGGACGCCGCTCCAGCGCGGTGACGCGCTGGACGACGACGCGCGCCGCGCGCGGCGCTGCGAGGACCTCCGTCGCGATCCCGTGCCCCGCGAGGAGCGCGCGCAGCGTGGCGCTCGCGCGCGGGAGGAGGTAGGCGGCCGGCAGGGGAAGCGGCTCGCCGCGCTCGACGCGGCCGCGGTAGGGAAAGCGCAGGGGGACGAGCGCTCCGCCCGCCGCGCGGCGGAGCGGGATCTCGACCGCGGGCCGCGCGGGATCGGGCGCGAACGCCGCGCGCAGGAAGACCGGCGCGGGACGCCGCCACGCCGCGCGCGCGGCGTCGGCGCGCGCGCGGATCGCCTCGCGCTCGCGCGCCGCGAGCGCGAGGAACGCGCGCGCGCAGAGCGCCTGCTTGCGCACGCGCTCCGCGAGGTTGCGCGGCGTCGCGTAGTCGCGGCCCGGGGGGTCGAGCCGGTTCTCGACGAGCACGGAGAGCGCGCCGGCGAGCCCCGCGTAGTTGCGCAGGTTGCGCAGCGTGAGCCCGCCGCCCGTCACCGGCTGCGCCGCGTCGAGGATCTCGCCGGCGTAGCGCGACGCGCGCAGGCCGTCGCCCTCGATGCGCGCTCGCAGGGCCGGGAGGAAGCGGCCTTCGGCGAAGGCGGCGAGCGCCGCGTCCACGTTCGGGTGGTTGGCGTGCTCGAGCTGCGCCTCGAAGTCGGTGAGCCAGCCCTGCGCCCCCAGCGTGCGGCGCTTCCAGAGCGCGGACTCGTGGAGGTCGAGCACCGCGTGGGGCGCGAAGCGCCGGAGCAGACCCGCGAGCGCGCGCGACTCCGGCTGGCTCAGCAGCACGAAGTCCGTGGAGAGGTTCACGCCGGCCGCGTTCGTGCGCCGGCGCAGGTCGCGGCCGTCGGGGTTCGCGTTCGCGACGACGACCACGTCGAGGACGCCGAGGAGGGGACGCAGCGGGCCGAGGGCGAGGTCGCGCGCGATCGCCTGGAGCGCCTCCGCGCCCGAGGGCTCGGTTCCGTGCTGCGAGCCGACGAGGAGGACGCGCAGGCGCGCCGGGTCCGGGCGCGCCTCCGCGCGAAAGGCGGCCCGCTCCGAGACGACGAGCGCCTCGAGCGGGCGCCCCCCGGCCGAGCGGCCGAGCGCGAGCCGCCTCGCCTCGGGAGCCGCGGCGTCGAGGCGCGCGAGGAAGGCGGACAGCTCGGCGCTCGAGGGGAGCGCGCCGCCGCCGCTCGCCTCGAAGGGCGTCGCGAGGAGGGGCGCCGTCCGCGCCGCTCCTCCGGCCTGGCCCGCCGCCGCGCCCGTTCCTCCGAGCGGCGCCGACGTCCACGCGACCGCCGCGACCACCCCCAAGGCCCGAAGCCGCCGCACCCCCACAGCGTCGCCCCGGCCGCGGCGTTCAGAAAGGGGTCGGACGCAGCCGAGGGACTTCCGGCGAGGCGCTCGTCCACGCGGGGGAGCGCTCTTCCGCGCAGCCGCGCGCCGGGCGCGGGATGCGCGCGGCCGACGCCGTATCCTGCGCGGCGAGGTGCTCCCCATGGCCGACGTCCCCCGCTCGCTCGCCGACGACGTGGAGGCCGCGGCCGGCGCGCTCGGCCTCCGGCTCGACGCCACCGCGCGCGACGACTACGCGCGTCTCGCCGCGGCGTTCGTCGCGAGCGCCTCGCTCCTCGACGCCTGGCCCGACGACTTCCCGCCCCCGCGCCACGCCCGCGGCCCGGCCGTGCGGCCGCCGGCCGCCGAGAATCCGCTCGGCGCCTGGTACGTGCGCGTCCGCGTCGAAGGCGCGCCCGGCGGCCCGCTCGCGGGCCGCACCTGCGCGCTGAAGGACAACGTGATGCTGGCGGGCGTCCCGATGATGAACGGGACGCGGCTCCTCGACGGCTACCTGCCGCCGCTCGACGCGACGGTCGCCGTGCGCGTCCTCGACGCGGGCGCCGACGTCCTCGGGAAGGCGGTCTGCGAGTCGTGGTGCGTCTCGGCCGGGAGCCACACGAGCGAGAGCGGCCCGGTGCGCAACCCGCGCGACCCGACGCGCCACGCGGGCGGCTCCTCCTCGGGGAGCGCCGCGCTCGTCGCGGCCGGCGAGGTGGACCTCGCGATCGGCGGCGACCAGGGCGGCTCGATCCGCGTGCCGGCGTCCTTCTGCGGCGTCGTCGGCCTGAAGCCCACCCACGGGCTCGTGCCCTACACCGGGATCCTCCCGCTCGAGCCGACGCTCGACCACGCGGGCCCCATGACGCGCTCGGTGGCCGACAACGCGCGGCTCCTGGAGGCGATCGCGGGCCCCGACGGCGTCGATCCGCGCCAGGCGAGCGCGCGCGTCGAGCGCTACACCGCGGCCCTCGGCGCGGGCGTCGAGGGCCTGCGGATCGGGCTCCTGCGCGAGGGCTTCGCGCAGCCCGGCGCGGAGCCGGACGTCGACGCGCGCGTCGAGGCGGCGGCGCGGGCGCTCGCGCACGAGGGCGCGCGCGTCGTCGAGGTGTCGATCCCGCTCCACCGCCAGGGGGCCGCGCTCCTCGCGCCGATCTTCCAGTCGGCCGTCGCCACCGTGCTCCACACCGACGGGATGGGCGTCGGCCGCGAGGACGCCTTCGTCCCGAGCCTCGCCGAGCGCGTGCGCGCCTGGCGCGAGCGCCCCGACGCGCTTCCCGTGACGCTCACCGGCCTCCTGCTCGCGACCGAGGTGCTGCGCCGCCGGCACGGCTTCCGCTACTACGCGAAGGCGATGAACCTGGTGCCGCGCGTCCGCGCGGCCTACGACGCCGCCCTCCAGGACGTGGACGCGCTCGTCCTCCCGACGACGCCCTTCAAGGCGCCGCCGCTCCCGCCGCCGGACGCCCCGCGCCAGGTCCTGATCGCGCACGCGTTCGCAGCGACGGTGAACACGCAGGTCTTCGACTACACGCACCACCCCGCGCTCTCCGTCCCGTGCGGCGAGAGCGCCGGGCTTCCGGTCGGGATGATGCTGGTGGGGCGGCCGTTCGAGGAGTCGACCCTCTACCGGGTCGCCGAGGTCGTGGAGGCCGCGGAACGCCCGCGCGCGCGCGCGCGTAGTACCATGCCGCGCCGGAGGTCTCCCCCGTGCGCCCGCTGCCCGCTCCCGCCGCCGCGCTCCCCCTCCTCGCCGCCGCGCTCCTCGCCGCCGCGCCGTCGTCGGCCCGCCCCGACGGCTTCGTCCCGGAGCGCGACGCCAGCCGGCGCGCGCTCCAGTACCTGAAGTTCGCGACGCAGGAGATCGTCGCCGGAAGCGTCCTGAACGCGATCGCCCACATGGAGCGCGACCGCGTCGATCCGCGCTACGACCCGCCCGCCGGCGCGATCGACGTCGGCGACTGGAGCGCCGTCTGGGACAAGCTCGACCACCTGCGCGACACGCGCGACTTCGACGCGCTCTACCTCCTGAACGCGCTCCTCGGCTACGAGGGGCACCCCTTCCTCACGCCCGCGCTCTGGGAGCGGATCCGCACGTCGCTGCTCTCCTTCAAGACCTGGTACACGGACCCGACGCCGCCCCTGCCGGATCCGGCGGACCCCGAGCGCACGTGGGACGACAGCTACTACTGGAGCGAGAACCACCAGATCCTCTATCACGCGATCGAGTTCCTCCTCGGCGAGCGCTACCCGGACGAGTGCTTCTGGATCCACGGCCTGGAGCGCACGCAGGACTGCAGCGGCCCCGGGGAGATGACCGGCGCCGCGCACCGCGAGCGCGCGCGCGGCTTCGTCGAGCGCTGGATGGAGGAGCGCTGGGCGACGGGCTTCGCCGAGTGGCTCTCGAACGTCTACTACCAGAAGGACCTGACGCCGCTGCTGACGCTCGCGGAGTTCGCCGAGGACCCGGAGATCGCGACGCGCGCGGCGATCCTCCTCGACGCGCTGCTGCTCGACGTCGCGACGCACCTCCACGAGAACGTGTTCGGCGCGACGCACGGGCGCTCCTACATGAAGGACAAGTACCGCGGCCCGGAAGAGGACACCTGGAACGCGACGCACCTCCTGTTCGGGAAGAAGGGGACCCGGCTCTACACCTCGCGCGGCGACCCCGGCGCGACGCTCTTCGCGCGCGCGCAGCGCTGGCGGCTCCCGGCGGTGATCCAGGAGGCTGCGCAGGACCGCGGCACGTCGCTCGCGCGCACGCGACAGAGCTTCTTCGTCGACGAGCGCGGGCCGATCGTCGACGACCCCGCCTACCCGCCGGGGCACCCGTTCGAGGACAGCGAGCCGAGCTTCACGTTCTGGTGGGGGCTCGGGGCGCAGACGCTGTGGCAGGTCGTGCCGATCACCGTGATCCAGGGCGACCGCTACGACCTCTGGAGCACGTCCGTGCTGCGGCCGTTCCAGCCGCTGCGCGCCATCCTCGGCGACCCGCCGGACGTCGCGCTCGGGCAGGAGATCGCGCAGGGCACCTGGCCCGCGTCCGCCGCCCAGCTCCTGCGCGAAGCCAACACCTACACCTGGCGCACGCCGGACTTCATGCTCTCCACCGTCCAGGACTGGCGCAAGGGCGCCAACGCCGCGCAGGTCCACGCCTGGCAGGCGACGTTCGACGCGGACGCCCTCGTCTTCACGACGCACCCGATGAACCCGGTGCAGCCGCCGTCGGAGTGGGTCGGGCGCGACGAGGGCTCGCCCGGCTACTGGACGGGGACGGCGTCGATGCCGCGCTCGGCGCAGCACGAGAACGTCGCGATCCACGTGTACTCGCCGCTCTACGCGGACGGCGGGGTGCTCGGCTTCTTCGACTACGAGGCGCTCACCCACGCGTACGTGCCGCGCGACCAGTTCGATCAGGTGGTGCGCCGCGGAAAGTGGCTCTTCGCGAAGCGGGGGAAGGGCTACCTGGCGCTCTGGTCCTGGCGCAAGACGGAGTGGCAGGAGTATCCGGCCGAGGAGCTCGCGCTCCCCGCGAACCGCCCGAAGGGGTCGTTCGACCTCGTGGCGCCCGGCGGCGCCGACAACGTCTGGATCGTCGAGTGCGGCCGCCAGAAGGACTACGGGACGTTCGAGCTGTTCCAGGCGGCCATGGAGAACGCCGCGGTCGAAGTCGAGCCGTTCGACACCGGGCTCGGCCACCAGGCGTTCGACGTCGTCTACGCCTCCCCGAGCCAGGGCCGGCTGAAGCTGCCGTGGGAAGGCCCGTTCGTCGTGAACGGACGCGAGCGCGCGCTCGACGGCTACCCGCGCATCGACAACCGCTGGGTGACGGCGGCGCGCGGCGATCCCTCGTGGGACGTGCGCGGGAGGCGCGGGCGGCTCCTCCTCGACTGGGCGGCCGGAACGCGCGCCGCGAGCCCGCGCCGGCGCTGACCGGCGCCGCGGTCAGCGCCCGACGCCCGGCTCGCGCGGGACGCCGAGGAAGCGCCGCACGGCCTCGATCGTGTCCGCCTCCTCGGGGCGCTTGTCGGGCCGGTAGCGCCGCACGCGCGCGAAGCGCAGCGCGACGCCGCCCGGGTACTGCGAGCTCGCCTGGACGCCGTCGAAGGCGACCTCGACGACGAGCTCCGGCCGCACGTGGACCACGGGATCCTCGCGCGCGACGGCGAGCGCCGAGAGGCGCTCCGTCTGCCAGCGCAGCATCTCGTCGGTCATGCCCTTGAAGGTCTTCCCGAGCATCACGAAGCCGCCGCGCTCGGGGTCGCGCGCGCCGAGGTGGAGATTGGAGAGGAGGCCGCGGCGCCGTCCGCTCCCCCACTCGACGGCGAGCACGACGAGATCGAGCGTGTGCGCGGGCTTCAGCTTGAGCCATGCCCCGCCCCGGCGGCCGGCCTCGTAGGGCGCCTCCAGCGACTTCGCCATCGCGCCCTCGTGCCCGGCGGCGAGCGCGGCGTCGAGGAACGCCGCCGCCTCGCGCTCGCTCGCCGCCAGCGCGCGCGGGACGCGCGCCGCGGCCGGGACGCGCTCGGCGAGCGCACGCCAGCGCTCCTCGGCGGGGCGGTCGAGGAGGTCCTCGCCGTCGACGTGGAGCAGGTCGAAGAAGAAGCCCTGCAGCGGGAGCTCGGCGCGCATGGCCCCGACGTCGAGCCGGCGGCCGAAGCGGCGCATCGTCAGCTGGAACGGCTCCGGGCGCCCGTCGGCGCGGAGCGCGATCGCCTCGCCGTCGAGGACGAGCGCGTGCGCCGGGAGCGCGCGCACTGCCTCGACCAGCTCCGGCACCCGCGCCGTCGCGTCGAGGAGGCCGCGCGTGTAGATGCGGACGTCGTCGCCGAGCCGGTGGACCTGGACGCGCGCGCCGTCGAGCTTCCACTCCAGCGCCGCGCGTCCGCCGAGGCTCGCGAGCGCGTCCGCGGGGGCCGCGGCAGTCTGCGCGAGCATCGGCTCGAGCGGCCGCAGCAGCTCGAGGCGGAAGCCGGCGAGCTCGGCGGCGCCGCCCTCGAGCGCGGCCGCGGCGACCTCGGCGAGGCTGCCGGCGAGCATGCGCGCGCGCCGCACGTCGGAAGCGGGGAGCGAAGCCGCGCGCGCGATCGCCTCCACCATGACGCCCTCGAGCGCGCCCTGGCGCAGCTCGCCCACGAGGAGCGGGACGAGGAAGTCGCGCTCCGCCTCGGTGGCACGGCCGAGGAGCCCCGCGAGGGCCTCGGCGCGCGCCGCGGCCGAGCCGCGCCCGCGCAGCGACGCGAGCCGGGTGAGCGCGCGGTCCACCTCGAGGATCTCGAGCGAGGGCGCCGCGGCGGCGCGCGCCTCCGCGAGCGCCGCGCGCAGCGCCGCGCCGCCGACGCCGATCCGCCCCTGCGGCAGCTCCCCCGCCAGCCATGCCGCCCCGACCCGTCGCTCCTCGGGCGCGAGCCGCCGCAGCGCACCCGCGAGCCGGTCGACCTTCTCGAGCCGGCCGCGCGCCGCCGCCACGGCGCGCGACGTCTCCGCCAGCTCGTCGACCCGCACGCACCACCGCCTGTTAAGAAAGGGGTCAGACCCCGTTGTTAAGAAACCTCGCGGCGGGGCGGCGGGCGGGCGGCTAGCGGAACGTGCGGTCGAACAGCGCGTCGATGGCCGCCTGGCCGTTCTCGGCGAGAAAGCGCGTCCCCGTCCCGCAGAAGTGCGGGTGGCGCACGACCGGGTCGGGCGCCGGCTCGAACGCGTCGCCGCTCCAGCGGAACCAGCCGTCGCGCTCCTGGTCGAACACGAACAGCGGCTTGTTGCAGAGCTTCGCGAACTCGGCGCCCCAGCCGGTGCCGCCCTTCACCGTCTCGTCCGGCAGGATCTTCCCGACGACGTAGATCTCCTGGCCGTGGTTGACCTGGTGCCAGATCGTCTGCAGCACCTTCTTGAAGAGCGGCGTGTCCGGGTAGCTGCGGTGCATGAGCCGGCTCACGTAGGAGAGGCTCACGTCGCCGTGCTGGAGCTCCTCGTGCGTGAGGACGCGGATTCCGCGCCGGCGCGCGTCGTGGTGACCCTCGAACGTGAAGTTCACCTCGTCGACGCCGCAGCGCTCCGCGGCCGCTCCGAACGCGGCCTCGGCCCCGCTCGCGGCGCCGCTGAAGAGGATGCAGTCCTCGGGCTTCACGACGCCCCTCCCGCACGTGGGGTCGAGGCTACCCGCCGGCGCCGCGCGCGCCAGCGTCCGGCGGCGGCGCCGCGACCTCGGGCGGCGTCGCGCAGCCGCGCTGGCGGCGCTCGCCCTGCACCCGCTCGAGCTCGCGCTCGCGCAGCTCCGCGGCGCGCAGCGCGTAGCCGCCCGGGGCGTCGCCCGCAGCCGACGCGAGGAAGGCGAGCGACTCCTCGAGCGCGGCGGCGCGCGTCGCGAGGGAATCGCACGGCGCGCGCCCCCAGCGCCGCGCGATGGGATCGCCCGGCTCCGACGAGACGTGCTCGGCGCTCTCGTAGAGCTCGAGGAGGTCCATCTGCGCGGCGCGGTCGGGACCCGCGCGGACGTCTCGCGACGGCGCGCCGCCGCCGTCGAGCGTCGTCCCGAGCGGGATCACCTTCGCGCGCATCACGTCGTAGGCCCACGCGCGCTCGACGCGCCCGCCTTCCACCAGCTCGCGCACGCGCGCGAGGTACCCGAGCATGCGCGCGTCGCGGTTCGGCGTCGAGTAGAGCTCCCAGAGCGGGCTGCCCTCGCGGCAGCGCGCGGGCGCCCCCGCGCACGCGCGATGGCCGGCGACGACGATCTTCACGCGCTCGCGCGCGAGGCGCTCCGCCTGCTGCGCGTAGCGCAGGAACTGGCGGTCCGGGGGCACCGGGTCGGGCGCGAGGCGCTCCGCGACCGCGCGCGCGAAGGAGAGCTTCCCGCTCGTGAACGCCAGGTCGTACTGCTCGTCGGAGTAGCCCGGCTGGCGCTCGAGCGGGACGTAGTCCCAGCCCGCCTCGCTGCGCTCCACCCAGCGGAAGCGGCGCAGCCCGTGGCCGCGGTCGACGGGCGTCGGGCCGGAGAAGACGCCGACGCGCAGCCGGCGCACCGCCGGCGGGAGCGTCGACTCCCAGGTCACGAGCGGGTGCGGCTCGGTTCCGTCCAGCACGACGCGCGCGACGACCGCCGCGTGGTGCTCGGCGTGGTAGAGGACCCCTGCGCGCAGGTGCGCGCGGTCGAGCGCGACCGGGTAGCTGTCCTCGGGAATCGTCTTCGTGCCCACGTTCGCGAAGAGAAAGCGCAGCGCCGCGAGGAAGCGCGCGTCGCGACGCCAGTCGCCGCGCGTCGCCGGCCCGAACTGCGGGCTCCAGTGCCCGAAGCGGAAGCCGTCGATCGAGGTGGCGGCGATGGGGAGCCGGCGCTCGCGCGCGTAGATCCAGCGCAGCGCGTAGGGGAGGTCGGCGCAGTCGTGGGCGAGCCGGGGGCGCAGGAAGAAGTCCTCGTCGACCTCCGCCTCCGTCCACGCCGCGAAACGCGCCTCCTCCTCCTCGCTCCAGTCGCGCTCCGCCTCCCACAGCGCGGCCGCCGCCGGGCGCGCGAGCGCCGCGAGCGCGATGGCCGCGGCCAGGAGGCGACGTGCTGCCCCGCCCAAGCCTCTTCCCTCCCCTCGATCGTAGGTGGCCCGCGGAGGCGGATCGGGTGCGGGGCCCAGGGGGCGACCGTCGCGGCGCCTGGGTCGCCGTCCCGGCGGGGAAAGCTCTGGTCGCCGGGACCCGGCTCGTCGTCACCATGCGAACGCGATCGCATGGTTGCGCGGGCGCCACCGCGGCCCGTCACGGGCAAAAGCCCGATGGGCCGAGGGCGGCCCTATACTGCGCCCACGACGACTTGCGAGGGCGTGGGCCACCCCCGGGGCGGACGCGCGCCCGGAGGGAACGCGTGCCGCATCGACGCCTCGCCGTGCTTCCGCTCGCCGCCATCAGCGCGCTCGCCGCGACGGCCGCCCGCGCAGGGACCCCGACCCCGCTCGTCGCCGAGCAGGTGACCGTGGGCAACGCCGCGACGCACCTCTTCGGCGGAACGGACGCCGACGGCGGGGTCGACGACTGGTACCTCTCGAACGGCATCGTCGAGGCGATCGTGGACGACGTAGGCGTCCAGGCGGACGTGCCTCCGGGCGTGACGCCTCCTCCCAAGCAGAACGAGGCGGCGTTCACCGGCTGCTCGCTGCTCGATCTCGCGCTCGAGGGCGCGAACAACGATCAGCTCGTCCAGCTCTTCACGGTCGGTGGGCTCAGCACGGAGAACTTCATCGTCTACGGCGCGATCTCGGCGTCGGTCAGCGCGGAGCGTGCCTCGGTGACGTGCACCGGCCAGCTGCTCGGGTTCGGCCCGGTCCTGCCGAGCGAGCTCCCCGTCGTCACCACGTTCAGCCTCGCCCCGGGCGACCCCTTCCTCACGATCGAGACGGTCGTCGCGAACCAGGGCTCCGAGACCGCGGGCGGGCTCGGCGGCTTCCTCGACGTCTTCCTCTGGATCGGCCGCGCGCAGGTGCCGTTCTCGCCGCTTCCCGACCGCGGCTTCTCGCACCACGTGCTCGACTTCGCGAACCCCTTTCCCGCGCTCGAGCAGCCCGCCTTCGCCGCGGCGCCGGGCGTGATCCGGCCCGAGGACGGCGTCCAGGACACGGTGACCGGCCTTCCCGCCGGCGAGGTCGCCTACGGCCTCCTCGGCGTCGAGGCGTCGCTCGACCCGGACGCCGGCGGTCCCATGCCGCCCGTCGCGGGGAGCGGTCCGGTGAACAACCTCTTCGGGGTCTCGAACGCGGACATCACCGCGCTGGGCAACCCGCTGCTCTCCATCGGGGGGCTCGAGCCGGGCGGCGTGCTCGAGTACGAGCGCCGGATCTACGTCGGCGCGCGCAACGACGTCGCGAGCGTCGCGAGTCCGATCCTCGCGGAGCTCGCCGCCCGTCACGGCTTCGGCACCGGGACGATCTCGGGCGACGTCGACGCCGCCGACGGCGCCGACGTCACGGCGAGCGTGGTCGCGACGCGCACCGGAGGGGCCGCCGTCCCCGGCTTCGCGGCCGGCGCGCCCCTGACACATTTCCGCACCGACGCGACCGGGGCCTTCTCCGGCGTCGTCCTCCCCGAGGGCGAGTACGAGCTCGAGGTGCGCGCCCCGGAGCGCGACCCCGTCGTCGTGAGCGGCGTCGTCGTCACGGCGAGCCAGGACGCCGCCGTGACCGTGCCGCCGCTCTCCGGGCTCGGCGCCCTCGAGATCCTGCTCGTGGAGAAGGCGAAGGGTCCGGATCCCGGAATCCCGGGGAAGTTGGTGATCCGCGGCCGCGACGGGACGCCCGACCCTCAGCTCGGCCTCGACCTCCTCGCGTTCCAGCTCGAGCCGCCCGACCCCGCGACCCGCGTCCCGACGGAGACGCACGGCGGCTCCACCGCGCAGGGCCGGACGGCCTACGTCGGCCCCGGCACCGCCACGCTGCGCCTGCGGCCCGGGAAGTACGAGGTGTTCGGCTCGCGCGGTCCCGAGTACAGCGCGACGCGCAAGAAGGTCGTCGTGAAGGAGGGCCGCACGAAGCGCGTGAAGCTCGCGCTCAAGCGCCAGCTCGAGACGCCGAACGCGATCTCCGGCGACTTCCACATCCACTCGGCGCGCAGCCTCGACACGCAGGCGGGGGTGCAGAGCCGCGTCCCGGCGTTCGCCGGCGAAGGCGTCGAGGTCATGGTGAGCACGGACCACGACTTCGTGCTCGACTACGCCCCGGTGATCGACGCCCTCGACCTCGAGGCCTTCGTCACGTCGATCGCCGGCGTCGAGGTCACCGGGACGGTGCCGAACCCGCCGGCCTGGCCCAACTCCACCGGCCACATCAACGCCTGGCCGATGACGGTCGATCCGGACGCGCGGCGCGACGGCGCGATCGAGGACGAGTTCGTCTCGCCGAACTGGATCTTCTCGCGGCTGCGCGACCGCGGCGTCGAGGTGATCCAGTACAACCACCCACGGGCCGGCGTCTCCGGCCTCACCTCGATCGGCATCTTCAACAACATCGGCTGCGGCCGCTGCGCGAACGACGTGGACCAGGCCTGCGCGGTGGACGGCGACTGCCCCGCCGCGCCGGACCCGCAGGACTGCACCTGCGTCGGCTACCAGCCCGATCGCCCGCTCACCTCGCCCCCGAACGACGAGCTGCTCGACGACGACGTGACGGGGCTCTCGGGCGTCGCGAACCCGGACGGCTTCCGCAACATCGACTTCGACGTGATCGAGATCGGGAACGGAATCAGCCCGGGCGGCTACGTCCAGATGCGCGCGGACTGGTTCTCGCTGCTGGACCAGGTCGGGATGGCGGTCCCGGGCGGGCCGGTGCCCTTCCTGCCGGGAACCGGCGTCTCCGACTCGCACCGCAACACCGTCGAGGCGCCCGGCTACTTCCGCAGCTACGTGCTCGGCGTCGGCGAGGACCCGGCGGCGCTCGACGCGAGCGCCTTCGACGCGGCCGTCGCGGGGGGCCGCATGATGCCGACGACGGGGCCGTACATCGAGCTCTCCGTGTCGGACGGAACGTCGGCGGCGGGCGCGGGCGAGACGCTCGTGCCGCAGGGCGGCGGCGCGCTCACGCTCGCGCTGCGCGTCCAGGCCGCGAGCTGGGTGCCGGTCGACGAGGTGCGCGTGGTCGTGAACGGCGTCGCGCAGCCGGCCCTCACCTTCGACGCGCAGACGGATCCGAAGGTGAAGCCGCGCCCGAAGAACCCGTGGTCGGCGGGCGGCCGGCGCGCGGTGGAGCGCTTCGACGAGGAGCTCTCGCTCCCGCTGCCGGCCGAGGACTTCTACCTCCTCGTCGAGGCGGGCGCGAAGCTCGACCCGCTGCCGCAGGCCGATCCCGACGCGAGCATCCTGGTGCCGGACTACGTGGCGCTCGCGTTCACGAACCCGGTGTTCGTGGACGTCGACGGCGACGGCTTCGAGGCGCCCGGCGTCGCGCCGGAGAAGGCCGCGCTCGCGCTCGCGCCGCTGCGCACGCCCGCGGGCCGCGCGCGGGTGGACGAGGACCGCGCCGAGGAGCTTCGCGCGCACCCGGCGGTCCACCACCTGCGCATCCCCCTCGACGCGGCCCGCGACGCCCTCGCCCGCTGAGGCGCGTTCGAAAGGGGCCCGACTTGGCGGCTCGCGCCGCGACGGCGCTCGCCCTCGCGCTCGCGCTCGCGCTCGCGGCGCCCGCCGCGGCGCACCGCGTGTCGCCCGCCGAGGTCGTCGCGCAGATCGGCGGCGCCGAGGCGCGCGAGCGCTACGGCGTCCGCGAGGTCGCACCCGACCCGCGGCTGCCGCGCCTCCTGGTCGTCCGCGTCGACGCGCGCTGGGACGCCCTCCCGCCCGCGCTCCGGCGCGAGACCGCCGAGGCGTGGCGCGCGCTCTGGCGCCACGCGCAGCCGCAGGGCGTCCTCGCAGTGGCCGGCCCCGACGGACGCTCGCGCGTCGGCTTCGATGCGGCCGGCCGCGCGCAGCTTCACGAAGCCGTCGGCGCCGACGCCGGCGCGCCGCCGCCCGCGGACCCCGCGGGTGCGCCTCGCGGCGACGCGAAGACCGCGCCCACGCGACGCCGCTGACCGCTCGCGGGCTTCGGACCTTCGCCCCGGCCACCCCGTCACGGGCCTCACGGAGCGCGCGGAGCGCCGGAGGCGCGGGCGCGGCCGGCGGGCGTTGACGCGCCGGGCGGGCGTCCCGACCATGCGGCCGCACCTCGGGAGGGACGCATGATCCTCGACCTCTTCTCGCTCGCGGGCCGCGTCGCCGTCGTGACCGGCGCGGGGCGCGGCATCGGCGCCGCGATCGCGACCGCGTTCGCCGACGTCGGCGCCGACCTCGTCCTCGGCGCGCGCACGGAGGCGCAGCTCGACGAGGTCGCCGCCGCGGTGCGAGCGCGCGGGCGGCGCGCCGTCGTCGTCGCCGGCAGCCTCGCCGAGCGCGCCGGCATGCAGGCGCTCGTCGAGCGCGCCGTCGCCGAGCTCGGGCGGATCGACGTCGTCGTGAACAACGTCGGCGGGAGCCTTCCCGGGCCCTTCCTCTCGACGAGCGAGGGCGCCTTCGACCACGCGTTCCGCTGGAACGTGACGACGGCGTTCAACCTGACCCAGCTCGCCGTCCCGGTCATGCTGAAGAGCGGCGGCGGCTGCGTGCTCAACATCGCCTCGGCCGCGGGCCGCTTCCACGAGCGCGGCTTCATCGCCTACGGGACCGCGAAGGCCGCGCTCTGCCACTTCACGCAGAACCTCGCGCTCGACCTCGCGCCCCGGATCCGCGTGAACGCGATCGCGCCGGGCGCGATCGAGACGGACGCGCTCGGCATCGTGCTCCAGAACGAGGAGCTGCGGCGGCGCATGGTCGCGGGCACGCCGCTGCGCCGGCTCGGCAACGTCGACGACGTCGCCGCCGCCGCCGTCTACCTGGCCTCGCCAGCCGGGAGCTACGTGACCGGCCGCGTGATCGACGTCGACGGCGGGATCCGGCGCTCGAACCTCGAGATGGGGATCCCGGACGTCGGCTGACGCCGGGCCCGCCGCCTCCGCCTGAGGCACGCCGCCGTCGCGGGCGGCAGGCGCGCGGGCGGATGGGGCGCGGATCCGCGCGCGGACGGGCCTTCCGGCGCGGCCTCCGGCCGTACGGCGGCCGCAGGCCGCGCGCTCGCGCCGCTGGCACCGATCGTGCTCCTACCCCGGCCGAGCTGCCCGCGCGCAGCCGAAGGAGGCAGGGGCACCATGCAGTCGGAAGCCGTCGCGAGGAGGGACTGGTTCGTCGGTGCGCAGCGGGGCCTGGCCCGGCAGCGGCCCGAGGAGGCGCGGCGCGCGCGGCCTGGCGTCCCCCGCGCGGGAACCGTCGCGATCCTGGGACTGGCCGCGGTGGCCGCCGCCGGGCTCACGGCCGCGGTGGTGCTCGCCCCTTCCCTGTACACGCCGTTCTTCTGAGGCCTCCGGGGCGGCGGCCTCGGCCTCCACCGTGTGGGCCACCGCGCCGCCCGGTAGACGGGTCCCCCCCCCCCGGAGCACGCGGTCGGCGACACCCTTCGGTGCCCGCGAGCCACTCTCCGGTGGACTCGCGCGCGCGCCGGGGTTAGCATGGCGGCCCGGCGCAGGAGGCCGTCCATGCGGAAGCTCGCTTCGATCTCGCTCGTCGGATTCGCCCTCGCGATGGCGCAGGCCGTCGTGCCGACCGAGGCCTCGGCCGGCACGCTCTGCAGCAGCCGCTGGGCGGGCTACTTCTGGTGGTGCCAGCGCGGAAGCGTGACGATCCCGCGCGGCGAGCCCGCGGTGCCCGAGCCCGGCGCCGCGGCGCTCTTCGGCCTCGGCGCGGCGCTGGTCGCCGCGCGCAGCCGCGCCGTCCGCTCCCGCTGAGCCGCGCCCCCGCACGCCCGAGCTGAGGCGCCGCGCGCTCGCGCGCAGCCGCCGCCGCGAGGCTTCGGGCCACGGGCGAGCCGCGCCGCCGCTCATGCGGCCGGCGCCTCCCGCCGCAGCACCGTCGCGCGGAACGCCTGCACGACCGGGAGCTTCTCGAGCCACGGCGAGGCGTCGGCGCGGGACGGGTCGACCTCGCTCGGCGGCCCGGCGAACCCCGCCGGGATCTGGCTGTAGAGCCGCGGCGGATCCTCCGTGTCGTCCACGAAGTGGTACTCGTAGCCCGGCACGCAGAGGTCTTCGTCCACGTTCACGTCGACGCTGCGCACGCCGTAGCTCGTGAACTCGGTGGTGAGGGTCTGCGGCGGGACGATCCAGACGTGGCGCGGGCCGGCGACGAACAGCCACTGGATCGCGCGGTTCTCCGAGAGGATGCGGTACTTCCGCACGTCGCCTCCGTAGAGCCGGCTCTTCGACGCGTGGCTCTCCACCACGCCGCGCTCGAAGTCGGGCGCGAAGCCCGGGGCGAAGCGCAGCGACGCCGGGTCGCCCGGACGCGCGAACGTCGCGACGGGGCGCCCTCCGTTCACGCGGTTGCGCGGATCGGCCATGGCCCGCCGGCGCGGCGCGCTGAAGTCGGCGTAGCAGGCGACGCGGTGCTCGCCTCCGCGGCGCAGGACCAACGGCACCGCGCGCAGGTCGCGCCGCACGCGGGGGGCGGCGCGGCTCGCGAGGTCGAGCGCGTGCTGGATCTCGAGCGGGAGGTTCGTCGTCTCCTCCGCGGCGTAGAGCACCTCCTCGCCGTCGACGACGCACGGCTTGAGATCGCCCTTGCCGATCCAGTTCTCCGTGTCCGAGCGCACGTAGTGCGAGGGCGAGCGCCAGACCAGCGAGGAGTCCTTGTAGAAGATCCGCGGGTGGAGAACGCGCGCGCCCGGCAGCCGGACGTACGCGACGAAGAAGCGGAAGTTCTCGTCCTCCCGCAGGTTCGTGAGGTAGAACGCCGCGTCGAAGAGCGCGACGGCGTGCTTCGGCGCGTAGCCGCGCAGGAGGCGTTCGGGCGCGGCGCGCGCCGCGCCGCAGGGGCGCAGTGCAAGACCCGCCGCGAGGAGCGCCCTGAACTCGCGCTCCACCTCGCGCGGCGAGCGCCCGCGCGGGAGCACGCTCGCCACGACGCGCGTCTCGAGCACCCGTCCCCCCCGCGCCCTCGGGCGCCGCGTGCGCGCCGCGAGCGGCGTTCGATCCGCGCCGGGGAGCGCCCGCGTGCGGCCGCCCCCGGTGTCCGACCTCTCGCCGGGGAGCGTACCGCGCCGGCTCCGGCCGGCGCGGTATGCTGGCCGGCCGTGCCCACGGCCACGCCCCCCGCGCCCGTGAACCGCCCGGCGCGGATCCGCGCCCGGCTGGCGCTCTTCCTCGCGCTCTCGGCTCTCGCCGCGGAGCCGCGCGCCACGCACGCGCAGGCGCCGCCCTCCGACCTCGAGGGCGACTGGCTGGTGAGCCTCGCGCGGAGCGGAGCCGAGGCGGCGCGCAAGGCGGGCGCCGCGGCGCTCGTCCTCGGCGAGCCGCAGGCGGGAACCGTGTCGGTGGAAGGCGCCGGGATGAGCGTCGATCTCGGCGCCTTCTTCGTCGTCGCGCCCGGGCAGGCGCTGCAGCGCGACTCGAAGGGCCGCCTCGCCGGCGCGCTCGCCCTCGAGGACGGCGCGGGAGGCGGGCTGGGCGAGCTCGTCGTGGAGGAGGGCCGCGCGAACGCGGACGCGACGTCGTTCTCGCTCGCGGCCCGGCTCGCGCCCGCGGGCGGCGAGCCGGTCGCGCTGCGCCTGCGCGGCACGCGACCGCCTTTCGCGGAGCCGGTCCTCACGGGCCGCAGCACGCGCGCGAGCGTCGAGGGCGCCGGCGTGCGCAGCCGCTTCTACGAGGTCGCGGTCGCCGCGGACCCGGCCGGGTTTCCGTTCTTCACCGTGGAGGGCGCCGGGCCGGTCCTCGTCGACGGGCAGGAGCTGCCCGACGTCCCGCTCACCGGCCGCCTGGTCCTCGACGCGAGGGGCCGCCTGTTCGGCGCCGTCGCCTCGCCGGTCCTCGGCGACGGGCTCGTCACGGGCACGCTGAAGCCCGGGAAGACGTCGCCCGTCCCGAAGCTCGTCGCGAAGGCGCAGACCGGCGCGCGCCGCTTCCGGGTGTCGTCGCTCCTCGACAAGGCCGTGGCGCCCATCCTCTCCGTCCGCCCCGCGACGGCCGTCGCGTTCGGACCGGTCGAGCTCACGGCCGCCGCGGAGCGCGTCTTCACCGTGCGCAACGCCGGGATCGGCGTCCTCGAGGGAGCCGCCTCGGTCGCGAGCGGCGACGCCGACTTCGTCCTCGTCGGCGCGGGCGGCGCCGTCGTGGAGGAGATCCCGTACGCGCTCGCGGAGGACGAGCAGGCCTCCGTGCGCCTGCGCTTCCAGCCCGCCGAGCCGGGTCCGCGCGCCGCCGTGCTCGCATTCACGGGCGGAGGCGGCGCGGCGCGCAACCTCTCGGGGGTGGGCCAGAGCCTGCGCGTCACGCCGAGCGCCGGGCTCGACTTCGGGAACGTCGCGGTCGGCGCCTCCGAGGACGCGGTCCTCACGCTCACGAACGTGGGCGACGAGCCGCTCGCCGGCGAGGCCAGCGTCTCGGACGGAGGCGCCGACTTCGCGCTCCTCCAGGGCGGGAGCGAGGTGGCGTCGATCGCCTACCAGCTCGCGCCGGGCGCGAGCCGCGACGTGGCCGTCCGCTTCGCGCCGGCCTCGGCGGGCGCGAAGGCGGGCGCCGTCACGGCGACGGGCGGCGGCGCCGACGTCGTGCGCGCGCTCGCCGGCAACGCGACGCCCGCGCCCTAGCCCCCGTCGGCCCCGGCCGGCCCCTCGCGTGCGCGCGCTAGGTCGGGCGCAGCGCGTCGGCCGCGCGCCGCGCGGCGTGCTCGCGGAGCCCGCTCAGGAGCTCGCCCCACCAGAGCCCGATCCAGCGGCTGAAGGCGGCGCCCTCGAGGCCGTGGCGCACCGGGTGGCCCTCGCGCAGGCTCGCGAAGCCCGCGTGGCGGAGCGTCACGAGCGTCGCGTCGCCCGCGGAGCGGAACGTGACGTCGACGCGGGTCGACTCGCCGGGGCGGAAGTTCACGCCGCGCCACTCGAACGCGAGCCGGTGCGGCGGCTCCCACACGAGGATCGTGCCGACCTCGAAGGCGCGCGGTCCCGCCGGGAGCTCGACCGTCTCGAACAGCCGGCCGCCCGGCCCGGGCTCGAACGCGAGGCGCCCGCGGCGGCGGCCGGCGATGCGGTAGCGCGGACCCGTGCGCCACCAGAGATCGGTCTCCTGCGTGAAGATCGCGAACGCCTCGTCGGGCGGGACGCGGACCGACACGGTGACCGTGGCGCCGTCGCCCGGCGGCGCGCTCACGCGCGGGGCCGCCTGCGGCGTCGGCGGCGCCCTTCCGCGTGCGCCTTGAACGCCTGGAGCTGGCCCACCCAGAACGACTCCACCTCCTCGAGCCAGCGCCGCAGGTCGTCGAACGGCTCGGCGCGCAGGCGCAGGAGGCGCACGCGGGCGTCCTCGCGCGGGCGCTCCTCCTCCACGAGCCCGCACTCGCGCAGGACGCGCAGGTGGCGGCTCAGGGCGGGCGGCGAGGTGTCGAGCGCCTGCGCGACCTCGCCCGCGCGCCGTGGACCCCGGCGCAGGAGGTCCACCACGGCGCGGCGGGTCGGGTCGGCGAGCGCGGTGAAGGTGGCGTCGAGGCTCACGCCTTCCCGCCGGTCGCCAGCCGCTGGAAGAACCACCAGTGGTGGCCGCCCGGGTCGCGCGCCTCGTAGCCGCGGTCGGTCCAGTAGTCCGGGCCGTAGTCGTGCACCTCGGGCTCGCGGACGATCTCGGCTCCCGCTTCCCGCGCGCGCTTGCAGTGCGCCTCCACGTCGTCGACGTACACCATCATGTTCTGGGTGTTCCCGCCGGCCACCTGGGACGGCGAGCGCATGTACGGGAACTTCTCCTTGCCCGCGGAGCCCACCATGACGAGCCCTTCGCCGTAGGTGAGCTCCGAGTGCTCGACGGCGCCGCCGTCGCCCTCGACGAGGAGCCGCACCTCGAAGCCGAAGGCGCGGCACAGGAAGTCGATCGCCGCGCGGGGGTCGTCGTAGTAGAGCGAGGTCGAGATGCGGGGCCAGCCGGGGGGCGTGGGCTTCATGGCGGTCCTCCTGCGGCGGATGCCGCGGCTCAAATAGTTCACGAATGAGTGAACTATGTCAAGCGGGGGCGAACGGCGTGGCGCCGCGCGGTCGCCGGGCGTCAGGCCGCTTCGCCGCCCCGCGGCTGGAAACGGTCCTCGAGGATCTCGGCGAGCGCGCGACACACGTCCGTGGAGGTCAGGATCCCGGCGAGCTTCCCGCCGCGCACGACGACGGCGCTCCCGATGCGCCGCCGCGCCATCTCGCGCAGGACGCCGGCCAGCGGGGCGCCGAGCTCGACCGTGTACGGGCGCGGGCAGAGCGCGTCGCCCACCGTCCGGTCGGGTGGCGCGGCGCGCAGGTCGCGCTCCGACACGAGCCCGACGACGCGGCCGTCCTCGCGCACCGGCACGTGGTGGAACGCGTGCTGCTCCATGAGGGCGAGCGCGCGCGGAACGGGGTCGCGAGGCGAGACCGAGAACGGAAACGGCGTCATCAGCGCGGCGACCGACGGCATGTGGTCGTAGTCGGCGAGCCTCATCGCGTGACCTCCTCGAGCGGTCCGATGCAGGCGGCGCAGAGCCAGGCGCGCGGCGCGCCCGGCTCGTCCGAGAGCCCCGCGAAGGCCCGCGTGCCGCGCGCGAGGCGCGCGCCGCAGCCGGCGCACGCCGCGGGCCGCCGCAGCACCACCTCGCTCCAGGCCACGACGTGCCGGAGCCCGCGCTCCGGGGCGGACGGCTCGCCCGCGGGGGCCGACCGCCCGCCCGCGAGCCGCCGGGCGGTGGCTCCCACCGTGCGCGCGAGGTGGACGGAGTCGGCCACGATCTGGTCCACGTCCGCCACGACGCCGTCCACCAGCTGGAAGGCGTCCTCGATGAGATTGCGCACGAGCTGGGACACGGTGAGGCGACGGCGGCGCGCCTCGCGCTTCAGCGTCTCCTGAAGCTGTCGGGGCACGCGCGTCTGGATCAGCCGGTCCTTGCGGGAGGACCGGGCCGGGCGCGCCTCCAGCCGCCGGCCGTTGCGGGGGGAGCGGCGCGCGCGCTGGGCGGCGCGTCCGCGCGGGGACATGGACGGGAAGGCTAGCGCGGACGCGCGGGAGGCTTCCGCGCGCGGCGCGTCGTGCCGACGCGGCGGACCGCGCGCGAAGAAACGCCGCCCGGCGCGCCGCGCGTTTGTCATACAATGTCATCGACCGCGGCGAGGCCCGCCCGCGGGCGCTCGGGCCCGGACGGGAGGGCGCCCCGGGCGCGGCAGCTCGGCGACACGCTTCGAAGGGCCTCGAGCAGAAGGAGGGGGCGGCCGGTGCACAGCGACTTCGACGGCGCGCGCGTTCGCAACGCGATCGTGCGCGAGAGCCTCGCGCTCCTCGCTCACGGGCTGCTGCTCCCCCTAGGCGGCGTCGCCGGCCCGCGGCCCACGGAGCGGCGCCCCGACCTCCACACGGTCGTGTTCGTGCACGGCCTCGCCGGGAGCCCGGGCGCGTTCCTGCCGCTGCGGGGCTTCCTGCGCCTGGCGGGCTCCTGGCGCCAGCTCGCCTTCCGCTACCGCAGCCGCGGCTCCATCGAAGGGATCGCCGTGGCGCTGAAGCGCGCGGTCGACGCGCACGTCCGCGGCGGCCGCGTCACGCTGGTGGCGCACTCGATGGGCGGCCTCGTGGCGCGCTACTACCTCCAGCGGCTCGGCGGCGCGCGCCGCGTCGAGCGCCTGGTCACGCTGGGAACGCCCCACCGCGGAAGCCACGCCGCGACGTTCGTCCCGGCGCCGCTCGTCCGACAGCTCCTCCCCGAGAGCCCCTTCGTGCGCCAACTGAACGCGCTGCCGCCGCCCGCCGGCGTGCGCGTGACGTCGATCGTCGCCGGGCGCGATCTCCTCGTGCAGCCGGTCGACTCGGCCTGCTGCCCCTTCGGCGAGGTGGTGCGCTTCGACGACCTCGGCCACGTGGAGCTGCTCTTCCGGCCCGAGGTGTTCGCGACGGTGCTCGCGGCGCTGCGGGCCTAGCGCCGCGGACGCCCGCGGCGGACGCCGCGGCCCCGGCGGCGCGCGCGGGAGGTCGGCCTGCGGGGCGGCGCTCGGCACGCCCGGCGGCCAGGGCGTATGATGCGCCGCGGGAGGAACCCGCCGTGCCCCGACGCCCGCGCCCCGGCGGCGCTCTCGTGGCGCTCGCCGCCCTCGCCGCCGCGGCGGCGCTTCCCGCGCCCGCACGCGCGCAGCTCACGAGCGAGGAGCAGCGCTGCGTGAGCGTCCTGAACGGCGCCTGGCTCGCGCTGCTGAAGGCGCGGGACGCGGATGCGCTGCGCTGCCTGAAGCAGGTCGCCGCCGGCAAGGCCGCGCCCGAGGCATGCCTCGGCGCGGACGCCACGGGGAAGGTGGCGAAGGCGGAGGCGAGGGCGGCGAAGGCGGCGGAGAAGCACTGCCCCGACCCGGGGCCGGTTTTCGGCGCCACGAGCGCGAGCACGGTGGCCGCCGCCGCGGCGGACGCCGCGGATGCCGGCCTCGAGGCGCTCTTCGGCGCGGACCCCGCGCTCGTCGCGAAGGCCGCGGACGCCGAGGGCGCCGCCTGCCAGCAGGAGGCGGCGAAGCGCCAGCTCAAGCTGCTCGAGACCTGGGCGGCCGAGGCGAACAAGGCCAAGAGGGCGGCGCTCCGGGGCGCGAAGGGCGCCGTCCCGGCCGCGGACGCCGCGGCGCTCGGCGCGGCCATCGACGCCGCGCTCGCCGCGAGCGCGAAGCTCGCGAAGGCGCGCGACGGCCTCGCGTCCGCCATCGCCGGGAGGTGCCCGGCGGACCGCCTCGACGAGCTGTTCGACTGCGGCGACGCCGCGACGCCCGAGGAGCTCGCGGCTTGCGCGGCCGATGCGGCCGCGGACGCGGCGTGCAGCGCGCTGGAGGCGGCCGACGGGCTCACGCTCGATTGTCCCCACGAGGCGCTCGAGGTGGGCGCGGCGTCGCGCTCCGTGCTCCCGCTCGTGGACGGGAGCTACGACTACCTGGGCGCGGGCTTCCCCGCGCGCGGGGACCCGTTCGACCCGGGCATTCCGGTCCCGGCCTGGGACGACGGCCGCATCGCGGTCGGCAACGGCGCGAGCGAGTCGTTCTGGGTGCGCGACGACGTGCGCGCGACGGCCGTGGCCCTGCGCCGCCGCGGCCAGCCCGAGATCGTCGTGATCGTGGCGACCGACCTCTACATGGTGTTCCGCGTCGACGCCGACGGGATCCGCGCGAAGGTCGCGGAGCTCGTCGGGTCGCAGCTCGCGGGGCGCCTGCGGATCCTCGTCACGGCGACGCACAACCATCACGGCCCCGACACCGCCTTCGACGTGAACCACGACTGGTACGAGCACATGACGGACCAGGTCGCCGCGGCGGTGGCCGAGGCCGTGTCGAACCGCCGCCCGGCGACGCTCCAGGTGGCCGCCGGCGCGCACTGGTTCGGCGCGAAGGACGGCACCGATCCCCAGATCTACGATCCGAGCCTGCACGTCTTGCAGGCCTCGGACGCGAACGGCGACGCGATCGCGACGCTGGTCCAGTGGAACGACCACCCCGAGGCCACGCTCGGCTGGGAGCCGCCGCTCGAGGCGATCGAGGACGACTGCGCCCTGCTCGGGCTCGTCGGCGACGAGTGCCGCGCGGAAGGCCGCTACTTCACCGCCGACTTCCCGGGCATCCTGCGCGAGGACCTGAAGGCGCGGTACGGCGGCGAGGTCGCGTTCCTGAACGGCGCGCTCGGCGTGATCATCGGCCCCGGCGGCGCGCAGGTGTGGGAGGTCGACGAGACGCACCCGCTCGGCAACCAGATGGTCGCGCCCCCGGGCGCGGTCGCCCCCGGCGGCGGCACCAACTACACGGAGGAGAACTTCCGGCGCACGGAGATCATCGGCGAGCAGCTCGCCCTCGCGGTGGGCCGCCTCCTCGACGCCGCGACTCCGCTCGACCGGCCGTTGCTGTCCTACGACGTGCATCCGTTCTACACGCGGCTCAGCAACTTCGGCTTCCGCGTGCTCACGGTGGTCGACGAGGAGACCGGCCGCCCGTCGCTCGGGCACACGCCGGCGCCGCTCTACGAGTGCCCGCCGCTCGGCCCGAAGAGCGACGCGACCTGCGTCGACGACGGCTTCGAGGTGCTCCAGGACGGCGCGGTCGGGGTCGCGTACCGGAAGGGCGACCACGTGAAGACGGCCGTCGAGTACGTGCGCCTCGGCCCGATCGGGATGATGTTCCTCACCGGCGAGATCCCGTCCGAGATCACGAACGGGCTTCCCGCCGGCTTCCGGACCGCGCCCGAGGCGTGGTACGCGGAGGACCCGGAGCTGCACGCGCAGGGCGCGGCGTTCACGATCCCGGGCTTCGTGCGGCAGCGCATGTCCGACACCTACGAGTGGACGATCGGGCTCGGCAGCGACCAGCTCGGATACCACGTGCCGATCTCGAACTTCCGCGCGCTGTGCGTGGGCGACGAGCTCATCGGGGAGGGGGTCTGCCAGGAGCTCTACGAGAGCGGTTCGATCGAGTACCCGGACGCCGTGGCCGGCACGACGTGCAAGCAGGTCGCCGAGAGCCCGACCGGGACGGAGCCGTTCCTCGTCGTCGCGAGCTGCCGCTACGGGCAGGCCCTCGGCGAGGCCGACGGACACTACGAGGAGACGAACTCCGCGGGCTGGGACCTCGTGGAGGACCTCATGGACGCGGTGGCGGCGCTCACCGGGAGCGAGGACTCGACCGAGGTGAACCCCGATTTCCCCGGCTGGTGGCCGGGCCGGCTTCCGCCCGGCGACCTCCCCTGAGCGGGTCCGCGCCACCGGATTGCTATCCTCGGGCTTCGCCGCGCGCGCGGCGATGCCGGGGACGATGGCCGACCGCCCTTCCCTTCCGTCCGGAGCGCCCGGGTCCCCCTCGCCTCGGGTCGAGACCGGCAGCCTCGGCGCGCTTCGACGCGCCGTCGAGGACGCCGGCTACGCCGCGGTGTGCTTCGAGGGCCCGAGCGGATCCGCCCGCGGCGACGTGCTGGCCGCCCTCGGGGACGCTCTGCGGCCGCGCTGCCGGCCGCTCCACCTGCCCGCGCTGCCCGTGCCCCCGGGTGGCCTGTGGATGCGGGTCGCGGAGTCGCTCGAGCTCGCGTCCGGCTACGACGCGAGGCGCCGCGTCCTCCGGCTCGCGGGCGACCTCGCGCGCAGCGGCCAGGCGCTCCTCTCGCTCGTCGACGACGCGCACGTCCTGCCGGCGGACACCCTCTACGCGCTGATCGCCACGGCGCGGATGCAGCCGGGCTTCCTCCTCGTGCTCGCGTATCCGGAGGGCGAGCGCCTGGCCGGCCCGCTGCCCGAGGACGTCGCGCTCGTGCGGACCGGCGGCGACGCGGCGGATGCGCAGGCGGCGCTCGGCGCCGCTGCGACCGCGCCCGCCGCGGCCCCCGCGGCCGCGACGGCGCCGCCCGCCGCCCTCGACGAGGAGGTGGATGCGCGGGCCGAGGACGCCGACGCCGATCCGTGGATGCCGCGCGTCGTCGACGCCGCGCCGGGCGCGTACGACGCCGCGCCACCGCCCCTCGCGGACGCGGGCGACGAGACCGGCGAGGACGCGGGCGCGCCCGAGGCCGCGGAGACGCAGGTCGCCGACACGGAGACGCGACGGGAGGGCGAGGCGGAGCGCGGCGTCGCGCTCGACGGCGGCCCGGCCGCGCTCGGCGGCCGCGCGCGCGAGGGGGCCGGCGACGCGCACGACGGCGTCGCGCCCGGCGCCCGCGCGCCGGAGCGGGGTCGCACGCGGGAGGAGGGCGCCATCCCGGCCGCCGCGGCGCGCGCGGCCGCGAGCCGCGAGGCCGCCGCGCAGCGCGAGCGCGCGAGCCGCGAGGGCGCCGCCCGGCGCGAGGTCGCGACGCACGAGCCCGCGCCCGGGCGCGACCCCGCGCCCCGCGAGGCGCGCCGCGAGACTGCCGGTCGCGCGGCGCAGGCGCCGCCTCCGAGCCGGCCTCCCTGGGATCCCGCGCCGGCGGCGGCGTGGTCGCGCCGCCGGGCGGAACGCGAGCGCCGGCGCGAGCGGCGGCGGCGTCTCGCCTTCGGCGCGGGCGGCCTCCTGCTCGGGATCGTCTTCACGCTGGCGATCGACACCAATCTGTGGCGTTCCGTCGACTCGGCGCTGCGCGCGCGCGTCGCCGCGTGGGCGCCGGGGCTCGGCGTGGAGCCGCGAGCTTCGGAGGGACCCGGAGACGTCGCGGCGCAGGAGGCCGATCTCCCGCGCGAGCGCGGCGCGCCGCCCGGTGCGAGGGAGCGCGAGCGCGGCGCGCCCGCGCGCGAGGCCGCGCCCCGTGGGCCGGCCGTCGACGTCGCCTCGCCGCCCCGGCGGCCCGACGACGTCGCGGCCTGGGTGGAGGCGCCGCCGCCCGCCGCGGTGGAGGCGCCCGGCGCACCGCCCGGCGCGGCGCTGCCCGCGGCCGAGCGTCCGGAGACGGCGCCCGTGCCGGGCGCGCAGACGCCGGCCGCGGCGCCCGGCGCCGAGCCGCCGCCCGCCGCCGCACCGGGCACGACGTCCGCGAGCCCACCCGCCGCCGCGGCACCGGGCACGGCCTCCGCAGACGCGCCGCTCGGCGCGTCGGCGGGAGCCGCCGCCGACGCGGCGCCCACCCCACCCGCGGCCCAAGGCGAGCCCCTCGCCGCAACACCGAGCGCGACCGCCGAAACCGAGCCCCCCGCCGCCAGACCGGGCGCGACCGCCGAGAGCGCGCCCCCCGCCCCGACGACCGCGGCCGCGCCGGCGCCGAGCGCTCCCGCGGCCGCTCCGCGCGCGGAGGCCGAGGCGCCGGACGCGGCTTCCGAGCCGCCGCCGCGCCCCCCGGCCGGACCGCCGTTCGCCGACGGCGCGCTCGACGTCGACTCCGATACGCCGGTCCTCGTCGAGATCGACGGGCAGCCGTTCGGCCCGACGCCGCTCGACGGCATCCGCCTGCGCCGCGGCGCGCACCGGGTGCTGGCCCACTTCCCCGACGGCTCCGTCGCGCAGAAGACGATCTACATCGACGAGTACGACGTCTCGGTGCACTTCCGCTAGCGCGCGCGGCCGCGCGGGGCGCTACGCCTCGCCCGTCCGCGCGCAGCGCACGCACAGCGTCGTGCCCGGAAGCGCGCGCAGGCGCGCGAGCGCGATGCGCCCTCCGCAGCGCTCGCACGCGCCGAGGGCGGAGCGGCCCGCGCGCTCGAGCGCGCGCTCCAACGCGGCGAGGCGGCGCCGGGCGGGTCCGTCGAGCGAGCGGGGCCCCTCCTCGAGGCGGCGCGCGAGCCGATCGCGCTCCATACGCAGCTCGGTGACGAGGGCGTCGAGCGGCTCCTTGTCACGCGGCGCGCGGCACGACTGCGTCCAGAGCAGCGTCGCGAGCGCGTGGAGGAGATCGGTCTCCGTGAGCATGCCGGCGAGGCCGCCGTCGGCCGTGACGACCGGAAGGCATCCCACGCGCGCCTCCGCCATGCGCTCGGCGGCGTCGGCGAGGCCGGCCTCCTCGGCGACCGTGAGGGGCGCGTGCGTCATCACGTCCGCCACGGTCCACTCGAGCGCCGCGCTCCGCTGCGCGGGCGCGACCGGCGTGCGCAGGCCCAAGGGGCCGGGCAGCGCCGCGCGCAGATCGTCGAGCGTGACGACCCCGATCACGCGCCGCTCCCCGTCCACCACCGGGAGGTGGCGGATCGAGCGGTCCACCATCAGCTCGAGCGCCTCGAGCGCGGAGACGTCGGCCGCGAGCGCGACCGGATCGCCGGTCATCCAGGCTTTGACGGACGGCTCCATCGGGGCCTCCGAGGGCGACACGCCGCGTCCCGTCCGAGCGACCTTCGAGATGCAAACACCGGGCCATCCGGCCGGCGCGACGGCCGACCGTGGGGCGCGGCGCCCCGGGGCCGCCCGCCGCGGCTACGGGCGGGCGTCGAGCAGCGCCTGGAGGCGCGCGATCACCTCCGGCTGCGCGCGCAGCCGCAGGTGGGTTCCCTCCGCGTCGCTGCGCGCGTCGAGCACGCGGGCCCGCGCGTGCGCCTCGGCCACGACGCGCTGCTTCGCCCACGGGACGGAGAGCTCGGCCTCGACCGCGCCGCGCTCGAAGAAGGCGACGAGGCGCTCGCGCAGCGCCGCGACGTCGGCGGGCGCCCTCGCGGAAAGGAGCAGCGCCTCCGGCCACTCGCGCGCGAGCCGCTCCCGCGTCGCGGCGTCGAGGCGATCCGCCTTGTTGAGGACGACGAGCCGCGGGCTCTCCGCCGCGCCGATCTCGCCGAGCACCTCGCGCGTCACCTCGACTTGCGCGGGAAAGGCGGGGTCCGAGGCGTCCACCACGTGCACGAGGAGGTCCGCGTCGCGCGCTTCCTCGAGCGTCGAGCGAAAGCTCGCGACGAGGTCGTGGGGGAGGTTCTTGATGAACCCCACCGTGTCGCTCACGAGGATGCGCGGCACCGTCTCGGGGCGGAGGGCGCGCACCGTCGTGTCCAGGGTCGCGAAGAGCTCGTCGGCCACGAGGACGCCGCTTCCCGTGAGCGCGCGCATCCACGACGACTTTCCGGCGTTCGTGTAGCCGACCAGCGCCACGGTGGGATGCTCGCTGCGCCGGCTGCGGCGCGTGCCCGCCTCGCGCTCGATGGCCGCGAGCTCGGCGCGCAGCTCGGCGATGCGGTCGCGGACCTTGCGGCGGTCGAGCTCGCTCGCGCTCTCGCCCGCGCCGCGGCCGCCGATGCCGCCGCCCTCGCGGTCGCGGCCGACGCCCGTCTCGCGCAGGCGCGGCGCCACGTAGCGGAGCCGCGCGATCTCCACCTGGAGCCGCGCCTCGCGCGTGCGCGCGTGGCGCTGGAAGATGGCGAGGATCACGGCCGTGCGGTCGAGCACCTCGGCGCCGGTCGCGCGCTCGAGGTTGCGCGCCTGGGACGGCGTGAGCTCGGCATCCACGAGGACGACGCGCGCGCGCGGGGCGGCGCCCTCCTCGGCCGCGCCGGCCGGCGACGCCGCGTCCTCGTCGTCCGCGCCGGAAGCGTCCTCGCGGTCGCGCGCCGCGGCGTGCGCGGCCGCGGTCTCCTCGTCGCGCTCTTCGCCTTCTCCCCCGTCCCGACCGCGCCGCCGGCGGACGGGCGGCCCCACCGGGACGACGCCCGTCCCACCCGTCCAGCGCGCGAGCTCGCGCAGCTTCCCCTCGCCCACCACGGCGCCCGGCGCCGGCCGGGCGCGGCGCTGGCTCACCCGCCCGACCACCTCGAGGCCGAGCGTCTTCGCGAGCCGCGCCAGCTCGTCGAGCGAGGCGGCGAACGCCTCGTCGGGGACGTCCGGGGCCTGGACGCCCACGAGGACCGCGCGGCGGCGCGGCGCGCGCGTATCCGGCGCGCTCACTTGCGCTTGAGCTTCGCCTCGTTCTCGCGGGCGAAGCGCCGGATCTCGTCCGCCATCTCGAGGATCTTCTCCCACTCGTCCACGTAGAACGTGACGGGGAAGCGCCGCAGGCCGTAGAGCGAGACGGCGCCCTTCTCGCTCACGCGCAGCTCGAGCCCGCGCGCGCGCCGGCCCTTCAGCGCGGCGTTCTCGGCGCGCAGCCGCTCGAGCTCCGCGCGCTCGTCTTCGTCGATGCTCACGTCGTGGTCCTCGTCCTCGCGCTCACGGCTCCGGCGGCGCCTCGGCGGGGCGCTCGTGCGGCGCCGGCTCCGGCAGCGCGGGCGCCTCCTCGGCGTCCTCCCGTTCGTACGCGTCGGGCTCGTTCTCGGCGTCGGGCGCGAGCTGCGAGGGGCGCGCGGGCGGGCGCAGCGCGACGACGTCGCCCCGCACGATCCAACCGTACTCGCCGTAGAGGAGCGGCACGTACCAGGCGACGCGCTCCACCGTCGCGTTCACGAGGACGTCGCCGCGGCCGCGGTCGAGCGCCTCGTCCAGCGCGGACTCCAGCGTGCGCGGCTGTCCGTCCGTCGGGATCCAGAGCAGGACGTGAGTGAGCGCGCGCACCTCGACGTCGCGGACGACGGTCGCGTCGTCGGGCAGGTCGCCCGCGAGGAGCCTCGCGTCGAGCGCGAGCGCGGAGAAGGGCGGCCCGGGCGCGGCGCAGCCGAGCGCGCCGGTCGCGAGGAGCGCCGCGAGGGTCGCGCGCGCCGCCGTCACGGCGCGTCCTCCCGCTCGCGCGAGTCGGCGATCTCCCCGCGCACCTCGAGCACCGACCAGCCGACCAGGAACCAGTACTCCGTCGTCCTCACGTCGGCGCCGAGGAGGACGTCGCCGCCGCCCCGCGCGAGCGCGTCGTCGACGGCGCGCTCGAGCGTCGGGCCGTCGAACGTCGGGACGAACAGGACCGAGGTGATCCGCGTGTCGCGGCCGACCACGTCGCGCTCCACGGGGCGCGCGCCGAGGTCGAGCCCGCGCAGCGTCTCGGGATCCGCGTCGAAGGAGACGAGCTGCAGCGTGCCGTGGTCGGTGCTGCAGCCGGCGGAGGTGAGCGCGGCCCCGAGGAGCGCGAGCGCAGCGCGGCGCAGCGGTCGCATCGCCATCCGCCTCCACACCCCCCGGCCGCTCCGGCCTTCCGGCCTCGGGCCCCCGGTCCCGCGCGGCCTCGGTGCGCCGTGCCCTCGCGCCCTCGGCCGCGGCCCGCCCGGAGAGTAGGCGGTCGGCGCGACGCGCGCACGACGCGCGAGCGCTCCGCGGCGCGCACGGCCCGCGCGCGCGGCGCCGCGCAGGCCGCGGGCCGACGACGGAGGCGCGAGCGCGGCGTCCCGGCCGGGCCTCGGCGCCGACCCCGCTACGGGCCGCGCCGCAGCGCCTCGAGGCCCTGGTTCAGGAAGCGCGCGAAGGGATCGCGGGCCGCGTCGGCGCGCCACTCGTACTCCGTGGCGTCGGCGATGAGCTGCGCGCGCTCGCGCCCGTAGAGGCGCGCGATCACGGCGAGCGCCATGTCGATCCCGGCCGAGACGCCCGACGACGTCGCGAACGGGCCGTCCTCGACCCAGCGCGCCTCCTCGACCCACGCGACCTGCGCGCCCTGCCCGCGCGCCACGTCGAAGAACTGCTTGTTGGACGTCGCGCGCCGCCCTTCGAGGAGGCCAGCGCGCGCGAGGAGCGCCGATCCGGTGCAGACCGACATCACCACCTCGGCGCGCGGCGCGCGCGCGCGCAGGAAGTCGAGGAGGGGCGCGCTCTCGAGCTGCGCCAGCGTGCCGAAGCCGCCGGGGACGAGGAGCAGGTCGAGCGCCGGCGCGTCCCCGTAGCCGTGCTCGGCGAGCGACTTCGGTCCCTGGAACGACGCCACCGGGCCCGGCCGCTCGGCGACGGTCGCGATGCGCAGCTCCGGGCCGAGGCTCCCGAACATCTCGAGCGGGCCGTAGACGTCGAGCAGCTCGAAGCCTTCGTAGAGGACGGCCCCGAGCGTGCGGATGGAAGTCACGCGCTCGAGGATGCCACGGGCACGGCCGGCGCACACCCGCAGCGCGCCGGGATGCCGCTATGGCACGCTGTCCCGCCATGGCGGCGATCTCCGCGTTCCTCGGCCGGGACGAGGAGCGGGCGCGCCTCGCGGCGCTCGTCCCCGCCCGGCGCCTCGTCACCGTCGTCGGTCCCGGCGGGATCGGGAAGACGCGCCTCGCCTACGAGGTGTGCGAGCACGCGCTCGCCGCGCTCCCCGGGACGCGCCACCGCTGCGAGCTCGCGTCCGTCGCCGCGCGCGACGACATCGGCGCCGAGGTCGCGGGCCAGCTCGGCTTTCCCTCGCTCGAGGCCTTCCTCGTGCGCCTCGGCGACGAGCCCGCCCTGCTCGTGCTCGACAACTGCGAGCACGTGCGCGCCGCGGCCGCCGCGCTGTGCCGGCGCCTCCTCGACGCGAGCCCGGCGCTCCGCATCGTCGCCACGAGCCGCGAGCCGCTCGGCGTCGACGGCGAGGAGGTGCTCCCGCTCGGCCCGCTGGCGCTCCCGCCCAGCGCGGACCGCGCGGACGTCGACGCCGCGCCCGCCACCCGCCTGTTCGAGGAGCGCGCCCGCTCGGCCGGCGCGCGCCCACCCGCGAGCGACGCCGACTTCGCCGCGATCGCGGAGCTGTGCCGGCGGCTCGACGGCGTCCCGCTCGCCATCGAGCTCGCCGCGGCCCGCGCGCGCTCTCTCACCCCAGCCGAGCTGATCGCGCTCCTCGACCGGCGCTTCGACGTGCTGCGGCGCGACGAGCCGGTCGGGCGCGCCCGCCACCGGAGCCTGCGCGCCGCGATCGACGCCTCCTACGGCCTGCTCGATGCCCAGGAGCAGTCCTTCTTCCGCGCGCTCGGCGTCTTCGCGGGCCCGTTCGACGCCGACCTCGCGCACGCCGTCGCCGCGGGCCCCGGAGTCGACCGGCTCGGCACGCTCGACCTCCTCGCGCGCCTGGTGGACCGCTCGCTCGTCGCGGCCGAGCCGCACGGCGCCCTGACGCGCTACCGGCTGCTCGACTCGCTGCGCCACTACGCGGCCGAGCGCGCGCGCGAGGCGGGCGAGTGGGCCGGATGCGTCGACCGCTTCGTCGACGCCATGGCGGCGCACGCGGACGGCGTCATGGAGGCCGGGATGCGGCGTTGGACCGCGGAGGTGATGGAGGCGCTCTTCGCGCACCTCGGCAACTTCTTCGCCGCGATCGACCGCTGCCTCGAGACGGATCTCCAGGCGGCGCGCGCGTTCCGGATCCTGCTCCCGTGTTGGGGCGCGATCCACCAGGGGCGCGCGACGGAGGTGGCCGCCGCGGGCGAGCGCGTCCTCGCGCGCTGGCCGGAAGGCGCCGAGCCGCTCCGCGCGGAGGCGCTCGCCGTGACCGCGAGCGCCTCGCTCCCGGCCGGGCGCTTCGAGCGCGCGCAGGATCTCGCGGAGCGCGTGCTGGGCTCACCGGCGGCCTCGCCGCTCGCGCGCGTGATCGCGCTGCGCGCGCTCGGCGTCGGCGCGATGCACCGCGGCGAGGACGCGGCGTCCGCGCACTTCCGCCGCGGCGCCGCGGAGGCCTACGCCGCGGAGCTCGGGCCTTTCGCGCGCGAGCTCGTGGTCTGCGCCGCCGTCCTCGAGGGATCGCGGCCGGGCGCGCTCGACGCGGCGCTCGCGGAGCTCGGCCGCGCCTGCGCCGAGGCCACCGAGGCGGACGACCGGATCGGCCGCGTCTGGGCCCTCGTCGCGCGCACCCACCTCCTCGTGCGCGCCGAGCGCCTGGTCGACGCGCGCGCCGCCCTCGCCGAGGCGGAGCGCGCGCGCGAGGGCTTCACCTACCCGTACGGCGCCATGGTGATCGCGCGGCTGCGCGCCGCGCTGATCGGCCTCGAGCGAGGCTGGGCCGCCTCGTGCCACGCCTGGCGCGCGGCGCTCGACGTCGCGACCGCGGCCGGCGAGCTCGCCGAGATCGCCCTCACGCTGCGCGCGGCGGCGGCGCTCGCGCGCCGCGCGGGCGACGTGGAGACCGCTGCACGGCTCCTCGCCGCAGTGCCTGCCGGGACGCACCTCTCCGTGAACGGCGACGTCTTCGACGACCCCGAGGCCGGCGCGGCGCCGGCGGCGACCGCGGACACCGGAGCGCTGCGGCGCGCGCGCGAGCGCCTGGCCGCGCTCGCCGGCGGAGCGGCGCAGGCGGAGGCCGCGCGCGCCGCGGCGCCTCCCGCGGACGGGGGCGGCGTCGCCGCTCGCGACGAGAGCGAGCGCGGCGACGGCGGACCGGCCCGGGACGGCACGTGGCCGGGGGGCGACGGCGGTGCGCCGCCCACCGCGCGCGGGGCGCACGAGGCCGGCGGGGACCGCGAGGGCTGCGGGCGCGCGGGCGCGGAGCGCGACGCCTCCGAGCGCCCCGGCGCGCTCCGCGGGGCCGCGGCCGGTCGCGCGGGCGCCGAGGCGCGCGCCACTCTCGCGCGCACGGGCGACGTCTGGACCGTGCGCTTCGCGGGGCGCGAAACGCAGCTGCGCCACGTGAAGGGCCTCGCCGACCTGGCCGCGCTCCTCGCGCGGCCCGGGGAGGAGCTGCACTGCCTCCAGCTCGCAGGCGGCGGGGCCGACGACGGCGACGCCGGCCCGCTCCTCGACGCCCGCGCGCGCGCCGAGTACCAGGCCCGCGTGCGCGCGCTCCAGGCGGAGATCGACGAGGCGCACGAGCGCGGCGACCCGGGCGGCGCGGAGCGCGCCGAGGCGGAGCTCGACGCGCTCGTCCGGCAGCTCTCCGCGGCGTTCGGCCTCGGCGGCCGCGCACGGCGCGCGGGCGCGGCCGCCGAGCGCGCGCGCTCGGCCGTCGCGTGGCGCATCCGCGCGGCGCTGAAGCGCATCGCGACCGCGCACCCCGAGCTCGGACGCCATCTCGAGAACGCGGTGCGCACGGGCACCTGGTGCTGCTACCGCCCCGAGACGGACGTCTCCTGGGACGTCCGCCCCGGGGCCGAGACGCGCGGCCGCTCGGCGTAGCCGCCGCGCGCCCGACGGCGCCCTCCGCCGCGCTGCGCCCCGGGCCGCGCGGATCTACGGGCGCAGCGCGTAGAGGCGGAAGAAGCCGCCGTCCGCGTCGAGCACCCGCGTCTCGCGGAAGCCGGCGCGGGCGGCGAGCTCGCGCACCGTCCCTTCGCGCAGCACCGTGCCGAGCGCCGCGGACGGCGACTCGGCCATTTGCGTCGGCAGGCAGTGCACGATGCTCCAGCCGTACATCATGCGCTCGAGCGGGTCGCCCGGCGCCTCGAAGCGCGGGGCGACGAGCTCGTCGGCGACGAGCACCGTCCCGTCTCCCGCCGCCGCGCGGCGCGCGGCGGCCAGCGCTTCGACCGGCCGCGCGAGGTCGTGCAGCACCTCGAGCAGGAGGACCAGATCGAAGGGCCCGTGCGCCGCGAGCGCCGCCGCGTCCGCGCACTCGAAGCGCACGCGCACCGAGGCCTCCGCCGCCGCCGCGCGCGCGTCCTCGATCGAGGCGGCGTCGCAGTCGAGGCCCCAGACCTCCGCCGCGGGGAAGGCGCGCGCCACCGAGACGGCCGCCCAGCCCTGGCCGCAGCCGAGGTCGGCGACGCGGCCGCCGGCCGCGAGCCGAGCCGCGAGGCCGGGGACGGCGGGGATCCAGGCATCGACGAGGCTCGTCGAGAACGCGGGCCGGTTGATGCCGCCCTGGCCGTGGCGGAAGTCCGCGCCGTAGCGCGCGTACGGGACACCGCCGCCGGTCCGATACGCCGCCGCGACCTCCTCGAGGACGCGCCCGATGCCCGCCAGCATCCGCGCGAGCGGCGCGAGGTAGGCGGGGTGCTCGGGGCTCGCGACGACCGCGGCGTGCGCCTCGGGCAAGCGGTAGCGACGCTTCTCGGCGTCGGCGCCCGCGTCGTCGACCTCGAGGACGCCGGCCACGGCCTGTTGCTCCAGCCACTCTCGCGCGTAGCGCGGGTGGATGCCGCAGCGGGCGGCGAGCTCGGCGACGGTCGTGGGCCGGCCGTCGCGCAGCGCCGCGTAGAGGCCGAGCCGGTCGCCGAGGTAGATGCCGAAGAGCTCGAGCGCGCCGATCGCAGACTCGAGCACGCGCTGGTCGAAGGACGGGACGGCCGGCGGTGCCGCCGCGGAAGACGCGTCGCCGGAAGCGGCATTCTCGTACACGTGCGTTCCTCCTCGCGGGCGCACCCGAGAGCGCGTGAGGTCGCGCCTCACGGTGGAAGGCGTCCCGCGGGGTCGGATCTGGGGATCGCAGGTTTCCCGCGGGGCCGCCTCTCGGCGCCGCCCGCGGCGCCGCACCGCGCGGGGCCGCGCCGGGCCGCGCGACGTGGCGCCGCGGCCGCACGTCAGCGGCCCGCGAGCGGAGCGAGGAGCGCGAGCAGGTGCGCGTGCGAGTCGGCGACGTGGTCCGCGTCGGGGTGATCGCTCGGGTCGTCGTAGTGGTCGCGGATCCGCACGGTCCGCATCCCGAGCCGGCGGGCGCCCGCGACGTCCGTCCGGCGCAGGTCGCCCACGTGGACGGAAACCTGCGGCCGCGCCGAGAGCCCGCGCAGCGCGTGCTCGAAGATGCGCGCTTCGGGCTTCGGGACGCCGACCTCGTCCGAGAAGGCGAGCACCTCGAGCAGATCGAGGAGGCCCGCCCGCGCCAGGAGCTCGCGCACGACGCGCCCCGGGCTGTAGCCCGTGTCGCACACGAGCGCGCGGCGCACGCCGCCCGCGGCCAGCCACTCGAGCGTGGCCCGCGCGCCGTCGAGCGGCGCGACCTCGGTCTCGAGCGACGCCTCGGCGAGCGCGCGCGCGAGCTCGCGGTCGAGCGCGGGGCGGGCGGCGGGGTCCACCGGCACCGCGTCGAGCGTCCACGCGGCCATCTCCGCGGAGCCGGTGGCGCGGTGCGCGTGCCAGGCGTCGAAGTGACGGCGCCAGGCGGCCTCGAGCGCCGCGGCGGCGGCGGCGGCCTCGAGCGCGACGCCGCCGCGCCGCGCGGCCCGCACCACCGCCTCGACGCGCACGCGCTGCGCGTGGCCGGGATCGCGCTCGAAGAGCAGCGTCCCCCAGCAGTCGAAGGTCACCGCCCGGAGCGGGCCGTCGCGCCCGTCCACGCCGCTCAAGACGCGAGCCGCACCGGCAGGCGGCGCGGGCCCCAGCGGCCCGGCGCGGGCTCGAAGACGCCCGGGCAGCGCGTGCCGCAGGCGAGGCAACGGCCGCCGCCGTCGAGGCGGAACGCCCCGATCGCGTAGCCGTCGCGCTCGACGAGCAGCGCGCCGCAGCCGGCGCACCAGGTGCTCTGCCCCTCCGGGTCGCGCACGTTGCCGGTGTACACGTGGTGGAGCCCGGCCTCGCGCGCGGTCTCGCGCGCCCGTCGCAGCGTGGAGGGCGGCGTCGGGGGCTTCTCGCGCATCCGGAAGTCGGGATGGAACGCGGTGAAGTGGAGCGGGACGTCCTGCCCGAGGTTCTCCTTCACCCAGCGCGAGAGCGCGAGGATCTCCTGCGGGGCGTCGTTCTCGCCGGGGATGAGGAGCGTCGTGATCTCGAACCAGACGTCGGTCTCGTGCTTCAGGTACACCAGCGTGTCGAGCACCGGCCGCAGCTTCGCCGAGCACAGCTTGTGGTAGAAGGACTCGGTGAAGCCCTTCAGGTCCACGTTCGCCGCGTCCATCGAAGCGAACAGCTCGCGGCGCGCCGCCTCCTGCACGTAGCCTGCGGTGACGGCGACGCTCGCGATCCCGACCTCGCGGCACGCGCGAGCCGCGTCGACGGCGTACTCGAGGAAGACGACGGGGTCGTTGTAGGTGTACGCCACGCTCCGGCAGCCGAGCTCGCGCGCCGCGCGCGCGATGCGCTCGGGCGGCGCCTCGTCCATCAGCGTGTCCATCTCGCGCGACTTGCTGATGTCCCAGTTCTGGCAGAAGCGGCAGGTGAGGTTGCAGCCGGCGGTGCCGAAGGAGAGGACCGGCGTGCCCGGGAGGAAGTGGTGGAGCGGCTTCTTCTCGATCGGGTCCACGCAGTAGCCGCTCGAGCGGCCCCACGTGGTCAGGACGACCTCGCCCCCTTCGCAGGCGCGCACGAAGCACAGGCCGCGCTGCCCCTCGCGCAGCTCGCAGCCGCGCGGGCAGACGTCGCAGCGCACGCGGCCGTCGGCGAGCCGGGTCCAGAACCGCGTCGGAAACGCCGCCCCCATCCCTCGAATGCTCGGTCTCCCGCCCGGGCCGTCAAGCGTGCGCGCCGGCGCGCCGCGCAGCCGCCGCGCCCGGCCCGGCCGGAGGCTTGCGCGCCGCCGTTCCGGCTCCATCGTTGCGGGGCCATGGCACGAAGGAGACGGCGGCCGGCCGTCGCCGGTCTGTTCTACCCCGAGGACCCGGCCGAGCTCTCCGCCGCGGTCCGGCGCCACGTGCGCGGCGCCCGCGACCCGGGCGGACCGCCGCCGGTCGCGGTCATCGCTCCCCACGCGGGCTACGTCTACTCGGGGCCCGTCGCGGGGAGCGCCTACGCGCGCGTCGCGAGCCTCGCCGGCCGGGTGCGGCGCGTAGTCCTCGTCGGGCCGTCGCACCGGGTCGCCTTCCGCGGCCTCGCCGTCCCGAGCGCCGACGTGCTCGAGACGCCGCTCGGCGACGTCCCGGTCGACCGGGACGCCGCCGAGCGCCTCGTGGCCCTCCCGCAGGTCGTGGAGCGCGACGACGCGCACGCGGGCGAGCACAGCCTCGAGGTCCAGCTCCCCTTCCTCCAGGAAGTTCTAGGCGCCCTCCCGGTGCTGCCCCTCGCGGCCGGCACCGCGACGGCCGAAGAGGTGGCCGAGGTGCTCGACGCGCTCTGGGACCCGCCGGGGACGCTCTTCGTCGTGAGCTCCGACCTCTCCCACTACGAGGACTACGAGACGGCGCGCCGGCGCGACGAGGCGACGTCGCGAGCCATCGAAGCGCTGCGCCCCGAGGCCCTCGACGCCGACTCGGCCTGCGGGCGGGTCGGGGTGCGAGGGCTGCTGCTCCTCGCGCGCCGGCGCGGCCTGCGCGCGCGCACGCTCGACCTGCGCAGCTCGGGCGACACCGCCGGCCCGCGCGATCGGGTCGTCGGCTACGGCGCGTACGAGATCGGCTGGCCCGAGGGCGCAGCGGGGTCCGCGTGAGCGAGCGCGCGCTGCTCGTCGACGTCGCGCGCGCCTCCATCGCAGCGGGCCTCGAGCGCGGCGCGCCGCTCGCCCCCGACCCGAGCGCCTACCCCGAGCCGCTGCGCGCGCTGCGCGCGAGCTTCGTCACGCTCCGCCGGGCGGGGGCGCTGCGCGGCTGCGTCGGCGGGCTCGAGGCGGTGCGGCCTCTCGTCGCCGACGTCGCGGTGCACGCGTTCGGCGCCGCCTTCCGCGACCCGCGCTTCGCCCCGCTCGCGCGGTCGGAGGCCGCGGACCTCGCCGTCCACGTCTCCGTGCTCTCCCCGCTCGAGCCGCTCGAGGCGGCGTCCGAGGACGAGCTCTGCGCGCGGCTTCGCCCCGGCGTCGACGGCCTCGTGCTCGAGGCGGGCGGGTGCCGCGGCACCTTCCTCCCGGCCGTCTGGGCCGAGCTGCCCGACGCGCGCGCCTTCGTGCGCGCGCTGAAGCGAAAGGCCGGGCTCGCGCCGAGCGACTGGCCGGCGGAGCTGCGGGTGCAGCGCTACACGGTGGAGGACGTCGCGTAGCGGGCCCTGCCGTGCGCCGGGCCGCGCGAGCCCCGCGCGAGGACGGCACACGCGCGCCGCGGAGCGCGCCGCGGCGGCCCGCGTCGCGCGCGCGCCTTGACCGCGGCCCCCTCGCTCGCCCAAGATCGCCCCTCGTGGCGTCCGCCCGCCCCCTCCACGAGCCGGACCCGCTCGACGACTTCGAGCGCCGCTCGCTCACCTTCCTCGGAAGGGAGAAGACCGTCTACGTCGGCGGCCGCGGCCCCGGGGTGATCGTGATGGCCGAGATGCCCGGCATCTCGCCCTACGTGACGCGCTTCGCCCGCCTCGTGCGCGACGCCGGCTTCACGGTCTGGATGCCGAGCCTCTTCGGCCGGCCGGGGCGGCCGCTCTCGCTCCCCTACCTCGCGAGCTCGCTGGCGCGGGCGTGCGTGAGCCGCGAGTTCCGCGTCCTCGCCTCCAACGCGTCGAGCCCGGTGACGCGCTGGCTGCGCGCGCTCGCGGCGCACGCCCACCCGCTCTGCGGCGGGAAGGGCGTCGGCGCGATCGGGATGTGCTTCACGGGTAACTTCGCGCTCTCGCTCCTGCTCGAGCCCGCCGTGCGGGCGCCGGTGCTCTCGCAGCCCTCGCTCCCGCTCCACGACCCGGCCGGCCTCCACATCGCGCCCGACGAGCTGCGCGCGGTGAAGGAGCGGCTCGAGCGCGACGATCTCACCGTGCTCGCCTACCGCTTCGCCGGCGACCGGCTGTGCCGCGCGCAGCGCTTCGCCGCCTACGAGCGCGCGCTCGGCGAGCGCTTCCAGGGCCGCGTGCTCCCCGACGCGGCGGCCAATCCCGAGGCGCCGTTCGAATCCCCGCACAGCGTCGTGACGCTCCACCTGATCGACCGCGAAGGCGAGCCGACGCGCCGGGCCGTGGACGAGATCCTCGCGTTCTTCCGCACGCGGCTCGTCGCAGACGCCGCGCGGGCTCCGGGCGCCGGGGACGCCCCGGGCACGGGAGCGGCCGCGGCGGCGGGCGCGGCGTCGTCCGGCACCGTGCCCGCGGCGGGCGCTGCGCGCGCGGAGGAGGGGACGAGACGGGCGGCGGGGACGGTGGCGGCGGGGGAGACGGCTACGCTCCGCCGGTGACCGCGCCGCAGCGCTCGCTCCCGGTCCGCGCCGTCCTCGCGCTCTACGGCGCGCTCCTCGCCGCCGCGTTCGCGTGGCGCTCTCTTCTCTACGGCGAGCCGCTCCTCTTCGCCTCGGACGAGGCGGCGCGCGCGGGGCTCCACGTCGCGCGCGACGTCGGCGCGGGTCTCGGCTTCGCGCTCGCCGCCGTCGCGCTCTCGGGCGCCGCGGAGCGCTACACCGTGTGGGGACGCCGGCTCGCGGCCGAGCTCGCCGAGCTCGTCGGGCCGCTCTCCGTCTCCGCGGCGCTTCTCCTCGCCTTCGCGAGCGGGGTCGCCGAGGAGGCGTTCTTCCGCGGCGCGCTCCAGCCGCGCGTCGGGCTGGTCGCCGCGAGCGTCCTCTTCGCCTTGGCCCACGTGCCCGCGACGCGGCCGCTCCGCGCGTGGACCGCGCTCGCGCTCGTCGCCGGGGTCGGCCTGGGCGCGCTCTTCGAGGCGACGGGCAACCTCGTGGCGCCCGTCACCGCGCACGTCGCCATCAACGCGCTCGGGCTCCTCGACCTCGCGCGCCGCCGCCGCGCCCGCGTGCCCGCGCCCGCGGCGGGCGAGGCCTGCGCTCGCGACTAGAGCGGGATCTGCTTCGGCGGCCGGATCACGATGTCCGCGACGTGGACGTGGAGCGGCTGCGTCACCGCGAAGAGGACGGCGCGCGCGACGTCCTCGGGCGCCCCGAGCATCTGCTTCAGCGGACCGTCGGCGAGGCGCTCGAACGCTTCGTCGGGAAGGCGCTCGCCGCGCCGCACCTCGACGCCCTCGACCCCCGCGCCGCGCAGGAAGCCCTGCACGAACGCCGGCTCGAAGTTGCGCGCGAAGTTCGTCGCGATCGCGCCCGGCATCACGTTCACGACCCGGATCGGCTCGTTCTCGAGCTCGGCGCGCAGCGTCGCGGAGATGCAGTTCACCGCGTGCTTCGTCGCGCCGTAGACGCCCGAGTCGCGGCGCTGCGCGGCGATCGAGGAGACGTTCACGATGTGGCCCCCGGCGCCCGTCTTCCGCATGGCGCGGACCGCCGCCTGGCAGCCGACGAGCAGCGCCAGCACGTTCGTCTCGAGCATGATGCGCCAGTGCTCGGGGTCGCCCTCGGCGATGGGCCCGGGGAACGAGACGCCGGCGTTGTTCACCATCACGTCGAGCCGGCCGGTCTCGGCGACGGCGTCGTCGACGAGCGCCTGCACGGCCTCGGGCTCGCGCACGTCGAGCGCGACGACGGCGGCGCGGCCGCCCGCCTTCTCGATGCGCTCCCGGGTCTCTTCCATGGCGGCGCGCGTGCGGCCGGCGAGGTAGACGCACGCGCCTTCCGCCGCGAAGACCTCGGCGATGGCGCGGCCGATGCCGCTCGACGCGCCGGTGACGACGGCGGTCCGGTTGGCGAGGGCGGGCGCGGCGGAGGAAGGGCTGGCGCTCGGCATGGGGCCTCCTCGGCGCGCGCGGGGGCGCGGCGCGGCGCCGCAGCGCCCATGCTACAGCAGATCGTAGTCCGCCGGGTCGACGCGCCGCGTCCGCTGCCAGTACTCGAGCAGCGTGAACGGCCAGTTCTGCGAGATCCGCCCCGTCTCGCTCTTGTACCAGCTGTTCACCCGCGAGACGCCCCACGCCATCCCGCGGTTGCCATCGTCCACGCGGGCGTTGAAGGCGTCGTGGACGTCGCGACGGCAGTCGAGCGCGCGGCCGCCCGTCTCGAGCAGGAGGCGCAGCGCGTCCGCGATGTAGCGCGCCTCGCACTCCGAGAAGTAGACGATGCTGCCGTTCACGACGATGTTGGTGTTCGGCCCGTACATGAAGAAGAGGTTCGGAAAGCCGGGCGCCGTGATGCCGAGGTAGGCGCGCGCGTCCGGACCCCAATGCTCGTGGAGCTCGACGCCGCCGCGCCCGCGGATCTCCATCGGGGTCAGGAACTTCGAGGCGTGGAAGCCGGTCGCGTAGACGATCACGTCGGCCGGGCGGTGGACGCCGTCGCTCGTCACGACTCCGGCCTCGTCGATCTCGCGGATCGCGTCGGTCACGAGCGCGACGTTCGGGCGCTTCAGCGCGAGCGCCCAGGCGCCGTTGTCGACGAGGATCCGCTTGCTCGCCGGCGGGTACGGGGGGATGCACTTCTCGAGGAGATCCGGACGGTCGCCGAGCTGCAGCTTCAGCGCCTCGGTCAGCAGGAAGCGCAGCTCGTCGTTGGCCGCGGAGACCGCGCGCTCCGGGTGCGGCCAGCTCGGGTCGACCTTCACGCGCGGGAGGAACATGCCGTCGCCCATGCGCCAGAAGATCCAGAATCGGTGCCAGTGCGCGTAGTAGGGGACGTGCGCGAGCAGCCAGCGCTGTCCCGGCGGGACCTCCGCGTGGTACTCGACGACCGGGAGGAGCCAGTTCGGCGTGCGCTGGAACACGTCGACGTGCGCGACGCGCTCCGCGATCGCCGGCACGATCTGCGCCGCGGAGGCGCCGGTGCCGATCACGGCGACGCGCTTCCCCTCGATGGAGACGCCGTGGTCCCAGCGCGCGGAGTGGAACGCGGGCCCGGCGAAGCGCTCGCGCCCCGGGATGTCGGGCAGCTTCGGCTGGTTCAGCTGGCCCACCGCGCTCACGAGCGCGTGCGCCTCGAGGGTCTCCTCGCGCCCGCCCGGGCCGCGCGCGCGGATGCGCCAGACCGCGCGCTCGCCGTCCCAGTCGGCCCCGAGCACCTCGGTGCCGAAGCGGATGTGCGGGCGCAGCCCGAGCTCGTCGGCGCACGCGCGGAAGTAGTCGAGCAGGACGGGCTGCGTGGAGTAGTGCTGCGGCCAGTCGTGGCGCTGGGCGAAGGAGTAGCTGTAGAAGGTGTTCGCGATGTCGACGCGACAGCCCGGGTACGTGTTGTCGTACCAGGTGCCGCCGACGTCGTCGTTCTTCTCGAAGATCGTGAACGGAACCCCCGCCTGGTCGAGCCGGTGGGCCATCACGAGCCCCGACATGCCCGCGCCGACGATCGCCACGCGGAACTCGCGCCCCGGCGCGAGCGCGTCCTTGCGCCACGCGGGGGCGCGCAGATCCTCGTCCCCGACCGAGACCTCCTCCCTCACGAGCGGGACGTAGGCGTCGATCGCCGCGTCCGGGGAGAACCACGCGAGGATGGCGCGCAGGAACGCGTCGTCGGGCGCCCCGGCCGGGCGGCAGCCCTCGTCGCGGAAGCGCACGAGCGTGCGGAGCGCGAGCGCGCGCGCCTCCGCCGCCGCGGTCGGCCCGCCCGCGAAGCCGCTCGGGTCGGCGAGCAGCGACTGCGTCTCGGGCCGGAGCTCCGGACGCAGCAGCGAGAGATCGCCCGTCACGTGCGCGAGCGCGAGGAGGAGCGACGGCAGGTGGGCGTCGGCGAGCGCCTTCTCGATCTCGGCGTCGGAGGCGGCGATGGGCTCGATCGGGCGCGAGACGGTCATGGGCGCTCCCGGGATGCGGAAGGATCGCGGGGTCGAAGAACGGATTGGACCAGAGCCGCGGCGCCCGCGCCACCTGCGCGGCGCCGGCCGGGGCGCGCGGGCCCGCGTGCGGCGCCGCGCTCGCCGACGCGACGGACGACGCGGGTGGTGGCGGGCCGCGACCCGTGTCCGCGGCACGCTCGCGCGCGCCGCCCCGCACGCTCGCGCCCCCGCGGCCCCGGCGCGCTCGCGCGCCGGCGCTTCCCCGAGTAACGTCCTCGCCGCATTTCCGCCGCGCCGCGCCCCGCGGCGCCTCGGGAGGACCGTGCGCGAGGGAACCCTGCGCGACGAGCCGGTCGACGTGGTCGTCGTCGGCGCCGGCGCCGCCGGCGCGGCCGTCGCGTGGAGCCTCGCCGAGACGCGGATGCAGATCCTCTGCCTCGAGCAGGGGGACTGGATGGACCCCGCGCGCTACCCGAGCGCCGGGCTCGACTGGGAGATCCGGCGCCTGCGCGACTTCGGGCTCAGCCCGAACGGGCGCGGGCGACCCGAGGACTACCCCGTCCGCGACGCGGACTCGCCGATCCACGTCTCCAACTTCAACGCGGTCGGGGGCAGCACGATCCTCTACGCCGCGCACTTCCCGCGCTTCCACCCATCCGACTTCCGCGTGCGCTCGCTCGACGGCGTCGCCGACGACTGGCCGCTCGACTACGCGGCGCTCGAGCCGTACTACGACCTCAACGCGCGCATGATGGGCGTCGCGGGGCTCGCCGGCGACCCCGCGTACCCGCCGAAGGAGCCGCCGCTCCCGCCCGTCCCGCTCGGGAAGCTCGGCGAGACGCTCGCGGCGGGCTTCGACCGGCTCGGCTGGCACTGGTGGCCGTCGGACAGCGCGATCGCGACCGTGGCGTACGAGGGCCGCGCGCCGTGCATCCACCTGGGCCCCTGCCTCACGGGCTGCGCGCAGGGCGCCAAGGGGAGCGCCGACGTCACGTACTGGCCGGCGGCGCTGCGCGCCGGGGTGCAGCTCCGGACGCGCGCGCGCGTGCGCGAGATCACGGTCGGCGCGAACGGGCTCGCCGACGGCGTCCTCTACTACGACGCCGAGGGCGTCCTGCACCGGCAGCGCGCCGAGATCGTGATCCTCGCGTGCAACGGCGTGGGGACGCCGCGCCTCCTGCTCAACTCGCGCTCGGCGCTATTTCCCGACGGGCTCGCGAACCGGAGCGGGCTCGTCGGCCGCCACCTCATGTTCCACCCGTACGGGCTCGTGACCGGCGTCTTCGACGAGCCGCTCGAGGGCTACAAGGGCCCGACCGGCTGCGTGATCATGAGCCAGGAGTTCTACGAGACGGACCGCTCGCGCGGCTTCGTGCGCGGCTACTCGTTCGAGATGCTGCGCGGCATGGGGCCGGTCTCGACGGCCCTCTGGGGCATGGGGACGGGCCAGGTGCCCTGGGGAGCGCGACACCACGAGGCGTACGCGGAGCTGTTCGACCGCACCGCCGGGATGGTCGCCATCTGCGAGGACCTCCCCGACCCCGAGAACCGCGTGACGCTGGACCCCGAGCTCACGGACGGGCACGGGATCCCGGCGCCGCGCATCCACTACCGGCTGAGCGAGAACAGCGAGCGCATGCTCGCCCACGCCGTCGCGCGCGGGAAGGAGGTGCTCGAGGCCGCCGGCGCGCGGCGCTGCTACGTCGACGCGCCCCTCCGCCCCGCCGGCTGGCACCTCATGGGGACCTGCCGCATGGGGACCGACCCCGAGACGTCGGTGGTGAACGAGTGGTGCCGCGCCCACGACGTGAAGAACCTCTTCGTCGTCGACGGCAGCGTCTTCGTGACCGCGGCGGGGGTGAATCCGACGAACACGATCCAGGCGCTCGCGCTCCACGCGGCCGACCGGATCAAGAAGAACCTCTCGAACCTCTTCGACTGAGGAGGCAGGGCGACGTGACGACGCCGAGGGATCGTTCGGGGCCGACGGCGGAGAGGGCAGGCGCGCCGGTCTTCGACGCGGCCGAGGCGGGCGCGCTCGCGGCGGTGCTCGACGCCCTGATCCCTCCGAGCGCGGACGGCCGCATGCCGGGGGCCGGCGCGCTCGGGATCGCCGCCGCGCTCGACGCCGACGCGCGCCGCACGCCGCCCCTCGCGGAGGCGATCCGGCGCGGCCTCGGCGCGCTCGACGCCGCCGCGCGCGCCGCGGGCGCCGACGGCTTCGACGCGCTCCCGGCGGACGCGCGCGAGGGCGCGCTGCGCGACGTCGCCGCGCGCGACCCGGGGTTCCTGCCCGGCCTCCTCTTCCACGCCTACGCGGCGTACTACGCGCACCCGCGCGTCCTCGACGGCCTCGGCCTCGAGCCGCGCCCCCCCTTTCCGAAGGGCTACGCGATGGTGCCGAGCGACCTGGGCCGCCTCCTGGCCCGCGTCCGGGGCCGCGCCCCGCTCTTCCGCGCCCCGTCTCGAGCCCGGCCTGCGGGAAGCTTCTAAACAGAGGGGTCTGACCCCTTTCTAAACGGGAGGCGCGTCGGATGCGCTGGGAGATTCTGGTCGTCGTCGTGGGGGTGGCGCTCGCGGCAGGCGCCGCGCGCGCGGAGGCGGTGCGGCTCGCCGACCGCGTCGAGTTCGCGAAGGGCGCGGGCGAGACGCGCGCCGTGCGCGAGGAGTGCGGGCTCCAGGAGATGCTGCCGGAGCTGGTGCGCCAGCAGGCGAAGGAGGTAGAGCTCGTCTCCGGGACGGCGAGCGGGCCGCGCACGCTGCAGCTCGCGATCGTGGAGGTCCACGCGCCGGGCGGCGGGCCGTTCTCGGGACCGAAGTCGATGACGGTCGAGGCGACGCTGCGCGAGGACGGCCGCGTGCGCGCGACCGCGCGCGCGCATCGGGCGACCGCCGACCCCTTCGGCGGCACCTGCGACCAGCTCCGCAAGGTCGCCCGCGCCATCGCCGCCGACCTCGGCGCCTGGCTCGAGTCCCCCGAAGACGCCGCGCTCGGCGACCGCTGAGGTCGTCGGCGAAGGAACCCGACCCTTCGTCCACGACGCAGGGGCGGCCGCCTCACCGGGCCGGGTCGAGCAGCTCCTTGAACCCGTAGCGCGCGTGGGGGCCGAAGCAGATCTGCTCGAGGACGCCGACCCCGCGCCCGCCGCGGCTCGAGGTGGCCCGCACGATCTGCTGGATGTGCTGGTTCTCGAACGCCATGGGGTCGAGGTCGTCCATCTTCCACGACTCGCCGCCGATCGCGAGCTCGCCCTTCCAGTGGCCGTGGCCCCACTGCGGGTGCATGTAGCCGATCCCCTTCATGCGGAAGCACAAGAGCGGCTCGAGCGCGATCTCCTCGCGCGCGCCCGCGCGGTCCACGAGCCCGATCGTCGCCGCGCCCGCCCGCCGCGTCCCCGGGACGTAGCGCAGCGCGTGGTCGACCGCGGCGAGGAGCTCGACGCGGTCGTCCATCGTGCCCGGGATGTCGTCCGGGCTGCGGTCGTACACCGGCAGCACCGCGCCGTCCCAGTGGATGCGGCGCCCGTCGGCGTCCTCGAAGACGCCGAAGTGCGTGCAGCGGTCGGGCCAGTGGATCGGCGCCCACAGGAAGAACACCTGCGCGGCGCCCGGCGGCTGCGGCGCGATCGCCGGATCCGGCGGCCCGAGCGGTCGTACGCCCCAGCTGCGGTCCTTCACGCCGTAGACGCGCGCCGGGTCGAGCTTCACCGTCTGCCCCGCGTAGCGCAGCTCGCCCGACCAGCGGCCGAACTGCGCGAAGCGGGTCACGTCCATCACGAGGCGGGTGCCGCGCCGCATCGTCTGGCGGCCCTCTTCGACGCAGGCCGTGCGCGCGCTGAAGTGCAGCTCGCCCTCGATCCCGGTCTCGTTCGAGTCGAGCACGACGCGCAGCCGCCGCATCGGCTCGATCACCTCGATGCGGAACGGCCCGCAGCGGACGTCCGTCGGCTCCTTGGGCGCCCGGCACGAGCCGTGGAAGGCGTGCTGCTCGCCGCCGCGCGCGATGCTCAGGCCGCAGTCGAGGATGCCGAGGTTCGGGTAGATCGCCGAGCCGATCCCGACGTAGAACTCGCCGTCGTCCTGGATCGCGTTGAACCAGTAGCGGTCGTAGACGTTCCGGTCGCCCGAGAGCGGCTCCGCGACGGGCTGGGGGACCTGGTGGATCGGGTAGTCGTCGAAGCGGGTGAGCACGAGACCTCCGAGCGCGACGGGGCGAAGGCCGCATGGTATCCGCGGCCGGGCGGGCGCGCGACGCGCTGCGCTCCGCGATCCAGCCGTCGATCACGCGCAGCGCGAGCGGGAGGTTTCCGACCTGGCCGTGCGCCTGCGCGCTCTCCGCGCGCGTGAAGGTCCGCGTCGCGACGGAGCGCGCGGCGCCGAGCGCCGCCGCCTGCCGGTGGAGCTCGCGCAGCGGCACGAGGTGATCCTCGGCCCCCGCGAGGAGGAGGACGTCCTGGCGCACCGCCGGAGAGACGTCCCGCGTCGCGAACGCCTGCAGCCGCTCGAGCGCGCGCGCAGGCGTCGCGACGCCGAGCGCCCAGCGTCCCTGCTCGACGCGCCACGCCGCGACGGCGTCCGCGCGCAGCGCGCGACGCGCGAGACGGTCGACCGCGTCGCGCGCCCCGACGGCGAGGAGCCCCCGCAGCGCGCCGCGCAGCGCGCGCGGAGCGCGGGCGAGCGCGGCCTCGAGCGGATCGCGCAGCGCCCCCACGGCGACGACGCGCGAGACGCGCGGCTCGCGTGCCGCCGCGCGCAGCGCGAGGTCCCCGCCGAGCGAGAGCCCGACGAGCGTCACGTCCGCGAGCCCGCACGCGTCGAGGACCGCGCCCAGCGGCCGGTGCCAGTCGGCGGTGAAGGGCACGCGCTGGCGGCGCACGACGGCGCCCTGGCCCGGGCCTTCGAAGAAGACGACCTCGTGCCCGAGGCCGGCGAGCGCGCGCAGCAGCGGGTAGAGCTCCTCGGCGTAGGCGTCGCAGCCGCCCTGCACGACCACCGTCCCGCGCGGGCTCGCGCCGCGCGCCGGAAGCCTCCACACCGGAAGCGTCCCGCCGTCGAACGGGGCCGCCGACGCCGTCACCAGCCCCCGCGCGAAGTCCTCCGCGCGCCAGGCGCGGAACATCTCCGCCTGCTGGTCGTAGGCCGACGCCCGATCGGGATCGGCGGGCGTCATGAAGCGCTCGGCGGCGCGCAGGTACGCGGCGGCGTGCAGCACGCGCTCTTCGACGAGCGCGCGCTCCGCGAGCCCGAGCATCTCGCGCTTCCAATCGCCGAGAGTCGCGATGCGGCCCGCGGCGGGCTGCAGGTCCTCGAGCCTGCCGCCCCCGAGCGTCGCCAGGCGGTTGAGCTCGTAGTCGAGGTGGGGATGCCGGTGGAGGGTCCAGGTCCCGACCGGGATGGCGTCGTCGCACACGGGGCCGGTCTCCGCGGGAGGCCCCAGCGTAGCGCCGGGCGCGGGCCGCCGGCCGGGAGAGAGCGCGCCCCCGGCCGGGCGGCCGGGGGCGCGCCGGACGCGGCGGGGGAGGGGCACCGCCGCGTCGCAGGGGACGCGCTACGCGCTACGCAGCTTCGCCACGTAGCTTCCGCGCCGGAGCGTCCCGTCCACCTCGGCCTCGAAGCGGACGACCACCTTCCCGACGACCGCGCCGCCGGCCGCGAGCCGGAGCTCGATGCGCGCGGGGCCCGCGAGACGGAAGCCCTCCACGCCGGGGCCGAGGTCCTCCGCCGAGGCGGCCAGGAGCCGCTCGAGATCGCCGCTCGCCTCGGGCGGGAGGTGGAGGCGCAGCTTGCGCCCGCGCGCGTCGCGCGCGTTCCACGCGCCCGCGTAGAGCTGCCCGATCGGATCGAGGCTCTCGAACGCGCCGGCCCCGAGGCGGAAGGCGAAGGTCGCCTCGCGCTCGCTCCTTCCGGCGCGCTCCAACGCGAGCTTCTGCACGCCCTCGAGGACGACGACGCGCGAGCAGTCGGCGCAGCCCTCGCCCTCGTCCGCCGCGGGCTCCTCGCTGCCGGGCGGCTGCGACGGAGGCTCGCCGGGATCCTCGCCCGGCGCCGGGTCGGAGGCGCCGCTCGCGATCGCGAGGAGGAGGGCCGGGAGATCCCGGCCGGCCCCGCCCGCCTCCGCGCCGGGCAGCGCGGGTGCGGGCGCCGCGGTGAAGGCCGCGAGCACCTCCGCCTGCACGCCGCCGCCGGCGCTCCAGTCGATCCACGGCCGCGCCGCCACGAAGCTCGGGCAGCTCGCCGCGCCGTCGTGGAGCGCGAAGAGCGCGCACACGTCGGCTTCCGCGTAGCCGCGCGACTCGGCGAGGTCGGCCAGGCCGCCGAGGAAGTTGTCTTCCCGCAGCAGCGTCCCGCGCGCGTCCCAGTGCTCGAAGAGCGCCTCGAGGTCGCCGCCCGCCAGCGCCACCGTCTCGTCGCCGCGGTCGGAGTCGTCGCCGCCCTGGTGCGCGAACGGCGTCCCCGTGTTCCAGTGCGACGCGTCGTTCGGCGTCGCGTCGGCGCCGCCGTGGCCGTCGAACGCGTCGTGGAGCAGCGTCGCGATCCGCCGCACCTGGCCTCGGAAGTCGCTCCCCTGCAGCGCGTTCTCCTCGAGGCAGAGCGCGCCGGCGGCGCAGTAGTTGACGTCCTCGGACGGCGACGAGCCCACCGGCGCGAAGTAGTTCGCGCCGCCCAGCACCTGCGCCGTGAGGAAGTCGGCGAACGCCTCGTTGAGGTAGCTGGCCTCGCTGTCCACGGACTGGCTCGACGTCGAGATGATCACGTCGGTCCACGCGATCTGGAACGCGTCGAAGCCCTGGCGCAGCATCATCTCGCACATCACGGTGTGGGCGTACTCGTGGACCGGCACGCCGCGCGAGCCGTCGTTCTCCGAGCGCAGCACGATGTCGACGGAGTAGAAGAACTCGGTCGCCGCCGTGGCGAGGAGGAAGGCCGGGTTCACGAGCGAGCCCAGCACGCCGAGGAGGTCGGCGCCGAGGCCCAGCACGCCCGGCACGCGGCCCATGCACGGCGCGAACGAGCGGCCCGCCGCGGCGAAGCCGTCGGCCTGGTCGCCGACGAGGACGGTGATCTTCGGCATGGTGACGCCCGCGACCTGGTGGAGGTACTCGCGCGCGTCGGTCATCGCCGCCAGCGTGTTGAGGTAGTCGTGGCGAACCTCGACGACCTCGCTGCGGTCGCCGTCGAGCTCGCCGAGACTCTTCACGCAGACGGTGGCTTCGAGGAGGTACTCGGTGATCTCCGCCGTCGAGTTCTCCACCTGGATGCAGACCTTCGTCGCGATGTTCTTGGCGACGGTGAGCGTCACGCGACCCTCGGAGTCGGTGTGGTCGTAGAACGCGCCGAGCCCCTGGCGCACCTCGACCTTCACGCCCGCGAGCTTCAGCTCGCGGCCGCTCCAGCCGCTGCGCATCACCTGGTCGTGGCCGAAGGCCGGGTCCGTGTTGAGGAGGCGCAGCTCGAGCTCGAGCCGGACCTCGCCCTTCACGAGCCGCGTCACGCGGCCGATCGCGCTGCGGACTCCTTCGATCGCGCTGTCCGCGAGCTCGGCGACCCACTTGATGGCCTTCCGCGCGAGCCAGCCGAGAAGCTCCTGGCGCACCTCGCAGACGCGCAGGCCGTCGATCTCGCGGCAGCGCGGGATCGCGTTGAACTCGAAGCCCTGCTGGCCGAGGTAGACGTAGTGGAGAACGTGGCGCGAGACGCCGGGGGCGTGCGCCTCCGCCACCGGGATGCGCCGGAAGACGAGGGCGCGGACGCTCGGCGCCTCGCCTCGCCCGATCTGCTCCAGCATGCGCGCGCGCAGCTCGTTGTAGACCGCGCCCGGCACCGCCGCGAAGACCCAGCGGCCGACGGGCGCGCAGCTCGTCGCGATGAGCTCGGGGCGGACCGGGCCCAGCGCGCGCGCCGCGACGAGCGGCGAGACGCTGCACGCCTCGGCGACGGCCTGCGCGCCGTTCCAGCCCTCGAGCTCCGCGGGGAAGAGGGGCGTCGTCTGGACGTGCATGCCGAGGTAGCGGAAGGCCTGCTCGGCGAGCGGGTCGCCGCCTTCGAGGAGGAGGTTCATGTAGTAGAGGGCCGGCGCGTCGGGCGCGCCCTCGGCGAGCGCGTGCGTGTCGCGCCAGTCGAAGAGGCGCAGCACCTCGGCGCCCTCCGCCTTCGTGAGGGAGAGCGCCTCGAAGCCCACGCGCCAGTCGGTCGTCTCGCAGCGCGTGTGGGTCTCGTCCGGGAGGCCGCCGCCCGTGATCTCGACGCGGTAGCAGTAGCGCTGGCCGACGCGGAGGCCTTCGTCGCGGATGGTGGTCTCGACGCCCGCGGCGAGCGCGCCGAACGGGGCGTACGCGCCGCCCGGCGGCTGCTTCCAGAGCTGGCTCGTGCGGCCGGCGGGCGGCCGCACGGAGAGCTGGATCCAGTCGACGCCCACGCTCGGGATGTGGAGGGGAGGAGGCGGCGGCGGGGGCGGCGGGACGACCGGCGGCTCCCCGGGATCGAAGATGCCGGGCCGGGCGTCGGGGAGGCCGACGTTTCCCGGGTCGAAGAGCGCGTGGCCGGGGACGGCCCACGCGAGCACGAAGACGGCGGCGGCGACTCGGATCGAGCGGTCCATGATGCCCTCCCATCGCGTCATGGGCGCATCTTCGTCCGCCGCTCCCGCTCGGCGCTGTGAACCCGTTCATACCGCGCAACCGCCCGAACCCCCTCGCGAATCGACCCGCCACCAAGGGGCCGGACGAAGGGGACGTTCCACTTGCCTCACTTACGGGACGGTCCTGCGTCCACGAAGCGGCGGGCCCACGAAGCGGCGGGCCCACGAAGGGGACGTTCCACTTGCCTTACTTGGGGGACGGTCCTGGCGCGGGCCCGGTCGAGCAGGAGTGTCCCGCTCGTCAGGAAAGTGGAACGTCCCCGAAGTGGGCTACAGGCGGTCGAAGAAGGCGTGGAGGACGGCGAAGGCGCCGGGGCCGCCGACGAGGCCCATCTTCATCTTGTTCGTCACGTAGCCGAAGCCGACCTTCGCCTCGGGGTCCGCCATGCCGATCGAGCCGCCCGCGCCGGGATGGCCGAAGGCGCCTGCGTTCGGCGAGATCGGCATGAAGTCCTGGCGCAGCATGAAACCCAGCCCGAAGCGCATGGGGAGGCCGCCGAGCACGGCGTCGGGGCCGAACGCCTGCTCGGTGCGCGCGCGGTCGATCGTCTCGGGCTCGAGGACGCGGACCCCGCCCAGCGCGCCGCCGCGCGCGAGCGCCCCGTAGATGCGCGCGAGCGCCGCCGCGGTGCCGTGGCCGTTGGCCGCAGGGATCTCCGCGGCCCGCCACGCGCGCGTGTTGACGCGGTCCGCGCGGCCCGGCGGGTTGTTGAACGCCGCGCCCGCCATGGTCGTCGGATCCGTCATGTCGCGCAGGAACTGGCCGAGCGGGCCGGGGAGGTCGCGCAGCCCGGGAGCGTCCGACGGCGGCGCCAGGCTGCCCTGGAGGTCGGAGACGCGCGGCTCGTCCTCCGCGGCGACGCCGATGTGAAAGTCCGCGCCGAGCGGCCCCGCGACCTCGTCGCGGAAGAAGGCCCCCACGCTGCGCCCCGAGACGCGCCGGATCACCTCGCCCACGAGGTGGCCGAAGGTGAGCGCGTGGTAGCCGTGGCGCGTGCCCGGCTCCCACCAGGGCTCCTCCTCGGCGAGCGCCGACGCCATCGCGCTCCAGTCGTAGATCGCCTCGGGCGCGAGCGTCCGGCGCACGGCCGGGAGCCCCGCGCGGTGCGAGAGCAGCCAGTGCACGGGGATGTCGCCCTTCCCCTTCGCGGCGAACTCCGGCCAGTAGCGCGCGACCGGCGCGTCGAGGTCGAGGAGACCGCGCTCGACGAGGCGATGCGCGCAGATGGCCGTCATCCCCTTCGTCGTGGAGTACGTGTTCACGAGAGTGTCGGCCGTCCAGGGCCGGGTACGGGCGGGGTCGCGGTGGCCGCCCCAGAGGTCGACGACCATGCGGCCGTCGAGGCAGAACGCGATCGCCGCGCCGAGCTCCTCGCCGCGCGCGAAGCTCTCTTCGAAGAGGTCGCGGATCGGCGCGAAGCGCTCGTCGCAATGTCCCTGCACGACGCCCATGGTGGGTCCTCCCGCTGGCCGGTGCGCGGGGATGGTCGCCCAGCCGGGGCGCGACGCCAGCCGCGCCGTGCCGCGTGCCCTCCGTGACGCGCCCCGGGCCGCGCGCCGGCGCCGCGCCGCCGCGCCGCCGCGGTGCCGCGCGCCCTGCCGCGCCGCCCGCTCAGAGCTGCTCGAGCAACCGGCCGACCAGCTTCGCGGCGCGCGCGCGCGCGGCGAGCGTCATGCCGTGGAACACGGCGCCGACGCGGCCGCCCTGCTCGTACGAGACGACAGCCCCGGCGCGGAGCGTCTCGCCCCACGGAAACTCGATCGCGAGGTCGAGGCTCTGGTCGAGCGCGGGCAGCTTCGCGCCGGCGAGGAGACAGCCGCCCTCGGAGATGGAGCGCACCTCGAGCGCGTAGGACTGCGCGCCGCTGGTCGCCGTCGCGCGCAGCGAGACCGGGACGCGCGGCACCGCGCGCGGGTGCTCCTCGAGCGCCGTCTGGAGCAGCTGGTAGAGAGCCGGCACGCCCGCGGGACGCCGCACCGTCCCGACGACGCGCGCGTCGCCCGCGCCGGGCTCGCGCCGATCGGTGATGAGCACGACGGGAAGCGGCGCGAGCGCGGCGACCTCGGGCAGCCGGTCCTCGCGCACGATGCGCAGCTCGGGATTCGGCAGCTCTTCCGCCGGGAGGACGGCGTACCCGAGCTTCCACAGCAGCGAGCGCGCCACGGGCGCGTAGTCGCGCTCCGCCGCGTGGGACGCGATGCGCCTCTTCCCGCGCAGCAGCTCGTCGCGATCGGTCTCCTCCGGCATCGGCGCTCCCGTCATGGCCCCGGACACGTCGCCCCGGACATCGGCGGACCGCGGCCCGTGGTTGTGACGGGGCGCACGTTCCCGGGGCGCGGACGCCCCCGTGCGCGGCCCGGGGCTTTGGATCCACCGCCCCCCGGCAGCGCCGCGGCCTTCGGGCGCCACCCGCAGCTTTCAACGCACCGGGGCCTTTCTACAATGGGACGCCGGGCCGGCGCCGGGTGGCCGCGCCCGCGCGGCACGGCGCTTGCTCCCCCTCCCCGCGTGACGCGAGCCACGCGCGCGAAGGGCCGGCCGGCGAGCCGACCGCCGCGATCCACCGCCCGGGCCGCGCTGCGCGCGCGTCCGCGGCGCGGCAGGCAGCCGCCGCGCCCCGGCGTGCGGCGCCCGCGCGCGGAGGGTGCGCTGCGCGTCGGGACCTCGGGCTACCAGTACGCCGACTGGCGCGGCGTCTTCTACCCGAAGGATCTCCCGCTGCGCGGGTGGCTTCCGTACTACGCCGACCGCTTCGACACCGTGGAGATCAACCGCAGCTTCTACCAGGTGCCGTCTGCCGAGGTCTTCGACGCATGGCGGCGGGCCGTGCCGCGCGGGTTCCGCTTCGCGCTCAAGTTCAGCCGCTTCGGCACACACCGGAAGAAGCTGCTCCAGCCGGAGGACACGCTCGCCTACTTCTTCGAGCGGGCGGACGCGCTCGGACCGCAGCTGGGCCCCGTGCTCGTCCACCTTCCGCCGAACTGGCGCCCCGATCCCGGCCGCCTCGACGCCTTCCTCGCCGCGGCGCCGCGCGGGCGCCGCCTCGCCGTCGAGGTGCGCGATCCGCGCTGGCTGTCCGAGGAGGTCTACGCCGTGCTGCGGCGCCGGCGCGCGGCGCTCTGCCTGCACGATGCGATCCCGGGTCACCCGCGCGAGCTCACCGCGGACTTCGTCTACGTGCGCTTCCACGGGCACAAGGACGGCCGCCGCTACGGCGCGCGCGAGCTCGCGCGCTGGGCGCGCTGGCTCGCGCAGCGCTGCGGCGAGGGCCTCGACGCCTGGGTCTACTTCAACAACGACTGGCACGGCTACGCCGTCGAGGACGCCGCGACGCTGCGCCGCCACGCGGCGCGCGCCGGCGCGGCGCCCGCGGCCCCGGGGTTGCAGGAGGCGTCCTAGGTGGACCGGCCGCTCTGGCAGATCCTTCTCGCGATCGCGCTCCTCGGGCTCGCGGTGCAGCGCGGCGCGGTCGCGGCGGTTGCGTTCGGAGGCGCCGCGCCCCGCGAGGTCGCGATCGCGAGCGCGGTGGAGGCAGCCGTCGCCGTGCTCGCGGCGATCGGGCTCTGGGTCGGCGGCCGCGCCGCGCGCATGGGGGTCGTCGCGCTGGGCGTCGCCGTCGCGGCGCACGCGGCGATCCTGGTCTGGGTCTTCGGCGCGCCCGCCGTCCCGGCCGCCGTCGGCCGCATCCTCCTCGCCGCCCTGAGTGCCGGCGCCCTCTTCTGGGTGCTGCGCCGCGAGTTCGACCTCCACCCCGGCCCCGACGCCCGACGAACGACACCGAACGCGGCAGAGCGCACCGGGCGCGGCGCCGGGTGAGCCGGCGGCCGAGCGCGGGACGCGGGCGACGCGGCGGTGTGCTGGATCGATGGAGCGACTCGCCCCGCGGGTCACGTCGGCAGCGCCACCCGCGCCCCTCGGGCGGCGCCGGCGGCGCGGGGGACGGCGCTGGCACGGGCGCTGCACTCGGAGCGGTGGGAGGTGGAGACATGCCTCGGGAGCAGGACCGGGAGCTTCCCTCGACGCTGAAGCGCTCGCCGGAGAAGGCGCAGCGGACGTGGAAGAAGACCCACGACAGCGCCGTCGAGCAGTACGGCGAGGGCGAGCGCGCACACCGCACGGCGTTCTCGGCACTGAAGCACGCGTTCGAGAAGAAGGGCGACCGCTGGGTGGCGAAGGCGACGCCCGGCCCGTCGGACCCGCGCGCGGCGCGCGGCGCCGAAGAGGCGCGGCGCGGCGAGGGCGAGACCTTCGGCGGCGTCGACTACGCGGGGAGCACGAAGCGCGAGCTCTACGAGCGGGCGCGCAAGCTCGGCATCGAAGGCCGCTCTGCGATGACCAAGGAGGAGCTGGCCCGGGCGATCGCACGGCGCCAGTAGCTCGCCTCGTCGCCAGATCGTCGGTCCGCGAACGAAGCGGCTCGTCGCCGTCGTCTGCGAGGGCGCCGAGCCGCGGTCGTCCGCGAAGGCGGCCCACGCGCGCCTCCGTAGACGACGCTCGTCGGACCGCGCACCCTGGCAGACGACTCGCGTCCGACCGCGCCCGACGAGCTCAGTCGGTTTCCACCGGCGTCCGGGCGAGCGGGCGGCCGGCGGCGTCCGAGGCCCGCCCGACGGACGCGCGCCGGGGCGCCGCGAGAGCGGCGCGCCGGCCGCGGCCGAGCGCGAAGAGCGCGCCTCCCGCCGCGATCGCGAGCGCGAGCGTCGCGGCCGGGTGCCGCGCCGCGCGGTTGTACAGGCTGCGCTGGAGCACGAGGCCGTCGAAGTCGCCCCGCTCGCGCCCGTCCTCGGCGGGCGCGTGCAGCGCGTCGCGCCGCTCTCCCGAGATCGGGGGGCCGCCGTAGGCTCGGCGCTGCGCGATCGCGTCGAACAGGCGGTCGAAGACGCGCGGCATCGCGGTGCGCAGCGCGAGCATGGCGCGCCCGCTGCCCCCGACGACGACGCGCCGGCGCGGATGCTGGGCCGCGTCGAGGATCGCCTCGGCCACGAGCTCCGGCGCGTAGGCGGGCCCCGGGTTGCGCGGCTCCGTCCCGAGGTAGCTGCGAGCGTGCCGGGTGTAGAGCGTGTCGATCGTGGCCGGCTCGATCAGCGTCACGGCGACGGGCGCGCCGGCGTGCTCGAGCTCGAGGCGCAGCGTCTCGGTGAACCCCTTCACCGCGTGCTTCGAGGCGGTGTACATGCCTTGGAGGGGCATCGCGAGCTCCGAGAGGATGCTGCCCACGTTCACGATCGCGCCCCCGCGCTTCGCGAGCGCGTGCGCGGCCACGCGCGAGCCGTAGACCACGCCCCAGAAGTTCGTGTCGAAGAGGCGCCGGTGGTCGTCGGTCGTGACCTCCTGCAGCTCGCCGTAGATGGAGACGCCGGCGTTGTTGACCCAGGTGTCGAAGCCGCCGAACGCGCGCTCGGCCGTGTCGGCGATCCGGCGCACGTCCGCCTCGGACCCGACGTCCGCGACGCAGATCTCGGCCCGCCCGCCCGCGCGCGCGATCGCCTCCTCCGCGCGCCGCAGCGCGCGCTCGTTGCGCGCGGCGAGGACGACGCGCGCCCCGCGCTCGGCGGCCAGCCGCGCCGTCGCGAGCCCGATCCCGCTGGAGGCGCCCGTGACGACGACCACCTGCTCCGCGAGCGGCTTGAGGCGCGGCCGCCCCGCGCGGCGGCCCGGCGCCGCGGAGTCGTCTCGGCGCGCCGGCGGCGCGCCCTCGGTCGCGACCTTCACCTCGCCCAGGCGGCCGGTGGTCGGGCTGCGCGGATCGAGCGCGTCGGGTCGGCCGGCGGGCGGCGCGCCCTCGCGCCCGAGCGTGCCCTCCTCGCGGAGCGAGGCCTCGCGCCGAAGCGCGCCTTCGCTCCCGAGCCCCCCGAGCGCGCGCGCGCCGGTCGCGCCGAATGCGACCGTCTCCTCGGGCGGCTCGAAGGTCGGGAGCACCGACACCTCGAGGCGCTCGAGCGCGTCGTCGATGCGCGCGAGCCGCTCGCGCAGCACGTCCTCGTCGGCGACGAGGGGGCCCTCGCCGTCCTCCGGCCCGGTGTCCTCCAGCACCGCCTCGAACAGCTCGCCGAGCCCGGCCGCGTGCGCGTCGGCGATGCGCTCCGCGAGCACCGTGCGGCGCTCCGCCACGAGGTCCTCGAGCACGGCGGCGCTCGACGGCGTCTCGCCTTCGCGCCCGGCCCCGCGGGTCTGCATCGCGTCGAGGACGTCGACGGCCTCCCACATGCGCGTCTCGTCGAGCCCGGCGAGCTCGGGCGCGCCGTTGTAGTCGCCGTCGACCGTGTCCTCCTGGGCGATCTCGACGACCTCGCCGTACGTCTCGGCCCCCGTCGGCTCGGGCTCCTCGGTCGCCTCGTCCGGGTCCCCGGCGAGGCCGGTGAGCCCGCTCACGCCCGCGTCGTCGCCGCCCTCGCGGCGCCGCTGCGCCTGCGCGCGCTTCGCCTCGGAGCCCGCCTGCGAGAAGGGATCCACCGCAGGAAGCTCCGCGGAAGCCTGCGGCCCCGGCGCGCTCCCCTCCGGCGCGTCCACCGCACTCGCCGGCGCGCGCTCGTCCTCGGCCCGTTCGCGATCGTGCTGCGACCCGTACGCCATGGCGCTCGCCTCCCCGTCGTCGCGACGGAGTCCAGAGTGCAAGGCGCGGGCCAGCGAGCGCGCGCGGCACGCGCGCCGGCGCGGCGCGCACCGGCGCGGCGCGCGCCCACGCGGTGAGCCGTCGCGTGCGGCCCGCGCCCCGCGTCCGGCGGCGCGGGCACGGAGCACGGCGCCGACGCCGGCCCGCCTCGCTAGCCTGCCGCGGGCTCCTCGCGGGCCCGGAGGGGGTTCGAATGCTTCGTACGACTCTGTGTGCGCTCGCGTTCTCCTTGGCGTCGTCGTCCGCGCACGCGCTCACGCTGTGGTCGCCGAGCGTGAGCGTCACGAACGTCGACAACAGCCTCGACTGCCGCATCGTGAACGCCGGCACCGCGCCGATCACCGTGCTGTTCGAGATCGTGGACGGAGACGGCGCCGTCGTCGCGGACGACACCTTCGAGGTCCCCGCCGGCGGGGCGCGCGGCCTGAACCTCGCCGACACGGCCGAGGCGGGTCACTGCCGCTTCAGCGGCAAGTTCAAGCGGAAGGCGGTGCGGGCCACGATCGCGGTGATGGACGGCTTCGGGCGCACGATCTCGATCGCGCCGGCGCAGTAACGGGCCGCGGCGCCGGCGCGCTCGGCACGGGCCGAACCGGGCGCTCCGCGGCGTGTCGGCGCGCGCACCGTGCGCGACGTGGAGGACGGGAAGGCTCGGGCGCCGGGCGCTAGGGCTCCGGGGTCTCCTCGGGGCCGGGGTCGCCGAGGAGGAGCGTCCCGCGCCAGCGGCGCAGCGGCACGGCTTCGAAGCGCTCGAGCGGACGCCAATGCGGCCCGTCCTGCCGGCGTACCGGGAGTCCCGCCGCGGCGACGAGGACCACCCCGGCCGCCACGTCCCAGATCGACACCTGGCGCAGGAGCGAGAAGCGCAGGAAGCCCGCCGCCACGTACACGGACTCGCTCGAGGCGGTGCCGAGCACGCGGTGGTCGACGGTGCGCCCGCGCGCCGCCTCGCGCGCCGGCATGCCGGCCAGCCCGCGCAGGACGCCGCGCGCCGCGACGGGCGCATACGGCGCGCCCTCGAAGCCGAGCGGCCCGCCGCGCCGCGCGTGGTAGACGCCGGGGCGGAGCCGGTGCGTCGAGGCGCACCAGACGGCGCCCGCCACCGGGACGCCTCGGTGCAGCAGGCCGACCGACGACGCGAAGAGCGGGAGCCCGTTCACGAAGTTCGACGTCCCGTCGACCGGGTCCAGCACCCAGAGCCACTCCGGCTCGGAGCGGTCGCTCTCGATCTCTTCGCCGATCGCGCCGTGGTCGGGAAAGCGCTCCGCGATGCGCGCGCGCAGGCGCGCCTCGACGTCGCGGTCGACGTCGGAGACCGCCGCGACCGGCCGCTCGCGCCCGCGTGCGGCGTCCTTGTACGTGACCTCGATGGGCGCGCCGAACGCCGCCTCGATCGCGGCGCCCGCCTCGCGTGCGAGCTCCAGCGCCGCCGCCTCGAGCCCGGCGAGATCCGCCTGCTCGCCCGCGGCCGCCTCCCCGAGCGCGCTCCCCATCGCGTTCACCCTAGCAGCCGCCCGGGAAGCCTCGTGGACGAAGCGACCTGGCCCGTCCGCGAGCGAGCCGCCCGGGCGCGAGGGCTGCCGGGAACGCTCACCGGGGCGAGGCGCGCAGCCGGAGCGCGACGGCGGTCGCGACGGTGAGGACGACGCACGCGAGCGCGACGACGGCGCGGCGCTCCCCGACCGCGTCGGCGAGGAGGCCGACCGGGAGGCCCATCAGCGAGACGCCGGCGAAGGCCAGCATCGAGAGCGAGAACACGCGCCCGAAGTAGGCCGGCTCCGTCGCGCGCACGATCACGGCCGCGTTGAGCGACTGGAGGCCGCCGAAGCCGATCCCGGTCACCGCCATCGCCGGGACCGCGAGCGCGAAGGCCGGCGCCATCGAGAGCGCGAGGAGGCCGGCGGCGAAGACGTACGGCATCGCGAGGAAGGCGGCGAGCGCGTGACGCGAGTCCGCGACCCGGGCGGCGACCAGCGTCGACGCGAGCCCGCCGAGGGCGCTCGTGAAGGCGAGCGCGCTCACCGACGCCGCCGGGCGCCCGAACTGGTTCTCGACGAGGCCCGGGAGGAGCGCCACGTAGGAGAGCCCCGACATGACCACCGTGACGAAGAAGCCGACGAGGAGCCGGAGGCGCCGGTGCGACGCCACGTAGCCGAGGCCGTCGCGCAGGTCCGAGAGCACGTGCGTCGCGCCGGCGTCGGGGCGCGGCGCCGAGCGCGGCAGGAAGGCGAGCGTCACCGCGGAGGCGGCGTAGAGGGCGCCCATCGCGGCGTAGGCCGCGGTCGCGCCGAAGGGCGACGCCAGCAGCGCGCCCGCGAGCGCGGGCCCGAGCACCTGCGCGCCCGTGAGCGGGACCTGGTTCAGCGTCACCGCGTTGCCGCGCAGGTCGGGCGGCACGAGCTCCGCCGCGAACGCCTGGCGCGCCGGTCCCAGGAAGGAGATCGCGACGCCGAGGAGGAGCGACGCCGCCGACAGGATCCCGATCGTGAGGAGCCCGAAGGCGCGCAGCAGGGCGAGCGTCCCGAACGTCGCCGCGGCCGTGGACTGCGTGAGCGCGAGGACGCGGCGCTTCGGCCAGCGGTCGGCGCCCGCGCCGCCGAGAGGCGCGAGCGCGAGCATCGCGACGCCCTGCGCGAAGACCACGGTTCCCACCGCGCGGTTGCGCCCCGTGAGCTCGAATGCGACGACGCTCTGCACGACGCCCGCCATGAAGAACGGGACGTACGAGGCCCACGTTCCCGCCCACAGCACGCGGAAGTCGCGCACCGCGAGCGCGGCGAAGGTCCGCGGGCGCTCCGGCGCCGCCGCCGCGCCCGCGTCGGTCTCGCGCGTGGCGCGCGCGCTCACGGCTTCGCGACGCCGTCGCGCAGGAGCACGTGGAAGCGCCGGTTCGTGCGGATCACGTTCCAGCCGGCGGCGTTCGCCATCCGCACCGAATTGCGGTTGTCGAGCGGGATCGTGGCGTAGTCCGCGATGCCTTCCTCGCGCGAGAACGCGGCCGTCCGGCGCAAGCACTCCTGGCCGAAGCCTACGTTGTGCGTCTCGGGCAGCGTCCAGATCCCGGTCACGATCCGGCGCGGGAAGAAGAGGCGCAGCAGCAGGTAGCCGACGAGGCGCTCGTCGACGAAGATCCCGAACGGGAGGTACGAGGCGCGGCGCAGCGCCCGGCGCGCGGACGCCGGGTCGAGCGGATGCGGCGGCAGGTAGCGAGCCGTCAGGCCGCCGAGGAGCCGCGCGAAGTCCTCGTCGTCGCGCGGCGTGAGGAAGCGGAAGCGGCACTTGGCGCCGGTCTTCCCGGCGACGATCGCGTCGATCCGCGCCGCGCGCCGGCGCACGCCGCGGAACGCGAGGCGCGCCCAGAGCTCGTTGCCGAGGTCCCAGACGCGGAAGATCCAGTGGTTGCGCTCGTTGAGCCGGTAGACGAGCTCCTCGGCGCGGTCCAACCAGCGCGCGAGGAGGCTCGGGCTCGCGGTCGGTCCGCCCGGGGGCGTCACGCGGCCGCCGCGTCCCGGCGGCGCTGCGCCTCCGCGACCTCGCGCAGCGGCACGGCCTGGCCCCGGCGCGCGAGGGCCGCCACCGCGTGCTCGAGGAAGCGGCAGCGCGCCTCGAACGGGACGCCGAGCCCCGGCGCGCGGTCGAGCGCGTCTCCCAGCGAGGTGCCGCGCAGGTCGGCCAGCTCGATCAAGTGGAAGAGCGCGTGGAGCAGGTCGCGCTCGCCGTGCGCCCGCAGCAGCGCGTCGAACGCGCGCGGGCCGAGCCGCCGCATGAGCGTCGAGTAGAACGGAATGCGGAGCGGCGTCGCGACCGAGAACGGGATCTCGAGCAGGCCGAGGCCCGTGCCGCGCGCCCGCGCCGCGCGAAACGGCCGCGCCGCGCGCGGCTCGTAGGGCCGCGCCGGCGCGAGGACCGCGAGCGGAGAGCCGAGCTGGTAGTCGGCGCGGCGCACGAAGAGGCGCCCGTAGAGCATGAACGCCCACATGATGGGCGAGGGGAACACCGAGGACTCGTACAGGTACCCGCGCTCGGCGAGGAGCTCGAGCGTCTCGGCGTCGACGTCGCAGGACGGCGTCCGGAACCCGACCGGCGCGACGCCGACGGCGTCCGCGATCGCCGCCGCGGCGCCGTCGATCTCCTCGGCCTTCCGCGCGCGAGAGAGGCTGCGGAAGTTGTAGGGGTGAGCGTACGAGTGGTTCCCGATCTCGTGCCCGCGCGCCGCCGCCTCGCGCAGCGCGCGGCGGTTGGCCGGGTCGGCGAGATCGCGGCCGATCGCGAAGAGCGTGGCGCGCACGCCGTTGCGCTCGAACAGGTCGAGGAAGCGCGGCAGCGCGTCCGCGTAGAAGGAGGGCGGGCGCTCGGCGCAGCGGTCGTCGACCAGGCTCTCGTAGTCCTGGTAGTTGTCGAGGTCGACGGTGATGCAGACCTTCATGGCCGTCCGCCGGCGGCGGGCCGCGCGATCCCGACCACGTGCGCGCCGTGGCGCGCGAGCCAGGGACGCCGGTGGTACGGCCAGCGGCCGGCCTCCCAGCGAGCGATGCCGTTCGCGGCGCGCTGGAGCGGCCCGGCGAGGGCGATGCGCGTCTGCGCGTTCGCGGCCAGCAGCCCGACGCCGTAGAAGCGCTCGAGCACGAGCCCCGCCTCGGCGAGCGCCCTCCGCACCGCGCCCAGCGAGTACGTGCGCGAGATGAGGGGCCGCTCGGGATGCGCGCGGCGCTGCCACGCCCGGTACGCGTTTCCGACGAGGCCGTAGAGCGACTCGCTCGGCACGTAGGTGAACACGAAGCGGCCGCTCGGCCGCAGCACGCGCCGCATCGAGGCGAGCGCGCGGGCGAGATCCGGCAGGTGGTCGAAGAGCTCCATGCAGAGGACGACGTCGAACGGGTCCGACTCGTACCGCGAGAGGTCCTCGGCGCTTCCCGCCTCGGCGCGGTAGCGCGCCTCGAGCCCGAGCTCCCCGGCCGCGGCGCGCGCGACGTCCAGCATCTCGGGGTTGAGGTCGATGCCGAGCACGCGGCAGCCCGCGCGCGCGAAGCGCAGCCCGAAGCGGCCCCGGCCCGTGCCGACGTCCAGCACCCGCCACGCGGGGTCGAAGCCGAGCTGCTCCTCGACGACGGCCAGCTCGGCCTCGTAGTGGAAGCGCAGCGGCCCGTCCTCGGGGACCCACCACGCGCCCACCGTGCCCGGCCGCGAGAAGTAGTCGCGCACCCGCTCGCGGTCCAGCTCGATCACGCGCTCCCTCGCTGCAGAGCCGGCATACGGTACACCGGCCCCGGGGGCGTGTCCCGGAAGCGCAGCGCGTGCGCAGCGGCGCAGCGGCGAGGCGCCGGCGAGCGAGATCCGACGGGGCGCCGGACGGACGCGCTCGATCACGCGCCCGCGCGCGGTTTCGCGGGACCCGCGTCCCGCTAGCCGGACGGCGGGCGCGGCGCGCGGGCGGGCCCGCCGGACGGACCGGCGGCGCCGTCGTCCCGCTCGGAGCCGTCCTCCACGTCGTAGAGCAGGATCGAGTAGCCGGCGGATCCCGCGGGCTCGCGCGCGAGGAGCCAGTCGTAGCAGCCGGGCGGCGGCTGGCGGAACGGGTTGTCGGGGTCGTAGAGGCGCTGCAGCACGTTCGCGCTGATCGCGACGAGCCCCTCCACCGGCGCGCACCCGCGCAGCGGGCGCGCCCTCACGCCGTAGCGCTCGGGCCGCTCGGGCCCCAGATACGCGAGCCACACGGCCGGGTTCCCGCGCGCCTCGAGCTCGCGCGCGAGCGTGAGGGCGTCCTGCCCCCAGTCGAGGTTGGATTCGACGAGCGCGCGGTACCCGCGCGCAGGGCCGCCCACGAGCGGATTGAAGTAGGCGATGTGATGGGGATGGATCCATGCGCTCTCCGCCGCGACCGCGGCGCACGCGAGCGCGACGAGGGCGCGCGGAAGCCGGCGCGCCGGGATCCCGATCCGGACGGCGGTGAAGACGTGGAGCAGCGGGATCGCGGGGAGGAGGTAGCGGATCCCGAGCGGCACCTTCAGCCAGAAGAGCGCGACGGCGCCGTAGACCGCGAGCGCGAGCCCGAGCCACGGCCCGAGCGCCGGCGCGCGCCGGCGTCCGGCGAAGACGGCCGCGCCGAGGAGCGCGAGGAAGGGAAGCGGGGTCTTCACCAGGAAGGCGACCAGGAGCGCGTACCAGCGTCCGCCCCGGTCGTGCGCGCCGAAGAAGAACGTGACGCGGCCCGCCTCGTTCGCCGCGCGGTCGAAGAGGAGCGCGTGCAGGTAGCCGGGGATCGGGACCCCGGCGAGCCGACCCCCTCCTTCGCTCCACGCGAAGGAGCCGCCGTAGCTCGCCCACACGACCGCCGCGGCGCAGGCGCCGAGTGCCGCGCCGCGCGCGAGCAGCCACGCGACGCGCGCCGCGCCCGCGCCCGGCGCCACCGGCGCCGCCCCCGGCACGAGCGCGCGCACACCGAAGGCGAGCGCGGCGAGCTCGAGGCCCAGGACGGGGAGGAGCAGCAGGGCGCTCAGCTTGGCGCTCAGGGCGAGGCCCAGCGAGATCCCGCAGAGCGCGAGCCGCACCGCGCCCGGCCGGCGCGCCCAGCGCCAGAACAGGTAGAGCGTCTGCAGGAAGAGGACGGCGACGGCGATGTCCGAGTGCGCGAGCGCGCCGTGGCCCAGGAGCGTCGGCGAGAAGGCGTAGAGGAAGGCGCCCAGGACCGCCGCGCCCGGGCCCGCCGCCTCGAGGCCCCAGAGGAAGACGAGCACGGCGCCCCAGCACGCGAGCGCGACGAACGGGAGGCGGGAGACGAAGCGCACCCGGGCGGGCCCCGGCTCGCTCCCCTGCACCAGTCGGTGTCCCAGATCGGCCGTGCGCTCGTAGCCGCGCAGGTCGAGCGCGAGGAGCGGAAGCCCCGCGAGGTGGTACGCGAGCGGCGGGTGGAAGCGCAGCGAGCGGGCGGGGTGGTAGTCGCCGGTCTCCCAGAGGTAGAGCGCGGTCCCGATGTAGTGCGGCTCGTCGGCCGTGAGCGACTTCACCGCCGCCACGTGCACGAGCCGCGCGCCGAAGAGGGCCACCAGCCCCGCGAGCGCCACCCACGCGGCGGCCCGAGCGCGCGGGCGCGGCGCGCCCGCGTGGGACCCCGCCTCCGCGCGGCGCCGCGAAGCCCCGGGATGCATGGTCATCGCATGGCCCGGCACGCGCCGGCCTCCGACGCGGTCACGCGCCGGCTAGCCGGAGATCCTGCGCCGCACCATCAGCGCCAGCGTGTCCAGGGTCGTGCGGACCACGAGCATCTTGCTGACGCCCTCCTTGAGGTCGTAGCGCAGCACCATCGGGACCTCGCTGATGATGGCGTCGAGCCGGCGCAGCTTGAGCAGGATGTCGACCATGCACGAGAAGCCGCTCTGGGCGACGAACTCCTGGCCGTACGTCTCGAACGCCTTGCGCAGGATGCCGGCGCGGTACGCGCGGTAGCCCGAGGTGTAGTCGCGCACGTTGGGCGTCGGAAAGACGACGCGGAAGAGGATGCTCGCAACGCGGCTCAGGACGCGGCGGTAGCCGGGCACGCCCTTGATCCGCGCCCCCGGGCGGTAGCGCGAGGCGATCACGACGTCGTTCCCCTCGCGGATGTTGCGAACCATGCGCACGATGAGCCCGGGGCCGTGCGTGTTGTCCGAGTCCATCGTGACGATGATGTCCTTGTCGGTCGCGTCGGCGAGGGCCTGCACGAGGCCCGTGCGGATCCCTTCTCCGAGGCCGCGGTTCGTCTCGTGGGACACCACGCTGAGCGGGATCCCGAGCGCGGCGGTGTCGCGCGCCGCCTTCGCCGTGCCGTCGGTGCTGCCGTCGTCGACCACGATCACGCGGTACGCGATCTGGCTCTCCTCCATCGCCTCGCGGATCGCGACGAGGAGGCGCGGCAGCGTGGCGGCCTCGTTGTACGCCGGGAGCGTGACGATCACCATGCCTGGCGGTCCCCGGCCGCGCGCCCGGCCGCGGCGACGCCGGCGCCGGCGCCGCACGCCCAGGTGGGCTCCGGCACGTCGCGCCGCATGAGACCGATGAGCTCGGCCGGCGTGTCGTCCCCGTCGACGTCGGCCTCGAGCTCGACGGGCGGGACCGGGAGCGCGCGGTCGCCGCCGGAGAGCCGCTGCACGAGGTCGAGGCAGAGCCGGTAGCGGCCGCGCCGCGTGGGGGCGGCGACCAGCGCGACCGTCCGCGCGGTCCCGCCGGGCGCGACGTCGGCCACCAGCGGGATCCGCTCGCTCTTCTCGATGCGCCCGTCCGGGTGCGCGAACGCCGCGCGCAGCTCGACGAGCCCCTCGCGCTGGAGGTCGAAGCCCGGCCAGGGGAGCGCGCTCCGGTTCTCGATCGCGACCTCGACGCGGGTGGGGGTCGCCACCGTGCCCGAGTAGCGGAACGGGTCGAGCGGCCGGACGCGCAGCGATCCGGCCGGGGTCGGCAGCTCGAGCGGCGCGCGCGAAAGCCCCTCGAACGTGCGCGGGCGCAGCTCGCTCGTGCGCATCGCTTCCATCCACACCCCCGTGTCGCTGCGCGCGGGCACCTCGTAGATCCGGTTGCGCCGGTCCTCGTACGCGAGGCGGAGCCCCGCTTCCGCCGCCCCGCGGTCCCACGCCAGCCGCTCGAAGGGCCCGAGCCGGTCCCGGTGCACCACGATCCAACGCAGCCCCGCCGCCCGCCGCAGCCGATCGATCGACTCGGCCGACGGCAGCGTCACCGCGACGCGGCGGAGGAAATGATAGGTGGGGGGCGCATACCCGGTATAGCCGTTCAGGATCGGACGCCAGTGGAGCGTGCTCGCGACCAGGGTCTGGGCTTCGTCGTAGGCGCCCAGCCAAGGCCGGCGCGGGCTCCAAGGCACCTCGAGGAGCGGGCCGTCGGGAAGCCCCGCGAGGGCCGCGTACACCGGCCGCGGTCCTTCGGCGCGGTCCCAGGCCGGCGCCGCGGGAATCTGGCGCCACGGCACGTTGATCGCGAGGGCGAGCGCAGCGAGCGCGCGGCCGACCTGCGCGAGCCGCACGCCCCGGACGGCGCGGCCGCCGAGCGCGCGCTCGAGCGCCCAGAGGCCGAGCCCGGCGAGGACGGGCAACGCGGTCGCGACGAGGATTCCAAAGCGATGGGGCGCGCGCAGGTTCGCGAAGCCGGGGACCCACGCGGCCGCGACGCCGCCGGGAAGCGGGATCGTCACGGATCCGAGCTGGAGGCGGTAGCCGAGCATGAGGAGGAAGCCGGCGACGGCGAGCGCGGCGAGGCCGGCCGCGACGGCGCGCCGACCGCGGCGCTCCGCGCCCTCCGCCACCGCTGGGCTCCCGGCCGGCGCGCGTCCCGCGAGGAGCGCCGCCGAGAGGCCGAGCAGGGCGAGCGCCGCCACCGCGAGAGGCACGGCGTACGTCATCTGCGTCCGGGCCTCGATCTGCCACACGGCCTCGAAGCGCGGGGCCAGCATGTCCCACACGCGGGCCACGTCCGAGAGCTGCGTCGCAGCCCGGGGATCGAGCGTCGTCTCCAGCTCGCCCTGCGCCCGGCGCGCGAGATAGGGCAGCGACAGGAGGAGCAGCGCGGCGTACGCGGGGGCGGCGCCCGCGGCGAGCCGCAGCCACGCGCGCCGCCCGGGACGCAGGCTCGCGCCCACCACGAGCGCGAGCACGGCGAAGGCCGCGGTCGCGAGGTAGGCGAGGTAGAACGACGTGAGAAGCGGCACCGCGAGCGCGACCGCGAGCGTCCAGCGCTCGCGCCGGCCGCTCGCGCCCGCGAGGATCCGGTACGCGGCCCACCACGCGAGCGGAAAGGCGCTCGCGGGGAGGAGCTGGAGGCGCCCGAGCTCCATCAGGCGCCACGGCATGAAGAGCGCGATCCAGCCGACGGCGAAGCCGATCCACGCCGAGCGCGTGAGCTCGCGGGCCAGGACGAAGTTCGCGAGCGCGCCGGCCGCGGCGGTGCCGACCAGCGCGAGCTGGTGCATCGCGACCGGGTTCGAGAGCGCCGCGCGGAGCGGAAGGGTCAGGACGGCGAGCCCGAGGAGCGTCTCGGAGCCCGCGAGGACGTGGGGCGCCGGGTGGAACGCGTTGGCCTCGAACAGCTCGAGCGGGCGCGAGAGCAGGTTGCGCTGGATGGCGGCGAGGATCCAGACGTTGAGCCACGTGTCGAGGACGTTGAGGCCGCCCCCGAAGTGGAGCTTCGGGTCGAAGGTGCAGGAGCCGAGGCAGCGCAGCAGCGGGAGGTGCGCCCAGGCGGTCCACGCGAGAAGGCCGGCGAGCGCGAGCGCGACCCGGCCGCGCGCCGCGGCGTGCCGCGTGTCGCGGAGCGGCGCCGGAGGCCCCGGCGCGCGCCCCGCCTGCGCGGCGTCGCGACCCGGGTGGGCGGGCTGCCGGGAGGCCATCGGCTACGGCGCCGGCTCCGGGCTCGTGCGCGGAGCCGCGTCGCGCGCAGCGGTGCGCGAGCCGGGCGGAGGCGGCGTCGGGGCGTCGGGCGCGAGCCGTCGGGCGACGCCCTCGGCGATCCCGAGCTCCTCGACGAGGACCCGCAGCCGCTCGTCCGGCTCGAGCGGCCGCTGCGCGAACGCGCCGTCCGGGCCGATCTCGACGCGCCGCCCGAACGCGACGCCGACCACCCCGCCGTCCGCGCGGTTCCGGCGCGCATACACCGAAAAGTTGAACGGGCTCCAGCCGCGCGTCGCCTCGTGGAGCGCGCGGAAGCGCGCGGCGGAGACGCCGACCTCGTCGAGCCGGCAATCGAGGCCCGCCGGGTCGTGGAGCGGGCGCCAGCGCACGTGCCAGCGCCCGTCGCGGCGCGTGCAGCGGACGCCGAAGGCGGGGTGGTCGACCGCCGTCTCGCCGCGCTGCGCGAGGGGGAGCGGCGCTCCGTGGAGGAGCGAGGCGTCCACGAGGAAGCGCCCGCCGTCGAGCTCCACGGCGACGCTCCCGTGGTTGGGCGGGATGTCGGGCGCGACCAGGATCGTCGCCACGACGCGCCGCGCGCGGAAGCCGAGCGCCTCGACCAGCGCGTGGAGGGCGCCGTTGCCCGCCCAGCACGTCCCGCCCGTGCCCGACGCGAGCCAGGCTTCGAAGAAGTCCGCCGCGTCGTCGCCGGGGAGCGGCCCGGCCTCGCCCGCGGCGAGGTAGAGGCGCTTGCGGACGTTGTCGAACGGAACGCGCTGACACCATTCCGCGTAGAGTGCCGCGAGGCCGGCCGCGTCGGGCGCGGGCGGGCTCGCGAAGCCGAGCCGCGCGAGGACGCGCTCGACCAGGGCGGGCGAAAGCGGCATGGCGGCCGAGCCTACCCTTCGCCGCCGCGGCCTGCACCGCACACGCCGGCCGCCAGCGGCCGCACCGCGCCGGGGCGGGCGCGCGGAGCGGCGGCCGACCTGGCGCGAGGATGGGCCGGCGTCGGAGACGGCGCGGGACGAGCGAGAGACTCCTCCCGCGGGGCCGCTCACTAGGCGATCACGGCGCCGTCCCGCCGCTCGGGGACCCTCGCGATGGACGGTCCTGCGCGCGCGGAGGCGGCCGCGCAGGCGGGCGGGGGCGGGTACCATGCGCGACGGGGGGACGAGCCGCGCGATGCCGCATCGCCCGCAGCGGGAGGCCGCGCCGTGGTGAGCGGGGCGGACCGCGACCGCGCGCCGGCGGGGGAGGCCGCGCGCGAGCTCCCGCTGCGGCCCCATGCGGACCGGCTCTACGTCGCCGCGCGCGGCGCCATCGCGCTCGCGATGCGCGCGTTCTTCAAGCGCACGGTCGTGCGCGGCGCCGAGCACGTGCCGGAGAGCGGCCCGGTGATCCTCGCGGCGAACCACCCGAGCAGCGTCGTCGACGCCTTCGCGATCGGGCTCGCGACGCCGCGCAAGGTGCACTTCCTCGCGCGCAGCACGATGTTCGATTCGCCCTGGCGGGCGCGCCTCCTCGCGCGGCTCGGCGTGATCCCGATCCACCGCCGGCTCGACGCGGCCGAGCGCATGGAGGGGAACGTCGAGATCTTCCGCCACTGCTACGAGCTGCTCGAGGCGGGCGGCGCGATCGGGATCTTCCCCGAAGGCGTGAGCCACGTGGATCCGCAGGTGCGCGACATGCGCACCGGCGCGATGCGGATCGGCCTCGAGGCCGAGGCCCGCCGCGGCTTCCAGCTCGGCGTGCGGGTCGTGCCGATCGGTCTCAACTTCTCGCGCCCGGACCCCCGCCGCCGCGGCGAGCTCACGCTGCGCGTCGGGCCGCCGATCCCGCTCGTCCGGCACGCGGAGGCGTATCGCGCGGATCCCGGGGGCACGGTCGCCCGCCTCACCGCGGAGCTGCGCGCGCGCATCGAGGCGCTCGTCGTGCACCTCGACGACCTCTCGAAGGCCCCGATCGTCGACGCCGCGTACGAGGTGTTCGCCCCGGACTGGCTGGAAGACCCGCTCCTCCTGCCCGAGATCGCCGACGAGGCGACCCGGCGCATCGAGCTGAAGCGCGCCATCGGCGACGCAGTCGACTACTACGCGCGCTTCCAGCCGGCCTGGGCGCTCGAGCTCGAGCGACACGTGACCGCCTACCGGGCGGCGCGCGAGCGCGAGCGGCTCACCGAGGACGCGCTGCGCCGCCGCGTCGGCGCGATCCCGCTCCTGCGCCAGACGCTGCCCGCCGCCGCCGTCGGCGTCGTGGGCGCGCCGCTCGCGGTCTCCGGCTGGCTGCTGAACGCGTTCCCGCGGCTCGCGACGCACTGGATCGCGCGCCGGCTCGTGCGCGAGGCGAGCCAGCTCGCGACGTACGAGCTCTGGATCGGGCTGCTGGCCTTCGCGGCGCTCTACGCCGCCGTCGTGGCGGCGCTCGACCGCTGGAGCGGGATCGAGGGGCCCGGCGTCGCGCTCTCCATCCTGCTCTTCCCCGTCCTCGGCTACCTCTCGACGCGCTACTTCGCGCTCATGCGCCACTACGCGGAGAACGCGCAGCTCACCGCGCTCCAGGCGCTCCGCCGCGGGCGCCTCGAGCAGATCCGCTACTGGCGCCAGCAGCTGGCGCGCGACCAGGCTCGCATGCGGGGCTTCCTGCTCGAGGAGCGCGACGCCACGAGCGCGGCCGCGCGCGGCGGGCGAGGACGGCCGCCGCGCGCCCCGTGACGCGCGGCGGCCGCCGCGCCCGCGAGGCCCGCGTCCAGGTCCCGACGCCGGGACAGCCCCCGCAGCGTGCTAGCCTCGCCCCGATTCCTCGGCGCGGATCCAATTGGAGGTGTCGGCCACGGCCCCGCTCCTCGACGACCTCCGCGGCCCCTTCGATCCGGACTTTGCGCTGCCGCAGCTCTCGCGCCAGGCGCTCGCGGACCTCGGACGCGAGTGGCTCCTGCTCGGGCACCTCCAGGACCGCGTCGGGCTGCCGCGCGTCCTCGCGGCGCACGGGGAGGAGGCGCTGACGCGCGTCTCCATCGAGGAGTGGATGGCCGCGAGCCCGGTCTACTCGAAGCGCATGCAGCGCGCGCTCCGCTTCGAGGGCGCGGACGTCGCCACGATTTTCAAGAACCTCCAGCTCGACATCGGGGCGCCTCACCAGTTCATGGAGTTCCGCTTCGACCTGAACGGCCCGCACGAGGGCGACTTCTGGCTCGAGCGCTGCGGCCCGCTCCTCGACGTCGAGCCGTTCGGCGAGCGGCGCGTGCGGCTCATGTGCCACGACGTCGAGGACCCGACCTTCGACGCTACCGCCGCCGCGACGCACCCGCGCGCGAAGATCCGCCCGATCCACCGCCCACCGCGCGTCCCGGCGGGCCGCGTGCCGCACTGCCGCTGGCGCGTCGCGATCGACGGCGAGGGCGCGCCGTTCGCACCGCACCCGAACCTGGAGCGCGTCGCGGCGTCGGAGATCGCGCGCCTGCGCGTCTCGCTCCCCGAACGCGACGCCGAGCCCGGCGGCTGGCCCGACTACGCCGGCCCCTTCGACCCCGAGTTCCAGCTCGAGGATCTCTCGCACCGCGCGCTCCTCGCCGCCGACCAGGAGTTCGCGGTGCAGAGCCACCTCCTCGCGCGCTCCTTCCTCCTGTGCGTCGAGCAGCGCTTCGGCGCGGACTTCGCGCGCGAGGTGGGCCGGCGCCAGTGGACGGGGATCGCGGGGCTCGCGGCCGAGCGCCTGCGGCGCGCGCTCGCGATCGAGGGCGACGGCCCGGACGCGATCGCGAAGGTGCTGCAGGTCCACCCCTCCTTCCATCCGCGCGATTACGTGGACCTGCGCCTCGCGCTCGAGGACGGCGGCGTGCGCGTCGCGTTCGGCGACGGCCCGGCCTTCGCGGAAGGCGACCCGCACTCCTGGCTCGCGGGCCTCGGCGCCGCGCCGCACCCCGCCCTCGACGCGATCGCGCGCGCGCTGAACCCGCGCGCCTCGAGCGTCCCGGCCGCGCCGCGCGCCGGCGAGCGGCTCGCGTACCGGATCGAGATCGACCCGGCCGCGGCGCCGCATCCGGAGTCGCCCGAGGTGCGGCTCGCGAAGGTGAGCCGCGGCGCAGGGCTCGCCCTCGAGCGGCGCCGGCCGCTGCGGGCGTAGGCCCGCCCTTCGTGCGCGTCGCCGACGCGATGCGGAGGGAGGTCGTGACCGTCGGGCCCGAGCTCCCGCTCCACGACCTCGAGGCGCGGCTCGTGCACGAGCGCGTATCCGGGGTCCCGGTGGTCGAGCGCGGGCGCGTGGTCGGCGTCGTCTCGCGGGCCGACGTCCTGCGTCATCTCGAGCTCGAGCGCACGCAGCTCGGGGCGCTCTCCGCGTTCTACCTCGAGCCCTGGGACGCCGACGCGCGCAGCGCCGAGGACGACGCCCGCGTACCGCGCGCCGTCGCCGAGCGCATGGAGCGCCTGCGCGTGCGCGACGTCATGGTCGGGGACGTGATCGCCGTCGCGCCCGACGCGCCGCTCCGGGAGGCCGCCCGCCTCATGGTCGAGCACCGCGTGCACCGGGTGCTCGTCCTGGACGGCGGCCGTCTCGCCGGGCTCCTCTCCGCGTTCGACCTCGTGCGCCTCGTGGCCGACGGCGCCCTCACCGAGCGCGGCCCCTGACCGCACCCGCGCCCTGCGGGGCGTGGTGGCCACGAAAGGGGCCGGCCCCTCGTCCGCAAACTGGCCGGCGGGGGCGTACAATGGCGGCCGTGGAGCGCGACGAGCGACCGTACATCGTGATCACCGCCGACACCCATGCCGGCGCGGCGATCGACGCCTACCGCGAGTACCTCGAGCCCGGCGAGCGCGCCGACTTCGACGCCTGGCGCGGGCAGTACCGCAACCCGTCGCCGAAGCACGTCGGCGGGAAGAAGACGAAGAACTGGGACTCGGCGGAGCGGCTCGCCGACCTCGCGCGCGACGGCGTGGTCGGCGAGGTGATCTTCCCGAACACGGTGCCGCCGTTCTACGACACGGCCTTCCACGTCGCGCCGCCGCCCACGCCCGAGCAGTACCCGCGCTGGCGCGCCGGGACGCGCGCGCACAACCGCTGGCTCGCCGACTTCTGCGCCGAGGCGCCCGCACGCCGCGCCGGCATCGGCCTCATCCACCTGAACGACGTGGACGACGCGATCGAGGACGTCGCGTGGATCGCGACGCACGGGCTGCGCGGCGGCGTCCTCCTCCCGCTGCCCTCTCCCTCCGACGTGCACCTGCGGGCGCTCAACCACCCCGACTACGACCGCCTCTGGGCCGCGATCCAGGACCACGACCTCGTGATCAACCAGCACTCCGGCCAGGGCTCGCCGCGCTACGGCGCGGGCCAGGGCGCGACCGCGCTCTGGGCGCTCGAGATGCCGTTCTTCGTGCAGCGCGGCTTCACCCACCTCGTCATGGGAGGCGTGTTCGAGCGCTTCCCGCGCCTCAGGTACATCCTCACCGAGTCCGGCTGCGCCTGGGCGCCGGGCCTCATGCGCCAGCTGGACGCCATGTACCTGGCCTGGAAGGCCGGCGCGATCGGCGAGATCGACGCGACGCGCGACCCCGCGCTGAAGGAGCCGCCCAGCTTCTACGCGAAGCGCAACTGCTGGTACGGCGCGAGCTTCCCGGGGCCGCGCGACATCCAGGGCCGCGACGTCGTCGGCGTCGACAAGATCCTCTGGGGCAACGACTACCCGCACTACGAGGGCTGCTTCCCCTACTCGCGCGAGAACATGCGCTTCGCGTTCGCCGACGTGGATCCGGCCGAGGTGCGCATGATGCTCGGCGAGAACGCGGCGCGGCTCTACGGGTTCGACCTCGAGGCGCTCCGCCCGGCCGCCGACGCCGCGGGCATCACGCCGGCGCTCGTCGCGACGGCGCTCGACGAGATCCCGGCCGACTCGACGTGCATCACGTTCCAGCGCGCCCGCTTCGAGAAGGCCCGCGAGAAGGCCCGCGCCCCCGCGCGGTGACGTCGAACGCCGCGCGGGACGGAGCGGCCGCGCCGGCCATCGCAGCTCGCGCCGGGGGCCCGCGCCCTTGGCCGCCGCAGTAGAATGCCCGCGGAGGCCGCGCCTATGGCCACCGTCATCGACAGCGATCAGCACCTCTACGAGTACCGCGGCCTCTGGGAGGAGCACTGCGACCCCGCGATGCGCGCGGAGGCGCTCCGCTTCGAGGACGACGCGGCCGGGCACGTGCGCGTCGTCTGGCGCGACCGCGTGATCGCGGCCGCGGACGTGCAGACGCCCGGCGAGACCAGCGCGATCGGCGAGCGCCGTCGCTGCGAGCGCGAAGGCCTCCCGCCGCTCGCGCGCTACGACGACGCGCTTCCGCGCGACTACTGGGACCCCGGCGCGCGCGCCGCGAAGCTCGCGGCGCTCGGTGTCGACGAGGCGGTGCTCTTCCCGAACTACGGGCTCGTCTTCGAGCGGACGCTCGGGGCGCACCTCCCGGCGCTGCGCGCCAACATGGCGGCGTGGAATCGCTGGTGCGCGGTCGTCGCGGCCGAGGGGCGCGGCCGCCTCCACCCCGTCGCCCACCTCACGCTGCGCGACCTCGACTGGCTCGAAGGCCAGCTCGCCGCGCTCGCGCGCGCGGGCGTCCGGCTCGCGATGGTCGCGCCCGCGCTCGTCGACGGACGGCCGCTCTCCCACCCCGAGCTCGACCGCGCGTGGTCGGCCTTCGTCGCGCACGGGATCTCGCCCGTGTTCCACGTCGCCGACCAGCCGAAGGTCTTCGACGAGGCCTGGTACACGGACCGGAGCGAGCTCGGCGTCTACGCGGTCGACGCGGTCCTCCTCTACGTCCCCGCGGCGCTCGCCTGCACCGACCTCATCCTGAACGGGGTCCTCGAGCGGCACCCCGGGCTCCGGCTCGGCATCGTGGAGCTCTCGGCGATCTGGGTGCCGCTCTTCCTCCTGATGCTCGACGGCGGGAGCGCCTTCGTCGAGCGTCTGAGCGGGCGCGCCTCGCGCCTGCGCGAGCGGCCGAGCGCGTACTTCAAGCGGCAGGTGCGCGTGTCGTGCTTCGCGTACGAGCTGCCGCGCCAGGTGCGGCAGCACGCGGGCGGCGCGGACGTCTTCATGGCGTGCAGCGACTACCCGCACTCGGAAGGCACCTCGCGTCCGCTCGCCGACTACGCGGCGCCCGGCGCGCTCGGCTTGCGGCCCGAGGAGGCGCCGGCCTTCTTCGCCGGGAACGCCGCGTTCCTCCTGCGGCGCGAGGCCTGAGATGTCCGACGAACGCGACGTCCCCGATCGGCCCGTGCTTCCCGGCGCGCTTCCCGGCGCGCGCGATTCGGTCGCTGCGCCCGACCTCCTGGACCTCGCGCGCGCCGCCGCGCGGCGCGCGCTGACGCGCCGAGAGGTGCTCGTGACCTCGCTCGCCGTCGGCTTCGCGGCGGCCGTGCGGCCCGTGCGCGCCGCCACGATCGCGACGGACGCCGCCGGCCTCAGCGCGGGCGAGGTGAAGATCCCCGTCGGCGGCGTCGAGATCCCCGCCTACCACGCGATGCCGGACGCGGGCGGGCCCTTCCCGGTCGTCCTCGTCGTGCAGGAGATCTTCGGCGTCCACGAGCACATCGAGGACGTCTGCCGGCGCCTCGCGAAGGAGGGCTACCTCGCGGTGGCGCCGGAGCTGTTCGCGCGCCAGGGCGACGTCTCGAAGCTGACCGACGTCCAGGAGATCGTGCGCACGGTCGTCGCGCGCGTGCCCGATGCGCAGGTGATGGGCGACCTCGACGCGGCGCTCGCCTGGGCCGCCTCGACGGGGAAGGGCGACGCCGCCCGCGTCGCGGTCACGGGCTTTTGCTGGGGCGGCCGCATCACGTGGCTCTACGCCGCGCACAGCGCGACGCTGCGCGCGGGCGTCGCGTGGTACGGGCGCCTCGTCTCCGAGCCGACGCCGCTCCAGCCGCGCTCCCCGGTGAAGCTCGCGGTCGATCTGAAGGCACCCGTCCTCGGCCTCTACGGCGGCCGCGACGAGGGGATCCCGCTCGCGCACGTGGAGGCGATGCGCGAAGCGCTGCGCAAGGCGGGGGACACCGCGTCGCGGATCGAGGTCTACCCCGACGCGCCTCACGGCTTCCACGCCGACTACCGCCCGAGCTACCGGGAAGCGGACGCGAAGGCCGCGTGGGGGAAGATGCTCGCCTGGTTCCGCCGCCACGGCGTCGGCTGAAGAGGCCCGCCGCGCGCGATGCCGCGAAGGGGCGCACGACCCCCTTCGTCCCAGGAAACGGCGAGGACGGGCGGCGACGGCCCGCGGGAGCCTACGGAGCGGGGGGCGCGAGCTCGAACGCGCCGGAATCGCAGCCGTCTCCCTCCACGGCGGGGTCGTCGACGCGCGCCGTGCCGCGCTGGTCGTTCGGCGGGCAGGCCGCGTCGACGGCGAAGTCGATCGCGGGGCTGCCGGGAAGCAGCGCGTGGGTCTCGGTGGGGCCCCCGTTGTCGGCGATCTTCTTCTCGAGCGCGGGATCCACGCTCGGCCGGTCGTCGGGCGCCGCGAGCCCGCAGGATCCGTCGCCGTCGAGATTGCCTCCGAGCGACTCGATCGGACCGGAGCAGTCCAGCTTTCCGTTTCGCGCCACGATCGTGTTCTGGATGGCGACGGCCGAGCCGTCGTCCTCCACCTGGACTCCGTTCCCGCCGAGCTTCGACTTGTTGCCGGTCAGGGTGGCGTTGAAGAGGTCGATGCTGCCGCCCTGCTCGGCGTTCACGCCGCCCGCCTCGAGCGCCTTGTTGCCGCTCACCGTGACGTTGGTGCCGACGAGCGTCCCGCCCTGCTCGGACTCGAACGCGCCGGCCTCGTCCTTCGTCTTGTTCTTGTGGAACGTGACGCCATTCAGCGTCACCGTGCCGCCGTCGTTGTCCATGCCGCCCGCGTCGTCCGTGGCCTTGTTCCGGCTCACCGTCGAGTCGACGAGAGTCAGCGTTCCGCCGTCGTTCGCGATCCCACCCGCGTCGTCGGCCGCGCGGTTGCGGGTCACCACGACGCGCTGGAGCTCGAGCGCGCCTGCGTTCCGGATGCCCCCGCCGCTCGCCTCGCCGCCGACGTCCGACTTCGGGGACTTGCCCTTCGTGATGGTGAGATCCGCCACGATCACGCCGTCGGCGAAGACGTCGAGCACGCGGTCCTTCTTGCCGCGGATGATCGTGGTCGCCGTGTCCTCGCCCTGGATCGTGAGCGGCCCGGTGACGTCGAGGTCTCCGCTCGCGGCCCCGTCCTCGAGCGCGCCCGCGAGCTTCAGCCCGTAGACGCCGGCCGGCAGCTGGATCGTGTCCGCGTCCAGCGGGTTCGCGTTGGCCTCCTGCACCGCGGCGCGCAGCGTGCAGCGGCCCTCCGCGTCCGCGCAGGTCCCGTCGAGCGCCGCGTCGGCGCCGTCGTCGGTGGTGTTCACGGCGAACTCGACGCCGAGCGCCGGCGCCGCCCCCGCGAGCACGATCCAGGTGAAGCAGCCGAGTGAGCGCGAGACGAGCGTCCGCATCCGATCCCTCCGATGGCGCGGGCACGGTACCGCGGCGCGCGCGACGCGCAAAGCGCTGAGCCACGCGCGTGCGTCGGTGGGCGTCGGCGGCGGGAGGGAGGTCAGGGCGCGGCCAGGAAGCGCACGAGCCGCTCCTCGAGCGCAGGTCCGCCCGGGCCGCGCAGCGCGTGCTGAGCGTGGGCCGCCCCCTCGAGCTCGACGAGCTCCTTGGGCTCCGGCATGCGCTCGTAGAGCGCACGGAGCGACGGCGCGCCCGGCTCGCCGCGCGAGAGGACGACGAGCTTGCGCCCGGCGAGCCGCTCGGGCGCGGCGGCTCCCGCCGGCGCGAGGAGGACGACGCGATCCGCCGCGCGCCCACCCTCCTCGGTGAGGCAGTCGGCGGCGGCGCGTCCGCCGAGGCTGGCGCCGACGACGAAGACGGCCTCGGCCCCGTCGCGCCGGAGCGCGTCGATCCCCGCGCAGACGTCGCGCCGCCAGATTTCGATCCGGCGCGGGCGCCCCGCGCGATCGCGGCGCAGCTCGAGCGCGAGGACGCGGAGCCCGGCCCCGGCGAGCCGCTGCGCGAGCGCATCCCAGGCGCGCGCGTCGAAGGCGGCGCCGTGGGCGAGGACGGCGCCCCGCGCGCCCGCGCCCCACTCGAAGGCCGTGACGGTGGCGCCGTCCGACACCGGAAGGGAGCGCGGCCTCGGCTGCGCGGCCGCCGCGCCCTCCGCGGCCGGTACGGAGGGCCGCGCCGGCCGCTCGCCGGCGCCGCCCCCCGCGACCCGGACGGCGCGCTCCTTCTGAGCTTCCTCGGCGCCCGCGCCGCCCGCGCCGCCCGCGCCCGCGGCGAGGGCGACGCAAGCGAGTGCGACGAAACCGAGCAGCGCGCGCAAGGCGGCGACCCTACTCGGCGTACCCGAGCGCGCGCAGCTGCTCGCGCGTCGCCTCGTCGAGCGCCGGGGCCTCGCCCGCGGACGCGGGCGCGTCGAGCGGCGGAAGCCCGAGGCGCTCCGCCACCTCACGCATCCTCGCGCGCATGCGGGCGAGCTCCGCGGGCCGCTCGGAGGCGAAGTCGCGCCGCTCGCCCGGGTCCGCCGCGAGGTCGTAGAGCAGCGCTTCGCCGGTGGACGTCTCGACGAGCTTCAGCGGGCCGTCGCGCAGCATGCGGTAGCGCCGATCGAAGCGCATCTGCGGGTCGCTGCCGCGCAGCGTGAAGCCGCCCATCTCCTCGCCGCGGTGGAGCTCGGAGAGCACCGGTCCGCCGTTCGCCGCCGCGCCGGTCGCGAGCGGGACGAGCGAGCCCGCCTGGAGCGTCGGGAGCGGCTCCAGACCCGCGAGGTCGAGGATCGTCGCCAGCACGGAGAGCGTCGAGACGGGCGCCTCGATCCGCGCGCCGCCCGGGATGCGCGGCGGATAGCGGACGAGGAGGGGGACCCCCACCGACTCCTGGTACAGCGACGGACCGTGGCCGAAGAAGCCCTCGCGCTCGCCCAGGATCTCGCCGTGATCCGCCAGCACGACGAGCACGGTGTCGTCGAGCGTCCCGCGCGCGCGCAGCGCCTCCACGACGCGAGCGAGGAGCCGGCTGGTGTAGGCGATCCCGCCGTCGTACATGGCGCGCGCGGGCTCGGCCGCCTCGTCGACGGGCCGCCCCTTCCCGCCGAACTGCTGGCCGAGGAGGTCGATGCTGATCGAGCGCAGCTCCCGGTACGGTCGGTCGGTGAAGCGCCAGAGGTACTCGTGCGGCAGCTGATGGTAGGGGAAGTGCGCCTCGATGAAGTTCAGGAAGGCGAAGGCGGGCCGCACGCCGGTCGCGGGCCGCGCGCGCGCCCACGCCTCGAAGTGCGAGGCGACGACGTCGCCGCCCTTGTCGCGCTCCTGGAGGCCGAGGCGGTCGAGCAGCCGGTGCGCGAAGCTGAAGCCGAGCCCGGGCCCGAGGCCGTCGCGCCACGAGGCGTCCTGCACGTCGAAGCCGCGCGTGAGCCCGAGCCCGTCGCTGATCCACGCGTTCGAGGTGAAGCAGAACGTCTCCCAGCCCTTCCGCGCGAGCGCCTCGGCGAGCGTGGGGAAGCGGCCGTCGTAGTACCGGTGCTCCGAGTGGGCGCCGTGGCTCGACGGATAGCGCCCGGTGAAGAGGGAGGCGTGCGAGGGGAGCGACCAGGTGGACGGCGACGTCGCGTCGGCGAAGAACGCGCCCTCGCGCGCGAGCGCGTCGAGCTCGGGGGAGGTCGGCCGCGCGTAGCCGTTGGCGGAGAGGTTCGCCGCGCGCACCGTGTCGAGGACGACGAGCACGACGTCGGGCGCGCCGGGCGGCGCATCGGGTCGCGCGGCGAGCGGGGGCGGGGGCGGCGTCGTCGCGCGCAGGTAGAGCCACGGCGCGAGCGCGCCCGCGACGAGGAGGAGCGCGAGCGCGGCCCACGGAAGGAGCGGCCGTCGCCGCGCGATCCAGGCGCCGAGGAGGACGAGCGCCGCGCCGCCGAGCGGCGAGGCGATCTCGAGCGGCGCGAAGAGCGGGGACTCGAGGCTCACCCAGCGCTGGAGCGCGTACCACGCGGCGGCGAGGCCGGCGACGTGCAGCAGCGCGCCGGCGCGGAGCGCGAGGAGCGGCGCCGCGAGAAGACCGAGCAGCGCGCCGAGCGCGCCCTGGAGCGCCGCGACCTGGAGCGCGAACCCCGGCCCGGGCCCCATCCGCCGCTCGAGGAATGGAACGACGCCGAACCAGGTCTCGACCGTCGCGGCGGCGACGCCGAAGCCGAGTCCGACGAGGAACGCCCGGCCGAGCCGCTTCATCGTCGCCTCCTTCGGGGGCCGACGATACCCCGAAGCCGCCGCGGCGCGATCCCGCGGCTCCACCGAGGCGGACGTCGCGCGCTTCGAGCGCGGCGCGACGCGGCGACTCGCGCGGGACGATCGACCCGTCTCGTTGGGCGAGGGGCGGGTCAGAGCAGCCGCGCGGCCCGCCGGGTGAGCACCGAAACGGGAAGCCCATGCGGGCACGCCCCGAGGCACGGCGTCCCCGAGCACGACAGGCACGCCGCGGCCTGGGGCCCCGCCTCGGCCAGCGCCTGGCGCGCGAGGGCGACGTCGCCGTAGTCCTCGGCGTACATGCGCGCGCGCAGGAGGTCCGGGATCGGCGCGCCGGCGGGACAGGCGCTCTGGCACGACGAGCAGCCGTAGCGGCACTGCGTTGCGCCGCGACGACGCTCGTACGCGACCAGCCGCTCGAAGTCGCCGCGCGCGAGCTGCGTCCAGCCGGAGGCGCCGAGGTACTCGTCCACCTGCTGCGTCGACTCCATCGTGACGACCAGCGCGTCGGCCAGCCCACTCGCGAGCACCCAGCGCAGCGCCGCCTGCGCGAACGTGCCGCCCGGCGTCTCGTACGGACCGAGGTCGTTGAGCCGTCCGCCGCGAAGCGTCTTCATCGCCACGATCCCGACGCCCTTCTCGCGCCCCTTGCGCAGCACGCGCGGGAGCTCCGGCTGGACCGCCACGAAGTCCAGCGTCCGCGTGAAGCGCTCGTGGAACGCGGGATCCTGGCCGAAGTTGTGGGCGACGAGGACGACGTCCACGAGGTCGTGATCGAACGCGTGATCCAGGCACTCGACGAGACGGCCGCCGTGCCCCGACATCCCCGTGAAGCGGATCTTGCCTTCGCGCTTCGCGCGCTCGGCGAACGCGTACCACTCCTCGTTCTGGAGCCGCGCGGCGTCGTTCACCGCGTGGTTGAAGTAGATCTCGACGCGGTCCGTGCCGAGGCGGCGCAGGCTGCCTTCGAGCGCGCGCATCAGCGCGTCGCGCGACGTGCCCGCGCCGCAGCTCGTCTTCGTCGCGAGGGTCACCGCGTCGCGACGCCCCCGGAGCGCGCGCCCGATCGTCTCCTCCGCCGCGCCGCCGCGGTAGCTCTCGGCCGTGTCGAAGTAGGTGATGCCGCGCGCGAGCGCGTGGCGCACGACGCCCTCGTCGCCCGCGAGGCTGCTCGAGCCGAAGCCGACGTCCGGGATCTCGAGCCCGGTGCGGCCGAGCCTGACGCGCCGGCGGACGCGGGGCTCGTCCTGCGCGCCGCCGCCCCCGTCGGAGGCGGCGAGGCCGAGCACGGCCGTCGCGCCGAGGCGAAGGAAGTCGCGGCGGTGGAGGGGGTCCACCGGGAGACGGTAGCCCAGCGGGGCGCGGCGGGGGGCGCACGCCGTCACTGCGCGCGATAGACCCTGTCCTCGCGCACCGAAGCGACGCCCGCGACGCGCTTCAATGCCTCGAGCTTCTCGGCGTCGACGGAGCCGTTCACGATGAGGAAGCGGTCGTGGCGCTCTGTCCCCGTGAGTCCGCTCGCCTCGAGAGCACGCACGACCTCGTCGAGGTCGCGCGCGCGGCCCTTCTCGATGCGGATGGTCACGTCGACCGTTCGGGCGCCGCCCTGACCCACGCGCGGGCTCCTCGTCCTCAGGGCGCCTGCGTCAGCCCCTTCCCGACGTCGCGCGACGGCGCGCGGAGCGGTCTCACCAGCTGAACGACCCGCGTCCAGAGCTGCCAGCCGCGGTACCTCGCATCCGACTCCGCGATCAGCGCGGCGACGCCGGCGACGTGCGGCGTCGCCATGCTGGTGCCGTTGTTGCGATCGTAGCCTCCGCCCGGGACGCACGACAGGACGTCGACGCCCGGCGCCGCGAGGTCGACGAGCTGGCCCGGGTTGAGCCCGCCGCACGAAAACCAGGCCGTCTCGAGCGCCCGGTCCACCGCGGCCACGGCCAGGATCGTCGACGCGTTCGCCGGGGAGCCGATCGGCGCGATGTGCCGGGGACGGTCGCTCTCGTTCCCCGCGGCCGCGACGACGAGCGTGCCGGCGTCGAGGCAGACCTGGCCGATGTGCTCGTAGTCGTCGTTGGGCTGGTCGCCGATCCTGGTCACAGCGCCGAGCGACATCGAGATGACCTCGCAGCCCTGGTCCAGCGCCCATTCCATGCCGGCGATGATCGAGCGGTCGGTGCCGAAGCCGTCGTCTCCGAGGACCTTTCCCGCGAAGATCTCCGCCTCGTACGCCACGCCGTAGCGCGGCACGCTGGCCGGCCGCTGCGGGCCGCACGCGGTGCCGACGCAGTGCGTGCCGTGACCGACCAGATCGTCGTCCGAGCTTCGGGTCACGAACGTCTTCTTGGTGACCATGCGACCCCGGAAGTCGGGGTGCGTGTGGTCGAACCCGGTGTCCAGCACCGCGACCTTGATGCCCGCTCCGCTGAACGGCGAGAGGTCCGCGCGGATCGCCTGCAGGCCCCAGGTGACGCTCGACTCGTCGAAGCGCACGGCGGCCGCTGCGGCCTCGGCGGCGCCCTCCCCGTCGAGGACGCGGTCCACCAGCTCCGCGATCCCATCGCGGTAGCCGCGCAGGTAAGCGCCGTCGAGCGCCCGCGCGGGCCCGCGGTCGGGGCCGTGAGCGTGCCGGAACGGAACGGCCGGCATGCCGAGCGCGCGGTAAGTGCGCTCCGGGCGGGCGGAGCGGACGACCTTCTGCTCCATCGCCTTCTGGACCACCGGCGCCAGCCGCTCGGCGTCGCGCCGCACGATCGCGATCCCGAACCGCTCGAAGTACTGGACCTCGGCGCCGCCGAAGTCGTTCGGCACCGCCTCGGCCGAGTGGAAGTCCCGCGAAGATGCGACCTGGAAGCCCCCCGCCTCGAGCTGCTTGATGCCCGCGGGCGCGGCCTTCGGCTGGAACCTCATGACCATCCCGAGCCGCGGCGCCCCGTTGGCCGTCTTGCTGCGCGCCTCGCGTCGCCCGCTCTTTCGCGTCGCCATGGATGCCTCCCCCGCGCCACCGCGGATCTCGAGCCCGTTTCCGTTGGCACCCGTTCCACCGGGTGCAGGCGACATCATCGCGCGCGGTGCCGTGGGAGGTTCGGGGGAGGAGCGGGGATGTCGTAGGGACTACCACCAGTCCTTGCAACGATCCTGTCGCGTTTCGGTGATGCGGCAGTCGGAACCGGAAGTGGTCGGAAAGTCGAGGACGCACTCGCCCGTCAGCAAGTCGTAGAGCCGGATGTAAGCCTGTTCGTCCTTCACGGCCAGCCCGCCCCTGGACGCCGCAGCAAACTTCCCACCGGCCTCGAGCACCTTCGCGACCGCCTCGATCGTCTCTGGCGTCCTCGTGTCCGTGGCGAGCTCGCTGCCCGTGAACCGCCAGCCGTCCTCGAGCTGGATCTTGCTCTCTAGCGTCCCGATGCCTCGCTCGTAGACGAGTGCGTACTTCTGGCAGGGGTCGGGCAAGTAGACGACCTGGTAGCCGAAGCGGTCGGCCACCGCGCCGTCGCTACGCGCGCTGGGACCCTGCGACGACCGCACGCGGCTCTCCTTCTGGCCGTTCTTCCCATTCTTGCGCTCGCCGTCCTCTTCCCCGTCGGGCTCCAGCGCCGGCGGATCGAGGCGCGCAAAGTTCTTCGTCACGAGGAGGTAGGGCCGTGGCAGGAAGTACGGAATGCCCTCGGTGCTCGCCGTGGACTCTGCGATCACCGCGTTGCTGGCGCGCTGGCCATTCGAGGCGTTGGTGTGGGCAACCAGCCGATGGGCTGCGAGCTTGGGACCGCAACCGGCCGCGCCGAGAGCGAAAACGATCGAGGAGCTCGCTGCGAACCGTTGGAAGGGCGCCATGGGACCTCCGCGCGAGGACTCGGCGGTACGCCGGCTCGCCAACAATGGCGCCGGCCTGGCGAACGGCGGAATCGCCGTTGAAGCATTCGTCGAGGAAGGAGCTCGGACATCGCTGACTACGGCGCGCGCCGGACGACGACCTCCTTCACTCCGTCGGTGCCGGTGTCCGAAATGATCGGCTGCTCGTGCGTGCCGGGAGGCCGGTAGCCGCCCGGCGCGCAAGGGTCGAGCACCGGATAGGCGCCAGCGCGCTGGATCCGGTAGGCGTCGTAGCGGTCCACGATCAGATGGATGTTCTCGGGCACGCTGGAAGGGAGCTGCATCAGGTTCGCCGGCGGAGGCGGCGTGAAGAAGAACAGGTTGACCTGCTGCGGGCCTCGCGTGGCGACGAGCTGGAAGTAGTCGCCGCTGCAGATCCAGTAGCAGTCGATGGGGAGCTGCGGTTTGCCCTCGGCCATCTCTATCGCCTTGAGCAGGCCCTCGCGGCAGATCCCGTTCTTGTTGGGGAATGAGGGAAAGTAGCCGGGCGGCTGGTTGGGGAAGAAGTGCTCGCGCAGATGCTGCGCGATTCTGGACGGGTAGCCGGCGTTCTCGAGCGCGTCGGCGACCGAGTCTGCGGCGCCACCGTCGACCTTGCGGAGCTGCTCGCGCAGGCACGCTCGATTGTGCAGAAGCACTTCCTCCAGCGCAGCGAGGACCTTCCCCTTCGAGATTACGCCCGGCATCCCGTCGCTCACGGCAACCCTCCCGTGGATGGAAACACGCCATCCAATGGTGGCCATCTTATGACGAGCGCCGCGCGCGGGACAAACGGTGATTCGAGGATCGGCGCGGTTCCCATGCAGGCCCCATCCCAACCCCAACCGACCGGGCGGGCCGTCCTGTAGGCTGGCTCCGTCACCGTTCGCAACGGGAAAGGAACGCAGTAGCCGTGGCCGACGCGATGCGACTCCTCTCGGAGCTCCGCAGCTCTCTCCGCCTTACGCTCCGCGTCGTCAGCAAGGAGGGAGAGCGCATCGACGTGGGAGACGAGTTCGAGGTGCGGCTCACGGTGGCGAATCAGGCGCCCACGCCGTCGCTCGATACGCCCCGCGTGGCGTTCCGGAACACGCGCGTGGTGGTGACGGAAAGCGCCGCCGCGCGCCCCGTGCTCGCGCCGTCGCTGTGCCTGGATCTCCCCGAGCCCTACCTCCTTCCCGGCGACTCGACCTCCGTGGACGTCGCGTTCGTCGCGCGCCAGACGATCTTCGGGCTCGCGGACCTCGTGGGCGGGCTCGATCGAGTCATCGACGCGCTCGTCACCGCCGATCTCGACCAGGACGCGTTCTTCCAGATCTGGGCGACTACAGGCGCCAGCGGGCGTGACTCGGCCTAGCCCTGGCACGCCAGGCGACGCGCGGAAGCGGCACAGCCGGGCGCATCGATCGCCTCGAAGACGACCGCGGCGCGTCGGGCGAGGGACCTGGCCCGTCTCCGCCCCTCTGCGGTGTCTTCGACCCACGACGAGCGGGCATAATCGAGGCAAGACCGCCCCAGCTCGAGCCTCGCGTCGTTCTCCTCGGCGAACGCCAGCGCCTCTTCGAAGTGCTCCCGCGCGGCGCCGAAGCGCCGTGCGCCGCTCGCCGCGACCCCGAGAACGCGCGGAACGGAGTTCACCCATCCCCCCGCGAGCCGGACTCCGTGCGCGAGAGCGTGGCGAAGCGGCTCGTACGCGTGCGCGGCGAGATCCGGCGCCCCGAGCGCGTCCGCGAGCTCTACCTCCGCACAGATCCGGGTCACGGCCGAGAGGTCGTAGGGTGAAGTCCTAGGCTTGCTGGAAAATGGGAGGGGGATGCAACCTCACGTGTGAGCAAACACGAGAGCCGGCACGGCGATGGCCGCGTTCGGCGAGGAGGCATCCCCTGTCGACGAGAGTA
>Ga0073934_10000614_pt1 | contig 99140 bp, 80 predicted proteins | sample LarsenN4metaG_FD_76834 | JGI IMG/M metagenome (GOLD analysis project Ga0073934, IMG submission 76834) | Hot spring sediment bacterial and archeal communities from British Columbia, Canada, to study Microbial Dark Matter (Phase II) - Larsen... ...
CACCGCCCGGGTGCGCCGGCTCGACTGCGGCATCATCGAACCGGGGCGGGCGGCGGATTTCGTGTTCCTCGACCAGGCCCAGCATTCGGGCGGGGCGTCGATGCTGGAAAGCGTGGCGCTCGGCAACCTGCCGGGCGTCGGGATGACGGTGATCGACGGCCAGGTGACCAGCGGCCGCAGCCGCAACACGCCGCCGGCGGCGCGCGTGCCGTCCGTGGTCGCGGCCTGAGGCGTCAGGCCGGCGCGGAGGGGAACGGGGGAAGGCAAGGCAACGGGGGAGGGGGAGGGCGGATGCACCTGTCGCAGATACGCAACGGCGGCGCGGTCTGGCGCGCGGACGGGCAGGCCCGGGCGCTGCGCGCCACCGCCTACGAGATCGGGCTAGAGGCCGCCCGCGAGGGGCGGACGATCGCCGCCACCATCGCCGCCCATGGCCTGGGCGAGCCGGTGGACCTCGCCGCCCTCGCCGCCGCGGGCCGCCTCGACGTGCCGGTGCGCCACCCCGATCCGGCGCACATGCAGATCACCGGCACCGGGCTCACGCATACCGGCTCCGCCTTCGCGCGCGACGCCATGCACGCCGCCGCCGAGGGGCTCTCCGACAGCATGAAGATGTTCCGCATGGGCGCCGAGGGCGGAAAGCCCCCGCCCGGCGGAACCGGGGTGCAGCCGGAATGGTTCTGGAAGGGGACGGGCGAGGCCGCGGTCGCCTCCGGCGATCCGCTCGTCTCGCCCGCCTTCGCCCTCGACGGCGGCGAGGAGCCCGAGATCGCCGGCGTCTATGTCATCGCGCCCGACGGCACGCCCTGCCGCATGGGCTTCTGCCTCGCCAACGAGTTCTCCGATCACGTCACCGAGCGGATCAACTATCTCTATCTCGCCCATTCCAAGCTGCGCCCCGCCGCCTTCGGGCCGGAACTCCTCTGCGGCCCGCTGCCCGCCAGCGTCGAGGGGCGAAGCCGCATCCTGCGCGGCGGGACGGTGATCTGGGAACGGCCCTTCCACTCGGGCGAGGCGAACATGACCCACACCATCGCCAACCTCGAACACCACCACTTCAAGTACGGCCTGTTCCGCCGCCCCGGCGACCTGCACCTGCACTGCTTCGGCACCGCCACGCTCTCCTGCGCCGACGGCATCCGCACCGAACCCGGCGACGTGTTCGAGATCGCGGCCCCCGGCTTCGGCCTGCCGCTCCGCAACCCCCTTGCGGTCGCCGCGCCGGCGGCGCATCCCGTCCGCATGCTCTGAGACCCGAAAGGACCGCCCGATGACCTTCAAGCCCGCCCGGTGGCCGCGCCGTCTCCGCTCCCAGGAATGGTTCGGCGGGGCGTCCAAGGACGCGATCTACCGCCGCTCGTGGATGCGCAACCAGGGCTTCCCGGCCGACCTCTTCGACGGCCGCCCGGTGATCGGCATCCTGAACACCTATTCCGAGCTCAACCCCTGCAACGCCCATCTCTACGACCTCGCCCAGCGGGTGAAGCACGGCGTCTACGAGGCCGGCGGCTTCCCGGTGGACGTGCCGGTGTTCTCGGTCAGCGAATCCGCCTACCGCCCGACCGCGATGATGTTCCGCAACCTCGCCGCGATGGCGGTCGAGGAAACCATCCGCGGCCAGCAGATGGACGGCGTCGTCTGCCTCGTCGGCTGCGACAAGACGACGCCCTCGCTGCTGATGGGGGCGGCCTCGGTGGACCTGCCCGCGATCATGGTCACCGGCGGCCCGATGCTGAACGGCTACTACCGCGGCGAGAGGGTCGGCTCCGGCACCCACCTGTGGAAGTTCTCCGAGGCGATCAAGGCCGGCGAGATGACCGAGGCGGAGTTCCTCGAGGCCGAGGCCTCGATGAGCCGCAGCCCCGGCTCCTGCAACACGATGGGCACCGCCTCGACCATGGCCAGCATGGCCGAGGCGCTGGGCATGACGCTGTCGGGCAACGCCGCCATCCCCGCCGTGGACAGCCGCCGCCGGATGATGGCGCAGCTCACCGGCCGCCGCATCGTGCAGATGGTGAAGGACGACCTCAAGCCTTCGGACATCCTGACCCGCGAGGCCTTCCAGAACGCGATCCGCACCAACGCCGCCATCGGCGGGTCCACCAACGCGGTCATCCACCTGCTCGCCATCGCCGGCCGCGTCGGCGTCGATCTCACGCTCGACGACTGGGACAACTGGGGCCGCGACGTGCCGACGATCGTCAACCTGATGCCCTCGGGCAAGTACCTGATGGAAGAGTTCTTCTATGCCGGCGGCCTGCCCGTCGTGCTCAAGCGGCTGGGCGAGGCGGGCCTCCTGAACCGCGACGCGCTCACCGTCTCGGGCCGGTCGATCTGGGAGGAGGTCAGGGACGTCCGCAACCACAACGAGGACGTGATCCTGCCCGCCGACCGCGCGCTCACCCCCTCGGGCGGCATCGTCGTGCTGCGCGGCAACCTCGCGCCCGAGGGCGCGGTGCTCAAGCCCTCGGCGGCGACGCCGGCGCTGATGACCCACCGCGGCCGCGCCGTCGTCTTCGAGGACATCGACGACTACAAGAGGAAGATCGCCGACGAGACGCTCGACATCGACGAGACCTGCGTGATGGTGCTCAAGAACTGCGGGCCGAAGGGCTATCCGGGCATGGCCGAGGTCGGCAACATGGGCCTGCCGCCCAAGGTCCTGCGCAAGGGGATCACCGACATGGTGCGCATCTCGGACGCGCGGATGTCGGGCACCGCCTACGGCACCGTCGTCCTGCACACCTCGCCCGAGGCGGCGGCCGGCGGCCCGCTCGCCGTCGTCCGCGACGGCGACATGATCGAACTCGACGTGCCGAACCGCCGGCTCCACCTCGACATCCCCGAGGCCGAGCTGAAGGCGCGCCTCGCCGCCTGGACGCCGCCCGCCTCCGCCCCGTCCGGCGGCTATGCGAAGCTCTTCCACGATCACGTCCAGCAGGCCTCGACGGGGGCGGACTTCGACTTCCTCAGGGGCTGCCGCGGCAACGCGGTGGCGCGTGAAAGCCATTGACGAAGATCGCCCTTGCCGGCATCGGCAAGATCGCGCGGGACCAGCACGTCCCCGCGCTCGCCGCCTCGCCCGACTGGGAGCTCGCCGCCACCATCTCGCGGTCGGGAACGGTCGCTGGCGTGCCCGCCTATGGCGACTTCGCCGCCTTCCTGTCCGAGCGGCCGGACGTGCCCGTGGTGTCGCTCTGCCTGCCGCCGCAGCCCCGCTTCGCCTATGCCGAGGCGGCCCTGCGCGCGGGGCGCCACGTCATGCTGGAAAAGCCGCCCGGCCAGACCCTCGCCGAGGTCGAGGCGCTGCGGGCGCTCGCCCGCGAGGCGGGCGTCACGCTCTTCGCCACCTGGCACAGCCGCATGGCCCATGCCGTCGAGCCCGCCCGCGCCTTCCTCGCCGGGCGCGGCATCCGCGCCGCCCGCATCACCTGGCGCGAGGACGTGCGGCGCTGGCATCCCGGCCAGGACTGGGTGTTCGAGCCGGGCGGCATGGGCGTCTTCGATCCCGGCATCAACGCGCTGTCGATCCTGACCCGAATCCTGCCCGCGCCGGTCCGCCTCACCGGGGCCGAGCTCGAGGTGCCCGCCAACCGGCAGACCCCGATCGCCGCCCGGCTCGCCTTCAGCGGCGGCGTCAGCGCCGAATTCGACTGGCGGGCGGGCGCGGACCAGTGCTGGGACATCACGGTCGAGACCGATGCCGGGACGCTCGCGCTGACCGGCGGCGGGGCGCGGCTCGCGCTCGACGGAACCCTCCTCGCCGAGGGGCCGAACCGCGAATATCCCGGCCTCTACGCCCGCATGGCCCGGCTGGTCGCGGCGGGCGAAAGCGATGTCGATCCCGCGCCGATGATCCACGTCGCCGATGCCTTCACGCTCGGCCGGCGGATCGTCACCGACCCCTTCGACTGGTAGGCCCGCCGCCGCCCCCTCATTCCTGTTGACAGACGGCCCGCCGCGCGAGATCGTTTGCATGCGAACGATCTTCGCCGGGCCGCCCGCATGACCTATGCCGCCCCCACCGACCTCGACGACGCCCTCGCCCTGATCGCCGGCGGGGGGCGACCGGTCGCCGGCGGCACCGACCTCTATCCCGCGCTCGCCGGCGGCGCGGCGCCGTCCGGCCTCGTCGATCTGACCCGCATCCCGGCGCTGCGCGGCATCGCGCGCGGGCCGTCCGGCTGGCGGATCGGCGCCGCCACGACCTGGGCCGAGGTGGCGCGCGCGCCGCTGCCGCCCGCCTTCGACGGCCTGCGCGCCGCCGCGCGCGAGGTCGGCTCGGTCCAGATCCAGAACGCCGCCACCGTCGCCGGCAACCTCGTCAACGCCTCGCCCGCCGCCGATGGCGTGCCGCCGCTGCTCACGCTCGCTGCCGGCCTCGTGCTGCGCAGTGCCGGAGGAACCCGCCGGGTCGCGCTCGACGCCTTCCTGCTCGGCCCGCGCCGCACCGCGCTCGCGCCCGGCGAGATCGTCGCCGCGATCGAGGTTCCCGCCCCGCCCGCGGGCGCGCGCGCCGCCTTCGTGAAGCTCGGCCAGCGCCGCTATCTCGTCATCTCGGTCGCCATGGCCGCGGTCCTCGTCTGGCCCGACGCGCAGGGCCGCATCGCCGGCGCGCGCATCGCGGTGGGGTCCTGCGCGCCGGTCGCGCGCCGCCTGCCCGCGCTCGAGGCCGTGCTCGCCGGCCGCCCCTGGGGGGAGGCCGGGCTGCCCGCCGATCCCGCCCTCTACGCGCCGCTCGCACCGGTGGACGACGTGCGCGGCTCGGCCGCCTACAGGGCCGCCGCCGTGCCCGAACTCGTCGCCCGCGCGCTGGCCGCGGCCATGTCGGGCGGCTAGGGCGATGGACGGTCCCGCCACCCCCGCCGTCTCGTTCCGCCTCAACGGCGCCATCGCCACCTGCGATCCCGCGCCCGGCGAACGCCTGTCGCGCACCCTGCGCGAACGGCTCGGCGCGCGCGACGTCAAGGTCGGCTGCGATGCCGGCGACTGCGGCGCCTGCACCGTCCTTCTCGACGGGCAGCCGGTCTGCGCCTGCCTCGTGCCGGCGCAGCGCGCGAACGGCGCCACCGTCGAGACCGTCGCCGGGCTGGTCGCGCACGATCCCGCCGCGCGCCGCCTCGCGGACAGCTTCCAGGACCGCGGCGCCGCCCAGTGCGGCATCTGCACGCCCGGCATGATGGTGGCGGCGACCGCGCTCCTGCGCGCCGTGCCCGCCCCCGACGCGGCGCAGGTCGAGGAGGCGCTCGGCGGCGTCCTCTGCCGCTGCACCGGCTACCGCAAGATCATCGCCGCCGTGGTCGCCGCCGGCCGGGACGGCGGCCCCGCGCCGCCCCCCGCCGCGGCCCGCACCGCATCGCCTGCCGCAGTCCCCGACGCACCGGACGCCCCGCGCCTGGCCATCGTCGGCCAGGCCGTCCGCCGCATCGACGGCGCGGCCAAGGTCGCCGGGACCGAGGCCTATGGCGACGATGTCGCCCCGCCCGGCGCGCTCGTCGTCCGCGTCGTCCGCTCGCCCCATCCCCATGCCCGCTTCCGCTTCGGCGATCTCGCCGCCTATGCCGCCCGCCACGGCCTCGCCTGCGTGCTGACGGCGCGCGATGTCCCCGGCCGCAATGCCTTCGGCGTGATTCCCGCCTTCGTGGACCAGCCGGTGTTCTGCGAGCACACCGCCCTCTACCGCGGCGATGCCGTCGCCGCCGTGGTCGGCGAGGCGCGGGTGATCGACGCGCTCGACCTCTCGGCCTTCCCGGTCGTCTGGGAACCGCTCCCCCATCTCGCCGACACGCCCGAGGCCGCCGCGCCCGGCGCGCCGCTCCTCTTTGCCGACCGGCCGCAGAACGTGATGTGCCGCGGCTTCGTCCGCCGCGGCGATGCCGCGGCCGCGCTCGCCCGCGCCCATGTCACCGCCGAGGTCGCGTTCACCACGACCTTCGTCGAACACGCCTATATCGAGCCCGAGGCGGGCTTCGCCCGTCTCGACGGCGATACCGTCGAGGTCCATGCCTGCACCCAGGCCCCGGTGATGGACCGCGAGGCGCTGGAGGCGATCCTCGGCCTGCCGCCCGACCGCATCCGCATCGTGCCGACGGCGGTCGGCGGCGGCTTCGGATCGAAGCTCGACGTCAGCGTGCAGCCCTATCTCGCGCTCGCCGCGCTGCGCACCGGGCGCCCGGTGCGGATGTGCTACTCGCGCGGCGAATCGATGCAGGCGACGACCAAGCGGCACCCCGCACGGCTGCGCATCCGCGCCGGGGCGGACCGCGACGGGCGGCTCTGCGGCTTCTCCTTCGAGGGCGACTTCAACACCGGCGCCTATGCCAGCTGGGGCCCGACGGTGGCGAACCGGGTGCCGGTCCACGCCTCCGGCCCCTACGTGATCGCCGACTACGAGGCGCGCACCCGCGCGATCCACACCCACAACCCGCCCGCCGGGGCCTTCCGCGGCTTCGGCGTGCCGCAGGCCGCCGCGGCGCAGGAGACGCTGTTCGACGACCTCGCCGCGAAGCTCGGGCTCGACCCGCTCGAGTTCCGCCTTCGCAACGTTCTGGAAAACGGGAAACCCACCGTCTGCGGCCAGGTCTTCGCCCAGGGCGTCGGCATCCGCGCCTGCCTGACGGCGCTCCGCCCGGCATGGCAGACGGCGCGCGCCGAAGCCGCCGCCTTCAACGCCGCCGCCGCCGCGGCGGACCGTCCGCTGCGCCGCGGGGCGGGGCTCGCCACCGGCTGGTACGGCTGCGGCAACACCGTGATCCCCAACCCCTCGACGATCCGCGCCGGCATCACCGCGGCCGGCCGCATCGTCCTCCACCAGGGCGCGATGGACATCGGCCAGGGCGCCAGCACCGTCATCGCCCAGATCTTCGCCGAGGCGCTCGGCGTGCCGCTCGCCGCGCTCTCCCTCGTCGGCGGCGACACCCGCCTCACCCCCGATGCCGGCAAGACCTCGGCCTCGCGCCAGACCTTCGTCTCGGGCAATGCCGCGCGCCTCGCCGGGCGCGCGCTGCGGGCGCAGGTGCTGCGCCTCGTCAATGCCGGCGACGGCGCGGCGATCCTGCCCGTCCCCGGCGGTCTCGTCGTCGCCGAGGCCGGGGCGCGCCACCCGATCGACCTTTCCGCGCTGCCGCCCGGCCCGCAGGGCTATGTCCTGATGGCCGAGGAAACCTACGACCCGCCGACGAAGCCGCTCGACGCGAACGGCCAGGGCGAGCCCTACGCCCAGTTCGGCTACTGCGCCCAGATCGCCGTCGTCGAGGTGGACACCGCGCTCGGCACCGTCCGGCCGCTCCGCTTCACCGCCGCCCACGATGTCGGCCGCGCGATCAACCCGATGCTGGTCGAGGGCCAGGTCGAGGGCGGCATCGCCCAGGGCCTCGGCATTGCGCTGATGGAGGATTACGTGCCGGGCCGCACCGAGAACCTGCACGACTACCTGATCCCCACCATCGGCGACGTGCCGCCGGTCGAGACCATCATCATCGAGGAGGCCGACGCCCACGGCCCCTACGGCGCCAAGGGCCTCGGCGAACACGTCCTGATCCCGACCGCGCCGGCGATCCTCAACGCCATCCGCCATGCCTGCGGCATCCGCCTCACCGCGCTGCCGGCCAGCCCGACCCGCATCCTTCAGGCCCTGGGGAGGATCCCGTGACCGACCAGACCGCCCCCCGCCCCGGCCGCACCGCGCCCGCCGACAAGATCCGCTGCGACGCCTGCCCGGTCCTGTGCTACATCGCCGAGGGCCGCGCCGGCGCCTGCGACCGCTACGCCAACCGGGGCGGCCAGCTCGTCCGGCTCGATCCGCTGACGGTGATCGAGGCCAACGCCGCCCGCGGCGGCAGCGAGGTCCCCTTCCTCGCCGGCGCCGACTGGGACGGCGACATCCTGCGCGCCGGCCGCCCCTTCGTCACCGCCGTCGGCGCCGGCACCACCTACCCCGACTACAAGCCCGCCCCCTTCATCGTCAGCCAGGAGATCGCCGGGGTGGACATGGTCACCGTCGTCACCGAGGGCATCTTCAGCTATTGCGGCGCCAAGGTGAAGATCGACACCGACCGCCACATCGGCCCCGAACGGGCGCCGGTGCGGGTGGAGGGCGAGCCGATCGGCCATGTCATGACCGGCGAATACGGCAGCCGGATGCTCTCGCTCGGCGGGGTCGAGCACCTGACCGGCGGCTCGAAGAAGGAGGGCCGCGTCACCTGCGACGCGCTGCTGCGGCTGTGCAACCGCGAGCCCGTCGAGATGACCGTTGACGGCGGCGAGACGCTCGTCCTCCAGGCCGGGCGGGCGCCGGTGATCGGCGGGCAGGAGGAACGGCTGATGCGCGTCGGCTGCGGCTCGGCCACCATCGGCATGTTCGCCGCCGAATGGCTGGGCCATGCCGACGAGGTCGTGGTGGTGGACGACCACATCACCGGCGTGCTTTCCGAACACCAGGCCGGGCGGATGCTCGGCGTGCCGCCGACCGGGATCCGCATCGCCGGGCACCGCTCCACCCCCGGCCGCTACTTCCGCGTCGCCGAACCGGGGCCGGGCTGGGGCGGGACCAACATCGAGGACCCGCTCGCGATCCTCAAGCCCTTCGACCCCGCCGTGGCCTGGCCTGGCCTGAGGCTGCTGATGATCTCGACCACCGGCGAGCAATGGGCCTATTACGAACTCGACGAGGGCCTCGTCCCCCGCCCCGCCGCGGCGCCCGCGGCGCTGCGCGCCAGCGCCGAGAAGATCGGGGCGAACTGCGAACCCTCGCTGACCTCTGTCCTGTTCATGGGCGGGGCGGGGGGCAGCCTGCGCGCCGGGGTGACGACCAACCCGGTCAAGCTCACCCGCTCGGTCCGCCAGGCGCTGACCAGGGTCACCGTCGGCGGGGCCGAGGCCTATGTCTGGCCCGGCGGCGGCATCACCATCATGGCCGACGTGACCGAGATGCCCTCGAACGCCTTCGGCTACGTCCCGACCCCGGCCCTCGTCGCGCCGATCGAATTCACCATGCGGCTCGAGGATTACGCCGCCCTCGGCGGCCACATGTCGCGCGTCCGCCGCGTCGAGGAGGTGCTGACCCCCGCCGTCCGCCGCGTCGCGCCGGGGGGCGCGGGATGACGGCCGCGCCCGCCGCCGCCGCCGCCTCCCGCCCGATGGCCGGCCCGGTCGCGGCCCGCCTGCCGGGCGACCGCCTGCATCTCCAGCACGGGCCGATCGATCTCGTCATCGGCGCGACCGGCGGGCGCGAGGCCGCCTTCGCCGCCGCGTGGGACCGCTTCCGCACCGTCCTGCCCGAGCTTGTCGCCGAACTCGGGCTCCTGCGCCGCGCGGCGGGGCCGCGGCCGCGGGGCGCCGTCGCCCGCCGGATGCACGCCGCCGTCATGCCGCACGCGCCCGCGGGCTTCATCACCCCGATGGCCGCCGTCGCCGGCGCGGTCGCCGACGAGATCCTCGCCGCCATGCGCGCCGCCGCGCCGCTGTCGCGCGCCTATGTCAACAACGGCGGCGACATCGCGCTCTGGCTCGGCCCCGGCCAGGCCTTCCGCGCCGCCATCGCCACCCTCGCGGGGCAGGTGGCCGGCCACATCGACCTCGCCGCCGGCGACGGCATCGGCGGCATCGCCACCTCCGGCACCGGCGGCCGCAGCTTCACCCTCGGCATCGCCGATCAGGTCACCGTGCTCGCCGCCGACGCCGCCGCCGCCGACGCCGCCGCCACCGTGATCGCCAATGCCGTGAACCTGCCCGGCCACCCCGCCATCGCCCGCGCGCCCGCCCGCAGCCTCCAGCCCGACAGCGACCTCGGCGCCCGGCTGGTGACGACCGCGGTCGGCGCGCTCACCGCCGCCGAGATCGCCCGGGCGCTCGACGCGGGCGCGGCCGTCGCCCGCGACCTCGCCGCCCGCGGCCTGATCCGGGCCGCCTGCCTCATGCTCCGCGGCGAGGTGCGCCTTGCCCGCTGGCCGCAACCCGCCGGAAGCCTCGCCCATGCCTGACGTGATCCTGCGCAAGACCCTGACCGTCGTCGAGGAGATCCGCCACGAGGGCGGCCCCCCCGCCGCCCGGCCGCTGCGCCGCGCCGCCATGCTCGCGGTGATCGCCAATCCCTATGCCGGCCGCTTCGAGCCGGAGATCCGGGACTTCATGGAGGATCTCAAGCCCCTCGGCCTCGACATGGCGCGCCGCCTCATCGCCGTCCTCGGCGGCGACCCCGCCGCCGTCGAGGGCTACGGCAAGGGCGCCATCGTCGGCGCCGGCGGCGAGATCGAACACGGCGCCCTCTGGCACGTCCCCGGCGGCTACGCGATGCGCGAGGCGCTGGGCGGGGCGATGGCGATCGTGCCCTCGGCCAAGAAGGTCGGCGCCGCGGGCGCGCGCCTCGACGTGCCCGTCACCCATGTCAACGCCTCCTACGTCCGCAGCCATTTCGACGCGATGGAGGTCGGGGTGGCGGACGCGCCCCGCGCCGACGAGATCGTGCTCGCGCTGGTGATGACGACCGGCCCCCGCGTCCATGCCCGCGTCGGCGGGCTGGCGGCCGCGGACGTGACCGGCAAGGACGGCCTGCGGTGACCGGCGCGCCCCGTCCCGGCCCCTGCCGCCTGCGCCCCACGCCCGTTCCGCGGCGCGGGACGTTTCTGAACGGATCGTTAAGATGAAAGCCAAGCCATTGAAAATACGACAGGAAAAAGGTGTCCCAGCGTGGGACACCGCGCCCGGACCCGTTCCCGCCCGCTGAAAGGCCCCGCCGATGACCGCCGATATCCGCAAGATCGCCGTCTTCCTCGAAGAGACCCTGACCGAGATGGGCCGCCCCGTCGCGCCGCCTGCGCGCAAGGCCGCCGCCGTCGCGGTGATCGCCAACCCCTTCGCCGGCCGCTACCAGGAGGACCTCTCCGACCTCATCGAGATCGGCGCCGAACTCGGCGGCCTGCTCGGGCAGAAGGCGGTGGCGGCGCTCGGCATCGCGCCCGACGCGGCCGAAAGCTACGGCAAGGCGGCGATGGTGGGCGAGGCGGGCGAACTCGAACACGCCGCCGCCATCCTGCACCCCAAGCTCGGCGCGCCGCTCCGCGCCGCGGTCGGCAAGGGCGCGGCGCTGGTGCCCTCGGCCAAGAAGATGGGCGGGCCGGGCCAGCCGCTGCTGATCCCGCTCGGGCACAAGGACGCGGCCTTCGTGCGCTCGCATTTCGACGCGATGGAGGTGCGGCTCAACGACGCGCCGCGCGCCGGCGAGATCCTCGTCGCCGTCGCCGTGACCGACAGCGGACGCCCGCTGCCCCGCGTCGGCGGCCTGCAGAAGTCCGAGATCAGGGGCGAGGACGGGCTGCGGTGATGAAGGACGCCCCCGCCCCCGCCGCTGCTCCCGCCCCCGCCGCTCCGCCCGCTCCGGAGGCCGCCGACTACCGGCTCGACGATCAGGTCGGCTACCTGCTGCGGCTCGCCTCGCAGCGCCATGTCGCGATCTTCCAGGATCTCGCCGACCACGGGCTGACCCCGACCCAGTTCGCGGCGCTGATGCGGCTTTCCGAACTCGGCCGTGCCTCGCAGAACGATCTCGGCCGCCGCACCGGCCTCGACGCCGCCACCATCAAGGGCGTGGTCGGGCGGCTCGCCGCCAAGGGGCTGCTCGCCACCGCCCCCGATCCCGACGACCGCCGCCGCTCGGTCCTGACGCTGACCGCCGCCGGCCTCGCCCTCGCGCGGCGCGCGGCGCGCTTCGGGCAGGCGGTCAGCGCCGCCACGCTCGCCCCGCTCGCGCCCGCCGAACGCGACCGCTTCCTGTCCTACCTGCGCCGCCTCACCTGATCCCGGCCGCGCGCCGCCCCCCCTGCCTCGCGCGCCGCGCGTGCCGTCCGCAGGGGCCTTGCGGACGGCTGGCGGCATGGTCAGACTGCGGCCCGAGGCCGGCGACGCGAAGGCCCGAGGGGGGACACCGGGGACATGTGCCCAGCCAGGACCGAGACCGCCGGCAAGCGCGGCTTCATCATCCCGATCGGCGGCGGCGAGGACCGCCGGCGCGAACGGCGCATCCACAGCCGCTTCGTCGAGCTTTCGGGCGGGCGGCGCGCCGACGTCGTCGTCATCCCCACCGCGTCCGAACTGCGCACCACCGGGCCGGACTACAACCGCATCTTCCGCGATCTCGGCGCCGGGGCGGTGGACTTCCTGCCGATCACCGCGCGGTCGGACTGCGACAACCCGCGCTACCTCGCCATGCTCGACCGCGCCACCGGCATCTTCATCACCGGCGGCAATCAGCTGCGCCTGTCCACGATCCTCGGCGGCACCGCCGTCGCCCAGCGCATCCGCCGCCGCAACGCCGAGGGCGTGCCCGTGGCGGGCACCTCGGCCGGCGCCTCGATCATGTCCGAACACATGGTGGCGGGCGGCGACGGCAATGCCAGCCCGAAGGAGGGCATCGTCAGCCTCGCCCCCGGCCTCGGCCTGACCAACGCCGTCATCATCGACCAGCACTTCACCCAGCGCAACCGCCTCGGCCGGCTGCTCGCGGCGGCGTCCTACAACCCCTTCCTGATCGGCCTCGGCATCGACGAGGACACCGCCGCCTTCATCGGCCCCGACGGCGTGTTCGAGGTGGTGGGCACCGGCTCGGTGACGGTCGTGGATGCCGGCGGCATCAGCTATTCCTCGATGTGGCAGGCCGCGCCGGGGCAGGCGCTCAGCCTCCTCGGCCTCAGGATCGACGTGCTCGGCGAGGGCTGCCGCTACGACCTGACCGCGCGCCAGGCCTTCCCGCCCGATCCCGACGCCGCCTTCTGCGCCCTCGCGCCGGGCGAGGGCGGGGCCGGGCACGGGCAAGGGCACGGGCACGGACAGGGGCCGCCGGGCGGCCGGGGGCCGAGGATGCGCGCCGTGGCAAGGGAGTGATCCGATGAAGATCGTCTCGACGAACGTGTTCGTGGGCCCGAACGTCTGGGCGAACTTCCCCGTCATCCGCCACGTCATCGACCTCGGCGTGCTCGAGGACTGGCCCTCCGCGCGCCTCGGCCCCGCCTTCATCGACGCCCTGATCGCGGCGCTGCCCGGCCTGCAGGAGCACGGCTGTTCCTACCGCGAGCCGGGCGGGCTGATCCGCCGCCTGCGCGAGGACGAGGGAACCTGGCTCGGCCACGTCATGGAACATGTCGCGCTCGAGATCCAGAGCGTGGCGGGATCGGACGTGACCTTCGGGCGCACCCGGTCCACCGGCACCCCCGGCCAGTACAACCTCGTCTACGAATACCGCCAGCGCGATGTCGGGCTCGATGCCGGCCAGCTCGCCATGCGGCTCCTCATGCACCTCCTGCCCGACCCGCCGCGGTCGCAGGTGGACTACGAATTCGACGCGGACTTCGACTGGGCGGAGGAGCTGAAGGCCTTCATCCTGTCCGCCCAGCGGCGCGAGCTCGGCCCCTCGACCGGCTCGCTCGTCCGGGCGGCCGAAGAGCGCGGGATCCCCTGGCTCCGGCTCAATTCCGGCTCGCTCGTGCAGTTCGGCCACGGCAAGTACCAGCGCCGCATCCAGGCGACGATCACCAGCGAGACGCGCCACATCGCGGTCGAGATCTCCTGCGACAAGGAGGACACCCACCGCCTGCTCAACGACCTCGGCCTGCCGGTGCCCCAGCAGCGCGTCGTCTATTCCGCCGCCGAGGCGGTGAAGGCCGCCACCCGCATCGGGCGGCCGGTCGTGGTCAAGCCGCTCGACGGCAACCACGGCCGCGGCGTGTCGATCAACCTGACCGAGGACGCGCAGATCGAGACCGCCTTCGCCGAGGCCAGGGCCCAGTCGCGCTCGCGCGGCATCCTCGTCGAGACCTTCGTCTCCGGGATGGACCACCGCATGCTGGTGGTGAACGGCGAACTGGTGGCCGTCGCCAAGCGCGTCCCCGGCCATGTCGTCGGCGACGGGCGGCACAGCATCGCCGAGCTGGTCGGCATCGTGAACAGCGACCCGCGCCGCGGCATCGGGCACGAGAAGGTCCTCACCAATCTCGAACTCGACAGCCAGGCCCAGCGGCTGATGGCGGCGGCGGGCCATACCGAGGCGACCGTCCTGCCCGCGGGCGAGGTCTTCTACCTGCGCTCGACCGCGAACCTCTCCACCGGCGGCACGGCGATCGACATGACCGATGTCGTCCACCCCGACAACCGGGACATGGCCGAACGCGCGATCAAGGCGGTCGGGCTGGACGTGGGCGGCGTCGATTTCCTCACCCCCGACATCACCCGGTCGTGGAAGGAGGTCGGCGGCGCGATCGTCGAGGTGAACGCCGCGCCCGGCTTCCGGATGCATGTCGCGCCCTCCGAGGGCAAGCCCCGCGACGTCGCCGGCAAGGTGATGGACATGCTGTTCCCGCCGGGCAGCCGCAGCCGCATCCCGATCGCCGCGATCACCGGCACGAACGGCAAGACGACGACCTCGCGGATGCTCGCGCACATCATGAAGTCCTCGGGCCGGATCGTCGGCCTGACCTCGACCGACGGCGTCTATGTCGATGGCAAGCTGACGGTGAAGGGCGACATGACCGGCCCGGCCTCGGCCCAGATGGTGCTGCGCGACCCCGATGTCGATTTCGCGGTGATGGAAACCGCGCGCGGCGGCCTCGTGCGCGCCGGGCTCGGCTACCAGAATTCCGATGTCGCGGCCTGCCTGAACGTCACCGCCGACCATCTCGGGCTCGGCGGCATCGACACCCTGGAACAGCTCGCCGAGGTCAAGCGCATCGTGGTCGAATCGGCGACCGACACCGCCGTGCTCAACGCCGACGACATCAACTGCCTGCGGATGGCCGACTTCGCCCCGGCGCAGCACATCTGCTACGTGACGATGAACCCCACCCATCCCCTCGTGAAGGAACACATCCAGACCGGCGGCCGCGCCGTGGTGCTGGAAAAGGGCATGAACGGGGACATGATCACGATCTATTCGAAGGGCACCCACATGCCCGTCCTGTGGTCGCACCTGATCCCGGCGACGATGGAGGGCAAGGCGCTCTTCAACGTGCAGAACGCGATGTTCGCCACCGCCATGGCCCATGCCTTCGGGGTGGACCTCGACAACATCCGCCACGGGCTGCGCACCTTCGACACCAGCTACTTCCAGGCGCCGGGGCGGATGAACGTGTTCGACGAACATCCCTTCAAGGTCATCCTCGACTACGCCCACAACCCGGCCGCGGCGGCGGCGATGGCCGGCCTGACCGACCGGCTCGACATCGCCGGGCGGCGCATCGTCGTCGCCGCCATGCCGGGCGACCGCCGCGACGAGGACATCCGCGCGACCTGCGCCAGCCTCGCCGGCCATTTCGATCACTACATCCTCAAGGCCGACGACAACCGCCGCGGCCGCGGGCACGACGAGGTGCCGCAGATGATGCGGGCCGCGCTGACGGAATTGGGCGTCCCCGCGGGCGCGATCACCGTCATCCCGTCCGAGGTCGAGGCCGTGGACCACGGCCTTGCGATGGCGCGCGAGGGCGACCTCCTGGTGATCTTCGGCGACGACAGCGCCCGCTGCTGGAAGCAGATCATCTACTTCCGCAAGGGCGAACGCGAGGCCGCCGCCGCGCAGCCCGCCCGCACGCCCTCCGCCCAGGCGGATTTCGAGGACCTGTTCGGGGCGGCCGACACGCTGATCCGCGACGAACGCGGGGTGCGGCTGGCGCGGGCCGTCCCCGAGACCGCCGACTGACGGCGCGATGGGCGCGGCCCGCGACCTCTCCGACGCTCTCTCGGTTCCGCTTCCGGGCGCCGAGGGCCTGCGGCTGCGGGACGCCCGCCGCCTGACCGGGCCCAACCTCTACGGCGACGGCACCGGCGCGGCGGCCGAACTCTATGTCACTGGGATGCCGCCGGAGACGGTGGCGGCTGCCTGGCGGTCCGCCTGGGGGCGGGTGGCGGCGGCCGCCGCACTGTCCGCCGCAGGCGCGGTCGAACGCCCCTTCGCGGGCGGCCTCGGCCTCTACGTGCCCGCCGCGCCGGACGCGCTCTATACCGCCGCCTTCGCCATCGAGACCGCCTGGCACTTCGCCGGGTCGGACCTCCTCGGCCTGCCGCCGGGCGACTTCGCGGCGATGACGCAGGCCCTGCGCGCCGTCGCGCGGCAGGAGGCCGACCCCGCCCTGCTGCGCCTGCTGGCGGCGGCGCAGGCGCACGGGCTCGACGCGCTCTGGGACGACACCGCGCTGACCCTCGGCCACGGCGCGTCCGGCGTCACCTATCCGGCCGGCGACCTGCCCCCGCCCGGGGCGGTGGACTGGGCCGCCCTCGCCAACATCCCGCTCGTCCTCGTCACCGGCACCAACGGCAAGACGACCACGACGCGGCTCGTCGCGGCGATGGCCGCCGCCGCCGGACTCGTCTCCGGCCTCTCCTCGACCGAGGCGGTGGCGGTCGGCGGCGAGACCGTCGAACGCGGCGACTTCTCCGGCCCGGCGGGCGCCCGGCTCCTGCTGCGCGACCGCCGCGTCCGGGCCGGCGCGCTCGAGGTCGCGCGCGGCGGCATCCTGCGCCGCGGCCTGCCCGTCCGCCGGGCGCGGGCGGCGGTCGTCACCAATGTCGCGGCCGACCATCTCGGCGAATACGGCATCGCGACGGTGGCGGACCTCGCCCGGGTCAAGCTGACGGTGCGGCGCGGGCTGGGGCCGGGCGGCACGCTGGTGCTCAATGCCGACGACGCCGGGGTCGCCGCCGAGGCCGACCGCATCGGGGCGCGCGCGGCGTGGTTCTCGCTCGATCCCGGCGCGGCGCGCATCGCGCAGGCGCGCCGCGAGGGGCGGCCCTGCGCCTGGCTCGACGGCGACCGCCTGATCCTGTCCGCCGGCGCCGGCACCGGCACCGAAGCCGAACTCCTGATCCGGGCCGGCGACGCGCCGCTGACGATGGCGGGGGCGGCGCGCTACAACATCGAGAACGCGCTCGCCGCAAGCCTCGCCGCCGCCGCCGCCGGCCTGCCGGCGCAGGCGATCCGGGCCACGCTGGCGTCCTTCCGCAGCGACGTTGCCGACAATCCCGGCCGCTGCAACGAATTCGCCTGGCGCGGGGCCCGCGTCTTCGTGGACTTCGCCCACAACCCCCATTCCATCGCCGCCGTGACCGCCGCCCTGCGCGCCATCCCGGCGCGGCGGCGCTTCGTCATGCTCTCCCATGCCGGCGACCGCTCGGACGACGACATCCGCGCCCTCGCCGCCGGCGCCTTCGCCCTCGGGCCGGACGTTGTGGTGGCGGCCGAGAACCCCGGCTACCTGCGCGGGCGCAGCCCGGGCGAGGTGCCGCGCCTCCTGCGCGAGGCGAGCATCGCGATGGGCCTGCCGCCGTCGCAGGTCTGGACGGCCGCGCGCCCCGCCGAGGCGGCGCGGCGGATCCTCGACGAGCTTGGCGAGGGCGATCTCGCGCTGCTGCTTGTGCATGCAGACCGGGCGGAAATCTTCGCAATGCTGGGCTGAGACCGGCAACAAACCGCGCTCGGGCGCCGCTCCGGCATTGCACAACTTAAAGTTTAACATTTATGGATTATTCACTTGTTGAGCGAGTGATTCCCGTTTCTGCCCGTTACTGTTGACGCGATCGATTGGATGTCCCGCCCTCCGGCCCCGCCGCCGGGACCGCGGCGGATTGGTTCTGACAGCGGAGTTTTCCCGAGATGACCGTGCAGCTCGCCAACGCGACCGAGGGCCTGCACAGCGCGGCGCCGGTCGGCGCCCTCCCGGAAGGCAGCCTGGTCCGCCCGCCCGCGCGCCGTCCCGTCGGCGGCCCGGCCAAGCGCGCCCTCGACATCACCATCGCCCTTCTGGCGCTGGTGGTCTTCCTGCCCGTCTTCCTCGGCGTCGCGCTGATGGTGCGGCGCAGCAGCCCCGGCCCCGTCCTCTTCGGCCATGCGCGGGTCGGCTTCGGCGGCAGGGAGTTCCGCTGCCTGAAGTTCCGCACCATGGTGACCGACGGCGAGGCGGTCCTCGCCCGCCACCTGCGCGACAACCCGGCCGCCCGCGCCGAATGGGAGGCGACCCGCAAGCTCGCCCGCGACCCGCGGGTGACGCCCGTGGGCTATGCCCTGCGCAAGCTCAGCCTCGACGAGCTGCCGCAGCTCCTGAACGTGCTCCGGGGCGACATGAGCATCGTCGGCCCGCGCCCCGTGGTCGCGGAGGAACTGGCGCGCTATGGCCGGTCCGCCCGCTACTACCTCGCCGCCCGGCCCGGCCTGACCGGGCTGTGGCAGGTCAGCGGCCGCAACGATGTCGCCTACCGCCGCCGCGTCGCCTTCGACCGCGCCTATGTCGGGCGCTGGTCGCTTGCCCGCGACGCGGCGATCATCGCGCGGACGGTCCCGGCCGTCCTCTTCGCGCGCGGATCCTACTGAGATGGGGCGGGCAGGGGGCGGGCCGGCGGTCCGTTGCGCGGCATGAGCGCCGGGGCCGCCCTACCGCAGCACGCCCACCTCGCCACCGGCCTGCGCGCCGCGGCCGTCCGCGGCACGCTGTGGTCGGGCGTCAGCGTCGCGGTCGCCACCGCCGTTTCCGCGGCGGTCTTCCTGCTCGCCGCCCGCCTCCTCGCGGTCGAGGATTTCGGCAGCGCCGCGCTGGCGCTGGCGCTGGTCTCGGCCGCGGGCTGCCTTCTCCCGGTCGCCTTCGGCGAGGCCATCGTCCAGCGCCGCGAGATCACCGCCGCGCATCTCGACAGCGTCTTCTGGCTCTGCCTCGCGGCCGCCGGCATCCTCTACCTCGCCGTGCTCGCCGCCGCCGCGGCGCTGGCGCGCGGGGCGGGCGATCCGGCGCTGGCCGCGATCCTGCCCGTCCTCGGGCTCAGGCTCGTCATCGACGCGCTCGCGGCGGTGCCGCTGGCGCTCATCGCCCGGCGGATGCGCTTCCGCCAGATCGCCCTGCGCACGACCGTCGCCAACCTCGCCGGCGGGGCGGCCTGCATCGGCCTCGCCTTTGCCGGCTTCGGGGTCTGGGCGATCGTCGCCATGCATCTGGTGACGGCCGCCGCCGGCGCCGCCGTCCTCTGGGCCGCCGCCGGCTGGCGGCCGGGCCGCGCCCTGTCGGCCGCGGCCCTGCGCGACCTCTCCCGCTTCGGGCTGGCCGCCGCGGGCCTGCGCGCGCTCGACGAGCTGCGGCTCGACCAGCTCCTCCTCGGCCTGCTCGCCGGCCCGGCGACGCTCGGCCTCTACTACTTCGCCCGCCGGCTGTTCCAGATCGCCACCGACCTGACCGTCGGCATCGTCAGCCCGGTCGCGGGCGTGCTCTTGGCCACCGTCCAGTCCGACCGCGACCGCCGCCGCGAAGCCTTCCGCATCGGCAGCTTCGCCGCCGCCGCCGCCGCCCTTCCCGCCGCCGCCGCGATGCTGATCCTCGCCGGCACCGCCGTCCCGCTGCTCTTCGGGCCGCACTGGGAGGGGGCGGTCCCCGCCGTCCGCGCCCTCGCCGTCATCCTCGCGCTCGCCGGCGTCGGCATCATCCAGGCGGCGCTGATCCGGGGCTGCGGCGAGGCCGGGTGGTGGTTCCGCTACCAGCTTCTCCAGCAGGGGCTGAACGCCGCCCTCGTGCTGGCGCTGCACGGCGCCGGGCTGGGCCCGCTGATGTGGGCGATCGCCGCCAAGACCGCGCTCCTCTGGCCGCTCTCCGTGCGCCGGACGCTCGCCCTTCTCGGCGTCGGCCTGCGCCGCGCCGCGGCCGGCCTCGCCGCGCCGGCCGGCGCCACCGCCGTCATGGCGGCCGTGATGCTTGCCCTGCCGCCGCTCCTGCCGGGGGCGGGGGCGGCGGAGCTTCTCGCCCTCCGGGCCGCCGCCGGCGCCGCCGCCTATGGCGCGGCGCTCGCCCTTCTCGGGCGCGAACCGCTGCGGCTGCTCGCCGGCGCGCTCGCCCGCCGCGCAGCGATGGCCGCGCCATGAAGCTCACCTGGTACCGCGGCAACCCGCCCAATTTCGGCGACGAGCTGAACGGCCTGATCTGGCCCCGGCTGCTGCCGCCCGGCCTGCTCGACGAGGACGGGACCGAACTCTTCCTCGGCATCGGCTCGATCATCGGCAACGACCTGCCCGCCGCCGCCCGCAAGATCGTCGCCGGGTCGGGCTACGGCGGCTACAGCGGCCTGCCGGACCTTTCGGACGGGCGCTGGTCCTTCCTCTGGGTGCGCGGCCCGCTGACCGCAAGCCGGCTCGGGCTCGACCCTTCGCTGGCAATCACCGACGGCGCCGTCCTGCTGCGCGCCCTCGGCTGGCCGCCCCCGGCCGCCGCCGCCCCCGCGGAAGGCCGCGCCCCGGCCTTCATGCCGCATGTCGATTCCGTCGCCCGCGGCGACTGGCCCGAGGTCTGCCGCCTCGCCGGGCTCCGCTACCTCGACCCGCGCCGCCCGGCCGCCGACCTCCTGGCCGAGATCGCCGCCGCCCCGCTCGTCATCTCCGAGGCGATGCACGGCGTCATCGTCGCCGACGCCCTGCGCTGTCCATGGATCGCGATGCAGCCCCTGATCCCGCTCCACCGCGCGAAATGGGAGGACTGGGCCGCCTCGCTCGGCCTCGCCATCCGCCGCCACGTCCTGCCGCCCTCGAACCTGCGCGAGCGCTGGAGCCGCGCCACCGGGCTCTACGCGACGGGGCGCCGCTCCCGGGCGCTGTTCGACAACGCCCTGACCGGCCCGTTCAACGCCGCCGTCGCCCGCCGCGCCGCCGAGGACCTCGCCGGGATCGCGCGCAGGGCCGAACCCCAGCTCAGCGACGGGGCGCGGCTCGAAACGGCGACGGCGCGCTGCCTCGAGGCGCTCGACCGTTTCCTGCGCGGCCGCCGCAGCGGCGATACCGTCCTCTCGCTCCGGGCCTGATCGCGCCGCCCGGTCACGGCGTCACGGCGCCGCCCGCCGGACCGACCGGAACAGCGCCCGGCCCGCGCGGCGCCCGGGCTGCGGCGCCCCCGCCCGCCTCAGGCTCCGGCGCCGGCGCGCCGCCCGCAGCCCGTAGACCAGCGCGGCGACGGTCAGGACCGACAGCACCTCGAACTGGGCATAGGCCACCACCTCGACCAGGCTCAGCAGCGCCTGCCGGATCATCGTCGCCGCCAGGAACACCGCCGCCGCCGACCGGTCGGCAAGCGCCCAGCCTGCGGTCAGGACGAGCGCCGCGCCGAAGGCCAGGGCCTGCAGCGCCACCCCCGGCAGCCCGATCTCGACGGCGTTCGACAGCCAGGTGTTGTGGAAGTTGAACCCCGCGCCCGCCTCGACCCGGAAGGCGGCCCAGAGGCTTTCGGCGATCGGGTTGCCGATCACCCAGAAGGCGTTGAACCCCGTCCCGGTCAGCGGCGCCGCGCGGATCTGCTCCAGCGCGATCGCCCAGAGGTCGGTGCGCCCGGTCAGCGTCACGTCCTTGCCGGTCGCTTCCAGGAACAGGGTCAGCAGCGCCTCGCGGTGGGCGACGGCCAGCGTCGCGGCGGCGGCGGCCAGCAGCAGGGCAGCCACGCAGGCCACGATCCGCGCCGCCCCGGTCAGCGGCCGCAGGAGGTGGAACAGGCTCGCCGCGCAGAGGCCCACCGCCGTCGCCAGCGCGCCGCCCGCCGAGGAGGCGAGGTAAAGGAGCACCGACCCGAGGACGAAGCCCGCCACCGACAGCACGCGCCAGGCCGCCGCCTCGCCGCGGTCGAGGATCATCGCCCAGCTCGCGATGACGAGGACCGACATCGGCTGCGAGAAGGCGTTCTTGCTGCCGAAGATGCCGGTCCAGTCGCCGTTCTCGCGGACATGGCCGACGGTCGCGCTCGCCACCGCCGCCACCATCAGCGCGCACCACAGGCCGTGCAGGAACTTCCGCGGCGGAACCTGTGCGGCCAGCGCGACCGCCGCCACGAAGGTGATGCCGAGCTGCACGGCGTGGCGCAGGGTCTGGGCCGGGTGGTCCGACCACAGGGTTGACAGCACGCACCAGGCGGGGATCAGCAGGATCCACCAGTGGTCCAGCGCGCCGGCGGCCGCGCCGGCGGGGTCGCGCAGCAGGATCAGGCCGAGGAAGGCAAGGAAGGCCAGCGCGCTCAGGCTGCCGAAGCTGTTGACGGTCAGCAGCGCGACGAAGACGCCGCAGGCGATCAGCGCCCCCGGGCTGACGGTCAGGACGGTCAGGTCCTGCGCCGCGCGCGCGGGGGAAGGGGAGGGGGAAGGGGCGGGGGGCGGCGGGCTCATGGCGTCGCCGCCGCCGTGCAGGCCACCGATCCCGGCCACTGGCAGGGCGCGCCGAGCGGCGTGAAGGCCACGAAATCCACCTCCAGCACGCTCGGTCCGCCGCCGGCCGCGGGCCGGCCCAGCCAGTCCGCCATCGCGTCCGAACCCCAGTGGCTGAACATGATCTTCTGCGGCGTCACCGGCACCGCCGCGCCGGTGGCGCGGAACACCGGCGCGCCGTCCACGAACCAGGTCAGCCGCCCGGGCGCCCAGACGAAGGCGACATCGAGGAACCCCCCCGCCGCCGGCGGCGCCGGAACCTCCGCCGTCGCGCGCCGTTCGCCGTCGCGCCAGGCGGTCAGGGTGGCGACGGCGCCGCCCGCCCCCGGCAGCTCGATGTCGATCTCGTCATGCGGGTCGCCGCGGACCGGGCCGGTATAGGTGAAGAAGGCCGCCACCCGCCCCGGCACCGGCACCGCGCGCAGCCGCGCCTCGTAGGTGCCGTAGCCGTAGGCCGCGCGCGACTGCACCTCGCCGCAGCGCGCGCCCGCGCCGTCCCCGCCCGTGCCGCCATCGCCCGCGCCCTCCGCGCCGGGCAGGTAGGACAGGCGCAGCATCCCGCCGGACAGCCCGACCGCGCGGGCGGACCAGTCGCAATCCTGCCAGGCGCCGTTGCGCCAGCCGTCCGAGACATACCACCGCGTGCGGTCGAAGCGGTCGAAGGCGTCGCGGAAACCCTTGCCCTCGCCGCCCGTCCCGCCGGCGGCCGCCGCCCCGGCGCCGGCCAGCGCCAGCGCCAGCGCCAGCGCCGGCAGCAGCGGCCGCAGCGCCGCCGCCGCCCCGGGGGGCGCCGCCAGGGCCGCCGTCCTCCGCCTCCGCCGCGGTTCCACCGTCACCTCGCCCGTCGCGCGTGCCTTTCCGCCGGTCCCGGCCTCCGGCCCGGACCCGCGCATTGCCTTTTCCACAACTTCCAGTAGAAAATCGAGAGCAAACACGCAGGCCCCGTCCCGACAGGCGAAGTTCCGCGGCATCATGGCTGATCCTTCGGCATCAGGCGCGGCCGGACCGGCGGCGCAGCCCCGGCGCCCGGCCGTCAGCGTCATCATGGCCAACCGCAACGGCGCCCGCTTTCTCGCCGCCGCTGCCGGTTCGGTCCTCGCCCAGACCATGGCCGATCTCGAACTCGTCATCGCCGACGACGCCTCCGGGGATGAAAGCCGCGACATCGCCGCCGGCCTCGCCCGGCGCGACCCCCGCGTCCGCCTGCTGCCGCTTGCCGCCGCCGGCGGGGCGGGGGCGGCGCGCAACGCCGCCATCGCCGCCGCCAGCGGCGACTGGCTGGCGGTGATGGATTCCGACGACCTGATGCATCCCGAGAGGCTGGAGCGGCTGCTCGCCGCGGCGCAGGACCTCGGGGCCGATGCCGTCGCCGACGACCTGATCCATTTCGGCGAGGATCCCGCCGCCGCCGGGCGCACGCTGCTCCAGGGGCTGGCCGCGACCGCGCCCTTCGTGCTCGACGCCGCAATGCTCCTCGCCTGCGAAGGGGCCGACCCGTCGCTGCCCGCCTTCGGCTACCTCAAGCCGCTGATCCGGCGCGCGGCGCTCGGCGCGCTGCGCTACGACACCGCGCTCCGCATCGGCGAGGACTTCGACCTCTACCTGCGCCTCGTCGCCGCCGGCGCGCGCTTCGTGGTGGTGCCGGAGCCGCTCTACCTCTACCGCCGGCACACGGCCTCGCTCTCGCACCGCCAGTCGGTCGCCGGCGTGACCGCGATCCTCGCCGCGCACGACCGCTTCGCCGCCGCCCAGCCGAACGGGGGAGCGCTCGGCCCGCTGCTTGCCGCGCGCCGGCGCAACCTCGAGCGGATGCTGCGTTTCGAGACCCTCGTCGCGCGGATCAGGGCCGGGCAGGTGGCGGCCGCCGCCGGTGCGTTGGTGCGAAGCCCGCGGCTTCTCGCCGGGCTTGCGCGCAGCGCGGCCGACAGGGTCCGGCGGCGTGCGGCCCCGCCCCGCGCCGGCGAACTGCGTCTCGTGCTGACGGCGGCGGGCGGCGGCGCCGGCGCCGCGGTCCCGCCCCCCGGCCCGGGTCAGCTTGCGCTCGTCGTGCCGGGGCGGCCGCCGCGGGTGGGCTTTCCGTCCGAGCCGCTCGCGCCCCTCGCCTCGCGCCTCTCGGCGCTCGCGGCACGGCACGTCCTGCATGTGACCGGCGCGACGCCGGAGACCGCCTATGTCGCCGCCATGGTGCCGCCGGCGGCCGGCGACGCGCCCGCGGCCTGATCGCGCCCGGCCCGCTCAGCCGGCGCCATTCGCGCGCCCTTCCGCGGCGCGCCGCCGCGCCTCGGCCCGGGCGATCCACGCGACGCGGATCAGGTAGAGCGCCTGCCCGGCCAGCAGGACGGCAAGCGCCGTGGCCCAGGCCGCCCCCGGCCCCCATCCCGCCACGCGTGCGATCGCGCCGCAGGCGGCGGATACGACGACCAACGCTGCGGCAAAGACCGCAAACCGCATCGCACTTCCCCTGTCCGCACCCCAACCGGCCCCAGCCTAGCGCCCCTTGCCGCCGGGCCAAAACGGAAAATCGCGCCCGCGGCGGCTGCCGTCGCGTCCGCCCCGGGCGCGCCCCGCCGCCCGCCCGGCCCGCCGTCCGCCCGGCCCGCCGCTCCGCCGCCCGCCCGGCCCGCCGTTCAGGCGCGCGCCGCGCCGGTCTCCGGCAGGGCGGCGCCGCCGGCGGGCAGGTAATGGCCAAGCCGGGCCGGGTCCACGTCGTCGATCACCGTGCCAATCAGCCGGTCGGCGAGTGCCGGCTCGTTGCGCAGAAGCGCCGCCAGCGCGCCCCGCCCGGTCACGCCCCAGCGCGCCACCAGCACGATCTGGTCGGCCAGCGCGATCGCCGGATGCGCCTCGACGACATCGCCGATCGGCGGCAGGTCGAGCACGATGTAGCGGTAGCTGCGCCGCGCCTCCGCCACCACGTCGCGCAGCCGCCGCAGCCCCGGCGCCGAGCCCGACAGGACATCGGCGAAGGCCGCCTCGCAGCCCAGCACGGCCAGGCCATGCGGCCCCGCCTCCAGCACCGCCGCGGTCCAGTCGGTGCGCCCCGCCACCGCCGCCAGAAGGCCCGGCTCCGGCCCGAGGCCAAGCATCCGGCTCAGCGCCGGCTCGCGCAGGTCCACGTCGATCAAGAGCGTGCGCTCGCCGGCCGCCGCCAGCGACAGGGCAAGGCTGGCGGCCACCGCCGTCTTGCCCGGCACCGGCCCCGGCGAGCTGATGCCGATTACCACCGGCTGGCTGCCGGCGCGGTCGATGTCCGAGGCGAAGCGGATCGCCCTGACGGCATCCGCCATCGCCGACAGCGGATCGTCCTGCGCCTGCGTGAAGGCGGCGGGCAGGCTGGCGATGCGCGCCCGCGCCCCGTCCGAGACCCGGCTGCGGCGGCGGAAGCCGCCGGCCGCGGCGGCAGCGGCGGCCGCGGGGCCGCCCGCCGCCGGCGGCCGCCCCCGCCCGCGCCGGCCCGGCGCCGGAAGATAGCCCAGGAACCGCCGCCCGGTCTCGCGCCGGACATCGTCGCCGGTGCGCACCGACTGGTCAGCCCATTCGCGCAGGCTGGCATGGATCAGCCCCGCCAGCGCCCCGGCGACCATCGCCAGCACGAGGGTCTTGAGCGTCCCCGGCCCCGACTTGCGCTCCGGGACCTCGGCGCTCGACAGGATGCGGACATTCGAGATCGGGAAGGTCTTCTGGCGGTCGATCTCCTCGAACTGCCGGAGGAAGACCTGATAGAGCGAGGACAGCGCCTCGGCCCGCTGCTCCAGCGCGACAAGCTGCACCTTCGCCTTGCCCGCCGCGTCGTTCGCGCCGACGGCGACGGCGAGGCTCCGCTCCAGCGCCTCGACGCGCGCCGCCGCCACGGCGCGGGTCGCCGCCGCCGTCTCGGCCAGGCCGCGCACCTGATCCAGCACGCGCTCGGCCTCGCGGCGGACCTCTGCCTCGCGCTGGCGGGCCTGGGCGCTGCCCTCGCCATAGGTCCGGCGCTCCTCCTCGAGCTGGGCGATCAGCGACGACAGGCTGCGCTGGCGGCTCTGCAGGCGGGCGTCGGCGGCGGCGAGAAAGGCGAAGCCGCCCTCGGCGAGAAGCCCGTCCACGCCCTTCGCGATCACCTCCTCCAGCACCCTGAGGCCGGCCTCGGCGGTGGCCAGTTCCGAGGTCGCCTCGGAGAGGTCGGCGTTCAGGTTGCGGACGTTCTCCTCGGTCATCAGCGCCCCGCCCGAGGCGTTCAGCCCGTTGGCGGCCCGGAACGCCTCGGCCTCCATCGCCGCCTGGCGCGAGCTTTCGCGCAGCTCGTCGAGCCGCCCCTGAAGCCAGGCCGTCGCGCGGTCGGTCACTTCCAGGTTGGCGTCCATGAGGTCGGCGACATAGGCATCGGCATACGCGTTGACGATCGCCGCGGTCAGCGTCGGGTCATGCGCGGTGTAGGAGATCAGGAAGGCGCTGCTCTTGCCCAGGCGGGCGACCGTCACCTCCTCCTGCAGGGTCCGCGCCGCCTTGTCCGCTGCCGTCGCGGCTGCGCCGGCGGGGGCAGGGGCGGCCGCCCCATCCCCGCCCGGTCCGGGCATCAGCGCCCGCAGCCGGTCGATCGGAACCCGCGCCGCGGCGTAGGCCGCGCCCGCCAGATGCGCGGCCAGCGACCGCGGCGGGTCGGTGAAGGCCGGGTCGCGGTCCAGCCCCAGCCGCGCGACGACCTCGCGCGCGAGGTGCCGGGACAGGATCACCTGCCGCGCGTCCTCGAGCGCGTTGTCGGTCAGCGCGCCGGTGTCCAGCGCCGAGATCTCGTCGAGCGACCGGTTGACCTTGCCGCCCAGCATCACCGTCGAGGTCGCGGTGAACTCCGCCGGCGTCGTCACCAGATGGACAAGGCCGAGCGCCGCGAAGGCCGCCACCCAGCGCAGGATCACCCGGCGCTGCCGCCGCGCCGCCGCGAGGACCTCGCCGAGCGCCACCGTCGCCCCGCCCGCGGCCCCGCCGGCGGCCGGCGCGAACGGGTCCGGCCCGTCGTCGAAGCGCAGCCCGAGCGGCTTCACGGCGCGTCCTCCGTCAGCGCCGGCCGCAGGCCGGCGGCCGGGCTGCCCGGACCGCCGCCGCCGCGCCCCGGCGCCGCCCGCCCGGCAAGGACGGACAGCGCCCCGGCATGGAGCGCCCCGCGCAGCAGCCAGGCGTTGCGCCGCGCCGGGGCGGGGGCGAGGGCGGCCGCCGCGGCGGCGCAGACGGCAAGCTTGCCCAGCGCCAGCGCCGCCTCCGCCGCCCGCGGCCGCCGGAGCGGCGCGGCGAGCAGCACCTGCGCATGGGTCTGCCCGGCGCGGAGCCGCCGCCGCAGCAGCCAGGACAGGGTCGCCCGCTCCGGCGGCACCGCCTCGGCCGCGCGCGCCGCCGGCGCATAGGCGAGGACGGCGCCGCGCGCCACCGCGGCGGCGAAGAAGGCCGTGTCCTCCCCGCCCTCGCGCCCGAAGGCCGGGTCGAACTCCGCCCCGGCGAAGACGGGATGGGCAACGTGGATCAGCACGTTGCCGCCGTAGCCCGTGCGCAGCGGCGCGCCGGGCCGCCCCGCGGGCCGCGTGTCGTGCGGGCGCAGCGCCCGCATCCAGCCCGGCGCCTGCGCGTCATAGACGGCATCGACCGGCCCCAGCACCGCCTGCGCCCCGCTCTCCTCCATCCGCGCCCAGAGCGCGTCGAGCCAGCCCTCGCCGGCGGTCTCGTCGTCGTCGAGGAAGGCCAGATGGGTCACGCCCCGCTCCCGCGCGGCCCGCAGCGCGGCGTTGCGCGCCAGCGAGACGTTGCGGCCCGGCGCGTGCACATAGGCGAGCCGCCCGCGCGCCGCGCCGGCGCCGCCGAGGATCGCCTCGCGGGCCGCCGCGGTGTCGTCGTTGTCCGCCACCAGGATCACCGGCGGCGCCAGCCCCGGCACCGCCTGACCGGCCACCGACGCGACGGCGGCATGCACGCTCGCGCGGCGGAAGGTGCAGATCGCGATCCCGAGCGTGGCGCGCGTCATGCCGGAACCGCCTGCGGCCTGCCGCCGTGGCGCAGCAGGCCGGCCCAGAACCCGGCCGACCAGGCCGCGTGCATCACCGCCCCGGCAAGGCCCGACAGCGCCACCTCCGTCCGCCCCTCGCGCAGGGCCAGCATCACGCCGGCGCCGGCGCAGGTCGCCGCCCAGAGCGCCGCCGGGGCAAGGAAGACGGGCGAGAGCGGGGCCAGCACGGCCAGCCCGACCGCCGGGGCCAGCGCCACCACCAGCGCCTGCCGCAGGCCCGGCAGGGTGCGGTGCTTCAGCATGTTGCGGGCCCGGCCGCGGCCGAAGTTGTAGTACTGCCGCGCCAGCGCGCGCAGCGTCCGGCGCGGGTAATAGGTCGCCTGCGTCCGCGCCGTCAGCCAGATGCGGTAGCCCGCCTGCCGGAAGCGGAAGTCGAGCTCGGCATCCTCGTTGTGGCTGAAGGCCGGGTCATAGCCGCCGACGGCGCGGAAGGCGGCAATCCGCATCAGCGCATGGTGGGCATGGTCCACCCAGCGCCCCTTCGGCGCGATCCGGTGCGGCGCGCCGCCGTTGCCGAAGCGCGAGTTCTGCGCCGCCGCGATCACCCGCTGCCAGAAGCCCGCGCCCTCGGCGCGGACGCTGATCGCCACCACGTCGGCCCCGGTCGCCGCCGCCTCCTCCAGCAGGATGCCGCAGAAGCCGGCCGGATAGGAGGAATGCGCGTCGATGCGGATCAGCCAGTCTGCCCCGCCGCCGAAACGGTCCACAGCCAGGTTGATCGCCGCACTCTGCAGGCGCAGCGGGTTGTGCATCAGCGTCACCTGCGGCGCCCGCGCCGCGACCGCGCGGACGATCTCGGCCGTCCGGTCGCCCGAACCGCCGTCGGCCACCACGATGCGGGCGCCGCTCTGGCGGGCGAAGGGCAGCAGGGCCGCCAGCACCTCGCCGATATGCGCCTCCTCGTTCAGGGTCGGCACCACGATCAGGACGCGCGGCCCTGCCGGCGCGGCCGGCTCCGGCGCGGCGCCGTGCATGGCGGGGCGGGTCATCGCGCCGCCTCCAGGCCGGGCAGGGCGGGGGCGTCCGGCGCGGCCGGCCGCCGCCGCGCCGCGATCGCCGCCATGAAGGCGGAAGCCCCGGCGCGGTCCATGTGCCAGGTGGCGGGGTCCACCGCCAGCACCTCCCGCCGCAGGCGCGCCAGCGCCGGCCGGTCCAGCCCGGCGAGCGCCCGCTCCAGCCCCGCGGCCGAAAGGTCCCCGACCGTGACGCCGATCCCCAGCGCGCCGGTCAGGCGCGCGCATTCGGTGCCCGCCAGCGCCACCGGGACGGCGCCATGCAGGCAGCCCTCGTAGAGCCGGTTCGGCAGCAGCCACTCCGAATTGCCGCCCGCCTCGTAGCGGTCGATCAGCCAGGCGAGGTCGCAGGCGCCGTAAAGCGCCGGCAGGTCGCCGGGGCTGCGGTAGGGGCCGAGGAAGGCGATGTCGGGGCAGGCGGCGACGACGGCATGGAAGTCGGGCAGGACATCCGGCGCGGGCCGCCCGGCCAGCGTCACGCGGAAGCGGCCGGGATGCCGCGCCGTCAGTGCCGCCAGCGCATCGAGCGAGGCGCGGCAGCGCAGGATGCCGAACCAGCCGATGCGGACCGGCCCGTCGCCGCCGTCGCCGGGCCCGGCCGGCGGCGCCCGGTATCCGTCGGGCAGGAAGGGCCGGTTCTCGGCAAGGACGATGGCGGTTTCCGGCGCGATCTGGCCGAGGCCGCGGAAATAGACGCGGACGAAGGCCGGCGAGGAGGTCACGAGGCAATCGGCGGGCGCCGCCAGCCGCCGCTCCAGCCAGCGCAGGGCGCGCGGGCGCAAGCCGCCGCCCAGCATGACGCGGTGGATGTCGAGCACCTCGTAGACCAGTCCCGGCCGCCCGCCCCAGAGCGCCCGCGCCCGCCGCGCGAGCGCCAGCATCTCGAGGTTGCGGGCAAGGATCAGGTCCGGTTCCCGAACGGCGGCGAGCCGGCCGCGAAGGCCCGCCAGCGCCCGGCCGACGGCAAGGCTGCGCGCCGCGAGCCGGCCGTTCCGCGTCCGGCCGAGGACGATCGCCGCCCGTTCCGGCGGCGCGCCGTCGCGGACAAAGCCGGCCAGCGTCACCTCCGCGCCCGCCGATTCCAGCATCGCGACGCGGCGGGCGACGGCGCTGTCGCCGAGGTCGTGGACGAGGTAGAGGACGCGCCCCGCCCCCCGCGGCGGAACCGCGGCGGCGGCCGGCGGCGCGTCCGCATCATCCGATGGCATGGCGATGGCCGCGGCGTCCATGAAAGTCCCTCGTCACTGAAAGGCGCAGGAGCGGTGGCTGAAACCTGATCGCTGAAAACGGGAACGTGTAACCGTCAAATCACTCTAAGGTTGAACCGTATAGCCGCTGTGACGGCCCTGTGGAAGGCCCGGCGCCGGAATCGGCCGGATGCGCAGAAAATTGCCGCAGCCCGGCGCCGCGCTGCCTGCGGACCGTGCAGCGCGGGGACGGGATGGGGCCGGGCGCGAAAGGGAAGGGCTTGGGGCGGGCGCGGCAACTGGACCGTTGCGCCGATGCCCGGAATGCGTCACCACTGGCGGGCCGGAGGAGAGGGAACCCCTGGGGGGCTGAACATGCTGCAACGTCGCACCTTGCTTGCAACGGCGGCCGGGGCCGCGCTGTCGCTTGGGCTCGGCCCGGCCCGGTCGGCGACGCCCGACCGGCGGCAGGCCGCCTGCGATGCGATGGCGCTCTGGTACCGGCTGGTGCTCGAACTCGTCCGCCACACGCCGACGATGTCGCCCCCCGTCGCAAGCCGCGCCTTCGCCTATCTCGGCACCATCGCGCACGAGACGATGGCCGCCGTCGATCCCGAGGTGACAAGCCTCGCGGGGCGGCTGAACGGCCTGCCGCCGCTGCCGGCGGAGACGGCCGCGGCCGCGGCCGCGGCGGGGGCCGGTGCGGGGGCGGACGCGGCGGTCGCCCTCGCCGCCGCGCTGCACGCCGGCGTCAACGCCTTCTTCGGCAATACCGGCCCGACCGGACAGCGCGCGATCCCCGCGCTCGGCAGGCGGGTGATGGCAGAGGCCGCGCGGGGCCTCGATCCGGGAGCCGTCAGCGCCGCCACGGCGGCGGGCGAGGCGGTCGCCGCCCATGTCATCGCCTGGTCGGAGGGCGACGGCGGCGCCGTTGTCACCAATCTCGGCTTCCCGCCCTCCTGGCCGAAGCCGTCCGACCCGTGGCGCTGGGTCCCGACCACCACGATCGCGCTCCAGCAGGCGCCGCTCCTGCCGGACTGGGGCCGCAACCGCCCCTTCGCCATGCCGGCCGGCCTGCCCTGCGGCCTGCCCGGACACCCGCCCTATTCCGAGGATCCCGCCTCCGCCTTCTTCGCCGAGGCAAAGGAGGTCTACGACACCGGGCGCGCGCTCACCGACGAACAGAAGCTGATCGCCCGCTTCTGGTCCGACGACCCGATGCTGTCCTCGACCCCGCCGGGGCACTGGATCTCGATCGCGCTCCAGGTCCTGCACGACCAGTCCGCCAGCCCCGCCCTGATGGCCGAGGTCCTCTGCCTCGTCGGCGTCGCCGTCGCCGACGCCTTCATCGCCTGCTGGGCCAGCAAGTACGACTACGACCTCCTGCGCCCGGTCACCTACATCCGCCGCACGATGGACAAGACCTGGGAGCCGCTGCTGATCACGCCGCCCTTCCCGGAGTATCCCAGCGGCCATTCCGTCCAGTCCGGCGCCGCGGCGGAGGTGCTGTCCGCCTTCTTCGGCCCCGACCTCCCCTTCACCGATGCCTCCCATGTCGAGGACGGGCTGCCGGAACGCAGCTATCCCGGCTTCTTCGCCGCCGCCGAGGAGGCGGCGCTGTCGCGCCTCTACGGCGGCATCCACTTCCGCGCCGCCATCGAGCACGGGCTCGACCAGGGACGCTGCGTCGGCGCCTATGCCGCCGCACTCCGTTCGGGGGCATGACGATGCGCCCCGCCCGCCGCACCCCCGCCGCCCGCCGCGCGCCCGCCGCCCCCGCCGCGCTCGCCGCCCTTTCCCTCGCCGTCCTCGCGCCCCTGCCCGCGCGCGCGCTCGAGGTGCCGGTCGCCATCCCGACCTTCGCCGAGGAAACCGCGACCTCCGGCGTCCTGTCCACCTATGACGGCGAATGGGAGTTCATGGTCGGCGGCGGCGCCGCGGTCTTCGACTGCAACGCCGACGCCTATCCCGACCTCTTCCTCGCCGGCGGCGCCTCGCCGGCCGGGCTCTACGTCAACACCTCCGCGCGCGGCGGCCCGCTGACCTTCCGCAAGGCCGCTTCCGGCGCCGAGCTGACCGGCGCCACCGGCGCCTACCCGCTCGACATCGACGCCGACGGCATCGCCGACCTCGCCGTCCTGCGGGTCGGCGGCGACGTCCTGCTGCGCGGGCAGGGCGACTGCCGCTTCGCGCCGGCGAACGAGGCCTGGGGCTTCGACGGCGGCGACGACTGGTCGGCCGCCTTCGCCGCCACCTGGGAACGCGGCGCGTCCTGGCCCACCCTCGCCGTCGGCACCTACATCGACCGCGCGCAGGAGGCCTTCCCCTGGGGGTCCTGCACCGACAACCGCCTCTACCGGCCCGACGCGGACGGCACCGGCTTCGCCCCGCCGGTCGCCCTGCGGCCCGCCTTCTGCGCCCTCTCGATGCTGTTCACCGACTGGAACCGGTCCGGCACGCCGTCGCTGCGCGTCTCGAACGACCGCGAATACTACAAGGGCGGCCAGGAACAGCTCTGGCATCTCGAGCCGGGGCAGGAGCCGCGCCTCTACACCGAGGCCGAAGGCTGGAAACGCCTGCGCATCTGGGGCATGGGCATCGCCGCCCAGGACCTGACCGGCGACGGGCTGCCGGAATACTTCCTGACCAGCATGGCCGACAACCGGCTCCAGACCCTGCGCGAGGTGCCCACCGGCGCGCCGCCCCGGCCCGATTACGTCGAGATCGCCTACCAGCGCGGCGTCACCGCCCACCGGCCCTATACCGGCGACGATCTCCGCCCCAGCACCGCCTGGCACGCCGAATTCGGCGACGTGAACAACGACGGCCTCGCCGACCTCTACGTGGTCAAGGGCAATGTCGCCAAGATGCCGGACTTCGCCGAACACGATCCCAACAACCTCCTGCTGCAACAGCCGGACGGCACCTTCGCCGAGGCCGGCGACAAGGCCGGGATCGCCAGCCCCCTCGTCGGGCGCGGCGGGGCGCTGGCCGACTTCAACCGCGACGGCTGGCTCGACATGGTGGCGGTGAACCGCTGGCAGCCGGCCCAGATCTGGCGCAACCTCGGGCTCGGCACCGGCGACGGCGCGGGCGACGCCGCCGCCGCGGCGCACTGGGTCTGCGTCCGCCCTGACGGCCGGGGGCCGAACCGCGACGGGATCGGCGCCTGGATCGAACTGCGCAGCGGCGGGCGGGTCCAGTCGCGCGAGGTGACGGTCGGCGGCGGCCATGCCGGCGGCCAGCTCGGCTGCACCCATTTCGGGCTCGGCGCGGCGACCTCGGCCGAGGTGCGCGTCCTCTGGCCCGACGGCAGCCGGGGCGACTGGCAGACCGTCGCGGCCGACGGGCTGTGGGCGATCCCGCCCGAAGGCCCGGCGGTGCCGGTGCCGGTGCCCGCGGCGGCCGCCGGGGGCTGACCGGCCCCGCCGCGGCCGATTCGGGCCGCGAAGGCCGCCGCCGCGGCCGGCGCAGGCCGGCCGGCGGCCTCACGGCCCGCGACGGGCGCGCGGCAGTCCGGGTGTATATCGAAGAAATTCAAGGCCTTGACGGCACGGCCCCCGCCTCGGCGCGTCATGGAATTTTTCAATTGAGCTTTCCAGAAAATGGAATATCAATTCTATTCTGACACGTCCGAACAGGCATCGGTCGTGTCCGGGGAGGTCCATGACCGCATTCGCTCTGAACCACATGGCGGCGCCGCGACTGGACGCGGTCGCGTTCCTCGATCTCGCCGCCGCGCTCGGCTGCATCGGGGTGGAATTCCGCAACGATCTCGGCCGTCCGCTCTTCGACGGGCGCGATCCGGCGGCGGACCGCGAGGCCGCCGCGGCGCGCGGCCTGCGCATCCTCGCGCTTGCCGAGGTGAAGATGTTCAACGACTGGTCGCCGGCGAAGGCGGCCGAGGCGCGCGCGCTAATGGCGATCGCGGTCGCCTGCGGCGCCGAGGCGGTCAGCCTGATCCCGCGCAACGACGGCGAGGGGATGGAGGAAGGCCACCGCCGCGCGATCCTGCGCCGGGCGCTTTCGGAGCTGAAGCCGATGCTCGAGGATCACGGGCTTCTCGGCATGGTCGAACCTCTCGGCTTCGCGACCTGCGCCCTGCGCTACAAGGCCGAGGCGGTGGAGGCGATCGAGGCCGTGGACGGCGCCGGCCGGTTCCGGCTGGTCCATGACACGTTCCACCACCATCTCGCCGGCGGCGGGCCGCTCTTTGCCGCGCATACCGGCATCGTGCATGTCTCGGGCGTCACCGACCCCGCGCTGGCGGCGGACGAGATGCGCGACGGCCACCGGGTGCTGGTGGACGCCGCCGACCGGCTCGGGAACGTGGCCCAGATCGCGGCCCTGCGGGCGGCGGGCTATGACGGCCCGGTGTCGTTCGAACCCTTTGCCGAAAGCGTGCACGCGCTGGCCGATCCCGGCCCGGCGCTCGCGCGGTCGATGGAATTCATCCGTTCCGGGCTCGCCGCGCAGGCGGCCTGACGGCGGAGGAAACGGGGCCCCGCAACGGGCCTTCCGGCCGGGAGAAACGGTGCCGCCGGACACCGACAGTGGAGGAAGACAGACATGAGGAAGACGCTTCTGATCGCCGGTTTCGCCGGCCTGATGGGAACGACCGCGATGGCCGACGGGATCGGCGTGTCGATGGCGCTGTTCGACGACAACTTCCTGACCGTCCTGCGCAACGGCATCCAGTCCTATGCCGACGCGAACGGCATCTCGGTGCAGATCGAGGACGCGCAGAACGACGTCGCCAAGCAGCTCGACCAGATCAACAACTTCATCGCCTCGGGCGTGGACGCGATCATCGTCAACCCGGTCGATACCTCGGCCACGCAGGCGATGTCGGACGCGGCGGCGGCGGCGGGCGTGCCGCTCGTCTACGTGAACCGCCAGCCGATCAACCTCGACTCGCTGCCCGACAACCAGGCCTTCGTCGCCTCGAACGAGGTCGATTCCGGCACGCTGGAAACCATCCAGATGTGCGACAACTGGGCCGCCGAGGGCAAGACCGAGGTCAACGTCTACGTGCTCCAGGGCGAACTGTCGAACCAGGCCGCCGTCCAGCGCACGCAGGACATCTATGACGTGATCGAGGCCGGCAAGTGCAAGGTCAAGATCAACGTCATCGACCAGCAGACCGCCAACTGGAGCCGCGACCAGGCGCAGAACCTGATGACCAACTGGCTCTCGACCGGCACCGCCTTCGACGGCGTCATCTCCAACAACGACGAGATGGCGATCGGCGCCATCCAGGCGATGAAGGCGGCCGGCATCGACATGGCGACGGTCCAGGTCGGCGGCGTGGACGCCACCCAGGACGCGCTCGCGGCGATGCAGGCGGGCGATCTCGACGTGACGGTGTTCCAGAACGCCAAGGCGCAGGGCGAGGGCGCGATCAACGCCGCCGTCGCGCTGGCCAAGGGCGAGGCCGTGGACCAGACCGTCTGGGTGCCGTTCGAGCTGGTCACGCCGGCGAACGTGGCGGACTACCTCGCCAAGAACTGACCGGGGCGGCTGGCCCCGGCGCGGGGGGCGGCGGCCACCGCCGCCTCCCGTTTCCGTCCCGCTTCTGGCAGGATGCGGGTGACGACTCTGGACGTGGGGGAGGATGGACGTGGCAGAAAGTGCGCACGGCGTGGGCGGGCTGACCTTCGACGCATCCAAGCGGACGTGGCCGAACGAGGTGAACGTCCTGATCGCGCTCGTGGTCCTCGTCGTGATCTTCGAGGTCCTGAACCGCATCAACGGCGGCAGCTTCCTGTTCAACATGCGCGACAACGTGGACGCGCTGTTCAACCGCCAGCGGCTCGACATCATGCTGCTCCAGATCGCGATCACCGGGATCATCGCGCTCGGCGTGACCCAGGTCATCATCCTCGGCGGCATCGACCTGTCCTCGGGCTCGGTGGTCGGCGCCACCGCGATGATCACCATGAGCTTCGCCCAGACCGCGATCGTGAACGGCAACCCGAACCCCAAGGCGATCTTCGGCGACTGGGCGATGGACCTGCCGGTGATCGTGCCGATCGCGGTCGGCCTCGCCTGCGGGCTGATCGCCGGCCTCATCAACGGGACGCTGATCGCCTATACCCGCATCCCGCCCTTCATCGCCACGCTCGGCATGATGGTCTCGGCGCGCGGGGTGTCGAAATGGTGGTCGAACGGCAACCCGATCTCGTTCCCGACCGAGGCCTATGCGAACCTCGCCAACGGCGACCTTCTCGGCCGGCTGACCTTCGGCCTGATCTCCTGGCCCGGCCAGAACCCCGCCGTGGTGTTCTTCGGCCTCGCGATCCTGTTCCAGCTGATCATGATCTACACCGTCTACGGCAAGCGCTGCTATGCCATCGGCTCGAACGAGGATGCCGCGCGCATGTCGGGCATCAACGTCGCCAGCCACAAGGTGCTGGTCTACACGATCGCCGGGATGCTGGCCGCCGTCGCCGCGATCCTGCTCACGTCGAAGAACCTGACCGCCCAGGCCGGCATGGGGGTGATGTACGAACTCGACGCCATCGCGATGGCGGTCATCGGCGGCGTGTCGCTCTCGGGCGGGCGCGGCTCGATCGTCGGCACCGTGCTCGGGGCGATGATCTTCTCGGTCATCATCTCGGGCTTCACCTCGATCCAGCTCGATGCCTACTACCAGGAGATGGTGAAGGGCGCGATCATCGTCGGCGCCGTCGTCCTTGACCAGTACCGCCAGCGCCGCCGCGCGGCCCGCGCCTGACCGGAGGAGGAGAAGCGATGGGCGAGATCATCCTCAGGACCGAAGGCCTGACCAAGCACTACGGCGGCGTCCACGCGCTCCAGGACGCCAACTTCGAGCTGCGCCAGGGCGAACATGTCGCGATCATGGGCGACAACGGCGCCGGCAAGTCCACCTTCGTGCGCCAGATCACCGGCGTCGAACAGCGCACCGCCGGCAAGATCTGGTTCGACGGCAAGGAGGTCAACTTCGCCGGCCCGCTCGACGCCCGCGAGGCCGGGATCGAGACGGTGTTCCAGAACCTCGCGCTCGCCGACGATCTCGACGTGCCGTCGAACCTGTTCCTCGGGCGCGAGAAGTTCTGGCTGCGCCTCGGGCCGTTCTCGATCCTCGACCGCAAGGCGATGCGGGCGGCCACCGAGGCGGCGCTGAAGAAGACGGCGGTGAAGATCCCGAACCTCTCGAACACCATCCGCAACATGTCGGGCGGCCAGCGCCAGTGCGTCGCCATCGCCCGCACCGCGACCTTCGCCTCCAAGCTCACGATCATGGACGAACCGACCGCCGCGCTCGGCGTGCAGGAAACCGCCCAGGTCGAGAACATCATCCGCGAGCTCAAGCGCCAGGGCGAGCCGCTGATCCTGATCAGCCACAACATGCGCCAGGTCTTCGACCTCGTGGACCGCATCGTGGTGTTCCGCCGCGGCCGCATCGTCGCCAACCTCAACAAGTCCGAGACCTCGGGCGAGGACGTGGTCAGCTACATCACCGGCGCCAAGACGGCGCCGGAATACGCCGGGGCGGCGTGACCGGCCCGCACCGCGATACGGTCGCCGTCATCACCGGCGGCGCGCAGGGCCTTGGCTACGCGGTGGCCGGGCGGCTGATCGCCGACGGCTGCCGGGCCCTCGTCATCGCCTCGCGCCAGGTCGGCCCCGGCGAGGCGGCGGCGGCGCGTCTGGGCGCGACCGGGGCCGACGTGCGCTTCGTCCGCGCCGATCTCTCCAGGGTCGCCGACGCCATCCACATGATCGACGCCGCCGCCACCCATTTCGGCCGCGTCACCGCGCTCGTCAACGCGGCGGCGGCGACCGACCGTGGCTCGATCCTCGACGCCAGCGAGGCGACCTGGGACCACCTGATGAACGTCAACGCGCGCGGGCCGTTCTTCGCGCTCCAGCGCTTCGCCCAGCTCGCCGTCAGGGCGCAGCACCCGGCCGCCGCCGTCAACATCCTGTCGATGGCCTCGCATGTCGGCCAGTCCTTCCTCGGCCCCTATTCGGCCTCGAAGGCGGCGCTCGCCAACATCACCAGGAACGCCGCCAACGCGCTGCGCGCCCACCGCATCCGCGTCAACGGCATCAACTGCGGCTGGATGGACACGCCCGGCGAGGACGAGACCCAGCGCCGCTGGCACGGCGCCGGCGACGGCTGGCTTGCCGCCGCCGAGGCCGCCCAGCCCTTCGGGATGCTGGTCAAGCCGGATCATGTCGCCGGCCTCGTCAGCTATCTCCTCGGGCCGGACTCCGGCGTCATGACCGGCTCCGTGATCGATTTCGACCAGAACGTTTCCGGCGCCTACCCGGAATAGCAAGGACAGGACAGACAGATGACAGTACGTTTCGGACTGCTCGGCGCGGGCCGCATCGGCAAGGTCCATGCCAGGGCCGTCACCGGCGACCCCGGTGCAACCTTGGTGGCGGTGGCCGACGCGATGCCGCAGGCCGCCGAGGCCATCGCCGGCCAGTATGGCTGCGCCGTGCGCCCGGTGGACGCGATCCTCGCCGCCGCGGACATCGATGCGGTGGTGATCTGCACGCCGACCGACACCCATGCCGACCTGATCGAACGCGCCGCCCGCGCCGGCAAGGCGGTGTTCTGCGAAAAGCCGATCGACCTCTCGCTCGACCGCGTGAAGGCCTGTCTGAAGGTGGTGCGCGAGACGAAGGCGACGCTGATGGTCGGCTTCAACCGCCGCTTCGATCCCCATTTCCGCGCCGTCCGCGCCGAGATCGACAAGGGCACGATCGGCGCCGTCGAGATGGTGACGATCACCTCGCGCGATCCCGGCCCGCCGCCGATGGACTATATCGGCCGCTCGGGCGGCATCTTCCGCGACATGACGATCCACGACTTCGACATGGCGCGCTTCCTTCTCGGCGAGGAGGTGGCGACCGTCACCGCCACCGCCTCGGTCCTCGTCGATCCCGCCATCGGCAAGGCCGGCGACTTCGACAGCGTGAACGTGATCCTGACCACCGCCGCGGGCCGGCAATGCGTCATCACCAACTCGCGCCGCGCCACCTACGGCTACGACCAGCGGATCGAGGTGCACGGGTCGAAGGGCGCGGTCTCGGCCGAGAACCAGCGCCCGGTGTCGATCGAGGTGGCAACCGCCGCCGGCTATACCCGCCCGCCGCTGCACGACTTCTTCATGACCCGCTACACCGAGGCCTACGCCGCCGAGATCGCGGCCTTCATCGCCGCGCTCTCGGGCCGCGGCGCGGCCTCGCCCTCGGGCGAGGACGGGCTCGCCGCCCTGCTGCTTGCCGACTGCGCGGTGAAGTCGGTGCAGGAAGGGCGCACGGTCAAGGTGGCCGAACTCGCCTGAACCGGGGCCGCCCGAACCGGGCCGCCGGATCCGGCCGCGGCGGGCCGGGGCGCCCGCCGCCGGGGCGCGCTGATTAGGCCCGGTCTAATCAGGGCAGAGGGAAATCGTGCTTTCCCCGAAGCAGGGCTTCCGCCACCATGGGCCCGCGCGGACGGAGGCGGGGTGATTCCCGCCGGCCGGCGGGGCCTGCCGGCCCCCGGCCCCTGTCCCGCCGCGCCGGGCCGGGGAGGATGTGCCATGCCTGTCGAACAGACCGAAGTCCTTGTCGTCGGCGGCGGCCAGGCCGGGATCGCGATGAGCGAACATCTCGGCCGCGCGGGCATTCCCCATCTCGTGCTCGAACGCGCCCGGATCGCCGAACGCTGGCGCTCCGAACGCTGGGATTCGCTCGTCGCCAACGGCCCGGCCTGGCACGACCGCTTTCCCGGTCTCGAATTCGCCGGCGACCCCGATGCCTTCGCGCCGAAGGAGGCGGTCGCCGACTATCTCGCCGCCTATGCCCGCCGGATCGGCGCCCCGATCCGCACCGGGGTCGAGGTGACCTCCGTCACCCGGCTCGAAGGCCGCCCCGGCTTCCGCGCCGAAACCTCGGCCGGCCCGGTCGAGGCGCTGAACGTCGTCGCCGCCACCGGCCCGTTCCAGAAGCCGGTGATCCCGCCGATCGTGCCGGCGGACACGCCCGGCCTCGTGCAGATCCATTCCGCCGCCTACCGCAATCCCGGCCAGCTTCCGCCGGGCGCGGTGCTGGTGGTCGGGGCCGGGTCCTCGGGGGCGCAGATCGCCGACGAACTGCTGCGCGCCGGCCGCCGCGTCTTCCTCTCGGTCGGCCCGCACGGGCGCCCGCCGCGGTCCTACCGCGGGCGCGATTTCGTCTGGTGGCTCGGCGTGCTCGGCAAGTGGGACATCGAGGCGCCGCCGACGACCGAACACGTCACCATCGCGGTCAGCGGCGCCTATGGCGGCCAGACGGTGGACTTCCGCCGCTTCGCCCAGCGCGGGATGACGCTGCTCGGGCGCGCCGCGGGCTTCGACGGCGGCACCATGACCTTCGCCCCCGACCTCGCCCGCAACCTCGCGCAGGGGGATGCCGACTACCTCGCGCTGCTCGACGAGGCCGATGCCTGGGCCATGCGCAACGGCCTCGACCTGCCGCCCGAGCCCGACGCGCGGGTGATCCCGCCCGACCCCGACTGCGTGACCCGCCCGATCCTGTCGCTCGACCTGCGCCGGGAGGGCATCGCCGCGATCGTCTGGGCGACCGGCTTCGCGCTCGACTTCGGCTGGCTCCGGGTCGATGCCTTCCACCCTGACGGACGGCCCCGCCACCAGCGCGGCATCTCCTCCGAGCCGGGCGTCTACTTCCTCGGCCTGCCCTGGCAGACGCGGCGCGGCTCGTCCTTCCTCTGGGGGGTCTGGCACGACGCGAAATTCATCGCCGACCAGATCGGCAAGAGCCGCGCCTACCTCGCCTATACCCCCGCGGCCCGCCGCGAACCCGCCCCCGTCTGACAGCCCAGGACAGAGCCATGGCCCATATCCGCCACCGCCGCTTCAACACCCGCGACACCTATCCCGAACAGAAGCTCGACAACGACCTCTGCCAGGCCGTGGTCGCCCGCGGCACCACGATCTTCCTGCGCGGCCAGTGCCCGCAGGATCTCGACACCGCCGAGGACATCGGCAGCCACGACCCGGTGGCGCAGACCCACAAGGTGATGCAGAACATCCGCCAGCTGATCGAGGAATGCGGCGGCCGGATGGAACATCTCTGCAAGCTCGTCGTCTATCTCACCGACGTGCGCCACCGCGAGGCCGTCTACCGCACGATGGGCGAATACATCCGGGGCGTGCACCCGGTCTCGACCGGCGTCGTCGTCACCGCGCTCGCCCGCCCCTCGTGGCTGGTCGAGATCGACGCCACCGCCGTGATCCCCGACTGAGCCCGCCGGGAAGGAGAAGGAGCCCCTCCCCGGACCCCGCCGGCGGACCAGGGCGGGAAGACGGCCGCGCAGGGGGCCCGCCCTTCCCGCCGGGGCCGGCCCCGCACAGGAGACCCGACCGATGACCTTCTCGCTCGTCGCCCGCTGCGCCACCACCGGCATGTTCGGCATGGTGATCGCGTCCTCCTCGCCCGCCGTCGCGGCACGCTGCGCCCATGTCCGGGCCGGCACCGGCGCGGTCGCCAGCCAGAACGTCACCGACCCCGCCCTCGGCCCCCTCGTGCTCGACCGCCTGGCGGCCGGCGACAGCGCCGCGGCGGCGGTGGACCGGGTGACGGCCGGGCGCCCGCACATCGCCTACCGCCAGATCCTCGCGGTGGACCGGGCCGGGCGCACCGCGATCCATTCCGGCGCCGCGGTGCTGGGCGTCTGGGGACAGGCGCAGGGGCGCGACTGCTGCGCCGGCGGCAACCTGCTCGCCCATGCCGGGGTGCCGCAGGCGATGGTGGCGGCCTTCGAGGCCGCGCCGGGCGCGCTCGGCGACCGGCTCGTGGCCGCGCTGCGCGCCGGGCGCGACGCGGGCGGCGAGGCCGGGCCGGTCCATTCGGCGGGGCTGAAGATCGCCGACCGGCTCGACTGGCCCTGGGCCGACCTGCGCTGCGACTGGACCGACGACGGCTGCCCGATCGAGGCGGTCGCCCGCGCCTGGGCGGTCTATGCCCCGCAGGCCGCGGCCTATGTCCAGCGCGCCACCGACCCCTCGGCCGCGCCGTCCTACGGCGTGCCGGGCGACGAGTAGCGCCGCCGATGACCCTGCGCTTCACCCTGCGCCAGCTCGAATACCTCGTCGCCGTCGCCGATGCCGGCACCGTCGCCGCCGCGGCGCAGCGGGTCAGCGTCTCGCCGCCCTCGGTCTCGGCCGCCATCGCCCAGCTCGAGGCCGATCTCGGCCTGCCGCTCTTCGTCCGCCGCCACGCCCAGGGCCTGACGCCCACGCCCGCCGGCCGCGCCATCCTCGCCGAGGCGCGCGCCGTGCTGAAGGGCGCCGCGCGCCTGCTCGACCGCGCCGGCGAGATCCGCGGCACCGTCCGCGGCCCGCTCCATGTCGGCTGCCTCGTCACCTTCGCGCAGACGGTGCTGCCCGCGGTCCGCCGCCGCTTCGTGGACCGCTACCCGGAGGTGATCTTCCGCCAGAGCGAACGCGACCAGGCCGGGCTGCTCGACGGGCTGCGCCGGGCCGAGATCGACCTCGCCCTGACCTACGACCTCGACCTGCCCGACGACCTCGGCTTCGACCCCCTCGTCGGGCTGCCGCCCTATGCCGTCCTGCCCGCAGGGCACGCGCTGGCCGGGCGCGCCGCGCTCGGCGCCGCCGATCTCGCTCCCGAGCCGCTGGTCCTGCTCGACCTGCCGATGAGCGCGGCCTACTTCCTCTCCTTCTTCGCCGCCGCCGGCCTGACGCCGCGGATCGCCGAGCGCACCCGCGACCTCGACGTCGCGCGCGGCCTCGTCGCCAACGGCTTCGGCTACACGATCGCGAACTTCCGCCCGGTCTCCGACCGCGCCCCCGACGGCCGCCGCCTCGCCTTCGTGCCGCTCGAAGGCGCGATCCGGCCGATGCGGATGGGCCTTCTCTACGGCCCCGGTGCCGAGGCCTCGCACACCGTCCGCAGCTTCGCCGCCTTCTGCCGCGCCGAGATCAGGCCCGGCGCCACGCCCGGCCTCCACGCCCTGCCCTGAGGAAACGCCCATGCCGGAAGACGCCAGCCCCTCGCGCTACGCCGTCCTCTTCGAACCCGTCCGCATCGGGCCGAAGCTGGCGAAGAACCGCTTCGTCCAGGTTCCGCACTGCAACGGCGGCGGCTACCGCGACCCCTCCGCCGCCGCCGAGATGCGGCGGACCAAGGCCGAAGGCGGCTGGGGCGTGATCTTCACCGAACAGACCGAGATCCACCATTCCTCCGAGATCACCCCCTTCATCGAGCAGCGCCTCTGGGACGACCGCGACATCCCCGCCCTCGCCCGCATGGCCGAGGCGATGAAAAGCCACGGCGCGCTCGCCGGCATCCAGATGGCCTATTCCGGCATCAACGGCCCCAACTTCTACACCCGCGAGGTGCCGCTCGCCGTCTCGCCGGGGCCGATCCTGACCTTCACCCCCGATCCGGTGCAGGCCCGCGGCATGGACCGCGAGGACATTCGCGACCTGCGCCGCTGGTTCGCCAACGCCTTCCGCCGCGCCCAGGCCGCCGGGTTCGACATCGTCTGCCTCTACGGCGCGCACGGCTTTGGCATCCTGCAACACTTCCTCTCGCGCGCCACCAACCGGCGCAGCGACGAATACGGCGGCAGACTCGAGAACCGCGGCCGCTTCATCCGCGAACTGGTCGAGGACTGCCGCGAGGCGGTGAAGGGCGAGCTTGCCATCTCGCTGCGCCTGTCGCTGCACGAACCGGGGCCGCTCGGCCTGTCGAATGCCGAACTGCGCGACTTCGTGGCGATGCATTCCGACCTGCCCGACCTGTGGGATTTCGCGCAGGGCTCCTGGCACGCCTGTTCGGCCACCTCGCGCTTTGCCGGCGAGGCCGCGCAGGAGGATCTCGTGCGCGGCATCCGGGACCTCACCGGCCGGCCGGTGGTCGGCGTCGGCCGCTTCACCAGCCCCGACGCGATGGTGCGCCAGATCCGCGCCGGGATCCTCGACCTGATCGGCGCGGCGCGCCCGTCGATCGCCGACCCGTTCCTGCCGCGGAAGATCGAGGAGGGCCGGATCGGCGACATCCGCGAATGCATCGGCTGCAACATCTGCGTCTCGGGCGACAAGACGGGCGCGATCAGCCGCTGCACGCAGAACACCGCCTTCATGGAGGAATGGCGCAAGGGCTGGCACCCCGAACGGGCGCGGCCGAAGGGGCCGACCGGGCGCGTGCTCGTCGTCGGCGCCGGGCCGGCCGGGCTCGAGGCCGCGCTCCAGCTCGGCCGGCGCGGCTATGCGGTGACGCTGGCCGAGGCGGGAACCGTGCTCGGCGGCCGCGTCGCCCGCGAACGCAGGCTGCCGGGCCTTGCCGCCTGGGGGCGGGTGGCGGACTACCGCACCGGGCAGATCGCCCCGATGCCCAATGTCGAGGTCTATCGCGACAGCCGGCTGACGGCCGGGGACGTGCTGGGCATGGGCTTCCCGCAGGTGGCGGTGGCGACGGGCGCGCGCTGGCGCGCCGACGTGGTGGCGCGCTTCCACCTGTCGCCGGTCCCGCAGGAGGGGATCCCCGTCTTCACCCCCGACGACCTGATGGACGGGGCGGGGCCGGAGGGCGGCAGCGTCATCCTCTACGACGACGACCATTTCTACATGGGTTCGGTGCTGGCCGAGCTTCTCGTCGCGCGCGGCTGCCGGGTGGATTTCGTGACCCCCTCGGCGATGGTCGCGGAATGGACGGACAACACGCTCGAACAGGGCCTGATCCAGGCCCGGCTCATCGAACTCGGGGTCAGGCTGCACCTTTCCCACGCGCCGGTCGCCTTCGGGCCGGGCGGGGCGCGGCTCGCCTGCACCTATACCGGGCGCGAACGCGACCTCGCCGGCGATGCGGCGGTGCTGGTCAGCTCGCGCCTGCCCGCCTCGCCGCTCTGGGACGAGCTGCGGGCGCGGCGGGCGGACTGGGCGGCGGCGGGCATCGTCGCGGTGAAGGCGATCGGCGATGCCGAGGCGCCGGGGCCGATCGCCTGGGCCACCTATGCCGGGCGGCGCTACGCCGAGGAGATGGACGCCGAACCGTCCGGCGACACGCTGCCCTTCCGGCGCGAGATCGCGGAACTGCTCTAGGCTGCGGCCGGCGCGGACGTAGGGGTGCGGGCCGGCGGGGCGGGGTGGCAGGGGCGGATCGGCAGGCCGGGCCGCCGGAACGGACCCGGAACGAAGTCCTGACGAAGTCCTAACGCGCCTGCAAGCCATTGAAAAGGCTTGCTCCCCTGGGGTGTCCCAGCGTGGGACACCCGCCGCGGCAGGGTCGCGGCCGGGGCAGGGTCAGGCTGCGGGCGGGGTCCGGGCAGGGTCCGGACAGGGGCGGCGGCTCAGTCCTTCGCCCGCTCGACGTAGCTGTTGTCCTCGGTGTTGATGACGATCCGCGTCCCCGGTCCGATATGGGGCGGCACCATCACCCGCAGCCCGTTCGAGGTCATCGCCGGCTTGTAGCTCGACGAGGCCGTCTGCCCCTTCACCACCGGTTCGGTCTCGGTCACCTCGACGGTGATCTTCTGCGGATAGGTGATCGCGATCGCCGCGCCCTCGAAGGTCTGGAGGAAGACCCGCATCCCGTCCTGGAGATAGACCTTGCCCTCGCCCACGACCTCGGGGCTGACCGTCACCTGGTCGTAGGTCTCGGGGTTCATGAAGTGGAACCCCTCGCTGTCCTCGTAGAGGAAATCGTATTCGCGCTCGTCCACGGTCGCCTTCTCGACCTGGTCCGTGGTCTTCCAGCGTTCGCTCACCTTCACCCCGTCCGAGATCCGGCGCATGTCGACGCTGGTCGTCGGCGTGCCCTTGCCGGGGTGGAAGTTGGTGGCGGACAGCACGACGTAGAGCTTGCCGTCCATATCGACGACGTTTCCCTTGCGGAGCGATGAGGCGATGACTTTCACGGGTCGGGTTCCTTGCGGTTCATGTGCGGGCGGCCTATGGCTCGGCGCCGGATCGCCGCCGCACTAGCCGATTATTGCCCGAACCGCCAGATGCCAGCCCGCCAGCCTTCGCCCGACACGCCCTGGTGGTCGCCCGCCCGCCACGCCGACCGCCGCGGCCTGCTTCTGGCGCGCAACCGCATCCAGGCGGCGTTCCGCGAATGGTTCGCCGAGCGCGGCTTCACCGAGGTCGATCCCGCCGCCCTCGCCGTCAGCCCCGGCAACGAGGCGCACCTGCACGGCTTTGCCACCGACGCCATCGGCAACGACGGCGTGCCCCGCCGCCGGTTCCTCCACACCTCGCCCGAATTCGCGATGAAGAAGCTCCTCGCCGCCGGCGAGCGGCGCATCTTCGCCTTCGCCCATGTCTGGCGCAACCGCGAACGCGGGGCCCTGCACAGCCCGGAATTCACCATGCTCGAATGGTACCGCGCCGGCGAGGACTACGACCGCCTGATGGACGACTGCCGCGACCTCATGGCGCTCGCCGCGCGCGAGGCCGGGGCCACCCTCCTCCGCCACGGCGCGCGGAGCTGCGATCCCTTCGCCGCGCCGGAGCGTCTGCCGGTCGCCGAGGCCGTCGCCCGCAGCGCCGGCTTCGACCTTCTGGCCACCCTCTCGCCGCAGGGCGAGCCCGATCCCGCCGCCCTGCGCGCCGCGCTCGCCGCGGCCGGCGTCCGCACGGCGGCGGACGACACCTGGTCGGACATGTTCGCGCGCCTGCTCGGCGAACGCATCGAGCCCGGCCTCGGCGACGGCCGGGCAAGCCTCCTCGACCGCTATCCCGCCTGCGAGGCCGCGCTCGCCCGCCGCGCGCCGGACGACCCGCGCGTCAGCGAACGCTTCGAGCTCTATGCCTGCGGGGTGGAACTCGCCAACGGCTTCGGCGAGCTGACCGACCCGGCCGAACAGCGCCGCCGCTTCACCGCCGAGATGGACGAAAAGCAGCGCGTCCACGGCGAACGCTATCCCCTCGACGAAGATTTCCTCGCCGCGCTCGCCGCCATGCCGGCGGCAAGCGGCATCGCGCTCGGCTTCGACCGGCTGGTGATGCTCGCGACCGGCGCGCCCTCGGTCACCGAGGTCATGTGGACGCCGCCCGCCTGACCGGCTCAGCCCGGCGGGCCGGCGGTGCGGCGGCGCAGGCGGCGCTCCAGCTCCCGCACCAGAAGCGACAGCGAGACCGTCATCGTCAGGTAAAGCAGCGCCACCACGTTGTAGGTCTCGAAATAGCGGAAGTTGCCCGCGGCGATCACCTTGCCGAGCTGGGTGATGTCGCTGACGCCAAGGACCGAGACCAGCGAACTGTCCTTGACCATCGCCACCAGGTCGTTGCCGAGCGGCGGCAGGATGACCCGGAAGGCCTGCGGGAAGACGACATGGCGGAAGGTCATCCAGCGCGACAGGCCCAGCGCCTGTGCCGCCTCGGTCTGACCCTTGTCCACCGCGTCCAGCCCGGCCCGGAAGATCTCGGCCAGGAAGGCCGAATAGGCGACCGTCAGCGCGATCACCGCCCGCCACAGGAGCGGGAAGTCGCGCGCGCGGATCGGCTCGAGGCCCAGCGCGCCGGCGGCGGCGTTCCACCCCTCCACCGCCAGCGGCGCGAAGACGAAGGCGACGTAGAGCAGCAGCACCAGGATCGGCACCCCGCGCACGACCTCGATGTAGAAACGCGCCGCCTGCCGCACCGCCAGCAGCCGCGACCGGCTGGCCAGCGCGAGGCCAAGCCCGATCGCCGCGGCCGAGCCGTAGGCGACGAAGGTGACAAGCAGGGTGATCCTGACGCCCTGCGCAAGCTTGGCCAGGACATCGCTGTAGATCTCGTTCGACAGCACCTCCCAGAACAGCCACGCGCCGATGGCGGCCAGCGCGACGAGCCACCAGGGAAAGTCCTTGTCCTGTCCGGGTGCGGGCTGCATCGGAATTGCCCCGGCCGGTCAGGGCCGGGGCAGGGGGCGCGTCATTCGCCCATCTTGTAGTCGAGGAACCACTTCTTGTTCAGCGCGTCCAGCGTGCCGTCCGCCTTCAGCGACGCGATGGCGGCGTTGATCGGCGCCACCAGGTCCGAGCCCTTGGGGAAGATGAAGCCGAAATCCTCGGTGCCCAGCGGCTCGCCGATGATCTTCAGCGCCCCGCCCGACGCCTCGACATAGCCGTTGGCCGCCGTCGAATCCGACAGGATCAGGTCCACGTCGCCGGCCTTCAGCGCCTCCAGACCCGCGCCGAAGGTCTCGAACAGCTTGATCCGCGGGTTGGCCTCGTTGCCGTCCAGCACGTTGTAGACGGCGACGTAGAAGGGCGAGGTGCCCGCCTGCGCGGCGATCAGCAGGTCGGGGTTGGCGGCAAAGGAGGCCGCGTCGGTGAACCGCGTCTCGTCGCCGCGGACCATCATCAGCATCTCCGACCGCATGTAGGGATCGGAGAAATCGACCTTCTCCTTGCGGTCGTCGCGGATCGTGATGCCGGTCATGCCGATGTCGTACTGGCCTTCGCTGACCGCCGGAATCATCGCGTCCCAGCTGGTGTTCTCGTATTTCACCGTGAAGTTCAGGCGCTTCGCGATCTCGGCCATGGCGTCGTATTCCCAGCCGATCGCCGCCCCGGACGAATCAAGGAACTGCAGCGGCGGATAGGCGTTCTCCGTCACCACGGTGATCTCGCGCCCGCCGAGGTCGGGCAGGTCCTGCGCGGCGGCCGCGGTCACGAACAGCGCGGCAACGCCGGCAAGGGCAAGGCTAGGTCTCATTGGCAGCTCCCACGGGAAAATCCACCGGCCGACGTTAGGGGCGCGGGGCCGGGTTTGTCCAGCCGCACGCCCCGCCGCCCGCGCTGCCTCACCCCGCGGCGGCGGCCGGTGCCGCCACGCCGTGGGGCAGGGCGTTCTTTGTCATCCGCGCGCGGCGGTTCCGTGGCAGACTGGCGCCCGACTCGGCAGCCAGGGGGAAGGGCATGGAAACGGGGGTCGGACGGCGGATCGGGACACTTGCCGGCGTACTGTCCGCGGCGCTCGCCGCGGCGGCCACGGCGGCGGGCACGGCGGCGGCAGAGGAGGCGGTGAACCTCCGCATCATGTCCTACAACGTCTGGTATGGCGGCGCGCAGGTCAGCCTCGAACAGACCGCCGCGGCGATCCGTGCCGCCGACGCCGACATCGTCGGGCTCCAGGAACCGGACGGCAACACCGCGCGCATCGCCGCGATGGCCGGCTATCCTTATGTCGATCTGCGCCGCCACATCATCAGCCGCGTGCCGCTCTTCGACCCCAAGCTCGGCGAACGCACGGAAACCGGCCAGGCGCCCTACACGCTGGCCGGGGTGGACAGCGACGCCGCCCATGTCTGGGCGCTGGTCGCGCCGGGCCGGGTGGTGGCGGTGGCGAACGTCCACCTGACCTCCGATCCCTACGGCCCGAACGCGGCGCAGGAGGCCGCCGGCCCCGACGAGGTGCTGGCCGTCGAGGCCGAAACCCGGATGCCCGAGGTCGAGGCGCTTGCCGCCGCGCTCGAACCCGTGGTGGCCTCCGGCGCGCCGGTCTTCGTCACCGGCGACTTCAACTCGCCCTCGGGCCGCGACTGGACCGCGGCCGTCGCCGCCCTCCGGCCCGAGGTGAAGTTCCCGGTGGACTGGCCGGTCCCGGCGCGGATGGAGGCGGCGGGCTTCACCGACAGCTTCCGCGCCGTGCATCCCGATCCGGTCGCGCGGCCGGGCCTGACCTACTCGCCCGGCTTCCCGCATCCGGTGCCACAGGAGGGCGAGATCATGGACCGCATCGACTATGTCTGGTCCGCCAATGCCACGCCCACCGCGTCGCAGGTGGTGGGCGAGGCGGGCAATCCGGATGTCGATGTCGCGGTCGCGCCCTGGCCTTCCGACCACCGCGCCGTCGTCTCCGCCTTCACCGCCGTCCCGGTCGAGGCGCCGGCGCTGATCGCCGTCGAGCCGCGGCTGGTCGAGGAGGGCGGCAGCTTCCTCGTCCGCGTCAACAGCCCCGGCCGCGCCGACTGGGGCGCCGTGATCGTGCCGCGCGGCGGAACCGCGGACGCGGCCGTGACCGGCGTTGACGGGATCATGGCCTACTGGCAGCCGGGCTTCCGGTTCTCGACGCACGGGCTGAGCCCCGGCGCATGGGATGCCGTGCTGCTCATCGGCGGCGAGGAGGCCGCGCGCACCCGCTTCTCCGTGATCCCGGAGGGCGGCCGCGCGACGATCGAGGTCGTCACGCCCGAGGTCAGGCCGGGCGAGCCGATGACGGTGCGCTGGTCCGGCGCGCCGGGCTTCCGCTTCGACTGGATCGGCGTCTATGCGAAGGGCGACTGGAACCTCTACAACTATCTCGCCTTCGCCTATACGGGCGCCGTGCTCGAGGGCGAGATGACGCTCGAGCCCGACCTCTACTATCAGGTGCTCGAACCGGGCGACTACGAGGTGCGCCTGATGGCCGACGACCACTACCAGGTGCTTGCCACCGCGCCCTTCACCGTCCTGCCGCCGTGACGGCGCGCAGGCGGGGCACGAAACCCGGCGCGAATTCCACAGGCTTGCCGGAACTCCGGCGCCTTTCGGCCAAACTGACCCGTTAGGCGCGGGACCGGTCTGCGGGAGGTGCCGATGGGCAAGGGGTTTCTTCTGGGTTTCGTTCTCGTCGCCGCGGCGACGTTCCTCGGGCTCGACCATGTCCTGGCGGCGCGGTCCGACGGCGGGCGCCCCTCGCTGATCGCGCGGCTTGCCGGCGGGGCCGGGGCCGCGACGGCCGGTGCGGATCCCGCCGCCGTCGCCTCGGTGGCCGACCGCGACACCGTCGGCCGGCTGACCGACGCGGGCTGCGACACCAGGGCCGGGACCAAGTTCTGCGGGGCGGGGGACTGACCCCGGCGCCGGGTCAGGCGGTCCGTCCGGTCAGCGCCAGGATCTGCCGCGCCGCCGCCGGCGCGCTGGTGCAGGCCGGCGCACCGCCGGCGCGCCGCCCGACTGCCGTTGACAGCGCGAGAAGCCGCAGCGCCTCGTCCGCGCGCACGACCCCGGCATATCGCCCGACAGCCTCGGCCGCCGCGCGCACCTCGAAGTCGCCGAGCGGATCGCCGTCGCCGATCTTCCTGCGGATCGCCGGGGCCAGGTAGGGGCAGACCAGAAGCCCCGCCGCGAAACCCAGCGCCAGCCCCTCGGGCACGAGAGCAAAGGACAGCCCGCCCGTGGCCGGCGCCGCCGCGCCGCCGAGGATGACACCCGACACGCCGCCCAGGGCCGTCGTCCCGGCCACGCAGGCCCGATAGACCGGATCGCTGCGCGCGACCTTTTCCCAACCCGTCAGCGGCATCCCGCCCGCGCCTCCCTCTGGCCCGACCTCCGGCGCAGGCTTGCCCGCCGGCCTGCGCCTGTCAACGGCCCGCGCGCGCATGTCGCTTTTCCGCCCTTGAAGGTCGGCCCGGCCTTCACGGGTTCCGGCCCCTCTGGCACAACAGGCCCGGGCATCGGTTGAGGAGTCGGGGCGATGAAAAGCCATGTGCGCGCGCTTGTGGTCGGCGGCGGGGCGGTGGGGACCGGCATCGCCTATCACCTCGCCAGGGCGGGCTGGGACACGATGCTGCTCGAACGCGACAGCCTGACCTCGGGCTCGACCTGGCACGCGGCGGGTCTGCTGCCCCTGTTCAACATGTCCTTCGCGACCACCCACATCCACAAGTATTCGGTCGATTTCTACAAGTCGCTTCAGGCCGAGACCGGGCTTGATGCCGGCTTCTACGTCGTCGGCAACCTGCGCATGGCCCAGACGCAGGACCGGATGGACGAATACATGCTCTACTCGACGACCGCCGAGACCTGCGGCGTCTATCACGAATTCCTGACGCCGAAGGAGATCAGGGACCGCTGGCCGCTGGTCAGGACCGACGATCTCGTCGGCGCGCTCTTCCACCCGCAGGACGGCTACATCAACCCCGCCGACGTCACCCAGGCGATGGCCAAGGGCGCCCGCCAGCGCGGGGTCGAGATCGTGCAGAAGGCCCAGGTGGACAGCTACCGCTGGACCGGCTCGGAATGGATCGTCTCGGGCCGGATGATGACCGAGAAGGGCGGCAACCTCGTCCCCGGCGAGGAGACCTTCGAGATCCGCGCCGAACATGTGGTGACGGCGACCGGCAACCACGCCCAGCGCACCGCGCGGCTGCTCGGCATCCGGATCCCCGCGATCCCGGTCGAGCATCAGTACATCGTCACCGAGCCCGACCCCGCGCTCGTCGAATGGCGCAAGTCGAACCCCCAGCACCCGGTGCTGCGCGACGCCGACGCGCACTGGTACGTGCGCGAGGAACGCGGCGGCTGGATCCTGGGGCCTTACGAGAAGGGCGCCCCCGCGCGCTTCCCCTACGAGGTGCCCGAGACGTTCCGCGCCGACCTCTTTCCGCTCGACCTCGAACGGATCGAGCAGGAATACATGTCCTTCATCCACCGCATCCCGTCCTCGGAAAAGGTCGGGCTGAAGGACGACTTCAACGGCCCGATCTGCTACACGCCCGACGGCAACCCGCTGGTCGGCCCGGCGCCGGGTCTGCGCAACATGTGGCTCGCGGAGGGCTTCAGCTTCGGCATCACCGCCGCCGGCGGCACGGGATACTACCTCGCGCAACTCATGACCGAGGGCGAGGCCGAGATCGACATGGCCTCCCTCGACCCCAAGCGCTTCGGCGGCTGGATGACGACGGAATATGCCTGCCGCAAGAACGAGGAATGCTACGCCCACGTCTTCATCCTGCACCACCCGGACGAGGAACGCGAAGCCTGCCGCCCGCTGCGCACCGCCCCCGCCTATGACCGGCAGAAGGCGATGGGTGCGCAGTTCGGCCAGGTGAACGGCTGGGAACGCCCGAACTACTATGGTCCCAAGGACGCGCCCGAGACCTTCGACCACGACGGCCGCAGCTTCCGCCGCGGCACCTGGTGGCCCTATGCGGTGGACGAGGCGAAGGCGATCCGCAACGCGGTCGGCATCATCGACGCCTCGGCCTTCACCAAGCACCTGGTGCGCGGCCCCGGCGCCACCGCCTTCCTCGACCACTTCACCTGCAACAGGCTGCCGAACGTCGGCCGGATCAACCTCACCTATGCGCTGACCGACCACGGCACGACGCGGACGGAATACACCATCGTCCGCCTGAAGGAGAACGAGTATTACCTCATCTCCGCCGGGGCCTGGACGGCCTATGACGCGGATTTCCTGCTGAAATCGGCCGAGGACTGGATGGCGCAGGGTGGCGGCCACCTCGACATCCACGACATCACCACCCAGTGGGGCGTCTATGCCCTGGCCGGCCCGAACTCCCGCGCGCTCCTGAAGGAGATCGTCAGGGACGCCGATCCCGACACGGTGCTCGGCAACAAGCGTTTCCCCTGGCTCTCCTACCGCGACATCGAGCTGGGCATGTGCCCGGTCCGCGCCGTGCGCGTGGCCTATACCGGAGAACTCGGCTGGGAGCTGCACTACCCGATCGAATTCGGCCGCTATCTCTGGGACCTGATCTGGTCCGTGGGCGAAAGGCACGGGCTGAAGGGAGTCGGCGCCCGCGCGCAGAACTGGCTCAGGCAGGAGAAATCCTATCGCGCCTTCGGCTCGGAACTCGGCCGCGACGCGACGCCCTTGGAAGGCGGGCTCGACCGCTTCGTGGACCTCTCCAAGGACTTCCGCGGCAAGGCGGGGATGCTGGAAACCGGCATCCGCTCCAGATGCGTGACGCTGCTGATCGACGGGCCGGAGGATACCGATCCCTGGGGCAAGGAGGCCATCGTCCATGACGGGGCGAAGGTCGGCCGCCTGACCTCGGGCGGGTATTCGGTCGCCTTCGGCAAGCAGATCGGCATGGGCTATGTCCGCCCCGACCTCGCCGCGCCGGGCACGCGGCTCCGGGTGCGGATGCACCGCCAGCTCTGGGACGCGGTGGTGGCCGAGGATTCGCCCTACGATCCGAAGAACGAACGCATCCGCGCGGACGGCTGACCGTCGCCCTTGCCGCGCGCAGCTGCGGCGCGCGGACGGGGCGGGCGGCCGCGCCCGCCTCCGCCCCCCTTGACGGGGCCGGCGGCGGGGCGCATCCCGCCGGCTGTCCCCTGACGGCGGGCCTGCCATGCTGACGATCCTGCGCAACCGCACCTACCGGCGCCTGCTGGCCGCCCAGGTCGCGGCCCTCCTCGGCACCGGGCTTGCCACCGTCGCGCTCGGCCTTCTCGCCTTCGACCTCGCGGGAGGGGACGCGGGCATCGTGCTCGGAACCGCGCTGGCGCTGAAGATGGTGGCCTATGTCACCCTCGCCCCGGTCGCCGCCGCGGCCGCCGCACGGCTTCCGCGCCGCGCCGTGCTCGTCGGGCTCGACCTGATCCGCGCCGCCGTCGTGCTCGGCCTGCCCTTCGTGACCGAGGTCTGGCAGGTCTATGTCCTCGTCTTCCTCCTCCAGGCCGCCAGCGCCGGCTTCACCCCGGCCTTCCAGGCGACGATCCCCGATGTCCTGCCCGACGAACGCGACTATACCGCCGCGCTGTCCCTGTCGCGGCTCGCCGAGGATCTCGAACAGCTCCTTTCCCCCGTGCTCGCCGCGCTGCTCCTGACGCTGGTCAGCTTCCCCCTCCTCTTCGGCGGCACCGTCGCCGGCTTCCTCGCCTCGGCCCTGCTCGTCGCCGCCACCGCCCTGCCGGCCCGGCAGGCCGCCCCCGAGGGCCGCGGCTTCCGGGCCGAGACCACGCGCGGGCTGCGCATCTACCTGGCAACGCCGCGGCTGCGCGGCGCGCTGGCGCTGGAATTCGCCGTCGCCGCCGCCGGGGCGATGGTCTTCGTCAACACGGTCGTCATCGTGAAATCCGCCCTCGGCCTCGGCGACAGCGCGGTGGCGCTGGCGCTCGCCGCCTTCGGCGCCGGCTCGATGCTGGCGGCCCTCATCCTGCCCCGCCTGCTCGGTCCGCTCTCCGACCGCAGCGCGATGACGGGCGGGGCCGCCCTGATGGTGGCCGGGGTGGGCGCGGGCTGGCTGGTCGCGTCGCTGCCGGCGCTCCTGGCCCTCTGGGCCGTGACCGGCTTCGGCTTCAGCCTGACCCAGACGCCGGTCGGCCGCCTTCTCGTGCGCTCCGCCCGGCCCGAGGACCGCCCCGCGGTCTATGCCGCGCAGTTCGCGCTGTCCCATCTCTGCTGGCTGCTCGCCTATCCGCTGGCGGGCGGGGCAGGGGCCGCGCTCGGCCTCACCGCGACCTTCGCGCTGATGACGGCGCTCGGCGTGGCCGGCCTCCTGGCCGCGCTGAGGGCCTGGCCCGCCCGCGATCCCGACCGCATCGACCACGACCACCCCGGCCTGCCGCCGGATCATCCCCACCACGCGCTGCATGCCGCTGGCGGGCACAGCTTCGTCATCGACGACCTGCATCCCCGCTGGCCCGCCGCGCCCCCTGCCGCGCCCCGCCCCGCCGCTGCCGGTTCGGGCGCAGGCCCGCGCGCCTAACCCGCCCGCGCCGCCAGCCAGGCCGCCCAGCTATCGGCCGAGCCGCGGAAGACGTTGATGTCCGTCCGGCCGCCGATCCCCGGCACCAGGCCGGTGCCGGTGTACTGCCAGAAGGTCCAGCCCTGTCCGCCGTATTTCTCCGAAGGGTGCGCCGTCACCGACCGCAGCCAGAACTCGTGCCGGCCGGGCAGGCGCCACATCTCGGCCTCCTCCCAGAAGTCGGGCGTCGTGTAGATGATCGCCGCCTGACCGTAATGCGCCTCGACGGCGCGCAGGAAGGCCGCCGCCTCGCGCCGGATCTCCTCCGCCGGCCGGCGCCCGGCGCAAGTCGGCGAGAACGGCGTCCATTCGATGTCGAGCACCGGGGGCAGGGCGCCCGCCGCCTTCGGCACGTGGCGGATGAACCAGCGCGCCTGCTCGCGGCCGGGCCGGCAATGGTACCAGAAGTGATAGGCGCCGGTCGCCACGCCCGCCGCCCGCGCCGCCCGCCAGTTGTCGCGGAAGGCCGGGTCCAGGATGTCGCCGCCCTCGGTCGCCTTGAGGAAGGCGAAGTTCACCCCGTTCGCCCGCGCCTCGCGCCAGTCGATCGCCCCCTGCCAGCGCGAGACGTCGATGCCGTGAACGCTGTAGCTGGCCGGACTGCGCCCCTCCCATTCGTGCGGGTCGGCATCGCCGAAGTTCGCCCGCCGCACCTCGGCCGAGACGACCGGCCCCGAGCCGCTGACGACGACATCGGCGCGGCGCCCGCCGCCGCAGGCGGCAAGCGCGAGGATGAGGCAGAGGACGGCCACGCGGCGCATGGGCCGATCCTGCCGCCAAATCGCCGCCGCGTCACGCCCCGTTCAGCCGGCGGCGGCGCGTTCCTGCCCGCCCTGCGCGGCCGGCGCGGCCGGCGCGGCCGCCGCCGCCAGCTCGTCCCAGCAGGCCAGCGCGTGCGCGGCATACATCAGCGCAGGCCCGCCGCCCATCTGCACGCTCACCGCGAGGACGTCGCCCAGCTCCGCCCGCGAGGCGCCCGCCCGCATCAGCGCCTCGACATGGAAATTGATGCAGGGCTCGCAGCGCTGCGCGACCGCGATCCCCAGCGCGACGAATTCCTTCTCCTTCACCGGGACCGCCGGCGAATCCTTCGCCGCCGCCGACAGGGCGGCGAAGGCCTTCGCCGTCTCGGGCAGGGTCCGGTTCAGCACGCGCAGCTCCGCGCGCATCCCGGCGATCTTCTCTCGGTAGGTCATGGGGTGTCTCCGGTCCTGCTCTGTCCGCGACGGGCCTCCCGCGCGCCGTTCCGCGCCGGGCCGTCTGCGCCCTCTCTGGCCCCGCCGGACCCGCCCGGCGTTGACCTGAATCAAGCATATTCGATTTTCCGAATGTCCCGCTCAGCCGAAGCGCGCGGGCGACAGCGCGGCGATGAGCCCTGCGTCGAGCGCGCTCTGCCGCCCGGCGATCAGGTCGGCCGCCAGCCGGCTTGCCGCGCCGCAGGACTGAAAGCCGTAGCCGCCCTGCCCGGCAAGCCAGAAGAAGGCGCGGTCGGCGGGATCGAAGCCGATCACCGGCACGCGGTCGGGCGCGAAGGTGCGCAGCCCCGCCCAGCTCGCCAGCAGCCGCGTCACCGGCTCGGTGACGAACTCCTCGTAGCGCGCCAGACCCTCGGCCAGCACCATGTCGTCGGCCCAGGCGTCGTGCGGCTCCATCGCGTCCTCCTCCGCCGGCGACACGATCAGCGCGCCGGCATCGGGCTTCATGTACCAGGTCTCGCCGGTGCCGAAGACCATCGGCCAGCGCGCGACCTCCTGCCCCGCCGGGGCCGGGATGCGCGCCATCGACCGCCGCAGCGGCGTGAAGCCCAGCGGCCGCAGGCCCGCCATCCGCGCCACCTCGTCCACCCAGGCCCCCGCCGCGTTGACCAGGATGCGCCCGGTGAAGCCGCCCTTCGCGGTCTCGGCCAGCCAGCCCTCGGCGCCCCGCGACAGGGCGGCGACGCGTGCCCCCGTCACGATCCGCGCGCCCGCCGCCTTCGCCTCGCGCGCGAAGGACTGCACCAGCCGGTCGGTGTCGATGTCCCAGGCGTGGTCGGCATAGGCCGCGCGCCGCACCGCCTCTGCCTTCAGGATCGGCACCATCGCCCGCGCCTCGGCGACGGTGACGGGCGCAAGCTCCATCCGCGCGGCCTCGGCGTCGAACGGCCCGTCCTCCACGCCGGCCACCATCAGGAGCCCGCGCGGGCTCAGCACCTCGCGGGCGTGCAGGTCCTCGCCGGTCGCCAGCGACAGGGCCACGACGGCGGGAGCGCCGTAGCGCGGCTCGTAAAGGGCGGCCGACCGCCCCGAGGCATGGTGGGCGAGATGGTCCTCGGCCTCGAGCAGCAGGACCTGGCCGAGAGGGGCCAGCCGCGCCGCCGCGGAGACGCCCGCGATGCCGCCGCCGACGATGAGGAAATCGCAGTCCATGCCGGGGGTTTCAGCACATCAGGGGCGGCAAGTGAAGGCCGCCGGAGCGGACGGCCCCGCGCCGAACGCGGGGCCGTCCCGGTCCCGCCGGCCGCTATTGCGGGATGTCGCCGGTGATGCCCTCGACGTAGAAGTTCATCCCCAGCAGGTCGCCGTCCGGCGCGGTCTGGCCCTCGGCCAGCCAGGGCGTGCCGTCCTGCTTGTTGATCGGGCCGGTGAACGGGTGATAGGTCCCCGCCGCGATCGCGTCGCGGACCGCCTCGGCCTCGGCCTTGACCTCGGCGGGCACCGCCTCGGTGATCTCGCCGATCAGCACCTCGCCGCTCGCGATCCCCTCCCAGGAATCGGTCTGCTCATAGGTGCCGTCGAGAAGCTGGCCGACGCGCTTCACGTAATAGGGCGCCCAGTTGTCGATGATCGAGGTGACGCGCGGGCTGGGCTTGTAGGCTTCCATGTCCGAGGCCTGGCCAAAGCCGACGAGGCCCGGCGTCTTGGCCAGTTCCGACAGCGGCGCGGTCGAATCGGTATGGGCGGTGATGACATCGACGCCCTGATCGATCAGCGCCTTGGCCGCATCCGCCTCCTTCGCCGGATCGAACCAGGTGAAGACCCAGACGACCGACAGCTCGACGGCCGGGTTCACCTTCTTGGCGTGCAGGTAATAGCTGTTGATCCCCATGATGACCTCGGGGATCGGGAAGGACGCGATGTAGCCGATCTTGTTCGTCTTGGTCATGCGGCCGGCGATCGTGCCCACCACCGCGCGGCCCTCGTAGAAGCGCGCGTTGTAGGTCGAGACGTTCGGATGGTCGCGCTTGTAGCCCGTCGCATGTTCGAACTTCACGTCCGGGAACTTGGCGGCGACGGCGTTGGTCGCGTCCATGTAGCCGAACGAGGTGGTGAAGATGATGTTGCAGCCGCCCAGCGCCATCTGCGTCAGCACGCGCTCGGCATCCGCACCCTCGGGCACGCTCTCCTGCCATTGCACCTCGACCTTGTCGCCATAGGTCTCCTGCACCGCAAGCGCGCCCTGATGGTGCTGGAAGGTCCAGCCGCCGTCGCCGATCGGGCCGACATAGACGAAGCAGGCCTTCACCTTGTCCATGCCCTGGGCCAGCGCGGCGCCTCCCGTGACCATCAGGCCAAGGCCCAAGGCAGCCGTCGCAAGAAGGGTTCTTCTCAGCATCCCTAGTTCTCCCGTTGGTGGGGCACGGTCCGCACCCCGGTTGGTGTCATTGGCCGCGGCCCTAGCGCGCGGCGTGGAAGTTCTGCCCCAGCGCGGCCGGGGCGTTCAGGCCCGCCCGGCCCCGGCCCGAGGACATGATGACCAGCACGAGAATCGTTACCAGATACGGCGACATCGACAAGTATTCGACCGGGATGCGGCTCCCGGCGGCCTGAAGGTTGAGCTGGAGCACGGTGATCCCGCCGAACAGGTAGGCACCGATCAGTACCCGCCACGGCTTCCAGCTGGCGAAGACCACGATCGCCAGCGCGATCCAGCCCGCCCCGGCGGTGATCCCGTCCACCCATTGCGGCACCCGCACGAGGCTGATGTAGGCGCCGCCCAGCCCCGCCATCGCGCCGCCGAACAGGATGCAGCCCAGCCGGATGCGGTTGACCTTGTAGCCCAGCGCATGGGCGGCGTCGTGGCTTTCGCCCACAGCGCGGATGATCAGCCCCGTCCGGGTGCGGCCCAGCACCCACCAGACGGCGGCGACGATCAGGACCGAGGCATAGACCATCCAGTCATGGCCGAAGACGATCGGGCCCAGCACCGGCAGGTCGGCGAGCGGGCCGAAGGGGACGGCGCCGGTCAGCGGCGGCTTGATGCCGTTGTAGCCCTGGCCCATCAGCGACGACAGGCCCAGACCGAACAGCGTCAGCGCCAGCCCCGTCGCCACCTGGTTGGCCAGCAGGAACTGCGTCAGCAGGGCGAAGACGGCGCTCAGCGCCGCGCCGCCGGCGGCGCCGCCGAGGAAGCCCGCCAGCGGGCTGCCCGACTTCACCGCGACGATGAAGCCGCAGATCGCGCCCATGATCATCATGCCCTCGACGCCGAGGTTCAGGACGCCCGCCTTCTCGACGACAAGCTCGCCGATCGCCGCCAGCATGATCGGCACCGCCGCCACCATCAGCGAGGCGACGAGGATGACCGGGTTGATCGCTCCGAAGTCCATCACCTTGCTCCCAGCGGTGAAAGGCGCAGGCGGTAGTTCGTCATCACGTCCACCGCCAGCAGGAAGAACAGCAGCATCCCCTGGAAGGCCTGGATCGCCGCCGAGGGCAGGCCGAGGTTGGTCGCCGCCATCTCGCCGCCGATATAGGTCAGCGCCATCAGCAGGCCGGCAAGCAGGATGCCGATCGGATTGAGCCGCCCGAGGAAGGCCACGATGATCGCCGTGAAGCCGTAGCCGGTGTTGAAGTCGATCGAGATCTGCCCCGCCGGGCCGGTCACCTCGAACAGGCCGGCGACCCCGGCCAGCGCCCCCGAGATGCCCATGCACAGGACGACCAGCCGGTTCGGGCTGACGCCGTGGAAGCGCGCCGCCCGCGGCGCCTGCCCGGCCAGCCGGATCTGGAAGCCGAGGAGATGCCGCTGCAGCAGGACATGGGCCGCGATCACGACGAGGATCGCGCTGACCACGCCCCAGTGCACGCCGGTTCCGGCGATCAGTTCGGGGTTGGCCGCCGCCGGATAGCTGGAAAAGCTGCGGCTGCCGGGAAAGCCCGCGCCCTCGGGGTTGCGCAGGAAGCCGGTCGAGGCCATGGCGAGGACCGTCTGCGCGACATAGACGAGCATCAGCGAGACAAGGATCTCGTTGGTGTTGAACCGCGTCTTCAGGATCGCCGGGATCATCGCCCAGAGCCAGCCGCCGAACAGGCCCGCGGCGATCATCACCGGAAAGATCAGCCGGTTCTCGGTCGGGAAGACCGCCAGCCCGACCGCCGCGCCGAGGATCGCGCCCATGATGTACTGGCCCTCGGCGCCGATGTTCCAGATCCCGGCGCGGAAGCCCAGCGACAGGCCGACCGCGATCAGGATCAGCGGCCCCGCCTTCACCAGCAGCTGCCCGCGCAGGTACCAGGCGAACTCGCCGAACAGCGGATCCCAGAAGATCGTGCGCACGACCTCGAACGGGTTCTTGCCGAGGATCGCGAACATGATCCCGCCGGCGGCCATCGTCATCAACACCGCCACGACCGGCGTCGCGTAAAGCCAGAACCGCGACGGGTCCGGCCGCTTCTCAAGCCTCAGCATGACCGCCCTCCGCCTGGACAAGCCCGTGGGTCTGGTGGACGTCCGCGCGGTGCATCCCGTGCGCGCCGCCCAGCATCATGCCGATGCGGTCGAGCGTCAGCCCCCGCGTCGGCACCGGCGCCGTCAGCCGCCCCTCGTTCAGCGCCGCGAAGCTGTCGGCGATCTCGAGCAGCTCGTCGATGTCCTGGCTGATGACGACGACCGCCGCCCCCGCCGCCGCGCGGTCGATGAGCGCCTGCCGGATGAAGGCGGCGGCCGCCGCATCGACGCCCCAGGTCGGCTGGTTGACGACGATCACGTCCGGCACCTGCAGGATCTCGCGCCCGATGACGAACTTCTGCAGGTTGCCGCCCGACAGCGCCCGCGCCACCGTCCGCGTGCCGGGCGTGCGCACGTCGAAGGTGCGGATCACCTCGGCCGCGAAGGCCTCGGCCGCGCGCCAGTCCACGAAGCCCCGGCGCGTCAGGCCCCGCCGCGCCGCCGCGGTCAGCAGCGCGTTCTCGGTCAGGCTCATGTCCGGGCTCGCGGCGTGGCCGAGCCGTTCCTCCGGCCCGGTCACCAGCCCGGCGCGGCGCCGCTCCTCCGGCCCGAGGTCGCCCGCCGGCGCGCCGTTCAGCAGCACCGCGCCCGCCGCGCCCCGGATCTCGCCCGAAAGCGCCAGCATCAGCTCGTCCTGCCCGTTGCCCGCCACCCCGCCGATGCCGAACACCTCGCCCTCGCGGACGGTGAAGGACACGTCGCGCAGCGAGGTGCCGAAGGGCGAGGGCGAGGCCACGCTCAGCCCCCTGACCTCGAGCCGCACCTTCCCCGGCGCCTTCGCCCCGCGCGCCGGCGCGTTCAGCGTCGCGCCGACCATCATCTCGGCCAGGTCGCGCGCCGTCTTCTCCTTCGGCGCGCAGCTTGCCACCACCCTGCCGCGGCGCAGGATCGTGGCGCTGTCGCAGAGGCTGCGGATCTCCTCCAGCTTGTGGCTGATGTAGAGGATCGAGGTGCCCTCCGCGGCCAGCTGCCTGAGCGTCCCGAACAGGATCTGCACCTCCTGCGGGGTCAGCACGCTGGTCGGCTCGTCCATGATGAGAAGCTTCGGGTCCTGGAGCAGGCAGCGGATGATCTCCACCCGCTGGCGTTCGCCCGCCGACAGGTCGCCGACCAGCCGAGAGGGATCGAGCGGCAGGCCATAACCCTCGCTCACCGCGCGGATGCGCTGGGCCAGTTCCCGCATCGGCGGCGGATCGTCCATGCCCAGCGCGACGTTCTCGGCCACGTTCAGCGCCTCGAACAGGCTGAAGTGCTGGAACACCATCGCCACGCCGGCGGCGCGCGCCTCGCGCGGGGCAGAGGGGGCATAGTCCTGCCCGCGCATCCGCATCCGCCCGGCATCGGGCCGCACCAGCCCGTAGATCATCTTGACCAGCGTGGACTTGCCCGCGCCGTTCTCGCCCAGCAGGGCATGGACCCGGCCGGGCGCGATGGCGAAGGTCACGTCCTCGTTGGCCTTCACGCCCGGATAGGCCTTCGAGATGCCCTCGACCGAAAGCAGCGTGCCGTCCCCGTTCCCGCTCATGACGCGCACTCCTCCGCCCCGCTCGCCCCGTCCTCGGCCGCCGGCCCGATCCGCCCCGCCAGCAGGGCCGCCGCCACGCCCACCGCGATCGCCTGCGGATGCTTGCCGAGCGCGGGGTCGCCGATCGGGCAGACCAGCCGCGCGATCCGCTCCGGCGGATGGCCCAGCGCGGCAAGCCGCGACCGGAACCGCGCCCGCTTGGTCGCCGAGCCGATCAGGCCCAGCCCGCCGAAGTCGCGCCCCAGGACCGCGTGGCAGATGCCGAGGTCCAGCGCATGGCTGTAGGTCAGCACGAGATGCACCGCCGCCGCCGGCGCCGCGGCGGCCAGCGCCGCCGGGTCGGCCGCGACCGCCTGCGCGACGCCCGCGGGGATCGCCGGCGGGAACCGCCCGGCGTCGGTGTCGATCCAGGTCACGGCGAAGCCCGGCAGCGGCGCCAGGACCGCGACGATGGCGCGCCCGACATGCCCCGCGCCCCAGACCCAGACCTCGCGCGCCGGGCGCTCCACCGGCTCCACCAGCCAGCCCGCCACGATCCGCGTCGCCGGGCGCTCGCCGCGGTCGCGCGCCCGCGCCAGGATGCGCGCCACCGGCAGCGGCATCCCGCCCGCCGTCCCCGGCAGCGGCCGCGCCAGCACCGCGCCGGCATCCGCCACCGCGGCCTCCGCCTCGGCCAGCCGCGCCGCATCCCAGCGCTCGGCAACCAGCGTCACCGCCCCGCCGCAGCACTGGCCCAGCGCCGGCCCCAGCGCGATCCGCATCACCTCGGCCGCGCGCCCGCCGGCCAGCAGCGCCCGCGCCCGTGCCGCGGCCTCCCATTCCAGCGCGCCGCCGCCCACGGTGCCCGACTGGCCCTCCGCCCAGACGTTCATCGCCGCCCCGGCCTCGCGCGGCGAGGATCCGTCCGCCCCCGCGACGACAACCCGCACCAGGCTGCCCCGCTCCGCGATGTCCCGCGCCAGCCCCTTCAGGTCCAGGCTCATGGCGCCTCTCCCCGCGCCCGCCGCACGGCGGCCAGCACGGCCTCGGCGGTGGCGGGCGCGCGCAGGTCGGGATAGTTGGGCCCGCAGGCGGCGCAGGCATCGCTCAGCGCCATGAAGGCCGAGATCCCCAGCATCAGCGGCGGCTCGCCCACCGCCTTCGAGCGGTAGATCGTCTCCTCCCGGTTGGCGCCGTCCCAGAGTTCGACGTTGAACACCCGCGGCCGGTCGGAACAGGCCGGGATCTTGTAGGTCGAGGGCGCATGGGTGCGCAGCCGCCCGCGCTCGTCCCAGACCAGTTCCTCGGTCGTCAGCCAGCCCGCGCCCTGCACGTAGCCGCCCTCGATCTGGCCGCGGTCGATCGCCGGGTTCAGGCTGGCGCCGCAGTCGTGCAGGATGTCGGCCCGCAGGATGCGGTTCTCGCCCGTCAGCGTGTCGATCACCACCTCCGTCACCGCTGCGCCATAGGCGAAATAGTAGAACGGCCGGCCGCGCCCCGCCCGGCGGTCCCACTCCAGCTTGGGCGTCGCGTAGAACCCCGTCGCCGACAGGCTGACCCGGCCCTGGTAGCAGGCCGCCGCGGCCTCGGCAAAGCTCATCTCGGCCGCGCCCACGCGCACCCGTCCGCCGTCGAAGACCACGGTTGCCGGCTCTGCCTGATGCAGCCGCGCCAGATGGGCGGCCATCCGGTCGCGCACCGCCAGACAGGCCGCCCGCACCGCCATCCCGTTCAGGTCCGCCCCCGACGAGGCCGCCGTCGCCGAGGTGTTGGGCACCTTGGCGGTGTCGGTGGCGGTGATCCGCACCGCGTCGGCGCCGATGCCGAAGACCGCGGCCGCGACCTGACAGACCTTGCGGTGCAGGCCCTGGCCCATCTCGGTCCCGCCGTGGTTCAGCTGCACAGATCCGTCCTGATAGACATGGACGAGCGACCCGGCCTGGTTCAGGTGGGTCAGGGTGAAGCTGATCCCGAACTTGACCGGCGTCAGCGCGATCCCCTTCTTCAGCACCGTGTTCGCCGCGTTCCAGTCGCGGATCGCCGCCCGCCGCGCCGCATAGCCGCTCGCCGCCTCCAGCCGCGCCGTCAGCCCGTGCAGGATGAAGTCCTCGACCGGCATCCCGTAATGGGTGTGCTGCACGGCCGCCCGGTGCATCCGGTCCGTCCCGCCCGCCCGGTCCGTCCGCTCCGCCGGCGCCTCGGCATAGTAGTTGGCCTTGCGCAGCGCCAGCGGGTCCATCCCCAGCACATGCGCCGCGTGGTCCATCACCCGTTCGATGCCCAGCATTCCCTGCGGGCCGCCGAAGCCGCGGAAGGCCGTCGCGCTCTGGGTGTTGGTGCGCAGCCGGTGGCTCTCGATCCGCATCGCCGGGATGGCATAGGCGTTGTCGGCGTGCAGCATCGCCCGGTCGCAGACCGGCAGCGACAGGTCCTGGCTCCAGCCGCAGCGCGCGAGGTGGCGGAACTCGACCCCCAGGATGCGCCCGTCCGCGCCGAAGCCGGCGCGGTACTCGATGCGGAAGTCGTGCCGCTTGCCGGTGATCGTCATGTCGTCGTCGCGGTCATAGCGCATCCGGCAGGCGCGCCCGGTCGCCCGCGCCATCACCGCGCAGGCGACGGCCAGCGCGTTGCCCTGGCTCTCCTTGCCGCCGAAGCCGCCGCCCATCCGCCGCATCTCGACGCGCACGGCGCTCATCGGCACGCCCAGCGCCTCGGCCACCTTGTGCTGGATCTCGGTCGGATGCTGCGAGGAGCAGACGACATGGCAGCCCCCGCCCTCCTGCGGCAGGGCCAGCGCGACCTGGCCCTCGAGGTAGAAATGCTCCTGCCCGCCGATCTCGATCCGGCCCTCGACGACATGCGCCGCGCCCGCGATCGCCGCCGCCGCGTCGCCCCGCGCCCAGACGACCGGCCCGCCCTCGAAGCGCGACCCCGCCGCCAGCGCCTCGTCCACGGACAGGATCGCGGGCCGCTCCGCGACCGTGATCCGCGCCAGCCGCGCCGCCTTTCGCGCCAGCCGGTGCGAGGTCGCCGCGACCAGGAAGACCGGCTGGCCGGCGTAATGCACCGTGCCCGTCGCCAGCAGCGGCTCGTCATGGACCGAGGGCGAGACATCGTTGGCGAAGGGCAGGTCCGCCGCCGTCATCACCGCCACCACGCCCTCCGCCGCCCGCACCGGCGCGAGGTCGAGCGCGGTGATCTCGCCATGGGCGACGGGCGAGGTCCCGAAGGCCAGATGCAGCGTTCCCGCGGGGGCGGGCAGGTCGTCCACATAGCGCGCCTGCCCGGTGACGTGCAGGGCGGCCGAATCGTGGGGCAGGGGCAGGGCGACGCTCACGGGGCCACCTCCTGCACGTCCGCCGCCACCCCGGCGCCGGCGTGGAAATACCGCCACAGCATGTTCTGCGCCGCGCGCAGCCGGTAGTCCGCGCTGGCGCGCATGTCGCTGATCGGGGCGAAGTCCTCCGCCAGGGCCGCCGCCGCCCCGGCCACCGTCTCGGCGCGCCACGGCCGGCCGGCCAGCGCCGCCTCGGCATGGGCCGCCCGCTTCGGGATTCCCGCCATGCCGCCGAAGGCGATCCGCGCGGCGCCGACCGTCCCGCCCGCGACCGTCACGTCGAGGCACCCGCAGACCGCCGAGATGTCCTGGTCGAAGCGCTTCGACAGCTTGTAGCAGCGTAGGCCGGGCGCCGCGGCGGGAAAGCTCACCGCCTCGACGAACTCGCCCGGCCGGCGGTCCTGGCGGCGGTAGTCGAGGAAGAAGGCCTCGAGCGGGATCTCCCGCCGCTCCGCCCCGCGCCGCAGGTGGAGCCTGGCGCCGAGCGCGATCAGCGCCGGCGCCGCGTCGCCGATCGGCGAGCCGTTGGCGATGTTGCCGCCGATCGTCGCCGCATTGCGGATCTGCTCGGAGGCAAAGCGGCGCAGCAGCCCGGCAAAGGCGGGCAGCCGGTCCGCCACCGCGGCGCGCAGCCGCGCGATCGTGACGCCTGCCCCCACCCGCAGCAGCCCGTCCCGCTCCTCGATGGCCCGAAGGTCGCGGATCCCGGCCAGGAAGGCGACCTTCGGCAGCTCGCGCAGCTCCTTGTTCACCCACAGGCCGACATCGGTCGCCCCGGCGATCAGCACCGCATCGGGGTTCGCCGCGTACCACGCCGCCAGCTCGTCCGCCGTGCGCGGGCGGAAGGCGCGGTCGTCGCCCCGCCCCGACTCCCGCCCAGACTCCCGCCCCGGATCCTGCCCTGCGCCCCCGGCAAGCGCCCCCGCGGCCAGCGCGGCGCGGTCCTCCGTCATCCAGGCCGGCACCGGCGCCGCCGCCGCCGCCTCCGCCGCGCGCAGGATCGGCGCATAGCCGGTGCAGCGGCAGAGGTTCCCCGCCAGCTGGTCGTCGTGGTCGCGCGCGCCGTTCAGATGCGCCACCGCCATCGCCACGACGAAGCCCGGCGTGCAGAAGCCGCACTGGCTGCCGTGCATCTCCACCATCGCCGCCTGTACCGGATGCAGCTCGCCCCCCGGCCCGGCGATCCCCTCGACCGTGCGCACCGCCTTGCCGTCAAGCTGGGGCAGGTAGAGCAGGCAGGCATTCAGCGCCCGCGACCCGTCCGCATCCGTCACCATCACGGTGCAGGCGCCGCAATCGCCCTCGTTGCAGCCTTCCTTGGTGCCGGTCAGCCCGCGCACCTCGCGCAGCCAGTCAAGCAGGCTCAGCGTCGGGCTTTCGCCGCGCAGGCGGACTTCTCCGCCGTTCAGCAGAAAACGGATCTCGTCCATCGTTCTGTCGCGCCTCCCCGGACGGGGGGAGCAAATCCTGTTTGGCCCCGCGTTTCAACTCGCGTCCGCTGCGCCACCTGCCGAAAGACCTTAGCGAAACGCAAGACAATGGCGGGCCGTCGCCCCGCCGTCTGGCCCCTGCCGTGCCGTCCGGCTAGGCTCGCCCCATGTCGGCGCCGCGATTCATCCACCTGCGCACCCATACCGAGTATTCCCTGCTCGAGGGCGCGCTGCCGCTCGACCGGCTGATCGGGCTCTGCCGGGCGCACCGGATGCCAGCGGTCGCCGTCACCGACACCGCCAACATGTTCGCCGCGCTCGAATTCTCGGTCACGGCGCGGGCCGCCGGCATCCAGCCCATCGTCGGCTGCCAGATGCCGGTGCAGTTCGACGCCCCGGCCCCCGGCGAACGGCCGCAGCCGCCCGCCCACATCGTCCTGCTCGCCCAGTCCGAGGCGGGCTACCTCAACCTGCTCAAGCTCAACTCGGCCCTCTACCTGCGCGAGACGCAGGACCTCCCCCAGGTGACGCCCGAGGATCTTTCCGCCCATGCCGAGGGCCTCATCTGCCTCAGCGGCGGCCCCGACGGCCCGGTCGGCCGCCTGCTTCAGGCCGGCCAGCGCGGCCGGGCCGAGGCGCGCCTCGACGCGCTTGCGCGGATCTTCCCCGGCCGCCTCTATGTCGAACTCCAGCGCCATCCCGACGAGAGCGGCCTGACCACGCAGGCCGAACGGGCCACCGAACGCGGCTTCGTCGAGATGGCCTATGCGATGGACCTGCCGCTGGTCGCCACCAACGATGTCCATTTCGCCGATCCCGACATGTACGAGGCCTGCGACGCGCTCCTCTGCATCGCCGACGGCGCCTTCCTCGACCAGCAGGAACCCCGCCGCCGGCTGACGCCGCAGCACTGCTTCAAGTCCGAGGCAGAGATGGGCATCCTCTTCGCCGACCTGCCCGAGGCGATCGAGAACACGGTCGAGATCGCCCGCCGCTGCGCCTTCATGGTGGACAAGCGCAAGCCGATCCTGCCCCGCTTCGCCGAGAACGAGGTCGAGGAACTGCGGGCGCAGGCGCGCCAGGGCCTCGCCGACCGGCTCGCCGTGGTCACCCCCGCCGCCCCGGTCGAGACCTACCGCCAGCGGCTCGAGTTCGAACTCGGCGTGATCGAGCAGATGGGCTTCCCCGGCTACTTCCTGATCGTGGCCGACTTCATCAAGTGGGCCAAGGCGCATGACATCCCGGTCGGGCCGGGGCGGGGCTCGGGCGCGGGCAGCCTCGTCGCCTGGGCGCTGACCATCACCGACCTCGACCCCCTGCGCTACTCGCTCCTCTTCGAGCGGTTCCTGAACCCCGAACGGGTGTCCATGCCCGACTTCGACATCGACTTCTGCATGGACCGCCGCGAGGAGGTCATCGCCTATGTGCAGGAGCGCTACGGCCGCGACAGGGTGGGCCAGATCATCACCTTCGGCGCGCTGCTGTCCAAGGCCGCGATCCGCGATGTCGGCCGCGTGCTCCAGATGCCCTACGGGCAGGTGGACCGGCTGGCCAAGCTGATCCCGGTCGAGGGGGTCAAGCCGGTGTCGATCGAGAAGGCGCTCGCCGACGAGCCGCGCCTGCGCGAGGAGGCGCGCCGCGAAGAGGTCGTCGGCCGCCTGCTCGACATCGCGCGCCGGATCGAGGGCCTCCTGCGCAACGCCTCGACCCATGCCGCCGGCGTGGTGATCGGCGACCGCCCGCTCGACGAGCTGGTGCCGCTCTACCGCGACCCGAAATCCGACATGCCCGCCACCCAGTTCAACATGAAGTGGGTCGAGGCGGCGGGCCTGGTGAAGTTCGACTTCCTCGGGCTCAAGACGCTCACCGTCATCCGCAACGCGCTCGACCTGCTGAAGGCGCGCGGCGTCGAGGTGGACATCGGCCGCATCCCGCTCGACGATCCGAAGACCTACGAGCTTTACGCCAGCGCGCGGACGGTCGCCGTGTTCCAGGTGGAAAGCGCCGGGATGATGGACGCGCTCCGGCGCATGAAGCCCACCTGCATCGAGGACATCGTGGCCCTGGTGGCGCTCTACCGCCCCGGCCCGATGGAGAACATCCCCGCCTATTGCGAGGTCAAGAACGGCCTGCGCCCGCGCGAATCGATCCATCCCACCATCGACCCGATCCTCGAGGAAACGCAGGGCATCATCGTCTATCAGGAACAGGTGATGCAGATCGCCCAGGTGATGGCCGGCTATTCGCTGGGCGGCGCCGACCTTCTGCGCCGCGCGATGGGCAAGAAGATCCCCGAGGAAATGGCGAAGGAGCGGCCGAAGTTCATCGAAGGCTGCAAGGCCACCCACGGGATCGACGCGAAGAAGGCCGGTGAGGTCTTCGACCTTCTGGAGAAGTTCGCCAACTACGGCTTCAACAAGAGCCACGCCGCCGCCTATGCCGTGGTCAGCTACCAGACCGCCTGGCTCAAGGCGAACCACCCGGTCGAGTTCATGGCCGCGGTGATGAACTGCGACATCCACCTCACCGACAAGCTCGCCGTCTATGCCGACGAGGTCCGCCGCGGCCTCGGCCTCGGCATCGTGCCGCCCTGCGTCAACCGCTCCGCGGCCACCTTCACCGTGCAGGACGGCCGGATCGTCTATGCGCTCGGCGCGCTCAAGAACGTGGGCGTCGAGGCGATGCGCCTGATCACCGCCGCGCGCGGCGACCGCCCCTTCGCGACGCTCTTCGACTTCGCCCGCCGCGTGGACCTGCGCCGGATCGGCAAGCGCCCGCTCGAGATGCTCGCCCGCGCCGGTGCCTTCGACGTGCTCGACCCCAACCGGCGGCGCGTCTTCGACAGCCTCGACGCGCTCACCGCCTGGTCCGCCGCCGTCCACGACGCCGCCGCCTCGTCGCAGGTCTCGCTCTTCGGCGAGGCCGGCGAGGACCTGCCGGAGCCGCGCCTCGCCCGGTCCGAGGACTGGCTGCCCGGCGACCGCCTGGCCGAGGAACACCAGGCGATCGGCTTCTACCTCTCCGGCCACCCGCTCGACGACGAGGCGGGCGCGCTCCGCCGCAAGGGGATGCTCACCCTCGCCGAACTCCGGCGCCGGGCCGAACGCGAGGGCGCCGCGGTGGCGCGCGTCGGCGTCCTCGTCTCGGGCGTCACCGAACGCAAGTCGGCCCGCGGCACCCGCTATTTCCGCATGAACATCTCGGACCCGACCGGCCAGTGCGCCAACATCGCGCTCTTCCCCGAGGACGCCGGCGCCTTCGACCGCATCCGCCGCGTCCTCGACCAGGGCCCGAAGGTCATCCTGACGCTCGAGGCGCGCTCCACCGAGGGCCAGTTCGATCCCGTCGCCCGCGCCGCCAGCCCGATGGAACCGGCGATCGCCGATGCCGGCGCGGCCGGGCTGCGCGTGCACATCGAGACGCCCGAGGCCGCCGCCCTCGTGCGCTCGCTGCTCGACCGCGTCGCCGCCGAGGGCCGCATCCGCGCCCGCGCGCCGGTCAGCTTCGCCGTGCTCGACCGCGCCCGCGGCGAGGAGATCGAGCTCGCCGCCGGCGAATCCTTCCCCGTCAGCCCCGAGGTCCGCCGCGCCATCAAGTCCTTCCCCGGCGTCGTGCTGGTCGAGGAGGTCTAGGGCACCCGCCCCGCGGGCGGCTCAGGGCGGCGGCCGCGCCCCCGCCATCCGCCCGCCGAGCGCGCGCGACACCGCCACCGCGATGACGATGCGGGCGACGTGGTGGACGGTGACATAGGCCACCGACAGGTTCAGCGACAGCGCGATCAGCCCCATCTCGACCAGCCCGCCGGGGGCGAAGGCGAGGAACACCGCCGCCGCCGGCTGGCCGAGCGCCCCGTGCATCGCGAAGGCCAGCGCCAGCGCCGCGCCGCAGACGGCGGCGACGTTCAGGCAGGCAAGGCCCAGCGCCGCCGCGAACTCCGCCCGCGCCATGCCGGCGAAGCGCACCCCCAGCGAGACGCCGACCACCACCTGCGCCGCCTCGATGATCCATTGCGGCGGCGCGGCGCGGACCAGGCCGGTCACGTGCAGCAGCGCCGACAGGAGGATCGGGCCGGTGACATGCCCGGCCGGCAGGCGCGCCCCGATCCCCGCCAGCGCGCCCAGCACCGCCGCCGCCGCCAGCAGGGCCGCCTCCGCCGGCGCCGGCGCCGCCGCCCCCGGCAGCGCGGCCCCGCCGGCAGAGCCGACGGCATGGCCCTCGATGACGGAAAAGGTCAGCGGAACCAGCAGGATCACGACAATCAGGCGCAGGAATTGCAGCATTGTCAGCATCCTGACCTCGGCCCCGCGCTCCAGCCCCATCTCGACGTTCTCGATCATGCCCCCCGGCGCCGCCCCGTACCAGGCGGTGGCCGGATCGATCCGGCCGGTGGCGCGGAAGACGAGGAAGACCGCGACATGGGCCACCGGCAGGAACGCAGCGAGCAGCAGCAGCGACGGCCACCAGCGCGCCATCTCCGCCCCGATCCCGGGATGGAAGGCAGAGCCGATCGCCACCCCGATGACGGGCACGAAGACCGTCCGCAGCGCCTGCGGCGCCCCGACCGGGCGGCCGAAGGGGCGCCAGAGGGCCAGCGCCGCCGTCCCCACCGCAAGGAGCGAGCCGACCAGCATCGGCAGGGGCAGGTGCGCCGCCTTGGCGGCAAGGCCGCCGGCGATCCCCAGGCCATAGGTCAGCGCGACCGTGGGCAGGTCGTGGCCGGTCCATCCGGCGGAAAGGCCGCGGGGCAGGGGCATGGCGCGTTCCTGCCCGGATCGGCGGGCAAGGGCAAGCCCGGCGCGTCCGGCCCTGACGCGCGCCCCCCGTGCCGCGCGCCCGTCCCGGCGCGCCCCGCGCGGGCCTACCAGTGCGGCGGCTTCACGTTCGCCTCGTCCCCCGCCGGCCCCGCCTCCGCCTCGCGGCGGGCCTCGCGCTCGATCAGCAGGGCGACGCGCCGGGTCAGCCGGTCGATCTCGGCCGCCTGCCGGGCGACCACCTCCGACAGGTCGTCCACCGCCCGCATCAGATGGGCGATCCGCTCCTCCGCCCGCTCCAGCCTGTCCTCCGCCATGCCGCTCCCCTACCCGCGCCGTTCTCCGCCGCCGTTGCCGCCGCCCGCGCCCGCCCGGCCCCGCGGGCATGCTTACGCCCGCGGCCGCCTGCGATACAGCCCCCGCGCCCCCGCCTTCATCATGCCGCAAATACTCCCGCCGGAGGCGCCGCCGCCGCCGCCGGGTCCGCGGCCGCCGGCAGGGGCGCCCCGGTTCCGATCGGTCCCCGCTCCGCCACGCCTCCCCGACCGTCCCCCTACCGCCCCCGCGCCGGCCCCCCGCCGGTCCCGCATGGCCTTTCTTGCCCCGTTCCGCCCCTTCCGCTACACCCCCGCGCGACAGCGGGGACGGGCGATGGCGAAGGACAGGGGCGAACGCAGGCCGCGGGCGGAAACGCCGAAGGGCTTCCGCGACTATTTCGGGGCCGAGGTCACCGAGCGTCAGGACATGCTGTCCCGGATCGCCGCCGTCTATCACCGCTACGGCTTCGACCCGCTCGAGACCAGCGCCGTCGAGACGGTGGAATCGCTGGGCAAGTTCCTGCCCGACGTGGACCGTCCCAACGAGGGCGTCTTCGCCTGGAAGGAAGACGGCGACTGGCTGGCCCTGCGCTACGACCTGACCGCGCCGCTCGCCCGCGTCGCCGCGCAGTACCGCAACGATCTCCCCTTCCCCTACCGCCGCTACGCGATGGGCCCTGTCTGGCGCAACGAGAAGCCGGGGCCGGGCCGCTTCCGCCAGTTCTACCAGTGCGACGCCGACACGGTGGGCTCCGCCTCTCCCGCCGCCGATGCCGAGATCTGCATGATGCTCGCCGATGCGCTCGAGGCGGTCGGGATCCCGCGCGGGGACTACCTGATCCGGCTCAACAGCCGCAAGGTCCTGAACGGGGTGATGGAGGCCGCGGGCTTGCTCGACCCCGCCGACCCGGAGCGGCACGCCGAGGAACGCGGCATCGTGCTTCGCGCCATCGACAAGATCGATCGCTTGGGCGTCGCCGGGGTGCGGGCCCTCTTGGGCGAAGGGCGGAAGGACGAGAGCGGGGATTTCACCAAGGGGGCGGGGCTCTCTGACGAGAGGATCGGTCAGATCATGCTGATTACCGATGAGCCTCTTTCGGTGGCCGCGACCCGTGAACTTTTCGCTTTGAGAGCTGCGGTAAAGGACTCGGAAACCGGCAATGCAGGCATACAGGAACTGGCTGAAATTAAGTCAATCTGCGAGAGTCTAGGATACGGTTCCGACCGCATCTGCATTGACCCCTCCGTCGTCCGCGGCCTCGGCTACTACACCGGCCCGGTCTACGAGGCCGAGCTCACCTTCGAGATCGCCGGCGATGACGGCCGCCCGCGCCAGTTCGGTTCGGTCGCGGGGGGCGGGCGCTACGACGATCTGGTGCGCCGCTTCACCGGGCAGGAGGTGCCGGCGACCGGCATCTCGATCGGGGTGGACCGCCTTCTCGCCGCGCTGCGGGCCCGCAGCGGCGGTGCCGGTGGTGCCGGCGGCGGTGCGGCCCGCGGCCCGGTCGTGGTGACGGTAATGGACCGCGACCGGATGGCCGACTACATGGCGATGGCGGCCGAGCTGCGCGCCGCCGGGCTGCGGGCCGAGGTCTATCTCGGCAACCCGAAGAACTTCGGCAACCAGCTCCGCTATGCCGACCGGCGCAACGCCCCGGTCGCGGTGATCCAGGGCGCCGACGAGGCGGCGCGGGGCACCGTCGTGCTCAAGGACCTGGTCCTCGGCGCGCGCATCGCCGCCGGCGCCAGCCTCGCGGAATGGAAGGCCCGCCCGGCCCAGACCGAGGTGCCGCGCGCCGGCCTCGTCGCCGCCGTCCGCGCCATGCTGGACCAGCCCTGATGGCGGCGGCGGCCGGGGCGGGGACCGGGGCGGGGGCCGGGGCCGGGGCCGGGGCAGGGCCGGCGGGCGCTACCGGGGGCGCCGGCGCCGACGCGGCGGCGGCGCGGGCGGCGGCGCGGGCGGTGGGCGAACGGCTCCTCGCCGCCTTCCTCGAAGCTGGCGCCGTCCCCTTCGAGACGACGGTCCTGCAGCCGGCGGGGACGCTCCTCGACCTCTATGGCGAGGACATCCGCGCCCGCGCCTATGTCACCCAGGATCCCGTCCGCGGCGAGATGATGCTGCGCCCCGACTTCACCGTGCCGGTCGTCGAGGCGCACATGGCCCGCGGCGCCGCGCCGGCGCGCTACGCCTATCTGGGCGAGGTCTTCCGCCGCCAGGACGTGCCGGGCAACCGCCCGCCGGAATATCTCCAGGCCGGTTACGAGGTCTTCGGCGGCGAGGATCCGGCGCGCGCCGATGCCGAGGTCTTCGCCCTCTTCGCCCGCCTGCTCGGTCCGCTGCGGCTGCGCCCCGTGACCGGCGATCTCGGCATCCTGATGGCGGCCGTCCGCGGCCTCGACACGCTGCCCGCCCGCAAGGCGGCGCTCTTGCGCCACGTCTGGCGCCCGCAGCGCTTCCGCGCCCTGCTCGACCGCTTCGGCACGCGCCGGCCGCCGCGCGCCTTCGCGCCCGCGGCGGCGCCGCTCGTCGGCCTGCGCAGCGAGGCCGAGATCGCCCGGCGCATCGCCACCCTCGCCGAGGACGCCGCCGCCCCGCCGGTCGCGGCCGCCGACGTGGCGCGGATCGACCGCATCCTCGACCTCGCCGGCAAGGCGCCGGCGGCGCTCGCCGAGCTGCGCGCCATCGCCCGCGACCTGCCCGCCATCGTGCCGGCGGTGGACCGCCTCGCCGCCCGGCTCGACGCGCTGGCCGCCAGCGGCGTCGATGTCGCCGCCCTCGATTTCGAGGCCAGCCACGGCCGCACCACGCTCGAATACTACGACGGCTTCGTCTTCTCCTTCCACGCCGCCGATCCGGCGCTGCCGCCGGTCGCCTCCGGCGGGCGCTACGACGCGCTGACCGCCGTCCTCGGCGACGGCCGCGCGCTGCCCGCCGTCGGCGGCGTCATCCGCCCCGGCCTCGTCGCCGGCCTCGGGGGGCTGCCATGACGCTCCGCCTCGGCCTGCCCTCGAAGGGCCGCCTGATGGACCAGACCGCCGACTGGCTCGCCGGGCACGGCCTCGCGCTCCGCCGCGACGGCACCGGGCGCGGCTATGCCGCCCGCCTCGAGGGCGCGACCGGCGTCGATGTCGTGCTGCTCTCGGCCGGCGAGATCGCCGGCAGCCTCGCCGCCGGCAAGGTCCATCTCGGCGTCACCGGCATGGACGTGGTGCGCGAGAGCCTCCCCGCCTGGGACCGCGCCGTCGCCGAACTCGCGCCCCTCGGCTTCGGGCGCGCCGATCTCGTCGTCGCCGTGCCCGCCGCCTGGATCGATGTCGAGACGCTCGACGACCTCGACGCCGCCGCCGCCGCCTTCCGCCGCGTCCATGGCCACCGCCTGCGCATCGCCACCAAGTATCACCGCCTGACCCGCGCCTTCCTCCAGGCCGCCGGGGTCGCCGACTATCAGCTCGTGGACAGCCAGGGCGCGACCGAGGGCGTGGTGCGCAACCTCGCCGCCGAGGCCATCGCCGACATCACCACCACCGGCGAGACGCTGCGCGCCAACCACCTGCGGCCGCTTTCCGACGGGCTGATCCTGCGCTCGCAGGCCGTCCTCTACGCCAGCCGCAGCGCGCCCTGGGACGAGGGCGCCCGCGCCGCGCTCGGCGCGCTCTGCGCCGCGCTGGGCCTGCCCGACCGGACGCCCCCCGCGGCGGCGGAGCCTAGCGCAGACCGATCTCGGCCAGGGCGCTGACCAGCCGCTGCGGCAGCGCGCCCTCGGCCGCGCGCGAGTGCGGCAGGTCGCGCGGGCTGTCGGCCGGCTCCAGATAGCGCCATCCCTGGAAGGCGCGCTTCGGCACCGCCTCGGTGCGCACGCAGTCCGCCTCGGTGACGATCCGGCAGCGGGCGATCCCGTCCGCCCCGCGCGTCTCCTCCAGCCGGACGATGCGCTGCCGCACCAGCACCAGCCCGCGGATCACCCAGTAGATCGACCCGCCGGCCTCGATCTCGGCCTGCCGTTTCGGCCACATGCGGGTGACGTGATAGGGGTAGCCGTCGGCCGTCCGCGGCGCCTGCGCGGCGACCCATCCGGCATGGTCCTCGACGCTGACCGAGCCGACGCTGAGCTTGAGAAGGTTGACGAATCCCATCGGTCCCCACCTAGGTGTCGTGGACGATACGCCGCCCCACCGCGAGATCAAGCGCCAGACGGCCCCTTCCCGTTTGACCGGCAGCCCCGGCGAGCGTATCCTCGGCGTTCCGCCCCTCCCTGCCAGACAGCGAAAGGACCGCACCGCATGTCCGCCTTCGCCGCGCCGATCGCGGAATCGATCTGGGACCTGAAGTACCGCCTGAAGGACGCCGCCGGCGCGCCCCTCGACCAGACGGTCGAGGACACCTGGCGCCGCGTCGCGCGCGCCCTTGCCGCCGCCGAACGCGACCCCGCCGCCTGGGAGGCGCGCTTCTACGACGCGCTGCGCGACTTCCGCTTCCTGCCCGCCGGCCGCATCCTCGCCGGCGCGGGCACCGGGCGCAGCGTCACGCTGTTCAACTGCTTCGTCATGGGCACCATCCCCGACAGCCTCGAAGGCATCTTCCAGAGCCTCAAGGAGGCGGCGCTGACGATGCAGCAGGGCGGCGGCATCGGCTATGACTTCTCCACCATCCGCCCGAAGGGCGCGCCGGTGCACTCCGTCGCGGCCGACGCCTCGGGCCCGCTCAGCTTCATGGACGTGTGGGACGCGATGTGCCGCACGATCATGTCGGCGGGCAGCCGGCGCGGCGCGATGATGGCGACGATGCGCTGCGACCACCCCGACATCGAGGATTTCATCGCCGCCAAGCAGGATCCGGCCCGGCTGCGCAACTTCAACCTCAGCGTCCTCGTCACCGATCCGTTCATGGCGGCGGTGGCAAAGGACGCGGCCTGGGACCTGACCTTCGGCGGCGTCGTCTACCGCACCGTGCCGGCGCGCGACCTGTGGAACCGCATCATGCGGGCGACCTACGACTATGCCGAACCGGGCGTGATCTTCATCGACCGCATCAACGCCGCCAACAACCTCGCCTATGCCGAGACGATCGCGGCGACCAATCCCTGCGGCGAACAGCCGCTGCCCCCCTACGGCGCCTGCCTGCTCGGCTCGGTCAACCTCGCGCGGCTGGTGACCGATCCCTTCGGCCCCGCCGCGGCGGTGGACGAGGCCGCGCTCGACGATCTCGTGCGCATCGCGGTGCGGATGATGGACAACACCGTCGATGTCAGCCGCTTCCCGCTGCCCGAACAGGCCGCCGAGGCGCAGGCCAAGCGCCGCATCGGGCTCGGCGTGACCGGGCTTGCCGACGCGCTCCTGATGCTCGGCATCCGCTACGGCTCGGACGAGGCCGTGGCGGCGACCGGGCGGATCCTGCACCGGGTGGCGCGGGCGGCCTATCTCGCCAGCGCCGATCTGGCCAGGGAAAAGGGCGCCTTCCCGCTGTTCGACGCCGCGCGGTTCCTCGCCAGCGGCTTCATGGCCGGGATGGACGGCGATGTCCGCGATGCGGTCGCGCGGCACGGCATCCGCAACGCGCTGCTGACCTCGATCGCGCCCACCGGGACGATCAGCCTCTATGCCGGCAACGTCTCCTCGGGGATCGAGCCGGTCTTCGCCCTCAGCTACACCCGCAAGGTGCTCCAGAAGGACGGCACGCGCAGCGAGGAAGAGGTCGAGGACTACGCGGTCGCGCTCTGGCGCAGGCTGCGCGGCGACGCGCCGCTGCCCGACCATTTCGTCACCGCCCAGACGCTCGCGCCCGCCGATCATGTGCGGATGCAGGCGGCGGCGCAGCGCTGGGTCGATTCGTCGATCTCCAAGACGATCAACGTGCCCGCCGACATCGGCTTCGACGCCTTCAGGGACGTCTATCTGCTCGCCTGGGAATCCGGCTGCAAGGGCTGCACGACCTACCGCCCGAACGCGGTCACGGGCAGCGTGCTGACGGTCGCCGAGGGCGCGGCGCCGGCGGCGCGGACGCCGCCGCGCGACGGCGAGGTCATCTACCTCTCCGAACCGCTCGGGCGGCCGGCCTCGCTCGAAGGCGCGACCTACAAGCTGAAATGGCCCGACAGCGACCACGCCATCTACATCACGATCAACGACATCGTGCAGGGCGGGCACCGCCGGCCCTTCGAGATCTTCATCAACTCGAAGAACATGGAACATTTCGCCTGGACGGTGGCGCTGACGCGGATGATCTCGGCGGTGTTCCGGCGCGGCGGCGACGTGTCCTTCGTGGTCGAAGAGCTGAAGGCCGTGTTCGATCCGCGCGGCGGGGCGTGGATGGAGGGCCGCTACATCCCCTCGATCCTCGCCGCCATCGGCGGGGTGATCGAACAGCACATGATCGCCACCGGCTTCCTGTCCGGCGAGGGGGCGGGGCTGAAGAGCGACCCGAAGTCGCTCGCGGTCGCGGTCGCGGCCGGCGAGCCGCCGCGCGGCCCGGCCTGCCCGTCCTGCGGCCAGTTCGGGGTGCAGATGGTCGAGGGCTGCATGACCTGCCCGAACTGCGGCCATTCCCGCTGCGCCTAGGGGCGGTCCGCGGAATGGGCGCGGTCCGCGGACAAATCTGAATCGATCATTAACGTCAAAACAAACCATTGATTTCATTGTGACAAAAGAGGTGTCCCAGCGTGGGACACCCCTCCGGCCCCGGATCCGGGCGCCCGCTTCAGGCGCTTTCGTCGCGCTCCAGGTTCAGCCAGGCGACCTCCTGCGGCGACAGGTCCAGCCCCAGCGCGGGCAGGGTCGAGGCGATCTCGCCGGGGCTGCGCGGCCCGATCAGCGCGAAGGAGGCGAAGGGCTGCGCCAGCACCCAGGCGAGGGCGACGTTGTGGGCGCTGACGCCCCGCGCGGCGGCCAGCGCCTCCGCCCGCCGCCGCCGCTCGGCATTGGCCGCGCTGCCGAAGCAGGTCTCGGGCGCGGTCTCGGCGGGCAGGCGGCCGCGCAGCGGCGCGGGCAGGAAATAGCCGCGCGCCTGGCTCGACCAGCTCAGATGCGCAAGACCGGACCGCGCCAGCCAGGCAAGCGTCGCGGGGTCGTTCGAGCTGACGCAGCCGGGCCAGACCGGACGCTCCATCACCGCCAGCGACAGGTTGTTGTTCAGGACCGCAAGGCCCCGCTTCCCGTTCGCGGCGGCCCAGCGGTTCGCCGCGTCGATCCGCGCCGGCGACCAGTTGGAGCCGCCGAAGACGCCGATCAGGCCGCGGTCGCAAAGCTCGTTCAGCGCCGCCACGAACTCGCCCGCCGGAACCTCCGGGTTGTCGCGGTGCAGGATGTAGACCGGCACCTGGTCCAGCCCCATCCGGTCGAGCGAGACCGCAAGCTGCGCGCCGATCGCCTCGGGAAAGCAGTAGGGGGTATGCGCGCCCTTGGCGATCACCGTGACGTCCTTCGCCACGCCCCGCGCCGCGATCCAGCGGCCGAAAACCGTCTCGTGCAGCCCCCCGCCATAGACGAAGGCGGTGTCGAAGGCATTGCCGCCCGCCTCCATGAACGCATCCCAGACGATCGCGCCCTCGGCCAGCGTGCCGCGGTTGTCGCAGCCGATGACGAGGCGCCCGACATCGCGGTCCAGACCGGGAATGCGGCCCTTCGGGATCTGCGGCAGGCCGGCGGGCAGCGTGCGCGGCAGGCGGCGGTTGGTGGCGGGAAGCTCGGCGAAGGTGACATGGCCCACCTCGCTCCGCCAGCGGTCCAGCGCCTCGGCATTGCCGATGCTGTCGGCATGGGTGACGCCGGGCGGTTCGGCCTCGGTGCGCCCGGCGGCGATCCAGCGGCTGGCGGCTTCGGCCTCGAAGGCGAACAGGATGCGCGGGTCGCGCAGGGTCTCGCTGCGGCTGCCGGCGGCGGCGGTGACGGTGAAGCTCGCGTCGGAGGGCCCCGCGTTCCGCCCCGGCACCCAGGGATCGGCGATGACGATGCGGCCCCGCGTGCCCTCGATCGTCGCCGCGTTGTCCATCGCCCGCCGCACCGCGCAGGCGATCTCGGCCGTGATGCCCGAGGCGAAGCGCATTGTGGCGTAGGCAGCCTCGTCCACCCCGGTCGCGCCGATGATCCCGGTGCCGCGCAGGACCACGGGGTCGGCAAAGGGGCGGCCCTCGGCCGCGCCGGCGACCAGCCGCGCGAGCGAGACGGGATAACCGCCGACATCGAGGATCCCGCCGCCGGCAAGCCCGTGCTCGTAGAGCCGCGAGCCCGGCGCCGGTTCCGCGTGGAAGCCGAAGGCGGTGCGGACATGGACGACATCGCCGATCTCGCCGGACCGGATCACGTCCAGCACGGCCGCGATCTGGGGATGCAGCCGGTACATGAAGCCTTCCATGAAGAAGCGGCCTTCCTGGGCGGCGGCCTCGGTCACGGCAACGACCTCGGCGGCGCACAGTCCGGCGGGCTTCTCGCACAGGACGGCCTTGCCCGCGCGCAGGGCGCGGATGCTGAACTCCGCATGCCAGGGGTGCGGCGTCGCGACATAGACCGCGTCCACCTCCGGGTCGGCAAGCAGCGTTTCGAGATCGGCGTGGCGCCGCGCGGGGCAGATGCCGTGGCGGTCGGCAAAGGCGGCGCGGCGCGCGGGGTCGCGACCGGCAACGGCGACCAGCAGACCGCTGTCGCTCTCGGCCAGACCGTCGGCAAAGTTGTTGGCGATGGCTCCCGGCCCGACGATGCCCCAGCGGATCTTCTGCATGCCTGACTCTCCGGTGCCTGCACCGAGTGAAAGCGGCGCGCGTCGGCCGGCGCAAGCCCCTTCGAAGGTTCTTGCGGTCCGGCCGCGGGCGCGCTTTCCTCTGCCCGAACGGAAGGGAACCGGGTCAGATGTCAGGACTTCAGACGATTCCGGCGCGCAAGGGCCGCGCCGTCCGGCTGCGCGCCGGCCAGGCAATCCGCATCGTGAACACGCACGGATCCCAGGTCGTGGATACCTGGGCCTTCAGCGCCGAGGACCCGACCGAATTCCTTTCGAACGAGCACATGCGCCCCACCCTCGGGCGGCTCTCGCCGCGAAAGGGCGATCCGCTGATCACCAACAGGCGCCGCCCCATCCTGGTCATGGAAGAGGACACCTCGCCCGGACGCCATGACACGATCATCGCGGCCTGCGACGACTACAGGTACGGGTTGCTGGGCTGCACCGAGTATCACGACAACTGCGACGACAACCTGCATGCGGCCCTGCGGGCGATCGGGCTCAGGATCGAGGGCACGCCGTCGCCCCTGAATCTCTGGATGAACATCCCGGTGACGCCCGAGGGGGAGATCGTCTGGGGCGAGCCGCTGTCGAAGCCCGGAGACTACGTCGTCCTGCGTGCCGTGATGGATTGCGTGGTGGTCATGTCGGCCTGTCCGCAGGACATCCTTCCGATCAACGGCAGGGACCGGACCCCGACCGAGGCGCATTACGAGGTGTTGGGGTAGGGTGCGTCCGTTTTGGCACGCTTCGCGGCTGATTGCAGGCCCGGAGGCCGAAGGATCTTGCGGCGCGCCGGGACATTGTTAACAAGGCGCCAACAATAAGAGGGTCCGGACCGGGCAGAGAACCGGCCGGCCGAAACGGGCAGGCAGGCATGAACGCGGGCTATTCGGGCACGTTCGTCATCTCTTGGGCACAGACGGAACTCGACGGACTTCGTGGCGCGCCGACCGAAGCGCTCATGATCGGGTCGCAGTGGCGCTGGACGGGTGACGTGACGCGCATCGACGGGCCGAACGAGGTTCTGGTCCTGCTCGACCGCGAGAAGATGGAAGACCGCCGGCGGCGGGCGGCGCGGATGGTCCGGCGCCTGCTGGGATCGGCCGTCACCGGGCGCGACCTTGCGACCCTGCCGGACCAGGGTGACGTGCCGCACCAGTCCTTCGTTCTGACCGACGGAACGGGAAGCTGGACCGCGACGCTGGTGGAAGTGGCCGAGTCCGCCGCGAGGCTGATCGTGTTCGCCGGCGCAATGCCCCCGCGGGACACCGACCTGTGGGTGATCAACACGGTCTTCGAAGCGCCGCGGCCCGCCGACCGCGACCAGGCATCGGGGGTGATCTGCTTCACCCCCGGAACGCGGATCGCGGTTCCGGGTGGCGAGCGCCCGATCGAGGACATCCGGCCCGGCGACCATGTCGAGACGCGGGACAACGGGCCGCAGCAGGTGCTGTGGACGGGACGGCGCCGGATGACCGGCGCCCGGCTTTACGCAATGCCGCACCTGCGCCCGATCCGGGTCAGGGCGGGTGCGATCGGCGGCGGGCGGCCGGACGGGGACCTGATCGTTTCGCCGGGGCACCGGATGCTGTTCACCGGTCGGGCGGCGGCGGCGCTGTTCTCGGCCCCCGAGGTCCTGATCGCGGCACGGGATCTGGTGGGGGCGCCGGGCATCTCGGTCGAGGCGGGGCTGCCGGAAGTGACCTATATCCACCTTCTGACCGAGCGCCACGAGGTGATCCGCGCCAATGGCGTGGATACCGAAAGCTTCCACCCTGCGAGTGCGGCCTTCGACCTGATCGAGCCGAACCAGCGGGCCGCTCTGCTGGCGATCATGCCGGAACTCGAGACGGATCCGACCGCCTACGGCGCATATGCCAGGCGCAGCCTGACATCGTCCGAGACCGCGATCCTGCTTCACGACGCCGCGGCATAGGGGCCGCGCCGCGACAGGGCCGAAGGGGTCGTTGACTCCGTCATTTCCGCCTGTATAAGCCGCGCGTCCCGGTCGGCCCGTGCCGCCCGGGCAAGGATTTGGTGTTGGCGGACCCCGCAAGGGGAAACCTGTCGCCCGGAAACGGGAAGAGGACAACGCCCTTCACATGGCCCTTCCGGGGCCGCACAACGAAGGAGATCAGCGGTGACCAAGCGCACCACTGCCAAGTACAAGATCGACCGCCGGATGGGCGAGAACATCTGGGGCCGTCCGAAATCGCCGGTCAACAAGCGGGAATACGGCCCCGGCCAGCACGGCCAGCGCCGCAAGAACAAGCTGTCGGACTTCGGCACGCAGCTGCGCGCCAAGCAGAAGCTCAAAGGCTATTACGGCGACCTGACGGACAAGCAGTTCCGCAAGATCTACGCCGAAGCCGCCCGCGTTTCCGGCGACACCGGCGAGAACCTGATCGGGCTTCTGGAGCGGCGCCTCGATGCCGTCGTCTACCGCGCGAAGTTCGTGCCGACGATCTTTGCCGCCCGCCAGTTCGTGAACCACGGCCATGTCACGGTGAACGGCCAGCGCGTCAACATCGCCTCCTACCGCGTGAAGGAAGGCGACGTGATCGCCGTCCGTGACAAGTCGCGCCAGCTTGGCATCGTGCTCGAATCCGTCGGCCTGACCGAACGCGACGTTCCCGACTACATCGAGGCGGACCACCACAAGATGACGGCGAAGTTCGTCCGCACCCCGGGCCTGGGCGACGTTCCCTATCCGGTGCAGATGGAGCCCAACCTGGTCGTCGAATACTTCGCCAAGAACTGATCCTTCGCGGCAGACACCTTCCCGGAAAGGCCGCGGACACCCGCGGCCTTTCGTCGTTCTGACCGCTCCATCCGAGGGAGAGGCGCATGACCGGGTTTCCCGACTTCGGCAGGATCGACGGCCCGATCGTGATGATCGGCTTCGGCTCGATCGGGCGCGGCACGCTTCCGCTGATCGAGCGGCATTTCGAATACGACGCGCGCCGAGTCGCGGTGATCGAGCCCTCGGACCGCCACCATACCTTTCTCGTCCAGCGCGGGATCAACCACGTTCAGGTCGCCCTGACGCGCGAGAACTACCGCGAGGTGCTCTCGGGGCTCTTCCCCGATCGCAGCGGGTTCTGCGTGAACCTGTCGGTCGATGTCTCCTCGCTCGACGTCATGAAGCTCTGCCGCGAACTTGGCGTGCTTTACATCGACACCGTGGTCGAACCCTGGGCCGGCCACTACTTCGCGACGAAGGACAACGCGGCGCGCACCAACTATGCCCTGCGCGAGGCCGTGCGGGCGGAAAGGCGCGCCAGCCCCGGCGGCCCGACGGCCATCTCCTGCTGCGGCGCCAATCCCGGCATGGTGTCGTGGTTCGTCAAGGAGGCTCTGCTGACGCTTGCCCGCGACCTCGGCCGCGACGCCACGGCGCCCGCCACGCGCGAGGGCTGGGCCCGGCTCATGCAGTCGCTCGGGGTCAAGGGCGTCCACATCGCGGAGCGCGACACGCAGGTCTCCTCGCGTCACAAGCGGATGGGCACCTTCGTGAACACCTGGTCGGTCGATGGCTTCGTGTCGGAAGGATTCCAGCCGGCCGAGCTGGGCTGGGGCACGCATGAACGGTGGTTCCCCGAGGACGGGCACCGCCACGACCACGGCTGCCAGGCCGCCATCTGGATCGCACGCCCCGGCGCCATCACGAAGGTCCACACCTGGTGCCCGACGCCGGGGCCGCAATACGGCTTTCTCGTCACCCACAACGAGGCGATCTCGATTTCGGACTACTACACGGTGGGCGAGGGGGCCGCGCCCGAATACCGGCCAACCTGCCACTACGCCTATCACCCCTGTGACGATGCGGTGCTGTCGCTGCACGAATGTTTCGGTTCGGGACGCATCCAGGACCATCACCACATCCTTGACGAACACGAGATCGTCTCGGGCATCGACGAGCTTGGCGTCCTGCTTTACGGCCATGCGAGGAACGCGCTCTGGTACGGATCGCGCCTGTCGATCGAAGAGGCGCGCGAGGCGGCGCCCTACCAGAACGCAACCGGCCTCCAGGTGTCATCGGCGGTTCTGGCGGGCATGGTCTGGGCGCTCCGGAACCCCGAGGCCGGGATCGTCGAGGCCGACGAGATGGACCATGCGCTCTGCCTCGAGGTCCAGCGCCCCTATCTTGGCCCGGTCGAGGCCCATTACACCGACTGGACGCCGCTTTCGAACCGCTGGCCGCTTTTCGAGGAGGACATCGACGAAAGCGATCCCTGGCAGTTCAGGAACGTGCTGGCGAGCTGATTGCGCACCCGCGGCGTTCGCGCCGCCGCTTCACCGCACATCCCGCTGGAAAAGCACGACTTCGCCCGCTACAAGGCGGCACGCCTCGGGGGAGTGCCGCCATCTTGACCGACCAGATCCGCCCGCAACCCGGGATCATGGACATCGCCCTCTACGAAGGCGGCGTGTCGCAGGTGGCGGGCCTGTCGGACGCCGTGAAGCTGAGTTCGAACGAGAACCCGTTCGGTCCGTCGGAGAAGGCGAAGGAAGCCTACCTGCGCGCCGTCCACAAGCTGCACCGCTATCCCCCGACCGATCACGCGGCGCTGCGCCAGGCGATCGGCGAGGTGCACGGACTCGACCCGTCGCGGATCATCTGCGGGGCGGGATCGGACGAGATCATCCACCTGCTCTGCCAGGCCTATGCCGGCCGCCGCACCGACGTGATCCACACCGAACACGGGTTCCTGATGTACCGCATCTCGGCGCTGGCTGCCGGTGCGCATCCGGTCGCCGTGCCGGAACGTGACCGCACCACCGACGTGGATGCGATCCTTGCCGCGTGCAGCGGCCGGACAAAGCTTGTCTTCCTGGCGAACCCGAACAATCCGACCGGCACCATGATCGGGGCCGCCGAGATCGAGCGGCTTGCGGACGGGCTGCCGCCGCAGGCGCTTCTGGTCCTGGACGGCGCCTATGCGGAATACGTCGAGGGATATGACGGCGGCGCGGCCCTTGCGACCGAGCGGCCGAACGTCGTGATGACGCGGACCTTCTCGAAGATCTACGGGCTTGGCGGGCTGCGGATTGGCTGGGGCTACGGGCCGAAGGCGGTCATCGACGTGCTGAACAGGGTGCGCGGGCCGTTCAACCTGTCCTCGGCACAGCTAGAGACCGCCGAGGCCGCGGTGCGCGATCAGGCCCATGTCGCCGAGTGCCGGTCGGAGAACACGCGGCTTCGCGCGTGGCTCGCCGACGCGCTGGCCCAGCGCGGCGTGCCTTCGGACACCTCGACCGCCAATTTCATCCTCGCGCGGTTCGCCGACCAGGCCGAGGCCGAGGCCTGCGACCAGTTCCTTCAGTCGCGGGGCCTCATCGTGCGCCGGGTGACGGGCTACGGCCTGCCCAGCTGCCTGCGCATCACGATCGGCGACGAAGCCTCCTGCCGTCGGGTCGCCCATGCCGTCGGACAGTTCAAGGGGCTGGCCTGATGGCCGCGCTTTATGACCGGGTAGCGCTGATCGGGCTTGGCCTCATCGCGTCGTCGATGGCCCATGCGATGAAGCGGCACGGGCTGGCGAAGCGCATCGTCGGCCATGCCCGGTCCGAGGAAACGAGGACCGCCGCGATGACGATCGGGTTCTGCGACGAGGTGTTCGCCTCGGCGGCGGATGCGGCCGAGGACGCCGATCTCGTCGTGCTGGCGGTCCCGGTGGGTTCAATGGGGGACATGGCCGAAAAGGTGGGTCCCCGGATGAAGCCGGGTGCGACCCTGACCGATGTCGGGTCGGTCAAGCAGGCGGTCATCGCCGCCGTCCTGCCGCATCTTCCGGCCGGTGTCCATTTCGTTCCGGGCCATCCTCTGGCCGGGACCGAGCATTCCGGCCCGCATTCCGGCTTTGCCACGCTTTTCGAGAACCGCTGGTGCCTGCTGACACCGCTTCCGGGCACGGATCCCGGGGCGGTGGCCCGCCTGCGCGCCCTGTGGGAGGCGATGGGATCGAACGTCGATGAGATGGATTCCGCTCATCACGACCGGGTGCTGGCGGTCACCTCTCACACCCCGCACCTGATCGCATATACGATGGTGGGGGTGGCGGATCATGTCGAACAAGTGACCGAGAGCGAGATCATCAAGTACTCGGCCGCGGGGTTCCGCGACTTCACGCGGATCGCGGCGTCCGACCCGACGATGTGGCGCGACGTCTTCCTGTCCAACAAGGAGGCGACCCTCGACATTCTCGGGCGGTTCACGGAAGAGCTGTTCGTGCTTCAGCGGGCGATCCGGGTCGGCGACGGCGAGGCCCTGTTCGACTATTTCACCCGGACGCGCGCAATCCGGCGCGGGATCATCGAGGCCGGCCAGGACACCGCGGCGGCGGATTTCGGGCGCAGGAAGGAGGGGCCGGCATGAGGCGGATGCTATGCCGGCTGGCTGCCACCGCTGCGGCCCTTGCCCTGACGGGCACGGTCGCCGCGGCAGCCCCCGACGTCTCGCCAGTCCCGCGCTCCAATCCGCATTATGGTGCCGGCGCGCCGGCGCCCGATGTGGCCCGGATTCACCCCCGGGCCAATCCCTGGCGAATGGCTGCGGCTTCCGTTCCGGCGGATGCATTGGGCAAGATCCGGCCAATGCCCAATCCGCGGATGACTTCCCGCGTGGCGACCTCGGGCCTCGGCCCGCTGTCCCCGGTGATCCTGACGGCACGGCTGAAGCCGAGGCCAAGGCCGGAGGCGCTGTCCGCGCCCGCAGAGGTCGCGCCGGGAAGCGTCGGGGTCGCCGCCCTTCGCCCGCGGCCGGACGCGGGCCCGGCGGGCGAGGTCGTTCTGGCGAGTTCGGGCAGCATGCGCCTGCCCCCTCTTGCCCTTTCGGCGCCGCCCGGGCGGCCGGGGAACCTCGGCGAGGTCACGCTCGCGGCGGCGGTCTTCACCGACCCCCTTCCCAAGCTGACGCTTGGCAAGAAGGGCGCGGTCTGCGGCGATCCGTCGATCAGGGGGCGGACGATTCCGCCGATCGCTGCGAAGATGAAGGGCTGCGGCCTTAAGGACGGGGTCGAGGTGACGTCCGTCGCTGGCGTCGGGCTTTCGACGCCGGCCGTGGTGGATTGCGCGACCGCGAAGGCACTGAAGCGCTGGGTCGAGGACGGGGTGATCCCGGCGGTCGGCCGGTCCGGCGGCGGCGTCGCCCGGCTTGAGGTCGCGGCGAGTTACGCCTGCCGCCCGCGCAACAACCAGAAGGGCGCAAGGGTCAGCGAGCACGGCAAGGGCAAGGCGATCGACATCTCGGCGATCACGCTGGCAAACGGCAGCACGATCAGCGTCCTTGACCACTGGGGTGAGGGCAAGGCGGGGCGGGCGCTGGCGTCGATGCGGGCGGCGGCCTGCGGACCGTTCAACACCGTTCTCGGCCCGGGTTCCGACCGCCATCACCGGAACCACTTCCATCTCGACACGGCGAGCTACCGCAGCGGCGCATACTGCCGATAGGGGTCAGGGCGCGAGCCGTGGCGCGCGGCCGACCGGAACCGGGCCGAGGCTGATCCGCCCGGCCCGGAAGATCAGCGGCAGGGCAAGGACTTCCGGATCGCCAGAGCTGCGCGCGATGCCCTGCATCATGCCCTCGAGCGGCCTTGCGACCGCGGGTGCGATCGCCCCCGTCGCGACCAGAAGGGCCGGCAGTTCCCGCCAGCCCGTTATCTCGAGATCGATCCGGCCGGCGGGATAGCCGTCCGGGGAGACGGCGAGGTCCCCCTTGCCGGAGATGCTGACCGGCCCCCACGCGAGGTCGAGCGCGGTTGCTGAGAGCGTCCGGACGGCAAGCCCGTCTCGCCCCGCATGGCGATCGATCGGCCGGTCGAAGGCGACGATTCCGTCCAGAAGCAGCGAGGCCGTGACGCCGGGGCCGGTGAACGCCGCGGGGAGCCCGTCAACCTGCGGCTTCAGGTCCGAAACGGCGAGCCCGATCCGGTGCGCATGCTGACCCTCGGCCCGTTCGGTCGCGAAGCGGAGCTTGGCAAAGGTTGCGGACCACCCGGCCGTGGAGGTGAGGTCTCCGTCCGTGGCGATCAGGGCCATGTGATCGAGCGGAACCGCCGTGCTGAACCCGAAGGCAGCGCTGGCGCGCATGTCGGACGTCCGCAGGGCGATCTCCTCGTTCCGCAGGCGGAAGGTCTGGCTGTCGGGCCAGACGGCGATGATGCGGTTCGGCCGGTAGGACAGGGCGAAGGTCTGGAAGAATGGCGCGGCCCAGGCCACCGAACCGTCGGCGCTCTGCAGGCGGGGTTCGTCCACGGTGATGTCGAATCGCGATGGAAAGCCGCGCAGGCCCACATGCGCATAGTCGCCGGCCCCCGCGGCCCGGATCTCGTCAAGCGCGGTTTCGGTCGCGTCGAGCACCAGCCGCGACCCGACGAACCAGTATCCGGCATAGAGGGCCGCGGCACTGGCGGCGGCGAGAAGCAGGGCGCGCATCGGGTACGGTTCCTGGGGACGCAGCCGCGTGTCTACAGGGTCGGGTCCGCAGGGGCCAGAGGGGCGCGGCGCCGGGCCTTCCCGCCCGCGGCTCGGTCGGCATTCCGGCGCGGATTACTCCCCTGCCGATAAGCCTTGAGGGGCTGTGACGCTTCACCTAGTCTCCGGCCAAGAAAGACAGGGATGGGCCAACGCGTGACCAGACCCGTGCGAGAGGCCGAGCCAGTATTCTCTCAGCCAGTCCGTCAGATCGTGATGATGCTGTTCGTCGTCATCGTGGTCGCCTCGGGCGCCTACATGGCATTTTCGGCGATCTTCCCGATCTTCCTGTCGAATGTCTGGCTGAACGGTGCGATCCTCGTCGTCTTTGCGATCGGCGTCGCGTCCTGCTTCTGGCAGGTGATCTCGCTGGTGAACTGCGTGAACTGGATCGAGGGTTTCGCGGCGGGAAGGGCCGGATACGAGCCGGCCGACGCACCGACGCTGCTGGCGCCGCTGGCGGCCCTGCTGCGGTCGCGCGGCTCGCGGACGCAGATTTCCAACACCTCGGCGCGCTCGATCCTCGAATCCGTCTCGAGCCGCATCGAGGAGGCCCGCGACATCACGCGCTATCTGTCTAACCTTCTGATCTTCCTCGGGCTGCTGGGCACGTTCTTCGGGCTGGCGACCACGGTTCCCGGCGTCGTGGACACGATCGCGGCGCTTGCGCCGAAGGAAGGTCAGTCGGCAACCGAGGTCTTCGAGAACCTGATGGGCGGGTTGGGAACCCAGCTTTCGGGGATGGGGACGGCGTTCTCGTCCTCGCTCCTCGGGCTTGCAGGTTCGCTGGTAGTAGGCCTGCTTGAACTCTTCGCGGGGCATGGTCAGAGCCGGTTCTACCGCGAGCTTGAGGAATGGCTGTCCTCGTTCACGAGGCTGTCGATCGCGGGCGGCGAAGGCGAGGGCAGCTTCGATCAGTCCGTCGTGACTGCCGTGCTGGACCAGATGGTCGAGCAGATGGAGATGCTTCAGGCCAGCCAGGCGCAGGCCAACGCGAGCCGGACGATGAACGACAACATGCTCAAGGCGCTTGCGGATGCCGTCGAGCGGCTGGGCAACAAGGTGGCGGCCAGCGCGGCGGATGCCGGGGCGCTGGCCCGCATGGCGGAGGCGCAGGCCAAGATGCTTGCGCTGATGGAGCGCAACAGCGCCGATACCGGCGTCGATGGCGGCGATGCCGAAAGCAGGATGCGGCTGCGGTCGATCGACGTGCAGCTCTTGCGTCTTCTGGAAGAGGTCGCGGCGGGGCGGCAGGAAAGCGTGGCCGACCTGCGGGCCGATCTTGCGCAGCTGACGCGGGCGGTGCGGGCGCTGGGAAGGCCGCCGGAGGCGCCGGCCGCGCCCGCGCGCCGGAGCTAGGCCATGGCCCTGTCCGGTCGTGGATCGAAGTCGGCCTTCAACATCTGGCCGGGTTTCGTCGATGCGATGACGACCCTGCTGATGATCCTGATGTTCGTGCTTTCGATCTTCATGATCCTTCAGTTCACCCTGCGCGAAACGATCACCACGCAGGACACCGAGCTCGACCAGCTGACGGAGCAGGTCGCCGGCCTTGCCAGCGCGCTGGGCCTGGAAAGGGAAAGGACGAAGGCCCTGGAGAGCGAGGCGCAGGGCCTGGCGTCGGCGCTGCTTGACGCGCAGACCGAGGCCGAGCGCAACGCCAGGCTCGTCGCGACGCTGACCACATCGCTGGAGGAACGCACGACGGCGCTGGCCGATGCGGAGGGCAGGATCGCCTCGTTCGAGGCGCAGGTCGCGACGCTCCTCTCGGAGCGGGATGCCGCGCGGTCCGAGGTGGCCGACCTGACGGCCGCGCGCGACAGGCTGGTGTCGGAGCAGGAGGCCCTGAACCTGGCCCTCGCGAAGGCGCGCGAGGAGATCGACCTGCAGGCCGAGGCGGCACGTCTTGCGGCAGCGAGACGCGAGGCGCTGGAGGCGCTGGCGGCAGACCTGCGCGCGGAGAAGGACGCCGTGGCGAAGGAGCTGTCGGAGGCGGAGGCCGCACGCCTGGCCGAGGCGGAAGCGGCGCGCTTCCTGCGCGAGCGTCTGCAGGGGGCGGAGGACGAGCTGACCGCCATGACCCTGGCCCTCGAGGAGCAGCGCAGGAAGGCCGAGGAGACCCTGACCCTTCTCGCCGCGGCGGAGGCGGCGCGAAAGGATGTCGATGCGCGGCTCGCGGCGGCGATCCTGGCGCAGCAGTCCACCGAGGAGGAACTGGCGGCAGCACGCGCGGCGGCGGCGGACCGCCGGAGCCTCGAGGAGCAGCTCGCTGCGGCGCTGGCCGCGAAGCTGGAGGCCGAGGAGGCGGCGGGGCGGTCGCTGACCGAGGCGGAGGCGAAGGCGCGGCTTCTGGCCGCGGCGGAGGCGAGGCTTGCCGAAGGCGAGGCCGCGTCCGCTGAGGCCGCGCGCAAGATCGCCCTGCTTAACGAACAGGTTGCGTCGCTGCGCGGACAGCTCGGGGCGCTTCAGGCGATCCTTGACGAAAGCGCCGCCAAGGATGCCGAGGCCAGGGTGCAGATCGAGTCGCTCGGCACCCAGCTGAATGCCGCCCTCGCGCGGGTCGCCGCGGAGGAGCGCAAGCGCGTCGCGCTGGAAGAGGCCGAGAAGAAGCGTCTCGAGGCAGAGGCGGCGGCGCTCAGGAACGAGGCCAAGGAACTTGCCCGCTACCGTTCGGAGTTCTTCGGCAAGCTTTCGGAGGTCCTGGCGGGGCGCGAAGGCGTCCGCGTCGTGGGGGACAGGTTCGTCTTTTCGTCCGAAGTGCTGTTCGAGCCGGCTTCGGCCGACCTTGCACCGGAAGGGCGGGCGCAGATTGCAGGTGTCGTCGCAACGCTCAAGGAAGTCGCCGCGCAGATCCCGCCGGAAATCGACTGGATCATCCGCGTCGACGGGCACACGGATGCGACGCCCCTGTCAGGAGGCGGACGATACCGCGACAACTGGGAACTGAGCCAGGCGCGCGCCCTGTCGGTGGTGCGCTACATGCAGGATGAACTCGGCTTCCCGCCGGAGCGGATGGCGGCCGCCGGCTTCGGCGAGCACCGCCCGGTGGCCGAGGGCGACAGCCCCGAGGCGCTGGCACAGAACCGGCGGATCGAGCTGAAACTGACCGAACGGTAACGGCGGCGGTGTGCTATGCTTCCCGTCGCCCGCGAGGCTGCGGGCGCCAAAGGAAGGGACGCCATGCCAAGACACATCGTCGCGGTGGAGGGCGTTCCGCCCTCTCCCTCGCCCATCAGCAATGCCGTCGTGGTCGGCAATCACTGCTGGATCAGCGGCCAGCTTTCGGTCGGAGCCGACGGAAGGTATCACCCCGGCAGCGCGCGCGAGGAGGCCGAGCGGGCCTTCGGGCACGTCTTCCGGATTGCCGAGGCCGCCGGGTTCCGGCCCTCCGATATCGTCTATGTCGACATTGCCTTCATCGATCTTGCCGATGTCGCCCAGGTTAACGACCTCTATGGCCAGCTCTTTCCCGAAGGTCGCCGGCCGGCACGGACCATCTATCAGGCGGCGGCCCTGCCCTTCGGTGGCAGGGTCAAGGTACAGGCCGTGGCCGCGCGCGACTGACGGAGCCGCGGCCCCAGAAAGCATGGCGATCGCCGCGCGGCCCCCTGTGGCGCCTCAGTCCGCCGTCAGCAGCGGCGGCTTCGATCCGGCAATCCGGGGCTTCTCCGGCTCCATGATCTGCAGGTCGATCCCGCCGTCCTTGAGCGTGACCCTGACGATGCCGCCCTTGGTGAGGCGGCCGAAGAGCAGCTCTTCCGCCAGCGGCTTCTTGATGTGTTCCTGGATCACGCGCGCGAGCGGACGGGCACCCATCTTGTCGTCGTAGCCCTTCGTCGCTAGCCAATCCGCTGCATCGGGCATGAGCTCGATATGGACATTGCGGTCCATCAGCTGCGCCTCGAGCTGCAGCACGAACTTGTCGACGACCTGCAGGATGACCTCGCGCGGCAGGGGCGCGAAAGAAATCACCGCATCGAGCCGGTTGCGAAATTCCGGCGTGAACGTGCGTTCGATCGCCGCGGTATCCTCGCCCTCGCGCCGGTCGCGGCCGAAGCCGATGGCCGCCCTGGCCTGTTCGGTCGCCCCGGCGTTCGTCGTCATGATCAGGATGACGTTCCGGAAATCCACCTGACGGCCGTTGTGGTCGGTCAGCTTGCCGTGGTCCATGACCTGAAGAAGGATGTTGTAGACGTCCGGGTGCGCCTTCTCGATCTCGTCCAGGAGAAGCACGCAGTGCGGATGCTGATCGACGCCGTCGGTGAGCAGGCCGCCCTGGTCAAAGCCGACATAGCCGGGCGGGGCGCCGATCAGACGGCTGACGGCGTGCTTTTCCATGTACTCGGACATGTCGAAACGCAGGAGTTCCACGCCCAGCGTGTTGGCAAGCTGCTTGGCGACCTCGGTCTTGCCGACGCCCGTCGGCCCCGCAAAGACGTAGTTTCCGATGGGCTTCTCGGGTTCGCGCAGCCCGGCGCGGGCCAGCTTGATCGAGGCGGCGAGCGCCTCGATCGCCTTGTCCTGACCGAAGACCAGACGCTTGAGTGTCTTTTCGAGGTCCTTCAGCACCTCGGCGTCGTCCTTGGACACGCTCTTGGGCGGGATGCGGGCGATCTTCGCCACGACCGCCTCGATCTCCTTCGGACCGATGGTCTTGCGCCGCTTCGATTCGCTCAGGAGGTGCTGCGCCGCGCCGGCCTCGTCGATCACGTCGATGGCCTTGTCGGGCAGTTTCCTGTCGTGGATGTAGCGCGCCGAAAGCTCGACGGCCGACCTGATCGCGTCCTTCGTGTAGTGAAGGTCATGGTGCTTCTCGAAGTAGGGCTTCAGCCCCATGAGGATCTTCACCGTATCGTCCACGCTCGGTTCGTTCACGTCGATCTTCTGGAAGCGCCGGGACAGGGCGCGGTCCTTTTCGAAGTGCTGCCGGAATTCCTTGTAGGTGGTCGAACCCATGCAGCGCAGCTTGCCGCCCTGCAGGGCGGGCTTCAGCAGGTTCGAGGCATCCATCGCGCCGCCCGAGGTGGCCCCGGCCCCGATCACGGTATGAATCTCGTCGATGAAGAGGATCGCGTCGGGATGGTCCTCGAGTTCCTTCACCACGGCCTTCAGCCGTTCCTCGAAGTCGCCGCGGTAGCGCGTGCCGGCAAGCAGCGCGCCCATGTCGAGCGAGAAGATCGTCGATCTCTTCAGGACCTCCGGCGTCTCGCCCCGCGTGATCTTCAGCGCAAGCCCTTCGGCGATCGCCGTCTTGCCGACGCCGGGATCGCCGACGAGAAGGGGGTTGTTCTTGCGCCGGCGGCAGAGGACCTGGATGCAGCGTTCGACCTCGGCATCGCGGCCGATCAGCGGGTCCACATCGCCCTTCTTCGACTTCGCATTGAGGTCCACGCAGTACTTCGACAGGGCGGACTCCTTCGTCTCGGCCGAGGCTTCGTCCTTCGTCTTGTTCTCCTCGTCGGTCGGGGCGGCGCCCGTGACCGGCCGGCTTTCCCCGAAGGTCGGATCCTTGGCGACGCCGTGCGCGATGAAGTTCACCGCGTCGTAGCGCGTCATCTCCTGCTCCTGCAGGAAGTAGGCCGCATTCGATTCCCGTTCGGCGAAGATCGCGACCAGCACGTTGGCACCCGTCACCTCGCTGCGCCCCGAGGACTGCACGTGGATGGCGGCGCGCTGGATCACGCGCTGGAAGGCGGCCGTCGGGACGGCCTCGGACCCCTCGACATCGGTCACGAGCGTCGAGAGGTCGTCATCGATGAAGTCGTTCAGCGTCTTGCGCAGCGCCTCGAGATCGACCGAGCACGCCTTCATCACCTTGGCCGCATCCGGTTCGTCGATGAGGGCGAGCAGAAGGTGTTCCAGCGTCGCCAGTTCGTGACGGCGCGCATTGGCAAGCGCCAGCGCGGCGTGGATGGCCTGCTCAAGCGTGTTCGAGAACGACGGCACGTTCCGTGCTCCTTCCATCGATGGGCGGTCCGCGCAGCGAACCACCGCAGTCTTGCCTCATGCGATTAAACTTCGGTGGAAATGGTCCGGCTTCAAGTGCTTTCTGCCGCGAAGGGCCCGCGAAACCGGCAGCGATGCAAAATGTGATCGAAACCCGGCGATTCCGACACGGAGCGTGAACGCAGGGCGCGGTCCTAGAAGCGGTCCTTCCGCGCGCGGAGCTCGCCGAAGACCGCGGAGTCCGGCGCATCCGGCATGCCGACCGAAGCCTTCAGCGCCGGCTGGCCTGCACGCAGGAACGGATTCGTCGCCAGTTCCTCGGACAGGCGCGTCGGCACCGTGGCGCGGCCCTGCGACCGCGCCACCTCTACCGCCTTCGCGCGGGCAAGAAGCGCCGGATTTGACGGATCGACCGACAGGGCAAACCGGATGTTCGACTGGGTGTATTCGTGCCCCGAGCAGATCAGCGTGTCCGGCGGCAGGGCGGCAAGGCGCGACAGGCTGTCCCACATCATCGCCGCCGTGCCTTCGAACAGGCGCCCGCAGCCGCAGGACATCAGGCTGTCGGCGGTGAAGGCGACCTGCGAGTCGGGGAAATGATAGGCGACATGGCCGAGCGTGTGGCCGGATGCGTCGATCACCACACCCTCGCTCGTGCCGATGCGGACCGTGTCGCCGGGTGCCACGGCCTCGTCGAGCGGCGGCAGCCGGTGCGCATCGGCCTTCGCCCCGATGACGCGGGCGCCCGTCGCGGCGGCGAGGGCGCCGACGCCCTGGATGTGATCGTCGTGGTGATGCGTGATCAGGATGTGGCTGGCCTTCCAGCGGCGGTCGGACAGGGCATTCAGGATCGGCGCGGGGTCCGGCACATCGACGACGGCCGTGGCACCGGTGGCCGGGTCGTGCGCCAGGTAGGCGTAGTTGTCCGACAGGCAGGGGACCGTGACGATTTCCAGAGGCATGGCTTTCCGCGTCCGTTTCCGTATGCTCGGGCGCCGGACTGTTGCCCAAAGGCGGACCGCGCGCAATGCATCTCGACGTGCTCGATCTGCGCAACTTCTACTACCGCACCCAGCTCGGCCGCGTGGCCCAGCGCGCGATCCGGGACAAGCTCGCGGACATGTGGCCCGACGCGAAGGGCATGACGGTGGCAGGTTTCGGGTTCGCGGTGCCGCTCCTGCGCCCTTTCCTGCGCGATGCGCGTCGTGTCATCGGCCTGATGCCGGGGCCGCAGGGGGTCATGCCGTGGCCCGCCGGCGAGCCCAACGTCTCCGTCCTATGCGAGGAAACGTCCTGGCCGATCGAGACCGGGATGGTCGACCGGCTGATCATGATGCATGCGCTCGAGGTCAGCGAACGGGCGCCCGAACTTCTGGACGAGGCCTGGCGCGTTCTCGGCCCGGGCGGGCGCGCCGTCTTCATCGTGCCGAACCGGGCCGGCCTTTGGGCCCGCCGCGACCGGACCCCGTTCGGTTTCGGCCGGCCCTACACGATGGGACAGCTCGACGCCCAGCTTCGGCGCCACAACTTCACGGCGGAACGGCAGCGGGGCGCGCTTTACGCGCCGCCCTCCGAGGCGCGGTTCTGGCTGCGGACCGCGGCGATGTGGGAAGGCGCGGGCGCGCGGCTTTCGACCCGGCTGGCCGGGGGTGTGCTGATGATGGAAGTGAGCAAGCAGGTCCATGCGCCGAAACGCCCCGGGCTGAGCGCGGCGGTGCGCAAACCGCTGCGCGCGCTCGAGGGTCTGCCAGCCCCTGCCGGCGAGGCCGTCTGAGCCCGGATCCCCGATTCGACAGCCGGGTCGCAGGGGCGTTTCGCCGGCCCCTCCGCCACCGGCATTTCCTTTCCTTCCGCAGGCCGGAATCCGGTTGCTTTGCGCCCTTCCAATGCGGTTGCGGGGCACGGCGCCCTCTGCTAGAGACGCGCGCAATCCGGCGGGTCGCGGGTCCGTGACCGGCATGGGTGAGCCTTGGTCAGCGACCGGGGCGGGGGCGCAAAATGCGAAAGGTTGGACGTGTCGGAGTCAGCGTCGATCTCAGCCGGAATTGCCGCGCGCTACGCGACGGCCGTGTTCGAACTCGCGCAGGAAGCCGGGTCGCTCAAATCCCTGGAATCCGATGTCGGCACCCTGGCGGAGGCGCTTGCCGGAAGTGCGGACCTTCGCGCGCTGATCGCGTCGCCAGTGTATTCGCGTGCCGAACAGGGCGCGGCAATCGCGGCCGTGGCAAGGGCGCTCGGCCTGTCGCAGTCCTTCACCTCGGCCCTGGGGCTGATGGCCGAGAAGCGGCGGCTCTTCGTGCTGCCGCAGCTTGTCAGGGTGCTCCGCGACATGATCGCCGCCGAGAAGGGCGAGGTCATGGCCGAGGTGACGGCGGCCGCCCCGCTGACGAAACAGCAGTCCGATGCCCTTGCAGCGTCGCTGAAGGCTTCGGTCGGCAAGACCGTCAAGCTTGATGTCACCGTGGATGAGGGCCTGATCGGCGGTCTCATCGTGAAGGTGGGCTCCAAGATGATCGACACCTCGATCCGCTCGAAGCTCGCCTCCCTTCAGAATGCCATGAAAGAGGTCGGATAATGGGAATCCAGGCAGCCGAAATCTCTGCGATCCTCAAGGAGCAGATCAAGAACTTCGGGCGCGAGGCAGAGGTTGCCGAGGTCGGGCGCGTGCTGTCGGTCGGTGACGGGATTGCCCGCGTCTATGGCCTGGACAACGTGCAGGCCGGGGAGATGGTGGAATTCCCGGGCGGCATCAGGGGCATGGCGCTGAACCTCGAGGTCGACAACGTCGGCATCGTGATCTTCGGCGACGACCGCTCGATCAAGGAAGGCGATACCGTCAAGCGCACGAAGGCGATCGTGGACGTGCCGGTCGGCGATGCGCTGCTGGGCCGGGTCGTCGATGCGCTTGGCAACCCGATCGACGGCAAGGGCCCGATCAAGGCGACCGAGCGCCGGGTGGCCGACGTGAAGGCCCCTGGCATCATCCCGCGCCGCAGCGTGCACGAACCGATGGCGACGGGGCTGAAGTCCGTCGATGCCATGATCCCGATCGGGCGCGGCCAGCGCGAGCTGATCATCGGCGAC
>Ga0073934_10000616_pt1 | contig 98902 bp, 92 predicted proteins | sample LarsenN4metaG_FD_76834 | JGI IMG/M metagenome (GOLD analysis project Ga0073934, IMG submission 76834) | Hot spring sediment bacterial and archeal communities from British Columbia, Canada, to study Microbial Dark Matter (Phase II) - Larsen... ...
CCCCTCTTTTCCAAAGAGGGGGACCGGAGCTCGAATCATGCGCATTCTCAATCACTTAAAAAGAAGCGCCGCGTTTAGCAGTCCCCCTTTGAAAAAGGGGGAAACAGGGGGATTTGATTTTTTCACAGCTCCCCTTTTGGTAAAGGGGGACGAAAGGGGGATTTTCATGCGCGGTGTTGTACAGACAGGTACATGAATTACTCTGTGGTGCAATCCGAATGAATCACTCAGCCGAGCAATTCCTCATACGGTCGGAGACGAATCAGCTCATTCTTGGCGGGATCTCGGATGATGCCCAGCGGATCGCGTCCCTGCTTGATCGCTTCGATGCCGTCCTTGTAAATGCGCCGCAACAGAATTACCCCTTTGTCGGTGCTGGCCAGATGCTCGGCCGTGCGGTCGTAGATCGCTCCCTGGCTCTCCTGCGCCGCGCGGTCTTGATCTTCCCTCGCGATCCAGCCGATCTCATCATCCCAGCGGTATTTTCCCGGCTCGGTGAATTGCACGCCTTCGGCAGAGCGATCCTTCATGAGCTTCGAAGTAAGCTTGCCCTCCACGATCGCGCCGAATTCGACCGTGTAGTGGACCGTGCTGAAATCGTCTACGGGTACGCGCCAGCGCATGACTTCGCAAGAGCTGCTGGCGCGGTGCTCGGTGGGATGCCCTTCTTCGACGTTGCCGGTTTTGTTCATCGTCGGCATGACGAAGAAGTTCACATGCGCCCAGTTTTTGCCGTTCACGCGGCGCGTATAGGTATTGCGCACGCCGTGCTCGAAAATCTGCGGGTTGATCTCGCCGTCTTCCCAAGTGGGCGTGGTGAGACCGCGGTGCAGCCACTTCAAATGGTTCTGATCGACGGAATTTTCGATCATCTGAAAATAGTTGCAGTTGACCGTGCGCGCGCGCATCGCGCGCTGGCCATCCTCGCGCACCAGCACATCGTAGCGGGGCAACAGCGGCGCCGGTTCGGGGCCCATATAAACGAAGAGCACGCCGCCCAGTTGCTGCACGGGATAGGCCGGTTGGCGCACGCGATCTTTGAACGTGCTGCCGGGCGGTTCGCCCGGCGTCTCCATGACTTGACCATTCACCCCGAACAACCAGCCGTGATAGCAACAGCGCAGTCCGCCGCTCTCGATGTGGCCGAACTCCAGCGATGTGCCGCGGTGAATGCACCGCAGCGCCAGCACGCCGAACTTGCCGAACTCGTCGCGAAACAGGACGACGTCCTCGCCCAGGATTCTTTTCCGCTTCGGCCTCTCCTTAAGTTCGTTGACGAACCCGATCGGCTGCCAATAGCGGCGCAACAACTCCCCGGCCGGCTTTCCCGGTCCGACTTGCGTCAACAGATCATTTTCTTCCTTGCTCAAAGCCATAGAACTAAGCTCCGGATACAAAAGAACTACGCGAGCAATACCCGAGCGGACTGAAGAGTGTCAAGCAAGAATACTGCTGCTGCAACATTGGAACAAGGAATCTTGAATGATGAGCCCACCATTCCAATATTCCAACATTCCGTTTTTCCAAGCACCAAAGATCACGCGGATATCCCCGCCGGCGGATTGAGGATATCCGCCGCTTGGTCGAGAGCCTTGTGATCGCCCAGCAGCACCAGCGCATCGCCGGCTTCGATGACGAACTCGGCGGTCAGATCATGGAAAGCCCGGCCGTTGCGCACCACCGCGATCACCGTCGCGCCCGAGCGTTCGCGCAACTTGATTTCGTCGAGACGCCGGCCGGCGGCGGGCGAGCCGGCCATGACCGAAAAAATATCCGTGGTCGTGCCGGCAAGAAACTGGCTCAACTGGTCGAGCTGCGCGCCGGGTAGGCGGATCCCCCGCAGCGCGCCATAATGCTCCCTACGAATCAAATCGATTTGCAGGCCGATGACGTTGCGCGGCACATGATAGCGCTGCAGCACGCGCGCGAAGATCTCCACTGAGGTTTCGAATTCTTCCGGAATCACCTCATCGGCCCCCAGCCGGTAGAGCGGCTCGATCTCCGCGACATAACGAGTGCGGACGATAATGAAAATTTCCCGGCTCATGTGGCGCACTTCGGCAACCATGCGCGAAGTGGCGGCGGGATCGGAAATCGCGATCACGACCACACGGGCCTTTTCAATTGCCGCCTGGTGCAGAATTTCCCGCCGCGCGCCGTCACCAAAAATGATCGGCGTGCCGGCGCGCCGGCCCTGACGCACCAGGTCCGGATCCATCTCCAGGACGACAAACGGTATGCTTACTTCTGTCAAAACACGGGCGAGGTTCTGGCCATTCAATCCATAGCCGATGACTATCACATGCCCGCCTCTCTCGACGATCTCTTCTTGCGCCCGCGGCGCAGCGCGAAGGGAGAGCTGGCCGGCAAGGCTTTGCGCGCCATGCGCCAAACGATTCACCGACATAAGCAAAAACGGCGTTGCGATCATGCTGAGAATCGAGGCGGCCAGGAACACTTGGCTGTCGTTCGCCGAAATAAGCTTATGATCGACGCCGGCTTTGGCGAGAATAAAGGAAAACTCGCCGATCTGAGCCAACCCCAGCGCGAGCAGGACCGCCAAGCGGAGGGATCCGTAGAGCCGCCAGACGACGGCAAAAATCACCAGACTCTTGATCGCGACCATCAGAATCAACTCCGCCAGCGCGATCGTCAGATCCTGCACCAGCAAATCCAGATTCAGCAGCATCCCGATCGAGATAAAAAAGATGCCGCTGAAGCAGTCGCGCAACGGCATGATGTCGGCAACGATCTGGTGGCTCTGTTCCGATTCCGAGACCACCAGACCGGCGACCAGGGCGCCGAGCGCAAGCGACAACCCGGCTTCCGAAGTCAACCAAGCGATGCCCAGGCTAATCAGCACAACAAAGAGGATGAAGATTTCGTGATTTTTGACCAGCGCAACTTGATGCAACAGCCAGGGCAAGAGTTTGCGCGCCGTCCAGACGATCGCCGCCAGAGCGACGATCGCCATGCTCATCGCGACGAAGATATTGACCAGGCCGCCATCTCCGGTGCGCGCCAATATCGGCACGAGCAGCATCATCGGAATGATGCAAAGATCTTGAAGCAGCAAAATACTGCTGGCGATACGCCCTTGGATCGAGTGGATCTCGCCGCGGTCCTTGTAAAGTCTCAGCACAATTGCCGTGCTGCTGAGCGCGACCAGGAAGCCGTAAAAAATACCCACCGGCAGCGCCACTCCAAACATCAGGGCAACGCCGATCACCACCAGGACTGTGAGGCCGATTTGCAGAAAACCGGTCGAGAGAACCCGCCGCTGGACCGCCAAAATATTGTCGAGCGAAAACTCGATGCCGATGGTGAACAACAACAGCACAACGCCGATTTCGGCGAGAATTTCAACCACGTCCGCGCTCTGGATAATACCCAACGCGTGCGGTCCCATGATCACGCCGGCAAGCAAAAAGCCGACGATGCTCGGCAAACGCAGTTTCTCAAATACGATGACGATGGCGATGGTCGCCGCCAAGACAATCACCAGCTCTTTGAGAAAATGCAGCTCGGTCATGACACCAGGAAGACAGGCTGGTCAGGAACTCGAAACAACTGTGCGCGTCGATATCAAGCTCATAACGATGAGACAGCAGAGAGCCAACGGGCGAGTCGTGGAAAGCGCGGGCATCCGACGCATAACGTGCTTTTTAGGGCCTACTATCGGGAATAAACGCACTTGGGATGGATCGGGCGGCGGGGCCTACAAGGCACAAACCCATTGGCCGCGCTTGGAAGGACTCGCCCCTTGGCGTCTCCAGATCGAACTCGTCCAGTTACTCATAACCTGCTAATCGCCCGCCGAGTACTCGGCCTTGACAGTCGTGTGGATACCGCCGCGGACGTTGAAATCGCCCACCACAGTTAATTTGCGCGGCTTGCAGGCGGCCGCTAAGTCGTCGAGAATCTTATTGATCACCGCTTCGTGAAACGCGCCCTCATCGCGGTAAGACCAAAGGTAAAGCTTCAACGACTTCAGCTCAACGCAGAGTTGGTTGGGAACATAGCTGATGCGGATTGTCGCGAAGTCGGGTTGGCCGGTTCTTGGGCAGACGCAAGTAAATTCCGGGCACTCCATCTGAATTTCGTAGTCCCGCTCCGGGCGCGGATTAGGAAAGGTCTCAAGCGTCTTGCTCGGTTGGGTCGGCATGGCGCCATCTTAGCGCACGGCCATGTGATTGCAATTCGTTTGTCAGTTGAATTGTCCATATTCGGGTGATAACTGCTAACAGTCATCGGTTAACGTGGAGGTCGACGTCAATATGATCAAGGAACCGAAAGCGGGCGAAAAGCTTAGCGAGCAGGACGCCAGGGCCTATGTCGACTATCTTTATCAATCCCTTTACAAGTACGCCCATGAGAAGATTCACCGAGGTAGCTTCATGACCCAACTTCGGGAAGGCAAGCTGCCCATGCCGGTGATACGCCAATTCTTCAAAAACTGGGGCCATTTCTCCCTCGAAGTAAACGCCCTGAATGCGGTTTCGTATTACACCCATCTGCCCTTTTTTGTCCGCCATTTCGATTTGCTCGGTCCGTTTTGCGCCAAGATCGCCGATGAACTGATTTCACCCAAAGCGCCGGGGCATGTCCTGGTGCTGCTGCAGACAGCTGAAAAGATGGGTTTGAGCAAAAAAGAAATGCTCGAAGATCCGTACTTGCCGGCGGCGCGCGCGATCAATGATTTTTGCCACAAAGTTTTCATCGACGGCTCGATCGTCGAGCTGTGGGGCTTGCACGTTTTCGAAGAGTCGCTCTCCATGTGGTCGGGGCAATGGTTCACGGCGCTCACCACTCATTACGGCTTCTCCAAGCAGGATGCGATTTACTTCTCGACCCACGAAGAAGCCGATATGGACACCCACAAACTCGGCAGCAGCGACGAGGAAGCGATGGGCCACGGCGCTTTTAACCGCACCGTTCTCACCCGGGCGTTGCAGGAAAGCGTGGAATTCCGCGCCGGTTATTCGTTGGAGTACTGCGCCCTGACGATGGTCGATCTGCACGCTCAAATGAAACAAGCCTCGCTGGATCAGCCGTATAATCCTTGAGGAGTGTTGCAAGGTTCATCGTTCCGGGTTCCAAACCTCGAACGGCCGCAAAGCAGGCACTGAACAACTTGCAGACAGCTCTCGGCTTTGGCAGCATCGTTGGAGACCCCTGACCTACGGATGAATCCATTCCGTCCCCTGCGAGAGGTGGAGGTGGGGGTGATGAACGTCAACCGAGATGACCGACAGCGAACTCGCGCCACTGCGCGCCATCCTTGCCGAACTTGCGCCCCAGCGCCGCCCTGCGCTTCTGCCCGCCTTGCAGGCGGCGCAGCGGCACTATGGCTGGATCAGCGAACCGGTGGCGTCGGAAGTGGCCCGCGCGTTGAACGTGCCGCTCGCCGACGTCTATGGCGTGGTCGATTTTTACGCGATGTTGCAGCGACGGCCGGTGGGGCGAACGCATTTACGTGTGTGCGGCGCGCCGGTCTGCGCCCTCGCTGGCGCGGATATCCTGGCCGAGACGCTCTGCCGCCACTTGCAAGTTCGACCGGGTGAAACCAGCCCGGATGGGGGGTTTACCGTCGAGCATGCGCCCTGCCTTGGACTCTGCGACCGCGCGCCCGCGGTGCTCGCCGGCGAAACCCAAGTGGCCCCCGCCGATTCGTCGCAGCCCGCCGCGATTTGTGCCGCCGCAAAGGGGCCCGTCGTAAGCTTTGTCGGCGGCAGCTGCCGCATTCTGAGCGTTAATTGCGGCAACGGGCAGCCGACGTCGCTCCCCGCCTACCTGGCGCGCGGCGGCTATCAAGCGTTAAGGAAGAGCATTGCCATGGCGCCTGAGAAGGTGGTCGCTGACATCAAGGCGGCCGGGCTGGTGGGTCGCGGCGGCGCCGCCTTTCCCACTGGTGTCAAGTGGGAAGGCGCGGCAAAAGCGCCGGGACTTCCCAAGTACATCGTCTGCAATGCCGATGAATCCGAACCCGGGACCTTCAAAGACCGCGTCCTCATGGAAGAAGACCCGCATCGCACTCTCGAGGGAATGATCATTGCCGCCCATGCCGTCGGGGCGACCCGGGGGTACGTTTATGTGCGCGGCGAGTACCCTCTGGCGTTCAGAATTATGAGTAATGCGGTCGCCGAGGCGCGCCAGGCGGGTGCCCTGGGCAGAAACATCTTTGGTTCGAGCTTGCAGTTCGATGTCGAAATGCGCCTGGGTGCCGGCGCCTACATCTGCGGCGAGGAAACCGCATTGCTGGAGTCCATCGAAGGCAAGCGCGGCCTGCCGCGCATCAAGCCGCCGTTTCCGACCGAGCACGGCCTGTTCGGTAAGCCTACGGTGATTAATAACGTCGAGACCTTCTGCAATATACCGTTGATCATCGAGGCGGGCGCCACGGAATATCGCAAAATGGGCACGGACCGATCGCCCGGTCCGAAACTCTTTTGCGTCTCCGGCCAGATCAGCAAGCCAGGGCTTTATGAAGTGCCGTTCGGGGTAACCTTGCGCCACCTTTTGTTCGATCTCGCCGGCGGACTGAAACCGGGACGCAAGCTGCAAGCAGCGCTCGTGGGCGGCGCCGCAGGCGCATTCGCAGTGGAAAAAGATCTCGACGTAAGATTGACCTTTGAAGATTTGAGTAAGGCAGGCTTGCCGCTCGGCTCCGGCGCAGTTATGGTTTTCGACGACAGCGCCGACCTGCGCGACGTGCTCAAGCGTTTGGCGCACTTCTTCGCCGACGAAAGCTGCGGCAAATGCTATCCCTGCCAGCTTGGCGCGCGACGGCAGCACGAGATCCTCGAGCGTGGCGCCGCCGGCCATCCGCGCGCCGGCGACCGCCAGCGTTTGGCGGACATCGGCGCCACCATGATCGATGCGTCGCTCTGCGGCCTCGGCCAGACCGCGCCGACCGCAGTGCTGAGTGCGATGAAATTGTGGCCGGAAATGTTCAAATGAATTGGAGTGATGGAGTGTTGGAATATTGGAGTATTGGGTCCAAAAAGCCATCACCCCATCACTCCAGTACTCCATCACTCCAAGGTGTTTCTACATGTCTGACGTGACCCTCACGATCGATGGCACCGAGGTTAGCGTTCCGGCGGGGACGACGATTCTCAAGGCCGCGCAGCAGCTCGGCGTCCAGGTACCGACGATTTGCTATCATGACCACTGCACGGCGAACGGCTTGTGCCGCATCTGCGTCGTCGAGGTTGAGGGCGCCCGGCCGCTCCTGCCGGCGTGCGTGAGCCGCGTGACCCAGGGCATGAAAGTTTCCACCTCGAGCGCGCGTGCCGTGCGCAGCCGCCGGACCATTCTCGAGATGCTCGATTCGGCCGTGGATCTCTCCGAGGCGCCGGAAATCGAAAAAATGATCGACGAGTACAAAGCCGACCGAAGACGTTTTCCGCAGGCGAAAACACGCGCCCGCGCGGTGCTCGATGACAACCCGATGTACGTGCGCGATTATGCCAAGTGTATCTTATGCTGGCGCTGCGTGCAGGTTTGCGCGGAGGATGCGCAGTTTACCTACGCGATCAATTTCACGGGGCGCGGATTTGACACCAGCATCGGCACGTTCTTCGACAAGCCCATGCCGGAAACCTCTTGCGTTTTCTGCGGCCAGTGCGTCGGCGTTTGCCCCACCGGCGCCCTCAAGCCCAAGCGCGAGGCCTTGCTCGAACAAGGCGTTTCCTTGAGCGACATCCTTCAGACGACCCGCGGCGGCAGCCGGCGCCGGAGAAAAACCCGATGATCAAGGCCGATCGCGTCGTCCAGACCACCTGCCCCTATTGCGGCGTCGGGTGCAATCTCCAGCTGCATATCAAAGACGATTACATCTACAAAGTCACGTCGCCGTTCGGCTCCGTGGTGAATCATGGCAATCTCTGCGTCAAAGGACGCTTCGGCTACGATTTCATCTACAACTCGGCGCGGGTCACCACGCCGCTTATCCGTAAGCGATCGCAGCCGCCCGGCGCGCGCATCCAGGCCTTCGATCGCGACGAGTGGCGCGAGGTTTCTTGGGACGAAGCGCTCGATTTCACGGCCGATCGGCTCTGTGAAATTTACCGGCGCGACGGCGCGGATGCCATGGCGGTTTACTGCTGCGCCAAGGCCACCAACGAAGATAATTACCTGCTGCAGAAAATGTTCCGCGCCTTGTTCCGCACCAACAACGTCGACCACTGCACTCGCTTGTGCCATGCCGGCTCGGTGGTGGCGCTGCAGATGGCGATCGGTTCGTCGGCAATGAGCAACACCGCCGCCGAGGTGATTCACAGCGATGTCTTTCTGGTGACCGGATCGAACACGGCGGAAACCCATCCGATCATCGCATTGCAAATGAAAGCCGCCGTCGCCAATCACGGCGCCAAGTTGATCGTGGTCGACCCGCGTCGCGTCGAGATGGTCAACTGGGCGACGCTCTGGTTGCCGGAAAAGCCCGGCACCGACGTGCCGCTCTTTTCCGCCATGGCGCACGTGATCATAAAAGAGCAGCTGTACAATCAGGATTTCATCGACCGGCGCACCGAGGGTTTCGCTGAATTTGTCAAATCGATGGAAAAATTCACCCCCGAATACGCCGAGGCGATTTCCGGCGTCGATCGCAACCTGATTATCGAGGCGGCGCGCCTGTATGCGACGGCGAAGAGCGCGGCCATTTATTGGGCCTTGGGCATACCCGAGCATTCCCACGGCACCGACAACGCGATGTCGCTGATTCATCTGGCGCTGCTTACCGGTCATATTGGCCGTCCGGGCACGGGACTCAATCCGCTGCGCGGCCAAAATAACGTTCAAGGCGCGTCCGACTCCGGTGCGATGCCGTGGCATTATCCCGGCTATCAGCGCGTCGACGACGAGGCCTCGGCGCGTAAATTCGAGCAGGCCTGGAATATCGAATCCGGCGCCCTCAGCCGCAAGCCCGGACTGACGACCACCGAGATCATGAACGCGGTTGGACCCGGAGGCGTGCGCGCGCTCCACATCATGGGCGAAAATCCGATGATGTCCGAGCCCAATTTGAATCACACGCGCCACATGATCGAACAGCTGGAATTCCTCTCGGTGCAGGATCTCTTTATCAACGAAACCGCCGCCTACGCGGACGTGTTCTTGCCCGCCGCCTCGTGGGCGGAAAAGGAAGGCACGTTCACCAATACCGATCGGCGCGTCCAGCGCGTGCGCCGGGCGATCGAACCGCGCGGCCAAGCGCGCGCCGACTGGCAAATCGTCTGCGAACTCGCCGCGCGCATCGAACGGAACCTCGGCCGAGCCGATAGCGCATTCTGGGCCTACCGGAGTCCGGCTGAAGTGCTCGAAGAAATGGGCCGCGTCGTGCCCGAATATGCCGGGGTGAAATATTTACGCCTCGAACCGCAGGGACTGCAGACCCCGGTTTGGGACGACCATCATCCCGGCACGCCTTATCTCTTTGCCGATACCTTCCCCCGCGGCAAAGGTAAATTTCACCCGCTGGAATACGTGCCTTCGGTGGAGTTGCCTGACGATGAATATCCGTTCATCCTCACCACCGGCCGCCTGCTCGAACACTGGCACGGCGGCACGCTGACGCGCCATTCAAAGCTCGACGAACTGTTTCCCCAGGCCCGCGTCGAGATCAATCCCGCGGACGCCGCTCGCATCAAAATCGAAGACGGCCAGGCGGTGCGTGTCACTTCCCGGCGCGGTGCTGTGATTCTGCGCGCCTGGGTGACCCCGCGAACTACCGTCGGGGTAGTCTTCATTCCGATGCATTTTCACGAAGCCGCCGCCAATCTGCTCACCATCGACGCCGTCGACCCGTTAGCTAAAATCCCCGAATACAAAGCCTGCGCCGTGCGCGTCCAACCAGCGGACAAGGAAGAACTCCCGCCCACCACGCCGCGCGGCCGCTATTGATTCACTCTCGCGCAAAGCACGCAAAGGCCGCCGAGATCGGAGAAGCAATTTACCCTTGCGTCCTTGGCGTTCTTGGCAAGAAAGGATGAAATCACCCTCGCCCATTCCGATGGGAGAGGGAAGGGGTGAGGGCCGTCTTGACTATGCCGTCCCGCCCACCCTACTCTACTGTAAGCGCGATTCACGAAGCGCCTTACGTCCAATATGGATATGCCATCACGCATTGCCGATGCGACGGCTGTGATTCTCGCCGGCGGCAAAAGCTCGCGCATGGGCCGCCCCAAGGCGCTGCTGCCGTTTGACGGTGAGCCGCTCATCGCCCACGTCGTTCGCCTGCTTAAAAATATTTTCGCCGAAACCGTGGTGGTCGCTGCCCCCGAGCAGGAATTGCCGAGTTTGGCGGTTCGCTTGGTGCGTGACGAAGTTGCTTATCAAGGTCCGGTGAGCGGTATTTACCACGGCCTCGCTGCGTCGACACAAGAAGTGTGTTTCGTCACCTCGTGCGACGCTCCTTTTCTTAATCTCTCATTGATCTCGCATCTCTTGACGCAGATCGCTGGCTGCGACGTGGTCGTGCCTTATTGGCAGGAACGCTTTCAGCCGCTGCACGCCGTCTACCGTAGGAGCCTCGCGCCGCTGCTCAAAGCGCAGCTTCTGCGCGGCGAATTGAGGCCGATTTTTCTTTACGAAAAAGTGCGTACGCAGAAGATTTCCGAAAATGAAATCCGTTGCCTCGACCCGGAGGGCTTGAGCCTCCTCAATATGAATTCCCCCGAGGAGTACCAGGCGGCACTGCGCCTTTGGCGCAAAAAAAACACCGGGGCTGTTTCGGTTTCTGTCGAGCTTTTTGGCGTCGCCCGTCTGGTGGCGAAGATTAAAGAAGTGTCTTTGTCGCTGCCGAATCATGCGACCCTTGCCGACGTTTTTTCGGCGCTCGGACAGAGTTTGCCCGAGTTGCGTGGCCGGGTCCTCGCCGCCGACGGTTTGATCCCCGGCTATACCTGCAACATCAACGGGCTGGATTTCGTCCGTGCTCCGAGCGTACGGGTCAAATCCGGCGACAAGATTTTTATTCTCTCGGCGGATGCCGGAGGTTGAGGATGTACGGCTTTCACGGCCGGCTGCTGCACATTGATTTGACTTCACGAGAGATCGCCTGGCGCGTCCTCGAAGAATCGCGCCTGCGCGCGTTTCTCGGCGGTATCGGTTTGGGCGCGAGTTTGCTTTACGAATATGCGCCGGCGGGCACGGACCCGTTTTCTCAGGATAACCCGTTGATCTTCACGAGCGCTCCGCTCGCCGGCACAGGTCTCACCACGACCGCTAAATTTGCCGTGCTAACAAAGTCGCCGCTCACGGGATTCATCGCCGACTCGCTCTCATCGAGCCATTTCGCCCTCGAGCTCAAGCGCATCGGTATCGATGCCCTTGTCATTGCCGGCCAAGCCGCGTCGCTGGCGTATATTTCGATTCAAAATGGCCAGGTCGAGATTCGCCCAGCCGAACATCTGCGCGGCAAAACTCCCGTTGATGCTGAATCGATGATCCGCGCCGAGCTCGGCGCGCCGGCTCTGCGCATCGCCGCCATCGGCAAAGCCGGTGAAAATCGCGTTCGCTTCGCCACCATCAGCAACGAAGGTCGACACGCCGGCCGCGGCGGCGTCGGCGCGGTGATGGGCGCAAAAAATCTCAAAGCCATCGCTTTGCGCGGCGATTGCAGCACCGAAGTAGCCGATGCCGCGGGCGTCGAAGCGATTGCCCGGGCCTTGCGCGAACGTAGTCTGGGCTCGCTCACGGAAAAATATCGGAACATCGGCACCGTGGCTAATTTGGCTGTATTCAATCGCCTCGGCACGTTGCCGACGCGAAATTTTCAGCAGTCGACTTTCGAGCACGCCGAAGCTCTGAGCGGCGAGACCCTCACCGAAAATGATTTCAGCCGCCGGCACGGCTGCGCCTCGTGCACGATCCAATGCGAGCGCTTGTTCAAGGCGCTCGACGGCGCCGAGCAGCGCCTCGAATACGAAACCCTTTTCGCCTTGGGTCCGCTATGCGGCATCGCCGATCCTCAATCGGTGTTGCGCGCCGCTCAACTCTGCGATCAATACGGCCTCGACACCATCAGCGCCGGCGGCACCTTGGCCTGGGCGATGGAGTGCGCCGACAAGGGCTTGCTGCCCGAAGCGCAAAGCGCCGGCCTGCGCTTCGGCAACGCCGATGGAATCTTTGCGACCATCGAAGCAATAGCCGAGCGCAACGGCATCGGCAATCTCCTAGCGGAAGGATCGCGCCGCGCGGCCCTGGAGATCGGCGCCGAAAGCGATTTTTGGGCGATGCACGTCAAAGGTCTGGAATTGCCCGGCTACGAGCCGCGCAGCTTGAAGACCATGGCCCTGGGCTTGGCCGTAAGCCCGCGCGGCGCCTGCCACAACCGTTCCGGCGCCTACGAAGCCGACTTTTCCGGTGCCGTCGATCGGCTGCGCGCCGAGTCGAATAGAGGCATGCTCGTCGCCGAGTCGGAAGATTTTGCCGCCGTGCTCGATTCGCTGATCGTCTGCAAGTTTTTGCGCAAATGCTTCAGCGATTTTTACACCGAGTCTGCGGAGCTCCTCGGCAAGATCACCGGCTGGGAGGTTTCGAGCGCCGAGCTTAAGCGTACCGGCGAGCGAATTCATACGATGAAAAAATTATTCAACCAGCGCGAAGGCTGGCAGACTGCTCATGATTGGCTGCCCGAGCGCTTACTCAACGAGACTCTTCCCACCGGCGTCGCTCAGGGCATCGGTCTAACCGCCGCCGAACTGCGCGACATGATTCAAAGCTACTACCGCGCGCGCGGCTGGGATAAAAACGGCTTTGTGACAGAGAACCAATTAATGAAACTGGGCCTGCGAGAAGTTTCGAGTTCCGGGTCTGGGGTTTCGGGTTAACTCGCAACATGCGACTCGATCCCCGTAACTGCGACGACATAAGGAGGTCTCATGCCCACCGACGAAACCCGCCGCTTGCTGAAAGTATTCGGCGTTGCCGTAACCGCCTTCGAAGATGCCGTCGATAAAGCCGCATCTGCAGATGAACTCAAAAAAGCGGAGTCGGAGGCGCGCACCCGCCTCCAAGAAGTTTCGGCCTTAATCGAACGGCTCAGCGACCAAAAAAGGCGATGAGTCCAATTTCCTAACTAAGTCTTTGCGTGGTCGCCCGGTCGTGGTCAACCGCTGTACGAAATGCCCAAGATCGCGGTCTCTCGTCGGCTGCCAGTGATTCGGCATGATGCTATAGGCCAAAATTCGACTGGAATTCTCTCCGCTGTTACTCGGATAACATGCTCGAAGGCTTTATAGTCTTGATCTTTCTCAAATATCCGGGATCGCGCATTGCCTCGATTGAGAACATGGAAAATCACTCCTCCTGGGGGGACGCGAACGGTACGAGGCATAACCGAAACCTATTCCGGAAAACTCCTCTACTTCAATAATTGGACTTATCCCCTTTTTCTAGTGGAGGCGAAGCGGATGCCGCGTTGGCGTCGTCGGACGGCGCGCCGTGGTCGAGCCAGGCTTTGAAATCGCTCATGGACTCGGCCAGTCTCCATTCATCGAAAATGTTTCTCGCGATGGCCGATACCGAACCGGGTGTAGCCGTACGGTCAAAACTCTGCGTTGAATTGAGCAACCATGCTTCGAACTCGTTTGCCGGCGGATCCTCGCGGATCGCGCGCTCCAGCAACTCGCGCTTGATCGCAAGGCCGATCGCATCGGGAGTTTGATCGCGTTTGCGCGAGCGCCGGCGCCCGTCGGCGGCATCGAGCGCGGCGAGCAAGGCGCGGCAAACATCGGCGGGTCGGGCGGTGGAACTCATGGCGATCATCAGCGAGAGGGCTTCCGGCCTGTCATGGCGTGATGGTCAAATTGAGAGCGTAGCCCAGCCCTTGCGGCCGTTTGAATCCCTGCTCCAGCGCGACAACGTCAAAGTCCACGCTGGCAAGATCGTCGAGCATCACTGCCGCGCCGCTACGCGCCTGCAAGGAAGTGAACGTCTTGACGTAACCGAGGCAACGCTTGCAGACGTTGATCACCGCGTTCTCAGCGTCGTTTTCCGGCATCAAGGAGGCGAGTTGCTCGTGATCGGTCATGCCGCAGTACGGACACAGCAAGCATTGCGCCTGCCAACCGCCGCCGCAGCGGCCGCAACGAAAATAATGACTGCGCTCGATGCCGCGCACTTCCGCGAGCGCGGGCCAAGCGCCGCAGGTCCGGCAATAACCAGCCATCCAGCTTGGCGCTTCGATCGTGCTCCACTTGCGCTCGCAGGCATGCAGCAGCGGGATGGGCAGCAGCAGGGCCACCGCTTCCCAGGCATCGGCATCGACCGCAAACTCGGCGGCGCCGGCACTGAGGCGTGTGCGATCCTGGCACAAGGACGATTCGAACAACGCCAGAGCTTCAGACTCGGACAATTTCACCGCTTTGAGCGCCGACAATTTCTCCGTGCCGCCGCCGGCTGCGACGGCAAAGAGCTCGTGCGCCCAACGCCGCACGAGCGCCGCGTCGAGAGCCAGAGTCATTCCAGCGAGCAGCGGCGCGCTATCGTGCTGCCGCTCGTTAAGTTTCGGAACGAGCGGCTGCCACCTTTCGCTCGCCGCTTCGCTGAGCGATTGGTTCACGACGGAGAGCCAAGGCCGCCATTCGGGGTGGCGTTCGCCGATCTCTCGAACGCGCGCGCCGTGAGAAGATGTCATTGCCGGCTGAGCCGATCAGCCTGGCTGGCGGAGTCAAGCGGCGGCGGTTTGGCGGGAATCTTCTTGGGCGTGTTTTCGAAAGGCCGCGAGCCCTCGTGCATCTGGATGAACTTGCCTCGGTTGCCGATATCGGCGCCGGCGCTGCCGCCGCGCGTGCGGCCGGTCTCCGGACTTGTGCACGCCGCGAAGACCAAAGCCGCAAGCATCAATGGAATTCCATGAAACGCCACGTCAGACTCCTTGGGCCGAGAACACAATCACCAAACGGAGGATGAAACCACCCATCAAGACCAGCACGGCGGCGGCGGTCACGTTTTTCTCGCCGAGCCATTCACGGCGCCAGTGGAGCCATAGCGGTACGAGCATACCCAGCACAACGCCGCCAAGAAGCAGCAAGAGTCCCCAGCCGTTCACCCAGGCGCGAAATACCGGTCCGAGAGAAACGATCAGCGCGATCAACACGAGCAACTCTAAAGCTATCACCCAGGCGTCGAGTTTGTGCAGCGAGACGATACCCGGCAGGTTCCGGTTCGAGCGGCGCGCCAAAAGAATCATCAACGCCGCCGAAATCGAAGCCGCCGACACGACGAAGAGCATGCCGAGGAGCGGCGTGTCGGACCAGATGGGCTGGTTAGTCACGGCAAGAAGCACGCCCGTGTACCCGGCGACATAGAATCCAAACAAGCCGCCGAGCGCGCCGATGATTTTGCTCAGCATCGTCGGCGGCCCGAAGTTGCGGCCTGCCGGCCAATCGAGACGTCGGTCTTCGACCAGCGCGCCGATAAACGACAGCAGCGCGAAAATGCCGAAGATCAACAGCGCCCAGGAACCGATCGACATGGGCGACCAGTATTTGAACATCGGTTGGAAGGTGTTCGACTCGATTAGCATATGCCAGAAGCGCAGCGGCCGATTGAGGTCCAAAATCAACAGCACTCCGCTCACGAGCAAACAGGGAAACGCGATGTAATAGCCCAAGCGGGCAAGCGGCCGGTCCTCCGCCCTGCCGAAGAAATCGATCAACACCGCGAGAAAATAGCATCCGCCGGCCAGGCCGCCGAAAAAGAAATAAAGCACGATCAGCCAACCCCAGTCGGGCGGAGCGCTGAAAAAAGTACTCGATGGGACCGGATTCATCGCCGTTCCTCCTGCTCATCGATCGAGGCGCCGCGGTTACGGAAATTAATCATACCCATGAGCCCGACCAAGAGCGCCCCCAAAAGTGAAAACCAAGAGGCGGAAGCAAGGTTGCGGCTCGGCAGCTGCGGATCTGGCGGCAGGCCGTAAACTTCGGGCTTATCCACCAGCAGATAAAATGAATTCAAGCCGCCCAGCACTTTGTCATCCGCGCCGTAAAGATAAGCGCGCTTTTCTCCATTCTGATGCAGCTGTTCGACGCGCTTCTGCGCTCTGTCGCGCAGTTCCTTGATGGTGCCGAACTGGATCGATTGAGTAGGGCACGCCTTCGAGCAAGCCGGCTCCATCCCGCCTTGCAGCCGATCGTAGCAGAGTGTGCACTTCTGCGCCGTGCCCGATGCCGGATTGACCTCAATGACGCCAAAGGGACAGGCCGAGATGCAATCGCGGCAGCCGTTGCAAGCGTCGGATTGAATCACGACAGTGTCGAACTCGGTTCTCACAATGGCGCCGGTGGGGCAGACTTCGAGACAAGGCGCCTTGACGCAGTGCTTGCAGACATCGCTCATTAGCAGCCAGCGCCCGTCTTTGCGGTCCTCGGTGAATTGTTCGATGAATTTCACGTGGCGCCAGTGGATGCCGTCGAGCCGGCGCGTGTTATCATAGCTGTCGCCGCTGAGGGTGTTGACGCCGCCATTGGTGCTCGGCAACTGGTTCCATTCCTTGCACGCAACTTCGCAAGCCTTGCACCCGATGCACACGGTGGTGTCGGTATAAAATCCCATTGGCTCAGCCATAAACGCTCCGTTTCACTCCGCGATTCCAAAATCCAGATTCCAAATTCCAGATTTGAAGACTTGAGTTGGAATCATTTGCAATATGGAATTTGTAATCTGTAATGTGCCGAAGTTCGACCTTCGGCGCTACGCTTTTTCGATGTTACATACGAACGCCTTGCCTTCGTGCATCGATACGTTCGGGTCGGCAATCAGCGAGGTCAGCTCGTTGACCACGTCGCCGGTGGAAAGCCCCTCATAGCCCCAGTGCCAAGGCATGCCGACCTGGTGAATCACCTTGCCGTTGATTTTGAAAGGCTGCATACGGCGCGTTACCAGCGCCTTGGCGCGAATCGTTGTGCGCGGGCTCGAGATCTTGCACCAGTCGAGATTTTTGATGCCTTTCTCGTTAGCCAGCTCCGGACTGATCTCGACGAACAACTCCGGTTGCAATTCGTTCAGCCACGGCAGCCAGCGGCTCATGCCGCCCGCCAGGTAATGCTCGGTCAAGCGATAGGTGGTGAGCACGTAGGGAAACTTGGGGTCGCCCTGTTTCGCCAGCTCGTTGGCGCCCTCTTTCCAATGCTTGTAGACCGGTGTGGTCTGTTGTTTGTAAAGCGAATTGGTCACCGGCGACTCTACCGCCTCGTAGTGCGTCGGCAGCGGGCCGTCCACGAGTCCGCCGGGCACGAAGAGCCAGCCCAACCCGTCCGGCCGCATGATAAACGGCGCCGTGCCGGGTAGCGCGTCCATGCCGGCAGCGCCCGGTTTCGCCTTGTCATTGGGCGGCTTCGTGCCGATATAATCCGGCACGTCGTAACCCACCCATTTTTTCGCTTCCGCGTCCCACCACACCCACTTCTTTTTCTCGCTCCACGGTTTGCCTTCGGGATCGGCGGAGGCGCGGTTGTACATAACCCGGCGGTTGGCCGGCCATGCCCAGCCCCATTGCAAATGGGCGCCGGGCTTTCCCGGCGGATCCGGGCTGCGCCGGTCTGACAGAAGTTTGCCCGGCCCAGGATAGACGCCGGAATAGATCCACGAGGCGCAGGTGGTCGAGCCGTCGTCCTTCAGCTCGCCGAAGCCGACGCAGTGGCGGTTCGGATCCTCGGTAAAAAAGCCGTTGATCTCCTTCAGGATCTTCAGCACCGAAGGCTCGTGTTTTTTGCGCTCGGCCTCGCTTTCGTGCTCGTAGTCCCAGACGACGTGTTTCCAGCCTTCGTCGCGCGGCAGAGTCGAATCGGCGTAAAGCTTTTTCAACCGCTTGCCGAGATCATAGCTGAACGATGTATCCGACCGGCAGTCGCCCGGCGCCTCGGCAGCCTTGTGATGAAATTGCAAGAGCCGCTGGGTATTCGTAAACGTCCCTTCCAGCTCGGCCACCTGTGTGGCGGGCAGATAAAAAACTTCAGTCTTGATGTCGGCGGTTTTCACCTCGCCGTTTTTCACTTCCGGGGCGCTCTTCCAGAAGTTTGCCGTCTCGGTAATCCAATTGTCCTTCACCACAAGCCATTCGAGTTTTCTCAAACCCGCGCGTTCGAGCTTCGCGTTGATCGACGTCGCTGGATTTTGGCCGATGCAGATCATGCCCTTGACCTTGCCCGCGTTCATCGCCGCAAACATCGCCATGTGCGAATGGTCGCCGAGAATCTTCGGATGCCAGTCATAGCCGAAGTCATTATCCTTGGTAGCCGCGTCGCCATACATCGACTTGAGATACGAGACCATGAACTTCGGCAGATTCGCCCAATAACCCACCGGAATCGTCTCGGTGGCGATGAAGTCCCGCAGCGTGTCATGTTTTCGGAGCGCCGACGGGGCATTCAGGTAGCCTTGGATGGAATGATAGAGCGTCGGAATATCCGTCGAGCCCTGAATCGAGGCGTGGCCCCGGAGCGCCATGACGCCCGCGCCCGGCCGGCCGATGTTGCCGAGCAAAAGTTGCAACAGCGCGCAGGCGCCGATGATCTGGACGCCATAGGTGTGCTGCGTCCACGCCACGGCGTAAGCGAACGAGGTTGTCTTATCGGCGCCGGAATTCGCCAAAATGGTTTCGGCGACTTTGAGAAAAGTTTCTTTCGGACATCCCGTCGCCTGCTCGACCATCTCCGGCGTATAGCGGGAAAAATGGCGCTTGACGACCTGAAACACGCAGCGCGGATTTTGCAGAGTTTCGTCCCTTAAGGGCGCCGGCCATACTAGAGAGGCAACCAGCGGTCCGAACCCTTCTCCCGGCTTGAGTTCCACCGGCTTGGCCGGTGTCGCCGGGGGCTTCTCCCGCGCATACTCCCAGCTCGCGCGGTCGTACTGATGGGTCGCCGCGTTGAACGGCCATTCGGGGACGCTGCCCTTGGCCTCAGTCAAGCCGGAAAAGACCCCGTCGAGATCCTCCGCGTCCTTGAAATCCTCCCTGACGAGCGTTGCCGCGTTGGTGTAGTTGACGACGAATTTCTTGAAAAACGGATCCTTGTTCCATCTTTCGCTGTTAATCACGTAATTGATCACACCGCCCAGAAAGGCGATGTCGGAACCGGCGCGCACAGGCGCGTAAATGTCCGCCACCGCGCTGGTGCGGGTGAAACGCGGATCGACGTGAATGATCTTGGCGCCATGCTCGACTTTGGCCTTCATCGACCAGCGGAAGGCCACCGGGTGATTCTCCGCCATGTTGGAGCCCATCACCACCACACAGTCCGAGTCGTACATGCTGCGCGGATAGAGCGTCGCTGCGCCGCGGCCGAATCTCGTCCCCAGACCGGGGACGCTGGAGCTATGTCATATCCTGGCTTGGTTCTCGATCGCGACAATGCCGAGGCCGCGCATGAGCTTTTGGTGCACGTGATTGAACTCGACTTCGAGGGTCGCGCCGCCGAGCGAAAAAATCGCCGGAGTCATGTTGACGGTCTTGCCGTTGGCGAGCTTTTCAATGAAAGTCTCATCGCGGGTCTTCTTCACCAGCTGGGCGATGCGGTCCATCGCCTTTTCCAAGTCCCAAACCTCCCACTCCGCGGCGCCGGGCGCGCGATGCAGGACTTGCGTCGGTCGATTGGGATTGACGTGCAGCTGGAAAATCGCCGCGCCTTTGGGGCAGAGGGTGCCCTCGTTATGCGGGCTGCGCGGATCACCCTCGATGTTGACGATCTGTCCGTCGACGGTGTGAATCAGCGTGCCGCATCCGACCGAGCAATAAGGACAGACGCTGGGTGTAGTTTTGGCTCCTTTGATACGGAGCTCTTGAGCGCGCGCAACGACCGGCCCTAAATCAACCCCCGAGCCGATCAGCCCGCTGAGCGCCGTGCCGGTACCCGCCGCGACTGAAATGCGCAAGAAATCCCGCCGAGAGACTTGCATAGTCTCACTCCTTTCTCGGAGGCCGCGGAGTTGTCCGTCGAAGCGTTACTGATTAAGCGATGTCTCCCATAAGTCCAAGCGGAAAACCCGAGGCAAAACTGTTGCAGCTATACTACGATGGCAAAACATGTCAAGAACCCCTGATTCCGGCCATTTTCCCCGGCGCTAGCGCAATTGGCCTCCGGGGATGTGCACGAACGCGCTCATTTCGTGGGCGAACGTCGTCGGCGGAGCCTTGCAAACGTAATTGTGATTAATCTGCTCGATCCGGGTAACGCCCAAAAGCGCCATGTCGATGATGATTTCTTCTTCGAGCAGTTCCAGCACTTTTACCAGCCCATCTTTGCCTCCGGCGCCGAGCCCCCAGCCTTGCAATTTGCCGATGGTCACGGCGCTGGCGCCGAGGGCGAGCGCCTTCACCACGTCGGTGCCGCGGGTTACGCCGCCGTCGAGGACGATCGGTACTTTGCCGTTCACCGCCGCGGCGATTTCCGGCAGGGTATCGATGGTGCCGAGCCCGTGGTCCAATTGCCGGCCGCCATGATTTGAGATGTAAATCACGTCGACGCCATGCTCGACGGCCAGTTTCGCGTCTTCCGCAGTGGCGATGCCTTTGATGATGAGCGGCATGCCGGCGATCTTCTTAATCTCCTTGGCCATATCCCATGTGAGCATCGCCTGGTAGATGCGCCCGCTCTCTCTGTGCCGGCTGGGCGGCTGCCAGCGGTTGAGCAGCGGCCGCTCGCGCCGGCTGTAGTGCGCCGTGTCGACGGTAAGGCAAAGCGCGATATAGCCGGCTTTCTTTACCCGCCCGACGATTTCGGCGCACCAGTCGAGGCCGCCGCGGATGTGGAGCTGGAAAATTTTCGGGTGGCTGGTGCAGGCGGCGACCTCCTCGAGAGAAGGCTGTGTCACCGAGCTAAGAAAGTTCATCGTGCCAAACTCCGCGGCGGCTTTCGCGACAGCGACGCCGCCTTCGGGAGTGATCGTCTGGAGCGAGCCGATCGGCGCCATCATCACCGGGATGCGCAGCTTCTGGCCGAGAAACGTCGTCGAGGTATCCACTTTGGAGACGTCCACCAGCACGCGCGGACGCAAGCCGAGGCTGTCGAACCCCAAGCGGTTCCGCCGCATGGTAGTTTCCGATTCCGCGCCGCCGGTAAGATAATCCCACACATCCTGCGGCAAGTTGCGCCGCGCCGCCTGAATGATTTCTTGATTGCTCACGTATTCGAGAGGCATGATACTTCTCCTGTTCAGCAAATCCCCTTCTGTCCTCCTTTGCCAAGGGGGGATGAACGGGGATTTTGATCGAAAATTCTTTCTAAATTCTTTCTAATGGTAAGAGACTGCGTCGCAGACTATCGAAGAGCGTAGCAAGCTGTCAAAGGGATTTCGGGAAAAAACACAGACGGGAAAGCCGGACCTCGCTTCACGCCATCCGGGCTTGAAAGTTTTGAACGACTTGAAAGGCTTGAACAACGTGATAGGGCTTACCGCGTCACCGCTCCTTCCGATGCGGACGAAACCAGTTTTGCGTACTTCGCCATCACGCCGGTCTTATAGCGCGGTTCGGGCGCTTTCCACTGGCTCAGGCGCGCTTTCAGCTCCGCTTCGGAAAGCTCCACGTCTAGGCGGCGCGCCTTGACATCGAACACGATTGGATCGCCGTCGCGCACCGCGGCGATCGGTCCGCCGTGCGCCGCTTCAGGCGCAACGTGCCCGGCCATCAACCCGTGCGTTGCGCCGGAAAAGCGGCCATCGGTAAGCAGGGCGACGGAATCGCCTAGCCCGGCTCCCACCAGGGCCGCGGTGACACCGAGCATCTCGCGCATGCCCGGACCGCCTTTCGGCCCTTCGTATCGAATCACCACCACGTCGTTGTCTTTGATCGTGCCGGCCTGAACCGCTGCGAAGGCGTCCTCTTCGCGATCGAACACCCGCGCCGGGCCGCGATGGATCATCCGCTCATGGCCGGCAACTTTCACGACGCAGCCCTCGGGCGCGAGATTACCCTTGAGAATCACCAGACCGCCGGTCGTTTTGAGCGGGTTCTTGAGCTCCCGCACCACTTCCTGCCCCGCTGTCTCACGGGCGATTGCCGCCGCCTGGCCGATCGTCTGACCCGTAACCGTCAGGGTGTCGTCGTGAATCAAACCGGCATCGAGCAGCCGTTTGGCAACCAATTGAATGCCGCCTGCCTTGTACAAATCGTTCGCAACGAAGCGGCCGCCGGGTTTCAGGTCGGCGATCAGAGGCGTCCGGTCGCTGATCTTGTCGAAATCGTCGATAGTGAGCTCGACTCCCGCCTCGCGCGCGATCGCCAGCAAATGCAATACTGCGTTGGTCGACCCCCCGGTTGCGGCCACCGACGCGATCGCGTTCTCGATCGCCTTGCGCGTGAGAATTTTCGACGGCCGTAGATCGCCGCGGAGCATGTCCATGACCAGCTTGCCGGCATTGAAAGCGGCATCGTCCTTCTCCGCCACGGTGGCCGGAATGCCGTTGCTGCCCATGGGCGAAATGCCGAGAAACTCCATGACGGTCGACATCGTATTGGCAGTGAACTGGCCGCCGCACGCGCCGGCGCCGGGGCAGGCGGCGTTTTCGACGGCGAGAAATTGCTGCGCATCGATGCGCTTGCTCGCGTAGGCGCCAACCGCTTCAAAAACGTCTTGGATGGTCAAGTCTCTTTCGCCCAGGTGCCCGGGCGCGATGGAACCGCCGTAAAGGGCCAGGCCGGGGATGTCGAGCCGCGCGAGCGCCATAACCACACCGGGATTGGTCTTGTCGCAGCCCGACAGGCAAACCAGCGCGTCAAAATGATTCCCCCGGGCGACCAATTCAATGGAATCTGCGATCACTTCGCGGCTGACGAGCGAGCACTTCATGCCCTCGACGCCCATGCTGATGCCGTCCGAGATCGATACCGTGTTAAACTCCATGGGCGTGCCGCCGGCGGCGCGAATCCCCTCTTTGACCTTCGCCGCCAATCGCCGCAAATGAAAATTGCACGGGCCGATCTCGATCCAGGTATTCGCCACGCCGACGATCGGCCGGCGCAAGTCGTCATCGGAAAAACCCGCCGCCTTGAGCATCGCTCGCGTCGGCGCCCGGTCGGGTCCGTCCGTAATCACGCTGCTGCGCGGTTTTAAACTCTCTGCCATCGAAAGCTCCTGCCGGTAAATTTCGCAAGGCTTTCAATTAACTATGGCAAGAACGCATTTGCAAGCTGGGAGGAAATCAATGGCCGGCGAGAAAAACCCGAGCGGATGGCAGTTCTGCCGCTGCCACTCCTTGTCCGAGAGAAAGCTCTTCTCTAGGAAGGTATCGCGATTGCCAGCTGAGGCCGCCAGAGATCCGACCCTGAACCGACGCCCAGCAGTGGATTACACCCGCTTGGTCTTTTCGGGAAGCTTGATTCGCTGCGGCAGCCGCAACGGGATCAGCTGATGCGGTTTGTCGAAGAAAAAACGCAAGCCAGTAAACAGAAGCGCGCCTACAAGCGCGCCGTAGGAAATTACATACACTAACATCATTTTTTCCTTTCAAACACTCCGGAGAGAAACATCTTTGCTTTCTAACGCAAACCTCGCGCCAAGTTGCCCAACACGGTAAGTTCTTGAAACTAATGCATCCTTGCATTCAGGCACCGCCCCGGAAAGAAGAATTTTGTGCAATTCGTCACCAACTGTGCTCTACTCGAGCAGCGAGTAGATAGATTTTCCATGGCTGAGTCGGAATACGATTCGAGTGTTAAAGCCGCCGTCATCGTCGGCTGCTGCCTGATTCTCGGTCTCACCGCGGCCGGCTATTTCGTCGGCCGCGGTGCGCTGCGCTTCAAGTCGGACGTGCGCACGGTAACGGTGAGAGGGTTAGTCGAGAGAGAAGTCAGCGCCGACGAGGCGGTTTGGACGTTGAGCTTGCGGCGGGCCGGCGATGACCTGAGCGAAGTCCATCGCAGAATCAGCAAAGATCGCGACGCCCTCCTCGCCTTTTTACAGCAGCAAGGTTTTTCCGCGGCTGAGATGACGCGCCAACCGACCCGCACCGTCGACAAGCTCGCCCGTGAATACGGTCAGCCGCAGGCGGGCGAGCGCTTTCGCTATCTCGTCTCGACCGCGGTGGTCCTGCGCACGACTCAGATTGAACAGCTCCAAAAGGCGCTCGGCGCCACCGAGGAACTGCTCAAACAAGGTGTCATTCTCGACGCCGAACGCGAAGGTAATATCGCCAACCCTCGCTACGTGATTACGAAATTCAATGAATTGAGACCGGAGCTGCTCGCTCTCGCGACCAAAAATGCGCGCATTGTCGCCCAACAGTTCGCCGCCGATTCCGGCGTCTCGGTCGGCAAAATCCATTCAGCCCACCAGGGATCGATCCAGATTTTTGGCAGCGACGGCCACGACGAATCGAGCGCCTACAGCCCAACCAGTACGGCGGTGAAAAAACTTCGCCTCGTCAGCACCATCGAGTTTGAGCTCAGATAGCTCGTGGGTTCAGTGCAAGCTCGCTGCTTGCCCTTTAGCCCAGGGCGCGAGAGGGAGACCTTACAAGCGGCGGAAAGGTCCGTTATCTTGTCGGCGCCTTGGCGCCGGGGCGGGCGCTAAGAAGCTTGCCGTTGCTGCGCGCCAACCACTCGATGGCGGTCAGCAGAATTGCCAATGCCAGCCCGACCGCATTCGTAGCCCAGGTGAGGGTCGCATACTGGCCGGTGTGAACGACCGGAATGAGCAGTCCCGCTGCGGCGACCATGAACAAGGCGCGTTTCAGCGCGGCGATCGGACGAAACAAGTAGCCCACCAGACCCACACCCAGCAACAGCGAACCGACAATGGCGGTAGCCACCGACAACAAGACTTCCTGCCATTGCCCGATCAGCAATAGCGTTGGTGAGAAAACGAACAGGAAAGGCACCACGTAAGCGATGCTGCAGAGGCGCATCGCCTGCCAGCCGGTTTGGATCGGGTCGGTCTTGCCGATGGAAGCCGCCGCGTAGCTCGCCATGCACACAGGCGGAGTGACCATGCTCAACATGCCGAAATAGAAAATGAACAGGTGCGCTGCAATCGGCACGATGCCCAGCTTGGCCAAACCGGGAGCAACTAAGACTGCGAGCAAAACGTAAACGGCGGTGGTCGGCATGCCCATGCCAAGGATGATGCTGACGATCGCGGTCAGCACCAGCAGCAGCAGAGCATTGCTCTGGCCGATGTTCAGCAGCGTTAAAGTCAGTGTGAAGCCCAGCCCGGTCAGCTGCAAAACGCCGATGACGACGCCGGCCAGGCCAGTAATGGCTGCGATCTCCAGCATGCCGCGGCCGGCATTGCTGAGTATACGCCCTATACCGCTCCAGCCGATCTTTACCCCCGGCGTTAAGAAACCGATGATCAGCGCCACCAGAGCCGCCAACAACCCGGCTTCTTCCGGGCGGCGGTTGAGCACGAACATCCAGATGATCAGAGTCGCCAAAGGGCCGACGAAGCTCAGCGAACGTTTGAGAATCGGCAGCAAAGGCGGTATCTCCTCGCGCGGCAAACCATGAATGCCATTGCGCGCCGCCAAGAGATCGACCTGAATGAATAACGTGACGTAGTACAAGACCGCCGGCACCAGAGCGGCCAAGGCCACGCTGGCATACGAGATCTGCAGGTACTCCGCGATTAAAAACGCCGCCGCGCCCATGACCGGCGGCATGATTTGCCCGCCCGTCGAGGCCACGGCTTCCACGGCGGAGGCCTGGGGCGGCGGATAGCCCGCCTTTTTCATCATGGGAATCGTGAACGCCCCATCGACGACGACGTTCGCCACCGCGCTGCCGCTGATGTTGCCGAACAAGCTCGAAGAGACGATCGCGATCTTGGCCTGGCCGCCGCGAAATCGGCCCATGAGCGCGAGCGAAAAGTCGCTCAAAAATTCCGCTCCGCCGACCACGTAGAGCACTTCGCCGAAGATGACAAACACGACGACGATGCTGGCGCCGACCTGAAGGGCCTGGCCGAAAATCCCGTTCGCGTCGAGGTAGAGATACGTCGAGAGCCGGCTGATGGACCAGCCCCGGCCGTAAAAATCGGCGGGAAAAATGTAGGCGAAGAGCGCATAAAAAACGAAACACGCAGCGATAACCACCAGCGGCCAACCGACCAACCGCCGGGTCGCTTCGGCGAGCAGCACAATCGTGACGCCGCCCAAAATCACCCGCTCGGTGACGATTTCGCCCAGCGAGTTGACGATCGAGGGGTAGTAAACGAACACGTAAAGCTCGGTCGCCAGACCGCAGAGGGCGAAAACGAGATCATACCAAGGAACCGAATCACGCTGGCCGGGCCGCGCCGGTATGAGAAGAAACGTGGCGCAGAGCGTCAGGCCGAGGAACAGGCCCATGTACTGCTCATTGAAGACCAGCCAACCGATGTATTGCGGCACGCTCAGCAAGAAAAACATGCCGCTGAGAGGGACGGCGATCAGCAGCAGCCTGCCGATTTTTTCGGCGCCGCCGCGCAGTTCCCGGGCGCGCACATTTTCTTCGATCTCCACCGAGTTCTCCTCGATCTTGTCGAGCCGAGCGGCGATTTCCTCGCCAAAACCGCGCTATGAAGCGCAAATCTCCCGAGTGCGCGCCTCCTGCTTCGCGCCCCAGACACCCTTTTCTTTGTATAGCTGGATCGCCCCGGCGTGATACGGAACGGTAAAATTGGTCAGCGCCTGCATCTCTTTCGGCCATTTCTTGAACAGCGGGTGCATCGTTTGCAGCTCGCCCAGATTGTCCCACCAAGTTCTCAGCATCGTGTACACGGTCTTGTCGCTGACGTTCGTCATGCTCGCCAGGTGAAGCGGATAGCCGATCACGTGGGTCTCCCCTCGCACTCCCGTCGCCGTTTCTGCTTTGACGACCGACGCGCCGTAGCGCGACAGTATCTTATTCGCCGCAGGCGTATTCGGCATGTTTAGGAAACGCACCGGCTCCATCGCGTTGGCTTCTTCGACGATGCCGATGCCGACCGCGGTAAACGACGCGTCGACTTTGCCCTCCGGCACCGCGCGCACGCCGTCATTGAGGTTGGAGACGCGCACCTGGGTCACGTCCGATGGCTTCAAACCGCTCGCTTCCATCACCGCATTTTGCCAGGTCTGGTTGATGGCGTGGCCGCCGTAGTCCCAAGCCATGCGCTTGCCCTTGAGATCGGACATTTGTTTGATGTCGGATTTGTCGCGGACGATTAAACCTGCCGTGAAGGGAAACACACCGCCCGAAACCACGCGCAGGCCGGGGTAGGCTTTTTTGTAATTACCCGTGCCGGTCGCCGCCATGTGCGCATCGAGAATATTGATGATGCCGAATTCGATCTCGCCGCTCTCGAGCAGCGGCATCCAGGCATTGGGACCATTATAAGGTTGCACCTTGGCCGAAACTTGCGTGGTTTTGCTGGCGATCGCCGCAAGCGCCGAGGCGATGGCGTGCGCGCCGGTGCCGGCCGGATTGGTGCCGATGGCGAGCGTGCGCGGCAATTGAATGCTCTTGTTGGTCGTCGGTCCACAGTCGAGCTTGGCCTCGGCAAACTGCACCTGCGCGAGGACTAACAAAGTGACCAGAATCAGCACAAATACGCTTTTCCCCATCGCTCCATCATGCCAACACGCCGGTCCGTTTCTTTTCCCTGTTGCTCCACGACTCCGGTACTCCATCACTCGATTCCTTTCTTAAGTGCAAATCTCCTTCATCCGCGCCTCGTGCTTAGCCGTCCACAGCCCGACCTCTCTGTAGAATTTCACTGCCCCGTTGTGGTACGGCACCGTGAAATTCGTAATCGCTTGCACGTCCTTGGTCCACTTTTTGAACTGGGGATGAATCGTTTGCAGCTCGCCGAGATTGTCCCACCAGGCCTTGAGCAGCGTCGCCACCGTTTTATCGCTTACCTTCGTCGAGCTGGCCAGGTGGAGCGGGTAACCAATGACCATTGTCTCGCTCTTGACGCCAGTGATCGGCTCCTGCTTGACGACGGAGCCGCCGTATTTTGCCAGGATCTTATTGGCAGCGGCATTGTTCGGCAGGCTGAGAAATCGGATCGGCTCCATGGCGTTGGCTTCCTCGTTGATGCCAATGCCAATGGCGGCAAAAGTCGCATCCACCTTGCCCTCGGGCACGCCTCTTATCGCCTCATTGAGATTCGAGAAACGAACCTGCACGACGTCGCTCGGTTTGACGCCGAGAACTTCCATCGCGGCATTTTGCCAGGTCTGCGTTATCGCGTGGCCGCCGAAGTCCCAAGCCATGCGCTTGCCTTTGAGATCGGCGCCGCTTTTGATCTCCGATCGGTCGCGCACCATGATGCTGCCGGTAAAAGGAAATACCCCGCCGGAAACGATGCGAATGGTCGGGTAAGCCTTCTTGTAGTTTCCCGTGCCGGTCGCCGCCATGTTGGAATCGAGGATGTTGATGATGCCGAAATCGACCTCCCCCGCCTCCAACAGCGGCATCCAGGCGTTCGGACCGTTGTAAGGCTGCACCTTCGCCGACATTGTCGTCACTCTGCTGGCGACGGCCGAAAGACCCGACGCCAGCGCATGGGCCCCGGTGCCGGGAAGGTTCGATGCGATCGCTACCGTGCGCGGCAGGGCAATGCTGGCATTGGCGGTCGGGCTGCAATCAAGCTTCGCCTCGGCTCTGCCCTGGATGCGCCCGAGCGGCGCGAGCACAAACGCCGCAACCATCGATGCCGAGATCAGTCTTGGAATGATCTCTCTTCGCATATTCCAGTCCTCCCTTCGTTACGCTGAATGGAGCGCTGCAATTGTCGAGCTCGGGGCCGCGTTCCCGCGCGGCCGGAAAATCAATTGTCGAGCATTTTACGCACCCGGGCTAAAACCTCTTTGGGCTGATCCATCACCTTTTTGACCAGCGCTTCCAGCTCGTCGCCGGACGTCGGGTCCACATCCATCTTGCCTTTTTCCGCTTCGCGCAGGAGTTCGGGATCCTTCAGCGCTCGATCGTAGGCGGTGCGGAGGATCTTAATACGCTCCGGCGGCGTGCCCGGCGTCACCATCATGGGCCTGCCGAAGTCGCCGCCGGCCAGCAGAACTTGCGCCACGCCGCGCGTGACGTCAGGAGTCTTGTATTGTTCAAACAGCTCGTTCAGGGTAGGCACGTCTTTCATCCGCGAGTCGCGCTTGTTGCCGGTCTGCACGATGTGGCGGTCGAAGTTTTTTTTGTGCCAGCTATCGAACGGTTCGCGGCCGAAATGAGCCGAGATATTATGGGCGCGGCATACGACTTCGCCTTTCTCCACAGCAAGATCGATTTCGCTGCCGCCGGGATAGCCCAGCACGGTCTGGATTTTCGCCCCGATCGATTCTTCCAGCAGTTTGGACAAAATATAATCGCCGCTCGCCGTTCCCGACGAGCCGCACTTGGCGGGCTCCTTCGCCTTGACCAGATCGTGAACGGTCTTATAGGGCGCGTCCGCGCGCATGTACATCACGATGGTTTCGCTCACGGGCGAACCGATCCAGCCGAACTTGCGGGCGTCGAACTGAACTTCCTTTCGCTCCACCAGCTGATCCATGTAGAAATTGTAGTGGGTCATCACCAGCGTGAGACCGTCCGGCTTGGCGACGTTGTAGACGTGATTGGCCGCCACCAGCGAACCGGCGCCCGGCATATTTTGCACCACGATTTCCGGGCTGCCGGGAATGTATTTGGGCATGTAGCGCGCGTAGAGACGGGCCCAGCGGTCGTAAAAACCGCCCGGCGTGAAGCCGACGATGATGCGAATCGTCTTGCCTTTGTAAAAAGGCTCTTGCGCCGCGGCGCGGGCCGGCCAGCCCGACAGGTAAACAGCGCATATCAGCGCGGCGCCGATCATAATATCTCGTTTCCTCATGATTCCTCCGCTTGTTTTTAGAGCTGCTCGTGCTTGCGAACCAGCGTTCGCGCCTGGACGCAGTTGGCGCTATCTATCTACGTGTCACAGGTGCTTGTCAAGTTATCAAAGGACAGTATCCAGTCAGGCTCGGTCAAGACGGTGTAAGCCACCATGATTCGCATTTGGCTGCTACACTGATCGAAAATTTTCAATTTTCCCTTATCAAGTTTTCATTTGTTTTGTGGATTTTTCGCCAGGTACATGAGCGTCAGCGATGCGAGGCTCACCAAGGCGAAGATGCTGAAAGCGCCCGCGTAGCTTTGGGTCAAATCGTAAAACAGTCCGGCGATGATCGGACCCATGAAAGTCCCGGCGGTGGTTATCGAACGGCTCACGCCTTGAATCGTGGCGAAAGCCTTGGTGCCGAAGTAGTCGGCGCGAATCGGCTCTTGCAAGGAAGCGAGGCCACCGTAAGCCAGCGAATAGATCACCATGAAAATGGTAAAAGGGATCGACCCTGCTGCCCAGCCCATGACGCAGACCGACACACCCAAAGCAAGCAACAGCGTCATCACGAGTTTGCGCTTATCGAGAATATCGCCAAGCCAGCCGGCGCCGATGCGCGTCGGCGCGCCGATCACGGCGGAGAGCCCGAGTAGGCTGCTTGCCGCCTCCGTGCTCCAGCCGCGATCCACCAGCAAGATCACGAAATGCACCGACACGCCTTCGGTCACCATATGGCGCAGCGCCATCGCCACGGAGAGAAACCAAAATGCCTTGAGATGCAAAACCTCTTTTAACGTGAACTGCGGGTCCGCCGCGCGGCGCGCCGCGCCCTTGTGTTCCGCTGCGGCCGCTGCCAATTCGCCGGCGCGCTCTTCGGCATCGGCGACTTTGTTGATCAGGTAGGCGATCGGCAAGCTGGCGGCGAAAAGCACCGAGCCTGAAATCACTGCGGCGCTGCGCCAGCCCCACCACACAATCATTGCTCCGACCAGCGGCACAATCAGGCCGGACAGTCCCGGTCCCATGCGAAAAATGCCGAACGCCAGACTGCGCCGCTGGTGAAAGATCTTGGCGATCAATAAACTGATCGGCATGTGATAGCCGAGACTAGAGCCGAGCACGATGCCGAGCACGATCGCCACATAGAGCATCGGCAGCGAGTTCACGAAGCTGAGGGAGAAGAAGCCCAGGGTGCAGATCACGATGCCGATGTACATGATCCGCCGCGGCCCGAACCGATCGACAAAGTAGCCTTCGATGGGACCCAAAATTCCCGACTCGATGCGCGCCAGCGAAAACGCTCCCGAAATCGCCGTTCGGCTCCAGCCGAACTCGCGTTCGAAGGATGGGAAAAACGCGCTCATGCCGAAGTAGCTGAAGCCGGTGTTCACTGCGTGCGTGACGCAGCCGAGAATCACCAACCACCATTTTCGTTCCACTGAAGAGTTCTCCAAGAGGTCGATGCCGCCGAACTCGGGGCGGCGCGCAAATGCGAGCACCTTAGCTCAAATGTTCTTGCCAAAAAAGCATTCGCGTGAGGCGCGCACAGGCCTTGCCCCGTTGCTTGGCGCAAATTGAAACGGGGAAACTTTCGACCACGGCCGATACCATGAAGGTGCGCCGCATGGTCGAGATCGCGCGCACCGTCGATCCCCGCATGGAGGTCGCCGTGCGCACCCACAGCGAAGAGGAAGCGGCTCTTCTCGAAAAAGAAAACGCCGGGAAGATCTTCTTGCGGCAACACGAACTCGCCCGCAGTATGATTCGGTTCGGCTCGGCCGCTACGCCGCCCCTGGCGAGGATCATTGAGACGGCTCGTTGGGCTTTCATGTCACGCCCTCGCAGCGATTTGCCAAGGCACGGAGCTTGGCGATAAAGTCTCAGAAGAACACCGCCGCGTCGTTGCGTGGCGCACCAGGTTCGCCCTTTTATGAGGAATAGGATATGACCGGCGCACGCGACTTCTCGACAGACGAGCACACGGGGGCTGCCGCCCAAGCGGCCTTGCTCACGCGAGCGCAACATATTCACGACCAGACTCTCGTCCTCGACTCCCATGTCGATTTCGACCCCGCTCACCTTACCGGCGAGCGAAACTATACTGAACGCGTCGACACCCAGTTCAATCTTCCCAACATGGTCGACGGCGGCGTCGATGCGCTTTTCTTCGTGATCTATGTCGGCCAGACCAAAGAAGCGCAGAACCCCGACGCTCTGAAACCCGCGGGCTTTGAGCGTGCTTATGCAAAGGCGGTAGAAAAATTCGACGCCGTGCGCCGTTTTACCGGCATCATCGCGTCGGAGGTCATCGAACTGGCAGTCACGGTCGACGACGTTCGGCGCATTCGCGGAGCAAGCAAAAAAATCGCGCTGATGGGCGTCGAAAATGGTTATCCTATCGGCGCAGACATCACGCGTCTCGAGGAATTTTACCAACGCGGCGCGCGCTACCTGTCGCTCACCCACAACGGCCACAATCAGCTCGGCGATTCCCATACCGGCGAGCGTGATGGGTGGAAATGGCACGGCGTCTCGCCGCTCGGCGCACAAGTGATCGCTGAAATGAACCGGCTCGGCATGATGATCGACATATCGCACGCGTCGAAACAGGCCATGCTGCGAAGCGCCGCGCTTTCCAGAGCGCCGATCATCGCTTCGCATTCGAGCTGCCGTGCCTTGTGCGACGTAAGCCGGAACCTGGACGATGAACAGCTCCTGGCTGTCAAAAAAACCGGCGGCGTCGTTCAGATCGTCGCCTACGGCGACTTTCTCAAGACCCGTCAGCCCGATTCCGCCGAGCGCAAGACCGCCTTGAGCGAAGTCCGGGCCGACTACGGCATCCCCGATGTCGCTTCGCACGGCCAGCGGGCCCGCGCCCTGTCCGCGTTGAAAAATTTATCCGAGGAACAGCGGGCGGCCTACGCAGAAAAAATTGCCGAGATCGACGAGCGGTTTCCCGGCGATCCCCCGGCCACGGTCGGCGATTTGGTGAATCACATCGATCATGCCGTGAAGCTTATCGGCATCGACCACGTCGGCATCGCCTCGGATTTCGACGGCGGCGGCGGCATCGCCGGCTGGAGCGACGCCAGCGAAACACCCAACGTGACATTGGAACTGGTTCGCCGCGGCTATACCGAATCTGACATTGAAAAGCTCTGGGGCGATAACTTGCTCCGGGCAATGGAGGACGTGCAGCGATCGGCGGGTCGATCGTGAAGCGCGCGCCGACAAATTCATTCCGACTGCCGCCGATCCGTTTAAAGCCACATGTCAGTTCGCGCATCGCCCTTGGCGTTTTCGCGTCAATCGGACAAAACCCGGTGGATCGATCTGAGCCCTCGCTCGATATTTCTGACCTCCGACTTCCGACCTTCGATCTCCGACCTCCGGCGTTGGCTCTTGACCGGTTCGGGCGGTTTGCAGCATGATCCAGCGGCATGATGAAACCCGCCTTGCGCGCGCCTCTGGCGATAGTCGGCTCGCTGGCGATCTCTTTTGTCGCGCCCCAATGCGCTCCGGTCGTGCGCGGCGGAGCGACCTGCGACGGAATCGAAATTATCTCCAATGAGTTGACGGTTGCGGACGCCGATCGTTTGTGCCGCTACGCTGGAGAGGAGCGCAAAAAACTTGCCGATTATTGGGGCGCCAGTTGGACCGAGTCGATTCGCATTCACGTTGCCAGTTCCTATCGGATTAGCAGAGCCCTGGTTCCAGGCCACTTTGGCAACCGCGGCTTTATGGAAATGCCGCTCCGACACCTGCGCGACCATACGTGGCCGCTGCTGCACGAAATGGTTCACATTTACGCCCCCCATGACAACCGGTTTTTAGCCGAGGGCTTGGCTGTGTATCTGCATACCAGACTGGCGGCGAATCGCGCCTTCCCGAACTTCGATGAAGAACTGCATCGCGCGGCGGCTCGCAATCTGGCCAAAGCGCCGTCTTTGCAGGCGCTCGACGCTGTGCGGACGCCCCGCCCGTTGAGCACCGTCATGGATGAACAGACGGCGTACATCTTGGCCGGCTCCTATGTCGGATTTCTGATTGAAAGACATGGCCTGGACCTATTTCGCAAACTCTATGGAACCGGCAATTACGCGGCGGTTTATGGCAAAGCCTTCGACCTGATGGAAGGCGAATGGCGTAACAGCCTCGCGGCGAAATAGTCGACCGGTGAAGCAACACGCCTGATCTCGCGATCCGGTTGCCGCGCCGAGGTTGCACGGAGCGCCCAGATGTAATAGCCAATCCGAAATATCCGACGAAATCTCCCAGGAGACATCGCCAATGAAGCACAGCAGCGATCGCATTCTGACCACCCACTGCGGCAGCCTGCCCCGTCCCAAAGAACTGCTCGACTTGATGAAGGCCAAGCTCAATGGTCAACCGTATGACGAAGGCGCGTACGCCGCACGGGTGCGGAGCGCGGTGGACGCGATCGTTCGCCAGCAAGCCGAGAGCGGCATCGACGTGGTCGCCGACGGCGAACAAGGAAAGCCCGGCTTTTTCACTTATGTGCGCGAGCGGCTGGCCGGCTTTGAGGCCAAGACGCCGCGCCCCGGCGGCTGGCAGCAGTGGGCCGGCGAAGTGGCGATGTTTCCGGAGTATTACGAAAACTATTTCAGCCGTCGCATGATGGGCGGCGCCATCGCACCGCGCACGCCGATGGTGTGCACGGGTCCGGTCAGCTATCTTGGGCACGACGCGATCCGCAGAGATGTCGAGAATCTCAAGGCCGCGGCGAGCGGATTGAATATTCAGGAAGTGTTCATGCCCGCCGTGGCACCGAGCGGCGTGGGTTCGAACGAGTATTATCGAACCGACGAGGAATTCCTGCACGCCGTCGCGGACGCATTGAGAGAAGAATATCTCGCGATCGTCGAAGCCGGATTTATTCTGCAAGTCGACGACCCCTGGCTCACCGAAGTGCACAGCCAGGATCCTTCGTTAAGCTTCGCCGAGCGGCGCAAGATCGCGGAGCGGGGGATTGACGCCTTGAATTACGCTCTCCGCGGCATTGCGCCGGAGAAAATCCGCTTCCATACCTGCTATGGCATTAACGAGGGGCCGCGCGTGCACGACGCGCCGCTCAAGGAAATCGTCGATCTGATCTTGAAGGTAAATGCCGGCGCCTATGCCTTCGAAGCGGCGAACCCGCGCCACGAGCACGAATACCACGTTTGGGAGAGCGTCAAACTGCCGGCCGGGAAAATCCTCATCCCCGGTGTAATCACCCATTGCAGCAACATCGTCGAACATCCCGAATATATCGCCGAGCGCATCACTCGCTACGCCAAGATCGCCGGCCGCGAAAACGTCATCGCCGGGAGCGACTGCGGCTTCTCGTCGCAAGCGACCTACAATCCCGAAGTTCACCCGAAAGTCGTCTGGGCCAAATTCCAAGCGCTCGCCGAAGGCGCGCGCTTGGCGACAAAACAATTGTGGCGGTGAGCGAAAGAATTTAACCACAAAGAGCACAAGGAAGCTTTCGAAAAAGGACGGCCATTGCCGCCCTTTCCTTTGCGCTCTTTGCGGTCAATCAATCCGATGGCGAATTTCCTTCGCCTATGTGACCTTTGTGCCCTTTGTGGTTCATTCTCCCCTACTCATCGAGCCACATGAGCTTGGCCGGATTGTCTTTTAGCATGATCTTCACCTCGTCGGGCTTGATGCCGAAGCCGAGCAGCGCCCGGATGAACACGCGCATGCCGTCGACCGCGTCCATATGCAAGACCTGGCCGAAGTCGCTGCCGATGATGCAGCGGTCGGGACCGATTTCTTTGATGGTGCGGATGGTTTCCATCGGATCGGCCACCGGCTGATAGAGGCTCGGGATCATCGGCTGGCAATAGGTGCCGACGTAGACGCCGAGATCGCGCAGCTGCTTCATCTCATCGAGCAGCAGCTTGTTGAGTTCGAGCAACGGATGATCCAGCGTCGCGCGCACGCCAATTTCTTTGGCCAGCTTTCCCAGCGGCAGCAACTCTTCGAAGTCCGTGTGGCCGAAACCGATGCCGACCTTTTTCTCGGCCGCCATTTCCATGATCTGTTTCACTTCGGGCAACACTTTGCCGTCTTCGCTGCACAGACGCACGCCTTCGTGCTCGGGATGCCCTGCGCCGCGCCAAAAACCATAGGACGTAAAAGTCGGGAACCAGATCATTTTGAAGTTGGGATATTGCAAGCCGACGCGGACATATTCCGGACGCATGCCGAAACACATGCCGGCGCCGCCGTAGACTTCGACCCGGTGCGTCAGCTCGCCGCGCGCGATCATGTCGTCGATGTGGCGCTGAGTCAAATAAGCCGAGGTCGCGCTGATGTTCCAGTGATCTTTGAAAGCGATGGCGCGCATGCCGCACTTCGAGGCCTCGATGGCGATTTGGATCATGTCCTGAGAACGATGAACAAAGTCCGGAAAGGCGTGGATGTGGCAGTCGATGGCGCCTTCGAGCAATTCGTTCTCGATGCCCGGATAGATTTTCAACATCTCCGGATTGTCCTTGAGCATCTGATAAAAATAGTCTTTGGCGTTGAGTTCGCGCACCCGCGCCACCGTCAATGTCCGCCCGACCATCAACTCTTCGGCGGCCTTGGCATCCGCAGCAAAATCACACATGGAAATTTTTCCTCCTGTCAAAATTTCGGTTTCGAGTTCCGAGTTAAACCCGAAACCGGAACTCTAAACGCAAAACGGCGCTATGCGCGCCCCCACGCCTCGAAAAATCTGCGCGCATCATCGACCACCGGCTCGGTTACCGGCACATACGGGATCACCATGCGCGTCACGCCGGCATCTTCGAAGGCTTTCATTTTTTCTTTGATCTCGCTCACATCGCTGGCCGGCACGACGGGCAGTTTGTCCATATACTCATCGGTGAGCGCCCCCATCGCCGCTTTGAAGCCGCCTTTTTGAAACGCTTCATGGATCGCACTCACCTCCCGGTCGAAGCCCATGCCGCGCAGCATGTCGCTGTAGTGGTCGGCGATGTTGTAGAACGTCAGCACCTGGCGCAGCTTGGCGCGCGCGGCTTGCTTGTCGGGGTTGAGCGACACGCGCGACTTGGCGATGATTTCGATCTTGCTCGGATCGCGGCCGGCCTCGACCGCCCCCTCTCTCACCCGCGCGGCGATTTCTTTGACCTTGGCAGGTGTCGCCATGTTGATAAACACGCCGTCGGAAATCTTGCCCGCCAGCTTGGTCATCTGCGGCCCAAGGCCGGCGAGATAAATCGGCGCGTCCGCATGGCTTGGCTTCCAGGAAAGTTGAAAGCGCTTGCCGGTGTTGTAAATCTCGCCCTCATACTCCACCCGCTCGCCGGCGGCGACTTTGCGCACGATCTCGATATACTCGCGAGCTCGCTTTAACGGCCGGTCGAAAACACCGCCGTGCCAGCCGGCGATCGCCTTGTTGGCGACCCCGAGTCCGAGCAGCAAGCGTCCGCCGGACAAATCCTGCAGCGTGGCGGATTGAATCCCCAAGGTCACCGGGCTGCGGCCGTAGATATGGTAAATCGCCGTGCCCAGCTTGATGCTCTTGGTCCGACTCGCCACCGCGGACAAGAGCACGAACGGATCGGTGCTATTCGACTCTCCTTTCCAAAAGGCGCCGAAGCCGACCTGCTCGGCAAGCTCGATCAGGCCCGGCACGTCCCGGGCCGGATAGTGCGCCGCAGAATTGATCTCAACGTCGAAAATCATGTCGGTCTCCCCTAAAAACTTTGCAGGATCGAGGCCTGAGCGAAAAACACCGCGTACACTATCCAGATGCTGCCGACCAAGTCAAACATGCCGTCGAATTACAGTAAAAATTACGGCTGAGTCGTCCTGGCCTTTTGCGCCAGGCGATCCAGGTCTCTCTTCAGGTTCTGACTGGCATCGATGAATCGGTCCACGGAGATGGCCGGCAGCAATGCGGCGTCGATCGGTTTTAGCACACCGGAAAACTCCATGACGTTGGAAAATTTTCCGCGCGCTGCAACATAGCTGATGCCATTCATACCGACCACTGCAAGACTCAGTGCCAGCGCCGTCCAAAGGCGAGTGCGGACGCGCAGAGCGGAGGCAAAACTGAGGTGGCCGTAAACCAGTCCGGCGAGCACCAAGCCGTAGCTGAGGACCGCGGCGAACAAGAGAATCGGCAGGGCGGGAAAGAAAAACTCCGACCATTCGGCGACTATCGTCAAGACGCTCATCACCAAGAATGCGGTAAAGACGACCAGCGCGTGCGGCGCAAAGTGAAACCGGCCGAGCATCAGCCGGCTCGCCAGAGCCCATAACCCCGCCCAGCCCAGCATGGTTGCGACGATCGCCAGCGGCTCGCTCAATATATTGAGCGCCGTCACCCGTTCGATGCTGCCCAGGAAGGACTCGAGGCAAAGCACCGCGAGCGTGAGCGCCCCCGCGGCAGCGGCGCCATAGGGCGAAGCAACCAGGCGCGATCCTTTGTCGTTGCGGTCCACCGCCGTCGGCTCGAGCGGGTGATCGACGCTGCAATAGCGCAGCAGCGTGTGGCCGATGCGCAGCAGAGTTCCCGAACGAACCTCCAAACTCGGAACGCGTTCGCCGCTCGCGCCGTCGCGCAGCCCGTTGACGCTGTTCAGGTCGCGCGCCAGCAAGCGCCCTTGTTCGTCAGAGGTGAGGGTCAAGTGCATCGGACAGACATAGGGATCCGTGACGATCACGTGATTGGTGTACGCGCGTCCGATGTTGACGGGAAACGATTCCACCGGCGTGCGCTCGACCACGTTACCCTTGACATCGAGGATCTCGACGTAGCCTAGCGGCGCCACCGGATGTTCTCCATGTAGCGGCGCACAAGCGTTTGGATATTGTCGAAGCTCACACCCGACAAACTCAACGTGGTCACCAGACCGACATTGCGAGCCCCGATCGTCGCGCCCCGAAAAACCGCGTCGTACAAGCCGGGGAGTTTGAGGTATTGGCGCGCGCACAAGACTCCCTTGAGCTTGCCGGTGGCGGTACGGACGTTGCGCGTCTGACAACGAAACCGCGTCACTTCCTCTTCGGTGCCGAACGCCGCTGCATTGCCCGCCTGGAACTGGCCGGCGAAGAGCGTAAAAAAGCGCAGCGGGTTCAACTCCGCGGTGGTCAATAATTGATGATTGAAATAGACGATGCCGGAAGATTGCTCGCTCGAGACAAAAATATAGTCATCCGTCGAGCAGTCATGAACGACCGAGACGTAAGGCAGCTCCTTGCGCCGCACGGCGTCAGCCCAACAGCGAAAAAACTCGGTGGGTTTGGACGGCAGGTCATACGGTCCTAACAGGATTCGCGGCGTATTGGACCCGAACATGCCGTCGAGATAGCGCGCCTGATTGGCGTGAATTTGCCGGCCCACGTCGGCGAGGAAGCCTTCGGCCGGGGGACGGCCCGCCCGCGCGGTTCTCTCCAACAAGGCGACGGCGCGTTCCGCCGGCACTAGGAAACTGATCTGATTGCCTCCGGTTGCGACGTTGACGCCGACGACTCGGCCGGCCTGGGTCAATGTCGGCCCGCCGCTCATGCCCGGATTGAGCGATCCGGTAAAATGGACTTTCGGATAAAGCGTGTGCTTGAGCAGGCCGTTGTGCGTTCCCTCGACGATGGTCAAGCCAAGATCGTGCGGATGCCCGAGCGAATAAAGCCGCGTCCCCTGTTCGACGGATTTCGTTTCGAACCCCAAATGACCCTTTGCCGGGCGGCGGCTGTGCAGCACGGCGAGATCATAGATAACGTCGACGCCGAGCACCGTTGCCTGCGCCGTCTGGCCCAGCTGATCGGTGATCTCGATGCGATAGCGCTCCGGCGAGTGGACCAGTTTCGAAATCACATGGTAGTTGGTGACAATGCGCCCCGCCGGGTCTGCGAAAAAACCCGTACCGATCGACGCCTTCGCCGCCGAACCGGTCTCCACCACTTCAACCTTCACGACCTGCTCGGAAAATTGCTTGAAGATCTCCGGCGTCGTCGCGCTCATCGTCTGGGCCCGCAAGGCTCGTCCATTGGATGAGAACATCGACAGACAAATAAATAGTGCCGTGGATATCGCTTTGAGCATCGTTGCTGAAACGTCGCGAATGCGGCTAATCAAAAAAGATGGCGGGCACGGATCGCTTCGTTCAATGTTTCATGGATTATCGGAGCTTGCAATCAGGCATGCCCAACCACGCTTGCTCCGAATGGATGAACCGTTTTGGTGCGGCGCTAGATTTGCCGATAACTTCGCGTACTTTGCGTTCTCTTGCCCATCGTCTATTGGCGTACGCTTCACCGCGGCGCCACCAGGATCTCATCGCGCGGGAAATAATCCATGATTTCGGCGCCGTTCTTGGTGACCACCAGCATGTTCTCCAGGCGTGCGCCGCCGATACGGGTTTCGCCTTCGCGCGACTCGACCGCGATCGTCATGCCTTCCTCGAAAACCTGCGGGTGATCGAACGACCAGAGGCGATTGATGATCGGAATGTCGTAGCCGGTGCTCGTGCCAAGGCCGATGCCGTGGCCGATTTCACTGGCGAGGATTTCCACTTCGCTTTGATAGCCCCATCGGCTCGCCGGCGGAAAATGTTTTGCCGCGTCCGCCGTCGTTTTGCCCGGTTTGATTTCCGCTATTACGGCGTCGAGCCGCTCGCGCACGGCCTTGTACCAATCCTGTTCTTTGACCGTCGGCTTTCTGCCGACGATAAAAGTCCGATAGGTACAGCTGCCATAGCCCAGGTAAGTGGCGCCGCAGTAAGAGCCGTACACCATGTCGCCGAACTGAATCACCCGGCTGGTAGCGTGCGGGCCGCGGTCGAACGTCGTCGGTCCGGTGCGCCAGCCGCCCGGCACCGCCCCTTCCAAACCCAGCTCATAACCCGCCGCCGAGGCGATGCGCATCAAGTCGGTGTCGCGCATGCCGGGCTTGAGATTTTCCCAGACGCGAAACCATACGCCATCAACCATCGCGGCGCAGGTCTTCAAGCAAGCGATCTCGTCTGAATTCTTGATCATGCGCGCTTCGAGCATCAGGTTGCGCGAGTCAAGCAGATTTTTCACTCCCGCGTTGAGCAGCGCCTCGCGCGCAGTGCCGTCGAAGCTGCCGAGGGCCAATTTTTCACCCAGCAGGCCGCGTTTTTCCAATTCGAATTTGATCTCCGCCGCGAACGCCCGGGCCTCGTCGGCGCACGCCTCCGGGCCGGGGGCGCCGGAGAGCCACGACCGCGCCGGGCGCCACTCCTTGATCCAGGGGCACTGATCCGGCATCTGATGGAAGTAGCCATCGTGTTCGTACATCACGGCGTCATGCTCGGCGAAGAACAGAACGTAGCGGCACATCGGGTAATTAAATCCGCGCAGCGCTGTGAGGTAGCGGATATTGTGATGGTTCGCTTCGAGCAAGGCGGCAACGCCATGTTTTTTCATGATCGCCTGAGCGCGCGCCACGCGCTCACGGCGCATGCGCTCGGGATTAAGCCGCTCCTGCCAATCGGCCACCTCGGGACCAAAGGTGAGTTTTGGCGAAAATTGCGCCATGACGGCTCTCCTAAATCTTTGCCGCGAACTTATCCGGAACCGCCAGCCGCTTCAACGGGCGGCGCCGATCCGAATTTTTTCCGGCCTGTTCCCTCGCGCGCCGGCGCCATCGCTTGCAATCTCTCGGCCCCCTCGTTACACACGAGAGGTAGCATGACGGCTGTGGCAAAAAATTCTGCGCCCGGGCGTGGTTTGGGACGGCCCGGTTTGGTGCTGCCGGACCGCGCTCGTTGATGGAGATCGCCATGGCCGACAATAGCTTGACCATTATCGATCTGGACGGCCATGTGCGCGAAGCCGACGACCTTTTCGAACGATATTTGGAGCCGCCCTTTCGCGCCCGCGCGCCCAAGATAGAAAAGGTTGCCAACGGCCAACTTTTATTCCGTCTCGAAGGCGAACGCCACCACCGTCGGCCCGACGAGACCCCCTTTCGCATCAAGGAGGACGGCTCGCCGGTCAATGAAGGCCGCCATCTCGCCACCGATCCGAAGCAGCGGCTCCAAGCGATGGATCGGGACCGCATCGAGCGCGGCCTGCTGTTTCCCTCGGCCGGTTTGTATTTAACTTCGGTTCGGGAGGACGCCTACGGCGCCGCGCTCTGCCGCGCTTATAACAATTGGCTGTACGACTATTGCGGCGAGGATCGCAGGCGTCTGATGGGCGTCGCCGTGGTGCCCACTCAAGACGTGCAACGGGCCGTCGATGAGGCCAAGCGCGCCGTTAACGAATTGGGCTTCAAAGGGATCTTCGTTCGTCCCAATCCGGTGAAGGGGCGTAATCTCGAAGATTCTTACTATGATCCGCTGTACCGAACCGTCGCCGATCTCGGCGTGCCGCTTCTGGTGCATGAGGGCTCCGGGGCCTTTCTTCCCACCGCCGGCGCCGATCGCTTCGTCGGCCGGTGGTTCTTCACCCATACGATTTCTCATCCCTTCGAACAGATGCTGGCGAGCTTGGGCTTGATTTGCGGCGGCGCGCTCGAACGCCATCCGGCATTACAGGTGGTTTTTCTCGAGTCCGGAGCGGGCTGGCTGCCCTACTGGCTCTGGCGCATGGACGAGCATTACGAGCTGCTGCCGTTCCAGGTGCCGTCGCTTAAAATGAAACCGAGCGAATATTTTCGCCGCCAGTGTTACATCTCGTTCGAAGCCGACGAAACTCGCCTGGGCGAGGTGGTCGATTGCATTGGCGCTGACCGCGTCGTGTTCGCGTCCGACTACCCGCACTGGGACGCAGCCTTTCCGGGCGTCACGGAGCGGATCCTAAGCCGCAAGGATCTGAGCGACGAAACCAAGCGCAAAATTATGGGCGCGAATGCGGCGCGGTTGCTGAAGCTGGATTGATTCGGATTGTTTCGGGGTTACGTTTGCCCAGTACGGGATCTAGACAAACGCGAAACCCGAAACGCGGAACTCGAAACGGAGTTTTTTATGGCCGAAATCCCCAAACTCGTATCATCCATGGGCCGGGCCGAGCATGACCGCATTTTCGTCCGTGAATACGATCTCAACAAAGACCTGCTCGGCAAAATCAGCTTTGCTCAGATGGTCTGCCTGATGCTTCAAGGCCGGCTCCCGAGCGCCGAAGAAGGCCGCATGATCGACGCCATGCTGATCGTTCTGGTCGATCATGGTATGACCACCGGCGCGGCGGCCGCGCGCATGACCTTTCACTCTGCGCCGGAGGCGATCCAGGGTGCCGTGGCGGCGGCGATCCTGGGCGCCGGCAGCGTGCATCTGGGCTCTTCGGAGCACTGCGCGCGGATGCTGAACGATGCGCTGCCAAAGGGCGCAAGCGAGCCCGATCTCGACGCCGTGGCCCGCAAAACCGTAGAGAAGCGGCTGGCCAACCACCAGCTCATTCCGGGCATCGGCCACGGCATTCACACTTCCGGCGACCCGCGCGCCGGCCGCTTGTTTGAAATCGCCTCCGAGACCGGAGTGCACGGCCGCTACTGCGAACTGCTGAAGAAAATCGCTACCATCGCCGATCAGAAAGTCGGCCGTCACCTGCCGGTCAATGTCACCGGCGCCATCGCGGCGATCGCCCTCGACATGGGCTTTCACTGGCAGATGTCGAAAAGCTTCGCCATCCTCGGCCGCGCCCTCGGCGGCCTCGCCCATGTCGGCGAAGAAATCCGCCGGCCGATCGCCCGAGGTCTGTCCAATTTAATCAGGGATCATTTGCAATACGAACCGGAGAAGTAGGAGGCTATCGGTTGAGTCTCGGGCCTGGGCGTTGACGATCCGACACGCTCCTGATCGAGGCCCAAGACTCGCGGCCGGCTTTCGTCGATAGGTCTGAACAGGAGAGTCGAACGTGACGCGGATAATCGGAGCTTTGGCATTGATGATCGTTTTGGGCGCCGTGGACTTGCAGGGCGCGGAAAAGACAGAGCCGACGGCGTGCGATATTGTCAGCGGCCCTGACGCCCAGAAGTTCGTCGGCGGACCGCTTGATGTGAAGGAGTCGGGCAAAACGCCGACCAGCAACGGACCCGATACCTATACCTCGTTCTGTACGTACATCGCGCAGGGCGGCGACTTCAACAACGCCTTTGCCGCCGCCCGCTTGCTCGATCTCACGCTGCACTTTCTCCACACCGATGAGGCGATGGCGCAGATTTACGAAAATTCCGTCACCCAGTATATCGAAGCGATTCGCAAGCCGGACGTGCCTTTGAAAGATCCCACGATAGGCACCCTCAACGGCTTCGGCGACAAAGCTTTCGTTCTGGAAGCGGTAACCGATCCTACAACGGGTTACAAGTCGGCGTTGATCGTCTTTTACAAAGGCAGAGTGGGCGGCAGTATCGCCGCCTGGAAGCGGCCGGATCCGGCACTGGAAACCACCAAAGCGGTATTGAGACATATTTTGAGCAAGCTGCCCTGATGCGGCTGCGCGAAGAACCGAGAAACAACCAAGCAGAGGAGCGCCGCCATGTTAACTCCGATTAAGATAGACGACCGGATCGATGCCTTTTTGGGTCTTCCCGAGGGGATCGGCAAGCGCCCGGCCATCATTCACATGCATGAGCGCTACGGGATCGTGCAGCACACGACCGATCTCGGCGAGAAATACGTCAAAGCCGGCTACGTCGTCATTGTTCCGGATTACTTTTCGCGCTTCACCGGCGACCGCAAGAAGCTGGCCGAAGGCAACGAGCGCTGCGAGTTGGACGACGAGCAAGTGCTGCTTGACACCGATGCGGTGGTCTCTTATCTCAAAAGCTTGCCGCAGGTTGACACGAGCAAGATCGCCATGTCAGGAGTGTGCCAAACCGGACGGCAGCCGATTCTGGTAGCGGCGAAACGTGACTACCTGGCTGCGGCCGTGGTGCTCTACGGCGCCGTCTATGAGGCGGACTGGAAATTCCACCCCCATCGCCCGCAATCCATCGAGGAGTTGATGCGAGAAATGTCGTGCCCGCTTACCGCCGTTTTCGGCGAGCTCGACAATTTGATTCATCTCGACAACATCGTGCGCATGGCCGCCGTGCTCGCCGGCGCCAGGAAGAGCTTTGGCATCCGCGTTTATCCCGATGCGCCGCACGGCTTTTTGAACGACACGATGCCCGGCCGCTACCGCCAGCCACAAAGCGATGCCGCATGGAACCAGATCATCTCGTTTCTGCGCTCGGTGTTCGCCGGCGAGTGGAGCAGGGACCGCGTGATCTGGCGCTTTGAAGCCGACAGCTCGCGCGATTATGACTTCAGCAAGATGAAGCGCTGGGAATAGCGGCGCTTTGCGCCGCTATTCCAAATTCAATATTCCAGAGTCCAGATCGAATGCAGAGCGCAGCTTTTGGAATCTGGAATGGCTTGTCAAGCCCAGCTTGACAGGTGCGCCAGCGGCACATAGATTCGGCATCATTCTTGTCGAAGGAGCGCCTACGGCCAAACAGGAACAAGATTCCATCGAGCTGGTTTCGGTCGACGAGTCCAACCCGTTGACCACCAGCCGCGCCTGGCAGCGCGCCCGGGCGCTACTCTCCAATTGGCTTGGCATCATCGGCGTGGTCGCGTTTTTTTTCGGCTGGGAAATCTCGACGCGGCTGGAAATCATCAACCCGTTCTATTTTCCGCCTTTCAGCAAGATCGTCAGCAAAGGCTACGAGCTTTTCGCCAACGGCTCCATTTGGGAGCACATGTGGTTCAGCCTGACCAACTTTTCAATCGGCTTTGTCATCTCGGTGCTCTTGGGGGTCGTCATCGGCGTCCCCATGGGCTGGTACCGCGCCGTACACAAGACCTTCGACCCGCTGCTCTCCGGCATTTATGCGACGCCGCTGATCGCGCTGCTGCCTTTGATCATCATGATGTTCGGATTGGGCTCGATCTCGAAAATTATCATGACGGTCCTGGCCGCTGTCTTCCCCATCTTGATCAACACCATGGTGGGCATCGCCAATACGGATCACCGCTTGATCACCATGGCGCGCGCGTTCGGCGCCTACGACAGCCAAATTTTCATGAAGGTGTCGCTGCCCGGATCGCTTCCTTATATCGTCGCGGGCATGCGCGTCGCGCTCGGTCGCGCGCTGGTTTATATCGTGGTCGCCGAACAATACGGCGCCGCGACCGGTCTCGGCTATCTCAGCTCGGTCGCGGCGCAGCGTTTTCAAATGGCCGCGATGTTCGTGCCGATCGTAATCATCGCCGGACTGGGCGCCGGGCTCAATGAAACCTTGAAGATCCTCGAGCGGCGTCTGGAAAAGTGGAAGCCGCAAAAATAACTGCACGGGAGGAAAATGATGAACGCAAGCGCGCGCGTAATCGTTTCATTGTCATTGATTTTGTCCTTAAGCGGCATCGGCTACGCCGGCGAGGCCTTGCGCAAGATGACCGTCGGCCAGGCCGGCGTGAACCCCGGCGCCGGCCTGTTTTCCATTGCCGTCAATCAGGGCTTTTACAAGAAGCACGGCCTGGAGGTCGAGATCATCAAGACGAACACCACAGCTGCGGTGCAGGCCATGTTGGCGGGCAAGATGCACATGGCGACCGGCGCCGGCGCGGCGGCATTTGTCACCGCACAACTGGAAGGCGCGCCTGGTTTCACGCTGGTCGGCTCCTGGGTCAATGTTTTTCCCTACAAGATCATGGCCCATAAAGGCATCAGGAAGATCGAAGACCTGAAAGGCAAAACCGGCCACGTGGGCGCGCCCTTCGGCACCATACCCGACACGGCGCTGCGTTTCGCCTTGAACCGGCTGAAAATCGACGCCGAAAAAGACGTCAAGCTGGTGCAGCATTCTAACGCCGATCCGGCGAGCATTCTTGCCGCCATGGAAAAAGGCGAGGTCCAGTTCGGCATCCTGGCGCCGCCTTTCGATCTCATCGCCGAGCGGCGCGGTTATGAGATGTTGCTGGCGCTGCCGGGTTTGGGCATCCCTTGGCAGCAAAACGGCGAGATCGTGCCGACCTCGTATCTGAAAAGCAACCGTGACAACGTCGTGCGCTTGATGCGGGCCACCGCCGAGGCGTCGAAATTTTTCTTCGATCAAAAGGAAAAAACCCTCGACATCATGAGCGAATATTTGGGGCGGCCGCGCGATGAGACCGAGTACGCCTACAATCAATTCAAGCGCTGGACCGACAGAGTCCATCGCCCCCGACCCGAAACCATCAAAACGACTCTCGAGGCGATCAAGAAAAATACTCCCAAGGCTGCCGGCGCGAATCCCGCCGCTTTCATCGAAACGAGCATCGTCGATCAACTCGTGAAGGAAGGATATTATAAGTAATAAGGATGAAATAGAGATTCCATCGAATTTTATCCTTCATCCCTTATCCTTCATCCTTCTCGACTGCATTGACCCGCGAAAATCGCGGTGTTAGCATCCGCGAAGTTTATAAGGAGCTTGATTCGTGAAGCTGTACAACTTCGACCTCCTCGCCTATCCGCACGTTCCGGTCGATGCGCCGCGCACGCCCGTGCCGAGCAGCTACTTCGACCCCGCGAAGGGCGCGGCCAATTACGCGGAACATCTCGAAGAAATGGCTTACTGCGAGGAGTTGGGCTTCGACGGCGTGGTCTTCAACGAGCATCACTACAGCGCCTACGGCACCATGCCCTCGCCCAATTTAATCGCCGCCGCGCTCAGCCAGAAAACGAAAACGATCAAAATCGGCGTGCTCGGCAACATCTTGCCTCTGCGCAACCACCCGGTCCGCGTCGCCGAAGAGTACGCCATGCTCGACTGCCTGAGCCAGGGGCGGCTGATCGCCGGATTCGTGCGCGGCATCCCGCCGGAATACATCTGGTACGGCGTCAATCCGTCGGAGTCGCGCGGCCGGTTCCAGGAGGCCTACGATTTGATCATGACCGCGTGGCGTGAGCCGGTGTGGAGCTATGAAGGGCAGTTTTTCAAGCTCCACGACTGCGCCATCTGGCCGAGGCCGCTGCAGCAGCCGCATCCGCCGATCTGGATCGCCGCGCGCAGCGCCGAGTCCATCGAGTGGTGTGTCGAGCGCCGTTTGCCGTGCGCTCAGGTCTACCAGACCACCGGCCAAATCGAAGACACCTTCGGGTACTATCGGAGCAAAGCCAAAGAAGCCGGCTGGGAGGCGACGCCCGACAAATTCATCCTTTGCCGCCACACCTACATCGATGAAACCGATCAGAAAGCCAGGGCCCACGTCGAAGCGGCGATGGCCTATTTCTTCACGGTATTCAATCGCGGCTTCAACGAAGCCGTCAACAAGGATGCGGTCAGCAAGGAACTTCAGGCGGCGATGCTCAGCGATCGGTCCTTCAGTTACTTTCGAGAAGGCAATCGCGAGCGCTTCGATTTTTCCAAAATGGATTATGACGGCTTGCTCAAATCCGGCTACCTGATTGCCGGCAGTCCCGACACCGTCGCGCAACAGATTCAAAGCCAAATGCAACAAGTCGGCGCCGACCACTTCATGGGCATGTTCCACATCGGCAATCTCAGCCATGACAAGGTGGTCCGCTCGCTTGATCTTTTCGCGAAAGAGATCATGCCGCGCCTGCATTGAGGGGCGGGCGATCAGCCGCGCTTCGGAAACCTTCGGACCATGCGACTTGTCCGCCTCATCTGTGCCATCGGGTCGTTGGCGGCGGCGCCCGCCACGTTGGCCCAAGAGCGCCTCACCCTCGGGCTCACCACGCGCAACGGCAGCACTTCCCTGCCGTATGTCGTCGCCGAAGAAAAAGGCTTCTTTAAGGCCGAAGGCTTGAACATGCTTGTGGTCATCATGCAGAACCAGGTCGTCGTCAACGGCGTGCTCAGCCGTCAAGTCGATTACGGCGGCACGTTCTCGAATTTCGTCGGCGCGGCGATGTCCGGGGCGCCGGTCAAGATCGTCATGTCGGTGATGGACGGCGCCGACCATTTCCTCGTCACCAGCCCGTCCATCAAGCGCGTCGAAGATCTCAAGGGCAAAACCTTCGGCATCAGCAGCTTCGGCGGCACACCGCACAGTGAAGCGATCGCGATTCTCAGAAAATACGGCCTCAATCCGGAAAAAGACGTGACGTTCCTGCAGGTGGGCGGCAGCTCGGCGCGTTACCTTGCACTTGAGAGCGGCTCGATTCACGCTGCCATGCTGGTGCCGCCGTTTAATCATCAGGCCAAGAAACGCGGCTTCAACGAGTTGCTCGGTTTCAACGACATCATGAGCATGCCGGTGGGCGGCTTGGCCGTGCACACGCAGAAAATCAAAGAACGGCCCGATGAAATCGTCAAGACGATTCGAGCCTTAATCAAGAGTTTGGAATATATCCGCGCGCGCAAAGCGGACATTCTCGCGATGATCGAAAAACAATGGGGTATCAAGGAAGCGGACGTGCGCGAAGCGATGTATCGAGAGATGATCGGCCTCTACAGCCGTACGGGCATCGGCAGCGACGAAGCGATGCGCAACGTGATCCGGCTCGTGCGCGAGACCCGCAAAAACGCGCCCGAAGTCAGCATCGCCGATGTCGCCGATTGGAGTTTTGCGCGCAAGGCGCAGTAAAGCTCCATTCGTTTCGGGTTGCGAATGACAAGTTTCGTGTCAACCCGAGACCCTAAACTCGAAACCCGCGTCAGCCGCCGATTTTTCTAAAAAACCCTTCCTTTTCCAACTCGTCGAGTAAGGAGTGATCGATGAACTCTTCCGGCTTGCGGTTTTTAAAGTCGGGGTTTACCTCGGCGTAGAAATTGATCGTATCGCGTACTCCCGCGAGATTGACCCGAGGCGGAAACGAAAAGCGCGGCGCGAAGTAATCATAAGTCGAGCGCACGGTCTCCGCGTCGTCCACGCGCATGCGCTGAGCAAATATCTTCATGGTCCGATCCCGGTCGGTTTTGATCACGTGGATCGCCTCCGCGTAAGCGCGCAAAAAACGCTTCGTTCGATCGCGATATTCTCTGAGCGAGCTGCCTTTGACGTACAACGAAGACTGGGTGAAATTGGTGCTCATATCGCCCATGTCGGCGAGCACGCGAAAGCCGGCCTTTTGCGCGATGGTGAGGTGCGGCGGCGAGAGAATGGTCGCGTCCATACGACCCGCCATCAGCGCGCCCAAGCGCGTCGGCGCGTCGCCGCCGATCACGACCTGTATGTCGGCGAGCTTCAAGCCCCATTCCTTGAGCGCGAGCTGCAGGGCGAGATCGTTGGAGCCGCCGTAGTTGAGAATATTGACGCGCTTGCCGCGCAAATCGTTGGGCGCGCGGATATCGGGCCGAACCACGAATGCGTAAGGGAATTTGTTGTAGGATGCGGCGATGACTTTGATGTCCGAGCCGCGCACCGCGGCCGCCAGCGGTCCGGTCGCCGAGCCGGTGGAGAAATGGGTGCTGTTGCCCAGCAACGCGGCCACCGAACGGGCCGCGCCGGTGATCATGATGACCTCGACGTCGAGCCCGTATTTGTCGAAAATCTTGAGATCCTTCGCCACCCACGTCGCGCTCTGAAATCCGGCGTGGCCGCCATAGTCGGCGATCAGCTTCTCGGTTCTTTCCGCCGCGCGCAGCGAACCGTCGAGCAGTCCCACGGCGATGAGCAAGCACAAACAAATCCCTTTGTGTAAACTCATGCACAACTCCTGAGGAGGTTTGATCTTAGGGATTCCGCGTATTTCGGTCAAGATATTCGATCGGCTTTGCTTGACAGCCCTACCGTGCTGCAATATTTCTGCAAGAACACGAAAGGAATAATGCTCATGAGCATACGAGGAAAAACGGCCGTCGTCGGCATCGGCGAAACGCCCACAGACCGGCTCGGCAGCAAGCCGGGAGAGCCGAAAAAATCCACCGCCGAGTATCTTGCCTGGGCGGCGCGGCTGGCGATGGAAGACGCCGGCTTGAGCAAAAAGGATTTCGACGGCCAGGGTTTGGCCGCCATTTATACCACCAATCACTCGCAACCCTTCTGGCCCGAGGAAGTCGCGGCAATTCTCGGCATCACGCCGGGCGTCTCTCTCGCCGGCGGCAACGGCGGCGCCAGCTCGGTTTCGCTGCTCGGCCACGCAGCCGCTGCGATCAGCGCAGGATTGTGCGATCTCGTTCTGGTCATCGCTGCCGCAGCGCCGTTCAGCGAGCGCGGCGGCCATCGCGGCGCCCATGCCGACACGCGCGATTTTGAAATGCCCTTCGGCGTCATGGGTCCCAATTGCAAAATTTCCTTCGTGATGAGCCGCTACATGCATGAGTCCGGCATGACCGAAGATCATTTCGGCAAAATCGCCGTCACCGGCCGCTATCACGCATCGCTCAATCCCAACGCCTACCTGCGCAAGCCGATCACCATCGAAGATTACAAAAAATCGCGCATGATCTCCGACCCGATCCGGCTCTACGACTGTGTGATGCCCGCCAACGGCGGCAAGGCGTACATCATGACGTCAGCCGAGCGGGCAAAATCGCTGCGCAAACCGCCCGTCTACCTGCTCGGCTGGGGCGAGTGCAACAACGCCAGCTTCGGCCCGCGCTACCGCGCCAATCCATTGATCACCGGCATCACTCAGGCCGGCAAGCGCGCTTTTGAAATGTCCGGCGTAGCGCACAAGGACATCCGCTGTTTGAACCTTTACGACGACTATATCCCGGTGGTCATGATCCAAATCGAAGATCTGGGCTTCTGCGGCCGCAACGACAAGGCCTTCTTCGAAAAAACCGATTTCACCTTCAAAGGCGATCTGCCGATCCAAACCAGCGGCGGTATGATCAACTGCGGCCAGCCGTCGACCACCGGCGGCATGCTGCACGTGATCGAAACCGTTCGGCAAATCCGCGGCGAATGCGGTGAGCGCCAGGTGCCGAATATTAAATTCGGTATCTCGACTGGCGTCGGCGCCGTTAACTACGGCAAAAACTTTGGCTGTACCGCGGCGGCGATTTTAGGCAGCGAGAATTGAGCGTGATCGCGTCCGTGCTACGTGATCGCGAAGCCAATTCGGCACCGATTACGAACACGATCATCACGAGCACGAACACGACAGGAGTTTAAAATGGCAGAAGAGAAAGTCATCAAGAAACCACTTCCCGAAATCACTCCGGTCAACCAGCCGTTTTGGGACGGCGCAAAAGCCGGCAAATTGATGATGCAAAAGTGCGCCAACTGCGCCACCTGGGTTTTTCCGCCGCGGCCGGTATGCGGCGATTGCGCCAGCGAAAAACTAAACTGGGTGCAAGTCAGTGGCAAAGGAAAGGTCTTTTGCTTCACCATCATCCGTGAAGTCGTCGGTACCGCTCTGCGCGGCTTCGGTCCCGACATCCCTTACGTCACCGCTTGGGTCGATCTCGACGACGGCCCGCGCCTGTGCAGCAACGTGGTCGGCTGCCCTATTGAAAAAGTCCACATCGACATGCCGGTAGAAACCGTCTTCGAAGACAGCGGCGAGGGCGTCACGCTGCCGAAGTTCAAGCCGGCTGGTTCATGAGATTTCCGCCGGATCTCTTGCGCGAACGTTTCGAGTAATCAGGCGGCATTCTTGCCATGAAAAAACTTCTCGGGCTTCTCGTCATTAGCGGTGCAGTCACCGCCGCGCTGTTTCTGCTCACCAGTCTATCCGGCGTCGGCGGCCCCGTCCAACCAGCGGTTACCCTCAAGCCGGGCTCGGTCATTCAGGAAGGATCGTTCGTATCGATCGAATACACGTTGACGGACGACAGCGGCTCAGTCCTCGATACCAATGTCGGCAAAGAGCCTCTCACTTACATTCAAGGCGCCGGGCAAATCGTCAAGGGCTTGGAACGCGAACTCCAAGGCTTGAAAGTCGGCGATCAGAAAAAAGTGGCGGTTCAGCCGGAAGACGGCTACGGACAGCCTGATGAAAACGCCTTTCAGGAGATTCCCCGCGACAGAATTCCCGCCGAAGCACAGAAGCCAGGAGCAATGCTCGTGACCAAGGCCCCGGACGGCCGCACGGCGCAGATCCGCGTGCACCAGGTCAAGGACAAGACCGTAGTCGTCGACTTCAATCACCCGCTTGCCGGCAAGACGCTCCACTTCGATGTCAAGATCAAAGATATCAGCGCAGCGGAAGCGAGGTGAGGGCGAGCTGGAATGATGGAGTATTGGAATTGGAGTAGTGGAGTGATGGGTTAGGCGTTCGGAGCCAACATTCCAGTACTCCATTACTCCATCGCTCCAATCTTATGTCTCGCCCTTTCTTCTACGGCTACGTCATCATCGCGCTCTGCTTCGCCAATATGGTCGTGATGCGCGGCGTCAACGGCGCGTTTGGCGTTTACTACCTCGCGTTGCTGGAAGAATTTTCCTGGTCGCGCAGCGACGGCGCCACCATCGCTTCGGCTAATTTTTTCGTTTACGCCATCGCTTCGCCGGCGGTGGGCCTCGCATTCGATCGCTACGGGCCCCGCGTGCTGATGCCGCTCGGCGCGTTTTTGACCGGGCTCGGTCTGGTATTGTCCTCCTTCGCGCACTCGCTTGCCGGCATGTATTTCTCCTACGGCATCGTCACCGCCCTCGGCCAAGGCGCCCTGAGTTTCGTCGGCCACAACGCGCTGATTTCTTATTGGTTCGTGCGCAAACGCGCAACCGCCATCGGCATCGCTTCCATGGGCCAGGGCCTCGGTGCATTGCTCATGGTGCCGGCAACCCAGTGGCTCGTGAGCGCCATCGGCTGGCGCTGGACTTACATCGCCACCGGCAGCGTTCTGTTGTTTTTACTGGCGCCGGCCAATGCGCTCTTTCAGCGCCGCAGCCCAGCGGAAGTCGGCCAATTTCCCGACGGCGACAGCGCGCCGCCAGGCGCCGCCGCGGCCCATGCTAGAGGACATGCCGGCGGCCGCGATTGGACCCTCGCCGAGGCGCTCCGCTCGTTCCCGTTCTGGTGCATCACCCTCGGCCATCTCGTCCTCGGTACTGCGCTGTTCCTGATCAACACCCATGCCATCGCCCACTTCGTGGCCGTCGGCTATGAGAAATTGGCGGCGTCTTTTTACTTCGGCCTGATCGGATTCATCCGCATCGGCGCGACGCTGGTCTGGGGTACGCTCTCGGACCGTATCGGACGAAACAAAACCTATGGTGTCGCCACTTTGGTCACCGCTTGCGGCGTTGCCGCGATGGCGGCAATGACGAGCGGCGCGCCGCTATGGCTGATGTATTTGGCCATCGCGCTCTATGGCACCGGCCATAGCGCCGGCAATCCAACCTACGGCGCGGTCATCAGCGATATTTTTTCCGGCCGCAAGATCGGCCTCATTTTCGGCTTTTTGGAAATCAGTTTTGGCTTCGGCAGCGCCATCGGATCATGGATCGGCGGCTATCTATTCGACCTCACCGGTTCGTACGCTTCCTCGTTGTTGCTTTGCTTGATCTGCTTCTTGATGTCGGGTCTGGCGATTCATGCCAGCGCGCGCTGGCACGCCAAAGAAATGGCGCGCGCAAGTTGACAGCCGCACCTTCGCGAAACTAGAGTGTTGCAAGATTGTTCGCCACGCAGGCGAACACGAAAAGGGTCGAGGATGGCGGATCGAGAATAGAAGATCGCAAAAAGAAGTCATCCTAATCGTTCATCCAACTATGGGTCCTTTGCGCTCTTCACGGTAAAAATCTTCATGAATTTCTGTCTACATGGTTCGGCGCGGACGGTCCACGAAGCGGTCGAGCGCGCCAAGCGCGCCGAGGCGCTCGGTTTCGAAGCGATTTTCTTCGCCGACAGCCAGATGAACAACGTCGATCCCTATCAGGCGTTGGCGATGTGCGCCGTCAACACCGGGAAAATTCGCCTCGGCACCGCCGTCACCAATATGGTCTACCGCGACCCGACGATCACGGCCTGTTCCTTCGCAACCTTGAATGAAATCTCCGGCGGCAGGGCCATCGTCGGCATGGGCACCGGTGATGGGCCGGTATACAGCCTCGGCAGGACAGCGACCCGGTTGGCAGATTTTGAAAAGGGCCTGCGCGTCATTCGCGATCTGCTCCACGACCGCGGCATCGACGTGCCGAAAAGCAAGGAGCGCCGCGGCGGCAACGTCGGGCTCAGGGCAGGCAAACGGCCGGCGCCGATTTATATCTCCGCCGAAGGACCGAAAACTTTGCGCGTCGCCGGCCGCACTTGCGACGGCGTGATCCTGGGCACCGGATTCGACATCGCCGTCACCGATTGGGCGCGCCGGCGCATCGCCGAGGGCGCGCGCGAGGAGGGGCGTAGCCTGGTCGAAATTGACATCATGCCCGCCGGCATGATCGTGGTCGACGACGACGGCGATCGAGCGCGCAAGCTCGTGCGCAGCCGCATGGCCAACCGCGCGCATCATAACTTTCGTTTCACCATGGAAACCGTGCCGGCGGGCGAAGCTGCGGGTGTGAAGAGATTCATGGACAACTTTGACATTTCGAAACCGATCGAAGAACGCGTCGATCCGGACTTCGTCACCGATTATCTGCTCGAGCGCTTTACCATCGCCGGCACGCCGGCTGAGTGCATCGCCAAAGTAAAACGGCTCGAAGCCGACGGCATCCAGCGCATCCTGCTCACGCCTCCCGGCGCGATTTACGATCAGGTGATGGACCAATGGGGCAGAGAGGTGATTCAGAAATGTTAGCGATCCATGATCGGGATCGGTGATCACGACCCGTAGTCAGTTGTCGGTTCAACTCTCATCTCTTATATCATCCGAGCATTGGTGGAAGCTTCCGAGGTCATTCAAGCCGCACCAACGACCGCTGGATTGTGTTCCTCGCCAGACAGTATAGAGTGGAATAGTTGCAATTGCGCAATCAATTCGTTGAACGGAGTACCGATGGAGCCCAAAATATTAGCTCTCGCCACATATTTAGCCCTGAGTCCGATTTTTTTGAACTATTCCCTGGCCGCCGAAAAAACCAAGAATGAGCACGTCGTCAAAGACGGCATGAGCGTGAGTTTCGACTACACGCTCAAAGACACCGACGGCAAACTGATCGAGACCAGCAAGGGCAAGACTCCGCTCCGTTATACGCACGGACAAAAGCAAATGATCCCGGGTTTGGAAAAACAGCTTGCGGGGATGAAAGTCGGCGATGAAAAGAACGTCCGAGTGAAACCGGAAGACGCCTATGGGCCGGTCAACAAAGATGCTTTTCAAGAAGTGCCCAAGGATAAGATACCCGCCAACGGCCTGAAGGTCGGGGCGGTGCTCGCCTCGAAAACCGCGGACGGACACGTCATTCCCGTGCGCGTCGCCGAGATCAAGGAAAAGACGGTGGTGATGGATTTCAATCACCCCATGGCGGGGAAAACTCTGGTCTTCGACGTCAAGATTGTCGATATTCAACCGCCGTCGGCGCAGGCGCCGGCGCAACCGGCAAAGCCCGGCGCGCCCGCCAAAGCCCCCTCCGACAAGCCCGCCGAAGCGCCGAAAAAATAGCTCCAGGTCCGCCGCTTTGCTGATGGAGCTGACCCATTTTGCCGTGCGTTTGAAACAAGCGCGCGCCGTGGTGTTTTTCACCGGCGCCGGCATCAGCACGGAATCCGGCGTGCCCGACTTTCGCAGCCCGGGCGGCGTCTGGACCAAGTATCAGCCGGTGCTGTTTCAAGATTTCCTAGCCAGCGAAGCCGCGCGCGTGCGGCATTGGCTGCTCAAAAAAGCCACCTACGAACTGTTCAAGACGGTCGAGCCGAATATCGGCCACTATGCCATCTGCCGGTTCGAGCAGCGCGGCCAACTGCTCGGTCTCATCACGCAAAACATCGACGGCCTGCACAAGCTCGCCGGCACCTCCGAGGCGAAACTGGTCGAGCTGCACGGCACCGACCGTTGGGTCACTTGCCTGAAATGCGGCAAGCGCTATCAGCCCAGAGATGTTTATGAGCACTGGCATGAAGGTTTGCCGGTGCCGACCTGCGACGATTGCGGCGGATATCTGAAATCCGCCAATGTATCCTTCGGCCAATCGATGCCCCTCGAGGCGATGCAGCGCGCACAGGCATGGAGCGAACAGGCGGACATCTTCGTCGTCGTCGGCTCGTCTCTGCAGGTGCAGCCCGCCGCCTCTTTTCCGCTTATCGCCCAACGCAGCGGCGCGCTGCTGGCCATCGTCAATCGCGACCCGACGCCGCTCGACGGCATCGCCGAGTTCGTCCATCGCGGCGCCATCGGCGAGTTTTTTCTCCGCCTGGAACCGTTGCTGCAAGACGGTTGATGCAGCGACCTTGATGGGTCCGGAGCACTGCAACGCGCTCTCTCCCGCTTGAAAAACGCGCGACTCTAGGGTCATGACTCGACCGGCCGCACTGACGATCAACTCCATTCTCGGCTACTGGTTCGGCGCCAATCCCGATGAAGCCGCTTATGCGCAAGAGCGCGCCGATCTGTGGTGGTCGAAAAACCCCGTCGTGGACGGACAGATTCGCGAGAGATTCGAACACGGCATACGGCTCGCCGCGTCGGATCGGCTAAACCACTGGCTAGCCAAGCCAGCCGGGCGACTGGCTTTGATTCTTCTTACCGACCAGTTTCCGCGCAATATTTACCGCGGCACGGCCACGGCCTTCGCCTACGACGGTAAAGCATTGGCGTGGGCGTTGGACGGCCTCGATTTAAAAATGGATCGTAAACTCCGCCCGATTGAGCGCACTTTTTTTTACTTGCCGCTGGAGCACAGCGAATCTGTGGCGCACCAGGATCGCTCGGTGGCGTTGTTCCGCGAGTTGGCCCAAGCAGTGGACGCAAGCCGGCGCGGCCCGTTTCTTGAATACTTAAATTTTGCCGAGCGCCACCGCGACATCATCAAACGATTCGGACGCTTCCCCCATCGGAATGCGATCCTGGGTCGCGCCTCGACCGCGGAAGAGCTGGCCTTTCTTAAGCAACCGGGATCTTCTTTTTAAGTGATTTTGCCGAATCAGCTCGCCGTCGGCGTCACGGTCGCAAGAGAATTTTTCTCGCGCCGGGTCGGGCCGCGTGCCGCAATGCGGCGACGCCCTCGGTCAAGGGATAAATTTGCTCGATCAACGGAGTCACTGCGACCCGTTGCCCGGCCAGCGCCTCCAGCGCATCGGCAAACGGCCCGCAGCGGGAGCCGATCACGTTGATCTCGTTGATCACGACCGGCGCCAACGAAATTTCATGTTTGCCGGCAATCGTGCTCTTGAGAATCAAGGTGCCGCGCGGCCGGACGGCGCCGAGCGCAAGCTCAAGTCCGGATGCCGAACCCGTGGCTTCGACGACAATATCGAACTGTCGGGCTTGCCAGCCGTTCACCTGCGCCACCCGCACGCCGAGTTTTTTGAGCAGAGCCAATTTATCGGCATGTTTTCCCAGAGCGGTGATTCTGGCGCCGGTGAGCCTGAGCACCTGAGCGCAAAGGGTTCCGAGCTTGCCGTCGCCGAGCACGAGCACCTCGTCGCCATGATTGATGTGAACTTGCGTGAGAATTTCGCACGCCGCCGCGAGCGGTTCCGTGAATACCGCCGCTTCATCGCTGACATTATCCGGGACGGCGTGCAAGTTGGCCGCCGGCAGCGCGACCCACTCAGCGAAGGCGCCGTCCGCGCCAAGAATGCCCATCACTTTGCGATGCGGACAGTGGCGCATTAAATCGCGCGCGCAGTATTCGCAGCCGCCGCAGGCAAAATTAATTTCGCCGACGACCCGCTTCCCCTGCCACTCGCTCGGCCCATCGACGACTGAACCGACGAACTCGTGACCCGGGACGCCGATAAAACCCATGTAGCCTTTGAGGATCTGCAAATCGGTGGCGCAAACGCCGGCCAAATGGACTTTGACGAGCGCAGCGCTTGGCGGCGCCGGCGCGGTCGAAGATCGTGCCTTGGGGATGGAGGGCGTGGGGTAAGCCGATTCGAGTCTCAGCTCGCTGCCGTCCCAGCGTAAGGCTCGCATGATCGAATTGTCTACGGACTCCGAGATATGTTTGCTCAAGTGCGCAGCGGTCGGGCCCATTTCGTCTTCGGCGGCTCCACCCATTGGCCATCAACATAGATATCGCAGCCGCGCTCGTGCCAAAAGCAAACGAGCCCCTTGAGTTTCGGCATCTCCGGTATCGGCTCCATGTAGCCCCAGACCAAATCCGCGAATTGCTCGTTGCCGATCTTGACCGACCAATAGGACGCCAGACCTTTATAGGGGCAGCGCGACGTCGTCGCGCTCGGCACGAGTAGATCCGTGCGCACGTCTTCCTGCGGGAGGTAGTAGCGCACCGGATGATTGGTTTCGAAAACGAGATGCGGGCGGCGCGTCTCCGCCACCGTGACACCGTCGATGATCACACGTACGTGACGCCGGCTCGGCAGCGCGTCGACGCGCTTGTACGGATCGCGCGCGTGCTTATAAAGTTCCTCATCTTCCTCCATCCATTTATCCATCTGCTCCCACTCAAAGGCGAAATGATCTTTGAGCGCGCCCGCCGCCGCTCTCGGATTGAGATAGCTCCAGGCCGCGTTTTCAGCAAATCGGCCGCCGCTTCGTATCGACCAGTAAGACGCTTCGCCTTTGATGGGACAAGCGCTCGTGAACGCGCTCGGAACAAAAAGGTCGGTGCGCACGTCTTGTTTGGGAAAATAGTACGCCGGTAATGCTTCCGCCTCGCGCAACAGTTTGGCGTGTTTGCTGTCGGCGATCGTCTCGCCGCTGAAGATCACGCGCACGTGGCGCGGGCTCTCGCTCACGTGAACCCAGTGGCCCGGATCGCCAAATATCGGCACGCGCTCCTGAACGACATTGCTCGGCATAATCTTTTACTTACTTTGGGTCGATAACGAGTACAAGAAATCGCCCTCTTTCCCTTTGGCAAAGGGGAACGAAAGGGGGATTTTCATGCGCTGTGTTTACCGACCGATACGTAAAATAACTCTGTGATGAAATACTTCTAACTCACCTTCTTTAACTTCTGCAGGCTCCGTAGCTCGCGCGGCGGCTGCAAGCGCTGTCCCACAATGGTCCACGAGACTTCGCCGACGTAGATGTCGCCGCGCGAATCGATCGCGAGACCGTGCGGCGCGATGAACTGGCCGGGTTTCTCGCCGGGCATCACATCGGCCGAGGCGCGCAAGCCGCTTGCCTTTCTTGTCGTAAATATCGATGCGGTTACCGAGATTCGGCGCATTCAAGTTGACACCCATGCCGGGACCGAGCTCGCCGACGTAACAGACCGGCTCTCTTCCGGTCGTGTCCATATAGAGAGCGCACGGCCGATGCATGTTGTTCCACTGGGTCTCGTACTTGCCGTTGCCGTCGAACACCTGCACGCGATGATTCTCGCGATCGGCGACATATACCCAACCTTCCTTGTCGGTGACGATGTTGTGCACGATGTTGAACTGTCCCGGATCGGAGCCGGACTCGCCCCATGAGAGCAACAGTTTGCCGTCGGGCGCATACTTGTGCACGCGCGAGTTGCCATAGCCATCGGAAACGTAAATATCCCCGCGCGGCGAGAATGCCACATGCGTGCAGCGATTGAACGGCTCACCGCTCTGATAAGGCGCCGCACTGCCAGGCACGCCGATGGTCATGAGAATCTTTCCGTCCAACGAGCACTTACGCACCGTGTGATCGCCGTCGTCGGTGAGAAAAATCATTTGATCGGGACCGATGGTCGCGCCGTGAGCGCGTTTAAACACGCCCTCGCCCCATGAACGGAGGAAATTTCCCTCGCGGTCGAATACGATCACTGGATGTTTGCCGCGCGTAAAACAATAGAGCTGATCCCGATCATCGACCGCCACCGCTGCCACTTCGTGGAAACTCCAATCCTCGGGCAAGTTGCCGAAGTTCTCAATCACTTCGTAACGGAATTCACCGGCACCTAGAATGACTCCCATCGCAGTTCTCCCATCGCAGTAATCTGTTCCGGGTTACGAGTTGCGGGTTTCGGGTTAGACTCGAAACACAAAACCCGAAACTCGAAACTATGATTCCGATTCATACACCTGCCGCCAAGCCTCGAAACCGCCCGCCATGCTGGCCACATTGGTAAAGCCGTTCTCCAGCAAATAGCCGGTGGCGCCGAGGCTGCTGTTGCCATGATAGCAGTAGACAATCACGCTTTGGTTCTTGGCGGTGTTCTGTAAAAACTCCTGCACGTTGCCGTCGTGCAAATGCAGCGCGCCGGGAATATGCGCCTCGCGATACGAGCCCGGATCGCGGATATCGACAAACAAAGCGTTTTTTTCCTCGAACTTTTTCTTCGCCTCTTGGATTTGAATCTGCGGGATTTCCATCGTTCACTCCTGTTCACTCCGCCCGGGGGTAGTTCTATCAACGCCGTTTGCGGCTGTCCACAGCGGAAATTTTCCCGGCTTGCATAGGCGGGAAATTTTTCTGCTGCTATAATCCGGCGCGTGAAACCGTCTCCCATCGCGCTCTATGTCACCGCGGCCGTTTGTCAGACCGCCGGATCGTCCGGCGCGGCGATGCTCGCGCCTTTTTTCATGAAGGAACACGGCTATTCGGTCGCGCTCGCCGGCTTGCCGCTCGTCGCCAACGGCATCGGGCGGGTGTTCTCGGACCTTTTTTCCGGCGTCATGGCGACTTATTTTAGCTCCGGCATGCTCCTGATCGCGGCCGTCAGCCTCGGTTTTTTGATGAGCGTCGTCGGCTACCTCTTTCTCGATACGATGTTCGTCTTCTTGTTGGTTTTTGCCGCTTACGGCTTGACCGAGGCGATGTTCGCGCTATCGCTGCGCAAGATCGGCTTCGACCAATCCGCTCCCGAGCAACAGGGAAGAGTGCAAGGCCTCATGGCTTCGGCGTTGGGCGTTGGCTTTACGATTGGCCCGCTGCTCGGCGGCTTTGTCGGCAAATGGTTCGGCTTCAACGCGCTGTTTTTTCTCTATGCGATTCCTGAAGTGCTCGGGCTGGTACTGGTGTTGCTCGGCGGCGCGCACCGTTATCGGAAGAGCGACCGCGACTCGTCGACGACCCTCTGGAGCGCAGGCATCGGTCTGCTTAAAAGGCCGCCGTTCTTGGCTTCGTGTCTGGCGATCGCCCAGTCGTTCTTTTTCTTGGTCGGCGTCACCCGTGTGGCGTTTCCGTTTCTCGCCGTGAATCGCCGCGAAATGGGCCTCGACGTCGTCGGCACGATGGTCTCGATCTCGCGCCTTACGGACACCTTCGGCCGCTACAGCGGCGGTCTCCTCGCGGACCGGATCGATGCCCGGCGCGTGATACTACTCGGCGTTGCCGTGGGCATCCCGATGCTTGTCCTGCAGGTGTACGGCGAGACTTATCTCACTCTGCTGCTGCCGCTTGCTTTGATGACGTTGGGATTCGGTTGGACCAACGTCGGCGCCACCACCTTCGCGCTGCAAAGCGCGCCCCTTTCGGCCAAAGGCTTAGGTCTCGGTCTATCGCGCGCGTCGACCTCGCTCGGCCAGATGCTGGGGCCGCTCGCCTGCGGCGTTTTGATCGAAAAATTAGGCTACGAGCGCGGCTTCCAGATGATGGCGTTGGGCTCGCTCCTGGTGCTGGCGCTGACGTGGCACGGGCTCGGGAGGAAGGAATCGGAGTGATGGAGTATTGGAGTACTGGAGTGTTGGGGCCGAAAACGCATTACCCCCAGCACTCCGGTATTCCGATACTCCGATCTTCACCTCAAGCCCTTGTAGGTTTCGCCGATAGCCAAATCCTTCAAATATTCCATCGCGTTATTGGCGTAGCCGACCTGCCCGGCCTTTTCGGCGCGCCAGGCGTCGAGATACTTGAGGATTTCGTCGAGCGGCAAGACGTCGGCATACTTCTGATTCATGTCGAACAGATTGATGGCGTGACAGGCTTCGTGCCGGTCAAAAACGCACTCTTCGGCGACGATCATGCGCAAGCGGTTGGTGGTGCCATCCACCACGCTCGCGCGCACACAGCCGCTGGTGCTCTCGCCGCAGGTAATAATGGTATCGACGCCGAGGAAATTTAGATGGCCGATCAACGGCGTTCCCCAAAACGCCGACGGCGAAACTTTCTTGAAAACGGTCTCCCCCGGAATCGGCTTCACTTCATCGACGATATCGTAGCGGCGCCGAAAGCGGTCCAACTCCTCCGGACTCATGTCGGCGCGCTTTCTCTTATCGCGGCGAAACGCCCAGGGTTCCACGGCAACGCCGTCCATACCGGTTACGTGGATCACCGGAATGCCGACTTCGCGCGCCTTGGCGAGCAGTTTTTGGATCGCCGGCAACGCATTCCAACCCGCTAGGCCGCAGCTTCCCGGCCAGGTCTTGATCGCCTCGGTGACCGGTTCGGGCTTATCGCCGAAAACCCAGCGATACAGGTCGATCAACAACAACGCTGGCCGCTCGCCGAAGCCAATCCTGCGCTCGCCCCTGCCGACCAACGTTGCCTTATCCTGCTCGGTAAGAAACTTTTCCCAGACGCGCTCAGTCATCGAACACCTCCGAATGAGATGTGGGAAATTTATCATCGCGCTGATCGAGCGGTCAAGGCGGCCAGATCCAGTCCGATCTATCTCTATTGCCCAGTCACTTTCGAAAGCGTTATAGTCGGTGCAGGAGGAGCCATGAAAGAACTAGTTCCCCTCGATCTCACCGGCGTGATCGAAGAAGTCAAAGCGCATGGCAAGACCCGCCGGGTGCTCTGGCAGGACTCGGAGTCCATCGCCTTTTTGAGCAGCGGGCGCAAAGAGCGCTGGGACTTTCATATCGATCCGGCCGACGAAGTGACGCTGCAATTGACGGGCGTACAGCATTTGGTTTACCGCGACGAGGATGGCCGGGAGCGCACCGCGGATATCAAGGCCGGCCAAATTCTCCTTTGCCCCGCCGGCGTGCCCCATTCTCCGCGGCTCGAGGAGAACTCGTGGTTCATTGTGTTCGAACGCAAGCGGAGACCCGGCGAGATCGACTACTTCAAGTGGTTCTGTAATCAGTGCGGCGAGAAAGTCTATGAGACCTCTGCCGAGGTCGGCGATTACCGCGCCGATCCGGTGGGCCAGGTCTATCAAGTCTTTTCGGCCGACGAGAAACTGCGCACGTGCCAAAAGTGCGGCACCGTCATCCCGGCACCGCCGAAGTAAGAAGCGCATTTAGGTACGCCCCCTTCGAACCTGCGAACTTCCGGATCGAACGGCTCGAATGGAGCCAAGCGGTTGAACGGAACGGAGTGGTTGAATGATTCGAACGGCCCGTCCATGACCGACCACGCTAAAAGGCTCACGCAGCTTGCCGGCAACTATGCCGCCGCCGAGCGCGCGGTGATCGCGGCATTTTTTAGGCAGCCGCTAACTCCGCGCCATCATCTGCGCTGGCTGCGCGCTCAAGCTTTCAAGGAATACTCGGCCATCAAGCCGATCTTCACGGCATTGGCGAAACTCTATCCGCGCATCGACTGCGGCATCGATCGGCACGATTACGAAGAGCTCACTGTGAAGCTCGCCGATGAGACGAAGCACGCTCGGCTGGTGATGGATTTGCTCGAAGAGATCGGCGGCAAGAAAGTGACCTGCAAAGATCTACTCTGGCTTCCGGAGGACAGGAAATTGGCGCGGGTGCGGGCGCGCTACTCCGCCAGTTACGCGGCCCTGCTGCACGGCTCCGGCACGATCAGCGCCAAAGAGATGCGCCGCCAGGACGAGACATTGGAGCGGGCCGCAATCACCCTCACCGAAGGCGGCGGCGGCGCGCTTTACCAGGTGTGCAGCAAACTCCCGGGCAAGGATTCGATCAGCAAAAAAATCGCTGCCGTCTTCCGCCAAATCCTAATTGACGAAATGGGTCATAAGGACAGCGGCGTGCGTGCTTTGGCGCCATTGGTCAAGAGCGAGAAAGCATGGCACCTCGCACAGAGGATCATCTGCGACGTGTCGGGGCAGAGATTGCGCATGCGCAGCGAGCAATTCGGCTTCCCCCTGAACGACACCGAGATCGCTGAACTGAACCGAAGGGCTCGGGCGATGGATACGCGGGTTGACCTCAGGCCTGGATCCGGAACCGGTATTTTGTCTCGCTACGCCGTGGCGTCATGCTCTCGCCGGTAACATTCCTCTCTCGTTGGGAAAGGAAGCATACGGTGCCCGTTGCGAGTTTGCGCTTTTTTCGCAAACCGGCGTCGGAAAAGATTTCTTCTTTCCGCGCCGCATTCCTATCGACGCTCGTCGGGTTACTTGTAGTTGTCGTCTGTCCGGTCCCTCGCGCCGACGAACTGCCGCCGTTGCAACTCGGACTCAACGACCTCGGCGCGATTTTTCCGGCGGCGAGCGCCGATGATCTTAAAGAACGCCTACGCCGTTTCAAAACCGAGACCGGCGCCAACATCGTCGTTCTGACGATCAAAAGCCTCGACGGCGAAACCGCCCAAAGTCGCGCCGATCAGGCGTTCAAAAGCTTGCCTTTGACCCGCGCCGAAGCGGCCAGAACCGCATTGCTGTTGGTTGCGCGCAAAGAACATTTGGTCGGCCTGCAGGCCGGCGCAGAGCTGCGGCCTCTTTTGCCGGAACCGGCCGTCAGCGAGAAAATTCAAGCGCAGGTCGACCTCTATCGCGACGGACTTCGGTCCGACCTCGGCATTCATGGCGCGGTGCATTATCTATTCCGGGTCATCCGCGGCGATCTTCGTGTCGGCAGCCAGACCGAAAGCGAAAAACTGCAGGAGACATCGCTGCGCGGCGGCGGCGCCGGGGCGATCTTGGCTGTTTTTTTAGGTCCCTTTCTGGCTTTTTTCATCGGCGTGTTGTGGGGCATCTATGCCAAACACTACGGCCTGCAGAGAAGCATCCGGCTGTTGATGGGCGCGATCTTTGGCGGGGCAACGGCCAAGCTGGTCGCCATGGCCATGGCCCTCGTCGGCGATTATGGCGATAACCTGTGGTATTTCATCATGGCGCTTGCCATTCCGCTGGCGATGTTCGGCAGCTTGACCGAATTCTGGATGTCCGGCGACTGGAGCGGCATTCCGCAGCAAAAAGAGCCTCGACGCAGACCGGAAGACAACATGGGCATCTAAAGATACGCGACCAGCCGCCAGATTTGAGCGTCGAGCGGCAGATCGAAATCGGGGGCAGCGGTACGCGAAATGACCCGGCGTGAGTTCGTGCGGTCAGCTCTTGGGGCCGGCGTCCTGCTGACCGGAGAGTTGGCAATGGCGCGTGAAATCATTCAAAAGCCGGTGCCGAAGACCGGTGAACGATTACCGATCATCGGCCTCGGCACTTGGCAATCGTTCGATGTCGGCCCCAGCGCAGCGGCGCGCGCGCCACTGCGCCACGTGCTGGAGGAATTCGTTGGTCTTGGCGGCAGCGTCATGGACTCCTCGCCGATGTATGGCCGATCCGAGAGCGTTGCCGGCGATCTCGCCGCGGAGCTGGGAGTACAGCGGCGACTTTTTCTGGCAACCAAAGTTTGGATCCAAGGGCGCGCCGCCGGGATGCGTCAGATGGAAGAGTCGTTCGCACGTCTGCGTACCCAGCGCATGGACCTTATGCAGGTTCATAACCTGGTCGATTATCGGGTCCATCTGAACACGCTGCGCCAATGGAAGGAACAGGGCAAGGTTCGCTACATCGGCGTGACTCATTACACCGCGAGCGCCTACGACGAACTGGCGCGCGTGCTCGCGGCGGAGGAATTGGATTTCGTTCAGTTGAACTATTCACTTGCCGAGCGCGAAGCGGAAAATCGCCTGCTGCCGCTGGCTGCCGACAAACGCATCGCGGTGCTGGCCAATCGCCCGCTTGCCGCCGGTCATCTTTTCAGCGAAGTTCGCGGCAAGGCTCTGCCGGCATGGGGCAACGAAATCGGCTGCGCCACCTGGGCGCAGTTTTTTCTAAAGTTCGTCGTCGCTCATCCGGCCGTTACCTGCGCCATCCCCGCAACCAGCAAGGCCGCTCATTTGATCGACAACATGCAAGCCGGATTGGAGCCGCTGCCCGACCGCTCGGCGCGCCAGCGGATGGCGCGTTATGTTGCCGAGTTGTGAGAAATACCCCTGGTCTATGCAACAGCGTCCCGCGCCTGCCGAAATCCCCCTGTAGGCTTTAAGCACCGTTGCCGGCGACAAACCGGCGCGCCTGAACCGACTTAGAGGGCGCGATAAGCCGTTTTCGCGCGAAAATTGCGCCTAATTTTTAAATTTCATTGAAGCTCGGCCCGTCCCATGGTATGTTCCTGGGTTTAATGAAACGCCAATTGCACAAATCTATGCTCACCTCTATGGTCCAGTGGTTCGATGCCGACTATCATGCGATCGGCGCGGTGACCAGAGTTGCCGACATTGATCGGGTCAACTGGGTGCGTTGCACCCCGTTCGTGATCCTCCACCTCGGCTGTCTAGGTATTTTTCTGGTTGGATGGAGTTGGACCGCCGTGATCGCCGCATTTACGCTCTATTTTGTCCGAATGTTCGCGATCACCGGGATCTATCATCGTTATTTTTCACACCGGTCGTTCAAAACCTCCCGCCCGGCGCAGTTTATCTTTGCGATTTTGGGCGCCACCGCCAGCCAACGGGGACCGCTCTGGTGGGCCGCCAACCATCGCGAACACCATCGCAATTCCGATACGCCCATGGATCCGCATTCGCCGGTCCATCATAGTTTCTTTCGTTCGCATGCCGGCTGGTTCATGTGCACGCGTTTTTACGCGACGCAGTACCATCGCATTCAAGACTTTGCCCGCTTTCCCGAGCTGGTCTGGCTCAACCGCTATGACAAAGCCGTGCCGCTGGCCTTCGGTTTTTTGGTCTATGCTATAGGTCTTGGGCTGGAGTATGGCGTGCCGGGGCTTAAAGTCACCGCGCTACAGCTTTTCGTCTGGGGTTTCGTCATCAGCACCACCGTCTTGTTCCACGCCACCGCCAGCATCAATTCTCTCGCCCATATCTTCGGCAATCAGCGCTACGACACCGGCGACCAGAGCCGGAACAACTTTTGGCTCGCCCTCATCACCCTGGGCGAAGGCTGGCATAACAACCATCACCATTATATGAGCTGCACCCGGCAAGGGTTTTATTGGTGGGAAATCGATATCACCTATTACATTCTAAAGACTCTGTCCCTCTGCGGCGTCATTTGGGATCTCAAACCGGTGCCGATCAAAGCCTATGACCGCAGCGAACACCTGCCGGTCAAACGGCTCGCTTCCGCCGCTTGAGCTCCTCTCTATTTTTGGATTCGGCCGCTCACCAGCGACTGCAAGCATCCGGCCTGAACTCGCGCGCTTAGCTTGCGTTTGTTTCGGCGCGCCGATACCATCCAGCTTTGTTCGGAACCGCTCATGACGCCCATCGCGGACTTTCTTTCCCAGGTAACCCTTTTTCGTGACCTCGACGGCGAAGCGCTAGCGACCTTGACGCCGTTCTTAACTCAAAAGCGCTTCGCCTCCGGCAGCGTCGTTTTTCGCGAAGCCGATGAGTCTGATGCGCTTTACATCGTCGAACGCGGTTCGGTAGCCGTCAGCAAGCACGTCCAAGACGACGTTGACATCATACTCACGCGCTTTCATGCGGGGGATTTTTTTGGCGAGATGGGCCTGTTCGACGCCGCACCGCGGTCGGCAACCGCCAATGTGACCGTGGACGCGCTGCTCTGGCGCCTTGAGCGTGCGGCCTTTCACGCGATCTTTTCGCACCATCCGGACATCGCCGCCAAGATCTGTTATCGCCTGGTAATCGTCTTCATCGAGCGGCTGCGCGCGACCAACGAACAAACCCGTGAAGCGATTCGCTGGGGCCTCGAGGCGACCGGCTACTCGCTCGGTGGAGCGCAGGCGCTGTTCGGCCGCAAATCCACCTGACGCTCGATGGCCGAACCGCCCAAACTCGAACTGCTCACCCGACCCCAAGGCAGTGCGGAATTCCGAATTCTCGAGCTGCCCAGCAACCAAGTTCATCGCCAATTTCGGCCGCGCCGCATGCCGGAAGAAAGCTGGCAAATCACGCCCCAGCCGCACAGTCCAGACGGTACACGCAGTTATATTCTTAAGAATCTCCAGCGGGATCGTTACCTGCTGCTCAATTCACAAGAGTATTACCTCTGGCAAACGTTTGACGGAACGCGCTCCCTCGAGGAGATCGCCAGAGCGTTTCATTTCGAGTTCGGCGCATTCGATTACAGCACGATCCGGCGACTGCTGGCGAAGTTGTACCAGGCCGGTTTACTGATGGAGCCCACTCAATTGGCGCTCCAGCCGAGCCACGGCGAACGCGCCGGAAAGCTTGGCTGGGGCCAGATCGCTCGCCGTTGGCGCCAGTTATCGTTTGCCGTGCCCCAGGCCGACCGGCTTTGCACGGCAGCCTATCGCTATGGCGGTTTCTTATTGATTCACTGGATCACGTTCGTGTTGGTGATCTTGAGCGCTTTCATGGCCGCGGGCGCAGCTTTGGAGTTGAGCGGCCAAGCCCAGCAGTTTACGCGCTTGCTTTCCGGGCGGCCCTGGAATTCCGCGCTCATCACGCTGGCGGCTTTGCTGGTCGCCTCGATGATGCACGTTTTCGTTCACGCGCTCGCGTGCAAGGCCTACAATCGGCGCGTGCGCGGGCTGGGCTTTTTTCTGCTGCAAGGCGTCTTGCCGACCTTTTATGCGGATGTGACGGACATTTTCATGTCGACTCGGCGGGCCCGCGTCGTGGTCGATATCGCGGGTCCGATGGTGGAAGTAATCCTCGGCAGCGCGGCCTTTCTGCTCGCCTACCACTTGCCACCGGGATTCGCCCAGGCGCTCAGCTTCGGCATCGGTGTGCTCCTCTGGGAAGGCGCGCTGATCAATCTCTATCCCTTTAGTTTTCTCGAATTAGACGGCTACAACATCGTCGCCGACCTTTTGGCCATGCCCGCGCTGCGCCAGCAAGCCTTGGCGCTCGTGCCGCAGCTGCCGCGGCTTTTGTTGAACATGACAAAGATCCAACGCGCCGAATGGCTTCAGATAGGTTATCTACTGTTATGCACGCTATCGGTAGTGGTCTACGTCATCGCCCATCTCGATGCCCTTTATGCGATCCTGCCACATTGGAACTGATATAGTGAACCGAGCCACGGCCGACCCGGTGAACACGAGTCACGAACACGTTTTTCACGCTTAACGTCGCGCCAATTCGCGCAAGCCGCGCTCCCAGCGCTCGCTGTCTCTTTCCAACTGCTGGATCGTCGCGCCTTTCTCCGGGTACCAGCGCTTGAAGCCGTACTCCTTGGCCGGGCTGCCATAGTCGTAATTTTCAAGAATTGTTTGACCATCCGGGCTGAAGAGAAAGTCGACGAACAGCACCGCCGCGTGCGGGTGCGGCGCCTGCGTCGACAGCCCGGCGCTGCCGGCGCTCGCCGGCACAATGTCCATCGGCACCCAGACGACGGGAGCATGCTTAGCCGCCGCCACGAGGGCATGATTGCGAAAGATCGTCGGCGACGCTTCGACTTCACCGCTGATGATGAAGTCATTGAGCGCCTGGCCCGATATCGAATGCATGGTAATGTCCTGGCCGCGCAATCGCCTGAGATATTCTTCTCCCTTGACGCGCAGCATGGCGCCCACCGTGCGCGTGCCGGTATCGGTGGTAACGAACGACATGCGTCCCTTGAGCGCCGGATTCAACAAGCCGTCGTAATTTTTCGGCACCGCGTTGGTCGGCAATTTGTTTTTATTGAAGGCAAAACCCATGTACGACTCGCGCACGGTAGCGAAATAGACCGCGCCCTTGCCCGCTTCCTCGCGCGCATCCGGAATCAATCGGGCGACATAGGGATTGGCGAACGGCTGAAGAAATTTGAGGGCTTGCATCAGCATCAGCAGCAGCGGCGAGCTTTCCGCCACATCCATCAGGAATTTCTTCGCCTGCGCCTCGGCGAGAAACTTCGAGATCAGGTCCTTGCTCGTGCCGCGATAAGATTCGACCCGCACGCCGTACTTGGCCTGGAAAGCCTGTGCCAGTTCCTTGTACGAGCCGCCGGCAAGGGCGGTATACCAGACGAGTTTGCCCTCTTTTCTTGCTCCAGCTGCCAGCATCGACTCCCGATCGGCGCCGCTGTAAAGCGCCAGTTCGCCGATCGTAGCCGGCCGTTGTGCCTGAGCCGAAGTCACTATCGCGAACATCAGAAATCCGCACAGCGCGCCGAGCAAATTCATCTTCATCTTACCGTTTGGTCTTTGCCTTTTTTCTTCTGCCGCTCTCTATGCTCCCGGATAGAGCGCCGCTTCGGGATGAAAGAACGTCCGATAATCGATGCGCGTCGGCGACAAGCCCTGTTCGTAGCCGTACTGTGTGATCGCTTCGAGAACTTTGACGTTGTCCTGAACGTTGTACGGCCAATAGTTGTCGCCCATCAATTCACGCTGTTCGTCAACCGCGGCCGCCATCCAGGAATAGACGATGATTTGCGGATCAGGGCCCATCAAGCGATCGAACGCCACGTCGCGCGATTGGCGAAACGCTTTCAAGAGCGCGACCGGCGCAGCGGGATATTTATCGACGAACGACTGCTTCAGCGTCACGATATGGCTGGTCGGAAAAATGCCGGTTTTTCGATAGTAGTCCTGCTCTTCTTTGCGAAAGTCGCGGAACAAACGGCGCGTGCGCGGATCGCGCGCGGTGATCGACGGCAACACGTTGGGACCGATCACCGCATCGATCTTGCCTTCGATGAGCAGGTTATCGAGCAGGTGATCCGGGTCGCCGGATGCGTCGATTTTTTCGATCTCGATGCCGGCGGCGACGCCGTCTTTTTTGGCCCGCGGCGAGCACCAGCGGATCTTTTTCAGATCGACCCCGTAGTAATGCTGCAGCGCGCCGCGCGCCCACACGCCCGCCGTGTTGTCCCATTGCATGATGCCGACGCGCCGGCCCTCCAAATCTCGGGCGCCATCGATCCCTGCCTTGCTGTTTACGTAAATGTAAGCCAGGCGAAATTTCCGGTTTGGAAAGGCCGGAATCGAAACGTGCGCTTCTCCGTTGGCGTAGGCGCGCAGGCGCGCGGCGAAGCCGCAATCCCAGGCGTCGCATTGCTCTTCGTCCGGCACAAACTCCAGGTCGAATCCTTCAACCCTCACCGTTCCATCGGTGATCGGGATATTGAGATCGATGGTGGGCTCGCGAAAATAAAAGCGCAATTTAGCATTGGCCATAATACTCTCCTTGAGATGCCGCAACGTTCTCGGCGGTTCGCGATCGGACTGTAGCCCGAGACGCGCCGCGAATTCAATCGTCTTGTTCTCCTTACTGCCGCCTCCGGTTGCCTTTGGCCGCTCCCAACGGTAGATAGAGCGGTGGGCAATTTGAAGCTCTCCTGCTGGAACTCCCCGATATCGAACCTGACTGCGCATTTATGAAAAACGAATCCTTGATCGAACAGTTGGCCGATTGGGTCGTCTCTTTCGACGCCGGCAAAATTCCCCCGGACGTCGCCGCTCAGGCAAAACACCTGCTGCTCGACACTCTAGGGTGCGCGCTTGCCGCGCATAACGAAGACGCGTTTCAAGCGGCGTCCGCCACGATCAATGAAATTGACGGCGCGGCGCATTGTACCGTAATCGGCAGCAATGAGCGCACGTCATTGCCAAACGCAGTGTTATTGAACGGTGCGCTCATCCGCTCGTTGGATTTGAATGACATCTACATGGGGCCGGGCCAGACCGGTCATCCGAGCGACACCCTCGCGGTGGCTTTATCGGTCGCGGAGTCGGAGCGCAGCACCGGCGAGGAACTGCTTGCCGCCATCGTTCTCGGTTATGAGATTTACGGGCGGCTCGCCGACCTCGCCGAGCACGGCACTGCGTGGGATTATGTGACGCTTTCCGGTTTGGTCGCGCCGGCGATGGCGGGGCGACTGATGAAAATGAATCGCGCGGTTCTGGCGCACGCCTTGGCGATCGGCGTGGCTCAGGGACACACGCTTGCGGGCGTGCGCTCGGGCCAGCTTTCCGGAGCTAAAAATCTCGCCAACGCTCTGAACACATCGCGCGCGCTGCTCGCGACGCTGCTCGCTAAGCACGGCGTCACCGGCCCGATGCAGATACTGGACGGACCGCGCGGTTTTGCCGCCGCCGTCTATGGTGGAGCCGACTTGACCGCGCTGGTGCGGCCCGCCGCACCTCCCTTTCGCATCATGGACACGAGCATCAAAGCCTTCCCCTGCGTCGGCACCGCTCAGACGATCGCTGCCGCCGCGGTGCAAGCGCACGGACTGGCGCAGAATCCGGCCGAAATTGCGACAGTAAAGATCCGCCTGGCCGATGTGCCGCTGGTCAAAAGACAATTGCAAGACGACGAGCGGCGCCATCCGCGCACGCGTGAGACTGCCGATCATAGTTTTTACTATCTTGCCGCCGCCGGTATCCTGGACGGTGACATTTCGGTCGACAGTTTCAAGCGGCGGCGCTGGCGCGACGACGACCTGACCGCATTCATGCAGCGGATCGAGATCAGCACGGATGCCGGCTTGAACGAGCATCTCCCCGGCACGTTTCCCTGCGTGATGGAGTTGATTTTTGGCTCGGGCAGTAAGAAGACCGTAGAGATGATTCACGCGCCCGGGTCGCTGAAGAAGCGTATGACTCAGTCGCAGCTCGAAGGCAAGTTCCGGCAAAACGCCGCGGCCCGGCTCAGCGCCACCAAACAAGACCAGGTCATTCAATGGGTGACGAGCTGCGGCCCGGCAAGTCAGGTGACTGCGCTGATGGAAAGCCTGCGGCCGTAGAGGGCATGGGCGAACCAAAAGACGAGCCGATGGATACTCCGCTAGCCCGGAAACTCTCTCGCACGTGGCCCCGGTGACGCTCGCCAGTCCGAGCGCGCGCGGGGAAGCGGCCGAGAAAAGACCGCGCGCCACTGGCCCCAATCGGCGATGCCTAACAGAAAGGCGTTGACAGACAACGATCGATTTAGTTTAAAACAACGGTGAATGACCGGATCTATGGAGCGCTAGAATGGTGCAATCGACGAATCCAACCATCATTCCGGTATTCCATCCATCCACGATTCGAATCTCCACGCTTCACGAGGAAGGAATTTTCACATGGCACGGCAGTATCGATGTATTTCCGCCGACGGACATATCGATTTGAATCCCGACATCTGGCGCGACCGGGTTCAGACGCGATACCGCGAGCGCGCTCCCAAGCGCGTGAAAATGCCGAACGGCTCCGATGCCGTCGTCATCGACGGCGGCAAGCCGAACACCATCGGCATCACCCGCAGCGTGCGGGTCGCCCACATCGATCTCGCCAAGCAGGTGCCGACCTTCGAGACCTGCGCCGGCACCGGCTCGCCGGAGCAGCGCTTGGCCGAACAGGACCAGGATGGCATCGATTGCGAAATCTTGTTTTCGCAGATCACTTTCGTCTTGCGCCAGACCAAGGATGACGATTTTTATCGCGATTGCATCCGCGCCTACAACGAATTTCTCGGCGCCGAATATGGCGCGGCGGCGCCGGATCGCCTGGTCTGCATGGGCACGCTGCCGACCACCGGCGTCGGCGATGCGATCAAGGAGATGGAACATTGCGCCAAGCTCGGCCTGAAAGGCGTCAAGCTCGATCGTTATCCGAGCGGCAAAACCTATCCGACTCGGGAAGATGACGAGTTCTGGGCCGCGGCCGTCGATCTGGGCATGGCGTTGACGAACCACAACAATGGCAACATGGGCTCCGGCAGGGGCGAGCCCGATTATCTCTACGCCAAAGATCCCGGCCATGACGTGCACCAGAAAGACGCGTTTAAATTCTTCACCCGCTTTACCAACGACGCCATGACCGCCCCGCTGCAGATGGCGTTCGCCGGCGTATGGGACCGCTTTCCGAGGCTGCAATTCTACTGGGCCGAAACGATGATCGGCTGGTTTGAGTACGGGCTCTGGCAAGTGGACGATCATTACCGTCGCTACATGGGCATGATTCACGACGCCTGGGGTTTGAACCGCCTCGAACGCATGCCGAGCGAATATTTGAAAGAGCGTAATTATTGGGGTTTTCTCCGTGATCCCGTGGGCGTCAAGCGGCGCGCCTGTATCGGCGTCGACAAAATCATGTGGGGCAGCGATTTCGCCCACGCCGCCAGCGACTTCCCCAACTCGCAAAAATGTGTGCAAGAAGACTTTGCCGGCGTGCCCGAAAATGAAAAACGCGCCATGTTGGTGGATAATTGTGTGAGATACTTCCACTTGAGCGATTGAAGGATCCGAAAACGACTGGAACAATGGAACCAGTGGAACCGTTCCAAGTGGAACACGTTCCAAACTGGAACACGTTCCAACTGGAACACGTTCCAAGTGGAACCCGTTCCAAGTGGAACTCGTTCCAACTGGAACACGTTCCAAGTGGAACCCGTTCCAAGTGGAACCCGTTCCAAACTGGAACCCGTTCCAATAGTTCCAAACGTTCCATTCGTGCCAAATGATTGGAGCAAAATCTGTGAGCGATGTAGGATCAACCCACGAGGACCTCGAACGGTTTCTCGCCGAGTATCATCTCGTCGGCGCGGGGCTCAAGCGCCACCAGCGCGCCGCGCCGCGCGAGGGCAAGACCGCGGCGCACTGGAAGTGGGACGGCATCTACCGCGGGCTCATGCGCTCGGGGGAAATCGTCACGGTCGGGCCCAACGGCATGACCGGCATGCGTTCGGTGGTCGGCATCGAAGCGCGAAAATTTCCCATCTGGATGAACGCGCAGATCCTGATGCCCGGCGAGCGCACCCAATGCCACCGTAACCTGCGCAGCGAAACGCGCCTGGTCTGCCAGGCGCCCAAAGACGCGGTGTTCGTCTGTGAGTATGAAGCCTATCCGATGGAGCGCGGCGATGTGATCATCAGCCCTGCCTGGACTTATCACGATCATTGGAACCGGGACAAAACGCCGGCGATCTGGATCGACGGCTACGATAACGGATACAACCCCAACGTCAACGTCAATGAACGGTTGCCCGACAATGATCCCTACGAGCCCGTCACCAAACCGGCGGGCTACGGAGAGAGAACCCTCGGTTGGGCCCGACCGATTTCCGCCGTGGGGTCGGGAGTCCTCGATTCAAACACCCCCGACCCCTCTTTTCTGCCGCTGCCGCCGATACGGTATCCATGGGCTAATACCCGCGCGGCATTGACGGCGCTGCGAGAAAATAATCAGAGCGATCCGTGCGAAGGAATCATGATCCTGCTCGCCAGCCCGGTCGATGGCGGACCGACTTTGCCGACCATCGCCTGGCAGGCGCAGCTTCTCCAAAAAAACCAAAAAACAATGGCGCACCGCCATAACAGCACGACCTTCTATTTCGCTTTCGAGGGCGCGGGCGTGGTCGTTATCGACGGCGAGCGATTGGAGTACGGCCAGGGCGACATCTTCGCCGTGCCCGCCTGGACGTGGCATCACCACGAGAACACCAATGCGGGCGACACGATTCTGTTTTCCATCGATGATTGGCCGGCGATGAAAAAACTCGGCTTCTACATGAAAGAAGAAGCCAAAGGACTGTAAAAAAATCTGCAACGATGGTTTCGCAAAGCCTCAACCCATCCTACAAAGATTGATAGCGGAAAAACCGTAAGGGGACAGCGGCGGCCGGTCCTGCCGTTTCCCTGTAGAGTCTCGCGCGACTTTCGTGTAGAAGAGAATCCCACGATGAGCAGCGCGGCGCTTACATCCGCCAGTCCAGCGGGCCAGCTCGACGGCAAAAAGATCGCCGTCAGTCTGCGCGGCCTTTGGAAAACCTATCCGGGCGGCAGGAGCCCCGCTGTGCAAGACCTTACGCTTGACGTGCAACAAGGCGAGATTCTTACCCTGCTCGGGCCGAGCGGTTGCGGCAAGACGACGACCTTGCGCATGGTTGCCGGCCTCGAGCGCCCCGATGCCGGGGACATTCTCTTCGGCGATGAAGCCGTCGTCATGACGACCAAGCGTATTTTCATGCCGCCCGACAAACGCAACGTCGGCATGGTGTTTCAGTCATACGCCATCTGGCCGCACATGACCGTGGCGGAAAATGTCGCCTTTCCTCTTACCGCGCGCCGCTTTCCCAAAGCTGAAATAAAAGAGCGCGTTCGCAAGGCTCTCGATCTTGTCGGCCTCTCGGGATTCGAGAATCGCCCCGGGCCGCTCTTGAGCGGCGGCCAGCAGCAACGCGTCGCGTTCGCCCGCGCCTTGGTCACCGAACCGCGCGTACTCCTGCTTGATGAACCGTTCAGCAACCTCGATGCGAAGCTGCGCGAGCAAATGCGCATCGGCGTCAAGCTCCTGCAGAAGCGCTTGCGCATCGCGATGCTCTTCGTCACCCATGACCAGATCGAGGCGCTCAGCTTATCGAGCCGCATCGCCCTGATGAACCTCGGCGTGATTCAGCAGCAGGGCGACCCGCGCCTGCTTTACGAACAGCCGGCCAACGAATTCGTCCGCGACTTCGTCGGCCGCACGCTATTGTTCAAGGGCAAGGTGCAAACCGGCAATCCGGCCGGCCAACTCGCGATCGCCCTCGATGGCGCGCCGGATTGCGTCGTTTTCGGCCGGACCTATCACCCCGACGGGATAACCACTGGCGGAGCGGTTTACATCGGCGTGCGTCCCGAGGACGTCGAAATCCTGCCGGCAAACGGAGCGGCGACGCCGCGGGGAATGATCGACGGGACGGCCCAAGCCGCGCTATTTGTCGGCGAGCGCATCGAGTATCAGGTCGAGGTGAGCGGCCAAGGCGCCATGTTATTCTACGGCGAACGCCACCGGCCCATCAACGAAGGCAGCAAGGTTTGGCTGAAACTACGCGCCGACGGGCATAGTGCATGGCCGTCGGACCGATCCCATCAAGAAGAATGAGGTGAACTTCTATGCTGACGATCATCACCGTTGCAATGACGGCAGGGTCAAGAGACAGACGGCAAAAATCGATCGGGGCGTTATGTGTGGCCCTCACCCTTTGCACTTCTCCCGCTGCGTTCGCCGCAACGGCTCCGCCAAGCAAGGGGTCATCGCCCTCGAGCGCTAACTTCGAAGCGGAGTGGACCAAACTGATCGGCGCGGCGCAACAAGAAGGGACGGTATCGATCGCCTCCGGCGGCGCTCCGTCGCGGCAGTACCGGCCGGTGATGGATCTGTTCAGCAAGAAGTTTAACATCAAAGTCGAAGTCTCCACCGGCAATGCCACCGACACCGTCAATCGCGTTCTCGCCGAACGCAAGGCCGGCAAGTTCACCGTCGACGTAGCGCTCATCAGCTCGCGCGAGAACCAACAGCGCCTGGTGCCCTCCGAATCGCTGCTGCCTTTAGCGCCGCTGTTGTTTCATCCGGAGGTGATCGACATGTCGGCTTGGTACAACAAGCGCCATATGTACGCCGACAAGTTCGGTAAATTCACGCTCATTTATCACGCCGGCTTGGAAGACCAATACGAGGCCTGGTACAACACCGACAAGATCAAGCAAGCGGAAATCGCCACTCTCGTCAAGCAAACCGACATTTTTGATCCGAAATGGAAAGGTAAAATCGCCGGCCAGGGCATGGGCGATCCGTCGGGCATTCGGCAGATCATCGACAGCTATTTCGAACCCGACCGCGGCCCCGATTGGGTGCGCCGCTACATGACCACCGCGGGCGTGACCTTTAGCGACGATCGGAGAATTCTGGAGACCTGGCTGGTCAACGGCCGCTTCCCGATCCATTTCATCGCCACCGGCACCGAGGAATACGTTGCCCTGGCGCGCAAAGGCCTGCCGATCAAGCCGCACGTGATGGTCAAGAAACAGGGCGTGCTGCGCGCCTCCGGTTCGGGCTGCTGCATTTCGGCCTTCGCCAACCCGCCGCATCCCAACGCCGCCAAGCTTTTCATCAATTGGTTTCTGAGCAAGGAAGGCCAGACCGCGACGCATAATTTGATTCCCAATCTCGATCGCGCATCGCTGCGCAATGATGTGCCGTTCGGCGAAGTTTTGCCGGCGCAGCGGCGCGGCTTCGGCAAGGAGTACGCCTTCCCGGACGCCGATCCCGCCATGGGCGCGAAGCAGGAAGAGGTGCAGAAGTGGGCCTTCAAAATTTGGGAAAGCAGGCAAAAATAGGTTTCGGGTCCCGAGTTTCGTGTTCCGGGTGCTAACTCGAAACGCGAAACTCGAAAGGACGCGGCAAGCTCGTGCAGCACACATCGACATTGGATCGGCTGAGTGCGCCCCAACCCGTCGCCGCGCCGCGCCTCACCCGCGGCCACTTCCTCATGGCTGCGGTGCTCGCATCCCTCGGTTATTTCCTCATCTGGCCGGTGCTGTTGTTGCTGCTCAACAGCTTCAATGCCGCCGCCGACTGGTTCGTCGAGCCGCGCCGTTGGGGGATCGACCACTGGGTCAATGCTTTGCAGAGACCCGGACTGGTGCGCTCGCTCGGCAATTCGCTGCTCGTCTGGTCGCTCACCGTCGGCATTAGTCTTCCCCTGGGCATCGCCATCGCATGGCTCCTTGCGCGCACCCGCTTGCCTTGCAGCCATGCTCTGGAGTTTCTGTTCTGGGTTTCTTACATGGTGCCGAGTTTGCCGACGACCATCGCCTGGATCACCCTGCTCGATCCCGACATCGGCATGATCAACGTTGGGCTCAGAAAGCTTTTCGGACTCGACCACGGGCCGTTTAATATTTTCAGCGTACCGGGCATCGTCTGGGCCAATCTGATGGGCCATGGCATCTCGATCAAAGTCATGCTGCTCACCCCCGCCTTTCGCAACATGGATGCAGCCTTGGAGGAAGCGGCGCGCGTCGGCGGCGCGAGCAACCTGAGAACTCTATTCAAAGTGACGCTGCCGCTGATGATCTCGCCCATGATCATGGTCTTCGCGCTGCAACTGTTGCGCATTTTCCAGTCGTTTGAAACGGAATATTTGCTCGGCATGCCCTTTGGGTTTTACGTCTACTCGACGAAAGTCTATTCGCTGGTGCGCAACGCCGTTCCCAACTACGGCGAAGCCACGGTCCTGGCGAGTCTCACGCTGCTCATTATCGCGCTGATCATTCCGTTGCAGCGCTGGATTTTGGAACGGCGCCGTTACACCACGATCACGGGCAATTTCCGTCCCGGATTGATCGACCTCGGCAGGTGGAACTACGTGGCGTTTGCCGGGCTCGTGCTGCTTTTGACCCTGCTGACTATCGGTCCGCTCGCGATCCTCATTCTCGGCAGCTTCATGCAGCGCATCGGTTACTTCGTGCTCGGCTTCACCCTCGAACACTGGCGCCTGGTTCTCACCGATCCCGTCTTCATCAAAGCGCTGCGCACGACCTTGACGCTCGCGCTCACCGCGGCGGTCTTGAGCCCGCTGATTTTCTCCCTGCTCGCATATATCCTGGTGCGCACGCGCCTCCCGGGGCGGCGCGCCCTCGATCTCATCATCTGGGGCTCTGGCGCCATCCCGGGGATTCTGGCGGGATTGGGTCTCCTCTGGGTGTTCATCAGCACGCCCGGTTTGAACGTTCTTTTCGGCACCATTTGGGCATTGATTCTGGTCGTCATTCTGCAGGGGAAAACCACCGGGGTGAATATTATGAAAGGCGTGCTCGTGCAGGTCGGCGCCGATATGGAAGAAGCCGCGCGGGTCGCCGGCGCGGGATGGATTCGGACCTATTTTAGCATTTGGCTGCCGCTGTTGATGCCCACGTTGGTGCTCTTGGCGGTGATGAATTTCGTCACCGCGTCGGGCGCCACGAGCAGCATTATCCTGCTCGCCTCGCGCGACACCATGACGCTGTCCCTCATGGCGTTGGAGATGTCCACCACCGCCGTCAGCAATCGCGAAGCCGCCAGCATTATCAGCATCTTCATGATCGCCTTCACCGTGGCCGGCGCGTTACTGGTGCGTTTCTTCGGCCGCCGATTGGGCGTGCGCCACGATATGCAAGGCCATCATGCGCCGGCCTTCCGAAACTGATCTCTAAGAGCGTGCGTCCCGCGGCCGTTCCGGTTTCCGCTGTCACGAGAAATCATTCATCGCCACCGCTTCGTATGCGCTTTGGTTTGATCGCTCTCGCCGGTATCTCTCTCCTGATCGCGCTTTGGAGCGGCTTGACCCGCTTGGGTTGGGACCTGCCAAAACCGAACGTCGACTTCGATTCCCTGCATGGCCCGCTGATGACCGTCGGTTTTCTCGCCACGATAATCGGCTTGGAGCGCGCGGCGGCCGTCGCGCGCCGCTGGGTTTACGCCATACCGCTCTTGAATCTCCTAAGCATAGTCGTGTTGCTGATCGACGCGCCGCCGCCGTTGATCGCGTTGCCGGCTATCTTCGCGGCTTTTCTGCTCGTGCTTTTTTTTGCTGGGCTTTACCGGCTTCACCCTGCTGAACACTTTATCGCAATGGCGCTCGCCGCCGCGGCTCTCTGCGTCGGCCATGGGGTATGGTTCGCCGAAGCGCCGCTTTCCCAGGTGACTCCCTGGTGGAGCGGTTTTCTGGTTCTGACCATCGCCGGCGAGAGACTCGAGCTCACGCGGGTCCGCCGCCCGCCTGGTTCCGTCCGGCTGCAATTTTGGCTCGCCGTGGCCATTGTCATCGTTGGTCTGACGGTTTCACTTTTCTCGCTGTTTCTGGGCGTGCGCATCGCCGGAGCCGGTCTCGTCGCTTTGGCGCTTTGGTTGCTCCGCTATGATCTGGCTTGGCACAATTTGCGCCAAGCGGGGCTGCCTCGATTCATGGCGGGCTGTCTCATCGCCGGCTATCTGTGGTTGGCCGCGAGCGGTTTGTTGTGGTTGACTTTCGCTCCTTTCTTTGCCGCCGGTCCGGCTTACGATGCCATGCTCCACACGCTATTCGTTGGCTTTGTTTTCTCGATGATCTTCGCTCATGGGCCGATCATTCTGCCCGCCATTACCGGTTTCAAGCTGCCGTTTCAACGCGGCTTCTACTTTCACGCCGCGCTGCTGCACGTCGGTTTGGTTGTCCGCGTCGCCGGTGATTTCAGCGGGTTTTCCTGGGCTCGAAAGTGGGGCGGCGCGATAAACGCGCTGGCGATCATCGTCTTTCTACTGAATAATCTGCGCGCGCTGAAACTTGCCGATCGAAGATAGTCCGTGCCGGAGTGTGATGGGAGGAGATTTAAAAGTCATGGACGCTTGTCAAGGAGCGCATGGCTGCGTCGAAGAAGTTACTTTTTTCGCCTTCGAAAATACCATGGTTGCTTTTTCCGCTCGTCTGCAATACTGAGACCTATCATCTTTACGGGAGGCGTTTATGGCCGGCCCCAACGTCGCCGATACCATCATCGAATATCTGGTTTCACAGAAGGTGCGCCATGTTTTCGGCGTGCTTGCGCACACGCTGTTTCCCATCGGCGATGCCATCGCCAGACGCCCGGAGATCAAATTCATCAACGCGCAGCACGAAGGCGGCGCCGGTAACATGGCGCTCGGTTACGCCCGCGCGACGAAAAAGCCCGCGGTGTGTTTGGTATCGGCCGGCGGCGGCGCGACCAATATCGTTACTGCCGTCGCCCAGGCGCACAAAGAATCCGTGCCGTTGTTTGTGATTTCGTCCGATATCGATACCGCCGCGGCCGCCAAGGGAGCCTTCTCCTCGTTTCACGGCATGGAGCATGTTCGATTGTTTCAACCCATTACCAAACAAAGCGCCAAGCTCGAGCGCGTCGAAGAGATCGGCGCGCAGCTCGACTCGCTCTTCCGCCAGACCACGCGCGGGCGCAAAGGACCGGTGTTTTTTATCGTTCCGGAGGATTTTCAGCATGCCGCGCTCCCCGAACCGGTAAGCTTCACGCCGACCGCCGATCCGGCCGCGCCGGCGATGGACGCGCGCGCCGCTGAGGCCGCCGTCGATCTGCTGCTGCAAGCCCAAACACCTGTCGTGCTCGCCGGCACCGGCGTCGATTGGGCGGGCGCCCGCGAAGAAGTTCGCGAACTCGCCGAGCTTCTGTCGCTGCCGGTCGCCGTGAGCTACACGGCAAAAGGAGTATTCCCGGAAAATCATCCGCTCGCTCTGGGATGTCTCGGTTTCGGCAGCCGCCCCTACGCGCGGAAATTTTTTCAGCAGGCTGATTTGATTCTTGCCCTCGGCGCGACTTTCAGTGAAGGCACGACTATGCGCTTTGGCCATGAAATCATTCCCGACAAAGCCAAGATCGTTCAGATCGACACCGATCCCGATGAATTGGGCCGCAACTATCCGACCTTTTTGTCGATCCAGGCGGACGCCCGCATCGCCGTGCGCGCGATCATTGACGCGGTGAAAAGACGGCAGCCGAAGGAACCCGCCGACGGCCGCGCCAGAGCGCAAGCGATTCAACAAGCACGGCAAGCCTGGAAAGCCGAGCTCGAGCAGAGAACCGCCAAGGGCGGATTAACCTATGAATCCGTCATGAAGGCGCTCAACCAGCTGCTCAGCGGGAAAGAGATCCTCACCACCGCTGGCATGACCGGTGACACGCTGCGCGGCATCGACGCGCAAGCACCGATCATCCACGCCGGCGAGTTTCGCGCCATCGGCACCGCTTTGGCGACGGCCTACGGGGTCAAGATCGGCCGCCCCGAAGCGCGCGTGATCTGCGTCACCGGCGACGGTTCGTTCATGATGGAACAGCAGGAACTGGCCACCGGGCGTTATCACAATATTCCGGTAATGGTGTTGATCCTGCGCAACAACGCCTATGGCGGCATGAAGCGCGACCAGCAAAAGAGTTACGGCGGCCGCATCATCGGCACCGAACTCTTCATCCCCGATCTGGCTAAACTCGCCGAACTCTACGGCGCCAAGGGTTACAGCGTAACCAAGCAAGAACAGTTGGCTCCGGTTTTTAAAGAAACGCTCGGCAAAGACGAGTTCTCGATTGTTGATGTGAAGCTGGATTAGCTCTTTTGCCGTTGCTAGTTTCTGAGGAAGAATTGTGTAACGACAGGTACATGAATGACTCTGTGTGCTCTGTGGTTGAAGTAATTCGCATCTTACAACCGTTCATCGATGACGATTTTAGGGGGATTTCATGGGCCGAGTCACGGGCAGTCATCTCATTTGCAAAGCGCTCAAGCTTGAAGGCGTCAAGAATATTTTCGGCCTGGCCGGCGATCATATCTTGCCGCTCCTCGATGTGATGTCGGATCAAGACTTCCGCATCATCGACACGCGCCACGAGCAGGCGGCGGTCCACATGGCGGATGCGTGGGCGCGCCTGACCGAGCAGCCGGGCGTGTGCATGTACACGACCCCGGGTTTCGCCAATGCCATTCCGGGCTTAACCAATGCGCTGCATACCGAAGCGCCTGTGCTTTCCATCGCGGGTTCGGCCGATACGCACGACCTCGGACGCGGCGCGCAGCAAGAAATCGATCAAATTCACATGGCTGCGCCAGTCGCCAAAGGCTCATTTCTGGTCGACAACGCGAAACGGATTCCGGAGTTCATCGCGCGGGCCACTCGCCTGGCCTTCAGCGGCCGGCGCGGTCCGGTGCACTTGACGATCCCTATAGACATTCAGGAACAGAGCGTCGATGAGGATGAAGTCGTCTTCATCGAGCGCAACGCCTATCGCCCGCAAGCGCCGCAATGGACCGATCCCGCTCTGGCGCGCCAAGCGGTCGCGCTGTTAAACCAAGCGCAAAGGCCGCTGCTCGTAGCCGGGACGGCCGCCGGCTATACCCTTTCCGGCGAATCGTTGCAGCGCTTCATCGAAACGACGCGCTTGCCCCTCGTCACCGAAGAACAAGCGCGCGGCCTGGTCGGCGATGATCATCCCTATGTATTCGGCTATTTCGAGCGCGGCCTCAATCGCGCCGCAGCCAAAGTGCGCGACGCCGATGTCGTCGTGATGCTCGGACGCAAGCAAGACTTCATCATCGGCTTTTGCCGCCCGCCGCACGTCGCCGCCGACGCCAAGATCATTCAGATCGATCCTTCCCCGATGGAGATCGGACGCAACCGCGGCGTCGATGTCGGCATGGTCGGCGACGTCGCGAGCATCGTCGAACAGATGACGAAGGAGGCGGCAAACTATCGGTGGAAAGAACTGCCCTGGATAGAAGAGCTGCGCGCCGTGCGCGCGGCGCAAGCCGAATGGGCGGAGAAGCTGATTCAGCGCACGGCGCCGATGCACGCGCTCTACGTCCACAAAACGCTAAAATCCATTCTCGAGCCCGACGATTGCTTGATCTTCGATGGCGGCGATTTCTGCCATTTCGGCCGCTCGTACCTGCCGGCGCTCAAGCCTAAGCGTTGGTTGAACGTGTCGAGCCTGGGGATGCTGGGGTCGTCTTTGCCCTCCGCTCTGGCGGCGAAGGTCGCGTATCCCGACTCCCGTGTGTTCGTGCTCAGCGGCGACGGCGCTTTCGGTTTCAACGGCATGGAATTCGACACCGCGGTGCGCCATAAGCTCAATGTGGTCGAGATCGTCGGCAACGATGCCGCCTGGGGCATAGACCGGCAAATACAACTCGGCCTCTACGGCCGTCCGGTGGCGACCGATCTCTTGCAGACCCGCTATGATCAGATGGTCCAGGGTTTGGGCGGCTACGGCGAGTTCGTCGAGAGCGCGACCGACCTGGAACCGGCCCTGCGCCGCGCGTTGGCCAGCGGTAAACCCGCCCTGCTCAACGTCGCCATCGAACGCGCCATCAGCCCGCGCGCCGAAGCGGCCATCGGCCGGCGCAAAGCCGCGGCGCCAAAATAATCCGCGTCACGGGTGCCGTGTCGCTCCGCCAGCCTTTTCCTAAGCGTCACGCCGAACGGTAACGCGATATCTGAAAGAGGAGTCGCGACTGCCCAACACGAGAACCCCTTCTGCACCATTAAAAAACACCGGCCCGGTGAGGCCGGACGGCCCGCCGACCTGTTGATCGTCTACCCAGGAACCGAGCGTGCTACCGCGGTCCACGACTCCCACCCGCCCTTGCTCTACGACAAAGGCAAGATGATGCCGGGAAATTTGCAGCGGCACAGCGTCAGGCAGCATCAGATCGTTATAGATGAGCGGATCCCCGCTCCGTCTGCCGATACGAAAAGGAAATTGGGTAATCCGAAAAGGAGTTACCGGCAGAGCCCCGGCGGCCCGCGGGGTTATGCCCTCGAGCATCACAGCAAGCCGCCCGCGGGAAGAGACTGCTGCCGCCGGCTCAAAGGCAGCTCGCGGTCGTTGAGAATCGGCTTTTTGGAGCTGCAAAATCATTGCATCCGCTTCGCGCAAGCGCTCGAAAAGAACCTTTAACAGGGCGAGCGCTACTTTGGGGTCGGTTTGAAAGCTGTTGAAAAAATCGTCCCGCCGCATCTCGCTTACCAAAGTCTCGGTCATCGCCGTAACGGTTGCGCTGCGGGGCTTCTCGTCAATCATGCTCATCTCGCCGAAGGTTTCCCCGACGCCGAGGTAAGCCAAGTGAACATTTTTTCCGTCCAGTTTCTTGGTGACTTCGACCTGCCCCTGTGCGATGACGTAGGCCGTATCGCCCACGTCGTTTTCTTGAACGATCACTTCTCCGGCCTGATATCGGGTGAGTGTAATCACAATCGAGCCTCCATAGGAAAATCATCGCGCCAACGAAGCCGAATCATCAGGGCCACACCCGAAAACCTAGCTCCGAAAATGGAACCGCAATTCGACCGTCCTCGCGCGCCGGCACGCCTTGACAATTGAAGCCATCCCATAGGAAAAGAGCGACGGCAGAGATCAAAGTCATAGAATGGTACGCGCGTCAAGGAGCGCTCGCTTAGATGGGCGCAACAACCCGATGTGGTGCGGCGCTACATGCGGGCCTACGTCGAAGCCATTCATTATTTCAAAACGCGCAAGGAAGAAACCATCCAGATCATGCGCAAATATTCGCGCGTCGAGAACCGGCAGGTGCTTGAGCATACACAGGCATGGTTCACGCAAAACATGCCTGACTATCCGTATCCTCCGGTAGAGGGCTATCAGGTAGTATTGCAGGAGATGGCATCGAGCAACCCCAAGGCCGGCTCGCTCAATGCCAGAGAACTCGTCGATGCGCGCTTCGTTCAGGAACTCGCAGACAGCGGCTTCGTTGCGACCCTGGCAAAGAAATAGGCGAACTCAGGTGCCGCGGCCCCACAAACCGCAATAACGACGCACGCTGAAGGGCATCGCGCTCTTGTAATTTGGCCACTTCTCGTATTGAGGCAGCTGAAGTTCTTTTTCCGCCCCGGTTACTTAGCATTTCGCGGATCATTGACGGCGAGGAACTTCGGTTGATAAAGTGCGTCCATTGCCGTTTCCGTAGGTGATCGGCCTAGACGCAGGAGGTGACACATGGCGGTGGGACTCTCCCATGGCGGTTCCAATGTATATTCAGCGGCCGAGCGCTCGCGCCAACTTTGGGTGGGCACCCAGGACGGCCTTGTGCTCTTCGAGCGCAACGAGCAGGGCTGGCGCGAAGCCCAGCGCAGCCTGCGCGGGCAGCACATCAGCTCGATCATCTTCGAAAAAACCAGCGGCACCATCTTCGCCGGCGCGTTTTTCGGTTCCATTCATGCGAGCGCCGACGGCGGCAAAACATGGGAACGTCGGGACAACGGCATGCCGATCCACGATGTCTACAGCCTGGCCTCCCATGTGGTGGACGGCATCGTGCGCGTCTATGCCGGGACCCAGCCGGCCCATCTCTTCGTCAGCGAGGATCTCGGCCTGCATTGGCGCGAACTACCGTCGCTGCGCGAGGTTCCGTCAGTCGACCAGTGGTCCTTCCCGGCCCCGCCTCACATCGCCCATACGAAATTCATCACCTTCGATCCGCGCGATCCTCGGGCGATTTACGCTTGCGTCGAGCAGGGGGCATTTTTGAAGAGCGATGATCTCGGCAAAAGCTGGCGCCAACTCAACACCGTCGGCCTCTACAAAGACAAAAATCGCCCGGTGGAGCATTTTTACGACGTCCATCGCTGCTTGATCGACCCGCGCGACCCGCAAAGCATCTACGTCACAGGCGGCGCAGGACTTTATGTCACCCGCACGGGCGGCGGCAGTTGGGAACGCTGGACGGCGCCGGATTGGGCGCCCGATGTGTATCCCGATGGATTCGTATGGAACCCGAAAAACCCTGACGTGATGTTCGTCGCCGCGGCCGAGCATAACCCGGTCACTTGGCGCAAGGCCGGAGCGGCGGCGCGCGCCGAAGGCAAAATCTATCGCAGCATCAACGGCGGCAAGGATTGGCAGCGGCTCGGCGGCGGGCTCCCGGCGAGCTTGAAACACGAATTCGGGGCGCTCTGCCTGGAAGAATCCGGCGGCGAGTGCGCGATTTTCGGCGGCACCACAGGCGGTCAAATATTCTGCAGCGAAGATAACGGCGAAAGCTGGACGCTCGTCGCCGACCAGCTCGCGCCGATCTCGAAGAAAGGGCATGAGAGGCTGTTAGCGGCGAGCTAGAAAACTCGGAAAATGACGGCAATAAAGTAAGTCAGATCGCCAGTCAACTTTCTAAACAATGCTGATCTCACCCGACAAACCGGGCGCGCTTGTTGCCGAGCGACTGCTCAAGCAGAGCGAAACCGACGCCGAGGCGACGCCAATGGACGCCGTGCTCGAGGCGGCGCGCTCCGGACGGTTTGACGACGATCAATGCTTTCGCCTCCTCGCCCGCCTTTGGACGCTCAAGCGCATGATGTATTACGTCTATGGCGGCTGGGCGCAGGGCATCAATTTAAACGAGTATCCCCCCTCCGCCGCTTATCTTTTTGGCAAACAGATCTACGATGACTCGACTCAAGAGATGCAACTCAGTGATGAGATGCTGCGGCGCCGCTGGGCGCGCACGCAAAAGCAGCTCTTCGCCCATCCCTATGCCCAGTTCGGCACCGCCACGCGCACCGGCTCCTATGTCTTCTGCTTGCGCGCCTTGGCAAACTACCCGCAGAACATCCGCATCGCCGCCCACAATCTCGGGCCCAAAGCGATTGAGCTGGCCTGGACCGAGAAATTCGCCCGGCTGTTTCCCGACGAATCTCTGCACGCGCTCTTTCAGAGCCAACTCACCGAGATCCGCAGCCATGTGCTGATGGGCAAATTCCAAACCGAAAAGTTCATTACTAAAGAAATTGACGCCGAACTGGCAAAGCGCCTCTGCGCCGAAACACGGCGCGATTATCTCTTTTATCTCGAGGAAACCGCCCGCTTCGTCCTCGGTCTCGAAGCGGAGAGGGCCGGCGAAGTCACCGTGCAGGCGGATATCGATTGACACCCATTGAGGAATTGGAATTTTTCCAACGACGGGAACCGCTCGAAGAGCTCCAATCGTTGCAAATGTAACGCACGATGAAAAAACCAGGTTTAAAAATTGCACACGATCAATGCACCGAGTGCCGCATGTGCTACGTGGTCTGCCGCGAGATACAGATCAACGCGGTGGTGGTCTCACCGACTTCACAGCACCTGTTGGAAATCGACGAGCGCTGCACCTATCCGGGCTGCACGGTGTGTCTGATGTATTGCCCGGCCGAAGGCTCGATCGTCGAAGCGGATACGGGCCGTTCGATGGTTCCGCCGCCGCCGGAAGCCTGGTCCGAACAGCGCCGCTGGCCGCGGCAACCTTGAACTAATGATGTATTAAACAGCCCGCTGATGATCGCTAGTTCGCCCAAGTAGCGCGAAGCGAGTATCGAGAGGTTTGAAGGGCTGGACGATTGGAACTCTTGGAACATTGGAACGGAGCTTAACGTGCACCCGATCTTGACTGATTTCTTGAACAAATGGGTCTACCCGACCGGTTTTACCGGTCCCGGCGTCGATTTCCGTCTGCGCCAGACCGAGCGCTGCCTGCCGCTTTGGGACAAGCTGGTCGTGCAGGCGATCAAAGCAGCGGAGACCGACCTGCGCTCGGGCAGCGACGAATACATAGCCGCCCGCGCGCGCGGCGGCTATGCCGCGGAGGGGCCGTTCATGTCGCTCAAGCAGATGTCGACCCAGATCCTATCGGTGGAAATCGCCGAACAGCCGCAGTTTATCGATCTCCAGCGCATGCGTGCGCGCCAGATCTGGGACGAGGTGAAGCATGGGCAGCTTCATGCCGATGTGCTGTTGCGCGGCGGCTTCATCAAACGCGAGGAAGAGTTGATGGACGACCCGCGCGCCAACACCCAGCCGAAGCTTTCTTATTTCGGCATGACGGCGATGTTCCCGCACATTCATCCGCTGGCCCGCGCCGGTCAGCATTACTACAACGAGTCCATGGCCTGCCTCGGCATCGCCGCGACGTTGAGCGTCATCGGTGACGACTTGGTGCGCCATCAACTGCGCAGCCAGGAAGCGGAAGAATTGATGCACTTCATGGAAGGGAAGTATCAGATCGACGCCTACGCGCTTACGCCCAAAGAGCAGAAGCCCATTGAAGAGGTTTTCGATTTCCTGCTCCGCCCCTGGGCCCCCGAACCGAGCCGCGCGCTAGGTGGAAATGCCTAACTCTCGTAAGGGAGGGTTTTCCACGAGGGCGAAAATGGCCATGAAAGTTCGCATCGTCGAAACGCTTTGCATCGCTTGCGGCCTTTGCCGCGAGGTCTGTCCGGAACGCGCCGTGCATCCGAAGATGCAGGACATCCATCACATGTACGAAGTGATCGCGAGCGAATGCACCGGCTGCGCCGAATGTCTCCCCTACTGCCCCGAACCCGGCGCCCTGCAGCAATATGAGAGCTATTAATCGAAATCTCTATCGGCAAAAACATTTTCAATTGCCGCTTTTCAGTTTTTAACCGTCTATGAAGGATCCTCGCACTCGGAGCCTCAGCGAAACCTGCCACCGCCGCGGTCCGAATCGGCCGCTGCACCGGCAAGGCGGCGGACCGAATTACCTGGAGAACGCGCTGGCGGCTGCCGCCGAGCCGTTCAAAGGGATCACCACGAATGGATTTCAGATTCCCGGATTGTTCGGTATCGAAAAAACCGGCGTTTCGACGCAGGCCATTAGAGAGGCGGCCGAGGCGTTTTTGCAATCGCTTAGCCCCGAACAGCGCGCCAGAACACTGTTTGCGGTAGACAGCGTCGAGTGGCGCAAGTGGAGCAACATCCATCCGACCCTGATGCGCCACGGCACGGCGCTTTTCGAGATGAATGACGATCAGCGCGATTGCGCGTTCGCCCTCTTGCGTGAAAGTTTGAGCCGGCAGGGTTTCGAAGAGGCGCTCGACCTCATGCACTTGAACGAAACCGTGCAGGAGATGACCGGCCGGCTTTCCGAGTATGGCGAAGACCTCTACTGGCTGAGCATCATGGGCGCGCCGTCGGCAAGCGAGCCGTGGGGCTGGCAATGGGACGGCCACCATTTGATCATTAATTATTTCGTTCTCGGCGATCAGGTGGTCGCGACGCCGACGTTTTTGGGCGCCGAGCCGGTCCATGCGAAGGTCGGCAAATACGCCGGCGTGCGCGCTTTCAACGACGATGAACATCGCGGCTTGGCCTTGTTCCGTGCCCTTTCGGAAGGGCAGCGCGCCAAAGCGGTCATCGCGCCCGAGACCGCCGGGCAAGATTTCACCACTGCGTTCCGCGACAATCTGGTTCTCGACTACGCCGGCATCCGCTCCGGGGCATTGTCAACGTCCCAACAGGAACTGCTGCTCAACTTGCTCGCTTATCATATCGGCCGTTTGCGTGACGCTCACGCGAACGTCAAAATGGCGGAGATAAAGAAGCATTTTAGTGACACTTATTTTTGCTGGATGGGTGATGGCTCCGAAGATGGCGTCTTTTATTACCGCGTGCAGAGTCCCGTCATCATCGTCGAATTCGATCACCAGCGCGGCATCGCGTTCCGCGAACATACCAAGCCGTATAAGGACCATATCCACGTCATCATCCGCACACCCAACGGCAACGACTATGGAAAGGATCTATTGCGCTTGCACTACCAGCAGGGCCATCACGCGACTTCCAGGTGACGGCTCGGGAGTAACGGAACAATTATCACCACGGAGCACATTGGAGAAAAGAGTTCGAGATTTGTGCGCGAGCATCGCGCGCAAACCATTACCTCCGTGCTCTCTGTGCCCTCTTATGAAAATAGTTTTCTCACTTTGATCGACCAGTACAAGAAATCCCCCTCTTTCACCCTTTGGCAAAGGGGGACGAAAGGGGGATTTTCATGCGCGGTGTTGTACGGACAGGTACATGAATTACTCTGTGGTAAAATTCATATTTCAAATCATTGCAAATCTGTAGCCGAGGGTCAGATCATGAATCACTTCGTAGTGAGCTGTTTCGCTGCGCGCGACTACTGTTAGGAATTGGAGGTTCCATGACCGTCGGGATTCACGGCTTTCTTTGCATCGCTCTCTGTGCATCGTTTTGCACCACTACCGCCCACGCAGAAAAGATTCGCACCAGCATTCCCGGCGCCAATCTCAATTACTTGAGCGTCTACAGCGCCGACGAGCGGAAATTCTTTCGCGATGAAGGGTTCGAAAATGAAACCATTGCCATCGGCGGACCGGCGGGCATCGCGGCATTGGTTAGCGGCGACGTCGATTTCAGCGGCGCCGGCGGCAGCGGACTGCGCGGCGCCGTGCGCGGCGCGCCGCTCAAGGCGATCTTTTATCAAACGGAGAAACCGACCTGGTATCTGGTGGTTCATCCAAGCATCAGCCGGGGCGCCGACCTCAAAGGCAAGAAGATCGGCGTTGCGCTGATCGGCGACAGCGAAGACCGCTTCATCACACTGTTCGCCGAACGCTCCGGCGTCGCGCCGAAGGAGATCACCAGAATCTCCTTGGGAACCGGCATTACCGACAAAATTCTCGGACTGAAGAGCGGCGCGGTTTCGGCCGTGGTCCTCGATCCCGCCGGCACCGTCGCCGCTGAACGAGAAGGCCTGCGCAAGCTCGTTTTCATGGGCGACATTTTCACCCTGCCCTTCCAAGGTTATGTCGTGACGCACCAAAAACTCGCCGAAAATCCGGCGCAGGTTAAACGTTGGATACGGGCCATGACACGCTCGCTGCTGTTTATCCGCGAGCGGCCCGAGGACGCCGCCGACATCGCCATGCGCCGCTTGCGCATAAGAAACATCACTAAGCCCATGTTGGTGGAAGCCATCCGCAGCTACACGCGCGCCTTTCCGGCCGGTGTGCCCGGCGTACCTTCCGCTGACGGCGTGAAAAGCATCCTCGAAAACGAGCTGCGCATCCCGCTCAAACTCGACAAGCCACTGATCGCCGAGAATTTCTTTGACCTGCGCTGGGCCGAGGAAGTGCGCAAAGAGTTTGAGACCAGATAAGAAGCAATCGGATTCGGAAAGTTAACCGCAAAGAGCACAAAGAGCGCAAAAAATTGGGTTCGAAATACGACTTTGCGCCTCTGCGGGAGAAATGCTTTGAAAGTTTTATCGAGGTGGTAATATGTTCGACTTCGAAGGTAGGCAAATTCCGAGCGAGTTAAAAGAAATCGTCGATCCCAAGCGCACCGTGTTGCTCGTCTGGGACATGCAGAACGATCAAGCCGGCGGATCGTTCAACAAAGAAGCGCTCATCCGCAATGCGCCGCCGCTCATCGCCGCGGCGGCCAAAGCGGGCATCAAAACCGTCTACACGCGCCAGACGCCTTTTCTCTGGAAAGACGAAGCCGCCACCTGGATACGCCGGGCGATGAAGAACGAGAAGGTCGATCATCCGAGCAAGCTCAAACCGCGCCGCCTGCACGGCAGCTTCGGCTGGAACATCATGGAGCCGTTCAAGCCCGGCGAGAGCGACGTCGTCATCGACAAGCGAAGACCGAGCATGTTCGTCGGCAACGAATTCGAAACCATCATGCATAACATCGGCGCCACCACAGTCATCATGATCGGCTGCACCACCGATGGCGGCGTCGAGATGACCGTGCGCGAAGGCCACAACCGCGGCTACTTGATGGTGATCGTGCGCGATTGTGTCGGGACCTACACCGAAGAAGGCCACAACGCCGCGCTCAAACGCATCGAGCGCTTCGCCGATGTCGTGGAGTCCAAGGAGTTGATTGAGATCTGGCAAGGTTAAACTGAAAAAAATATTGCGCGAATCTATTTTGGCCGCTTGAAAAAAAAGGAAAACCTATGAGCACAGCCCACGGTAAGCAGGCCCTGCATGTAGCGACCTTCTCCGGCTGGTATCGTTTCGAGCAGCACGGCAAAGACCTCGTTCAAACCAGGCGCGATTTGAGCTACTGGACGCTCACCTGCATGGCCGTCGATGAAGACGATCGGAAAACGATTTACGCCGGGACCGAACACTCGGGGCTTTTTTACACCAAAGACGCCGGCGCCCACTGGCATCGAGCCGACCCGCAAGTACCGAAAATGTTTCTCTACTCCGCGCTGGCGCTCGACGGCGGCGTCATGGTCGGAACGATTCCGTCGGCTGTCTATCGCAGCAACAACGGCGGCTGGGAAGAACTGGCCGGCGTGCGCCTGCACAGCGCGGGGGCGACTTTTCCGCCTAGCCCCGAGTTACAGTCGCGCACGCGCTACTTGACGTACGAGCCGGGAAACAAAAAGCGTCTTTACGCCGGCATCGAAGTCGGCGGCATGGTGTTGAGCGACGACGGCGGGCGCGCTTGGGAGCCGTGCAACGAGGGGCTCACCGACATGGACATCCATGAGATCCTCGCATCGAGGCAGCACAGCGGCATGGTTTTTCTCGCCTGCGGGGAGTCCTGCTTCCGCAGCCGCGACCGCGCCGCCCACTGGGAAAATATTTCTCCGAAGGATCACGACTACGGCATCTCGGTCGCCGAAGACAAAAACGGTGTGATCTACGTCGGCGCGGCGCGCGGGCGGCCGAATCTATGGGTGCGCGAACAAGGTGCGATGGCCGTGATCCTGCGCAGCGACGACAAAGGCGCGAGCTGGCAAACCGTCATCGACCACTTGAATGGCGGCGTCATGCACTTCTGTCCGATGCCCGACGGCACCGGCATGATTGCCGGCACTTCGGACGGCACCTTGCTCCGGGTCGACGACAGCGGCGCGCGACAGGTTGCCAGCGGTTTACCGTTTGTTACATCCGTCGCGCTGGGAGCGTGACAAAAATTGTCTGGAAAATCGCATTCGCCCATGAAGCTTTATACCTTTTTTCGTAGCTCCGCCTCTTACCGAGTGCGCATCGCGCTCAATCTAAAGAATCTCAGCTACCAACAAGCCGCCATTCATCTGCGCCGCGGTGGCGGCGAACAGCTCAAGCCGGAATATCGGGCCATCAATCCCCAGGCGTTGGTGCCGGCGCTCGAAGATGGCGGGCGGATACTGACTCAATCCTTGGCAATTATCGAGTATCTGGAAGAAAAATATCCCGACCCGCCGCTCTTGCCGAAGGGCGCCGCAGACAGGGCGCTCGTGCGCAGCATGGCGCTCGTGATCGCTTGCGAAGTGCACCCGATCCAGAACCTGCGCGTTCTCCAATATATTAAAGCGGCCTACAGTCAAACCGACGAACAGGTGAACCGGTGGGCTCAGCACTGGATCGATCTCGGCCTCTCGGCGCTTCAGGAAATGATCCTTGCGCAGCCCACCCAGGGTCCATTTTGTTTCGGCGCCACGCCCACGTTGGCGGACATCTGTCTAGTTCCCCAACTGGCTAACGCGCGCCGCTACGGCTGCGATCTTTCGAAGTATCCGACGATTTTGGCGATCGAGAAGAATTGCAGCGCGATTGCCGCCTTCGCCAATGCCGCCCCGGAAAAACAGCCGGATGCCGAATGAGAGTTACGGGTTACCAGTTACGAGTTTCGGGTTACGGGTTACGAGTTCTTGGGTCATGACATCTTCCGTTTGAGTTGAGCTGGGTAGACGACCCGGAACCCGGAACCTGAAATAACTCCTGATCCCGAATGAGAGTTACGTGTTGCGGGTTTCGAGTTACGAGTTCTTAGATCTAATATCTTCCGGTTCGAGTTGAGGCTGGGTAGACGACTTGAAACCCGAAACAACTCCTGATCCCGAATGAGAGTTACGGGTTACCAGTTACGAGTTTCGGGTTACGGGTTACGAGTTCTTGGGTCATGACATCTTCCGTTTGAGTTGAGGTTGGGTAGACGACCCGAAACCCGGAACAACTGCTGATCATGTTCCTGCTCAAACAGTTCCTCAAAGCGCTGCTGCTGCCGCCGATGTGCTGGCTGTTGCTGCTTCTCGCAGTTCTACTTTTTTGGCGGCGGCCATGGGCGCGCAAGCTTTTGCTGGCCACCGTCCTGTTGATCTTGGCGCTGCACAGCGGTCCGGTGAATTACGCGCTCCGTTATCCCTTGGAGTCGCGCTACCCGCCGTTAATCGACCCCAGGAAGGCCGGCAGTTATGACGCCATTGTGGTTTTAACCGGTGGCAGCGTGGCGGCTCGCGGTTTGATCCCGTTTCCGTCCGTCGATGAAAATATGTTTCGCCGCCTTGACGAAGCCTGGCGTTTGTACCGGATTCAACCCAAGCCTATTATCATCACTGGCGGCCATGTCGACCCGTTTACGTCGCCGCGGGACGAAAACAAAATTGCTCGCGATTTCTTGATTCGCTGGGGCGTACCCCCAAACCACGTCCTGGGAGAAGAAAAATCCCGGGACACGTTTGAAAACGCTTTGGAGACTCGGAAGGTTCTACAGAAACATGGTTGGAAGCGTTATCTGCTCGTCACCTCGGCATTGCACATGCCGCGCAGCATGCTGGTTTTCGCCAGCCGTGTGCCCGAGCCGATTCCAGCGCCAGGCGATTTTTCCGTCGGAGAAGTCGAAATCACGCCATTCGCGTTTTTCCCGACCGCCGGGGCTGCGCAACGCAGCTACACAGCGATCCACGAATATGTCGGCTTGTTGAATTACTACTGGCGCGTGCATTTCTCCACCGATTGACTCGGAATTTTTGACCCGTACCATTCAATCAGCGTAAGCTGCTGATACAGAACTAGAGAGACCGACCCATGTTGTCACGCGAAGAGAACGATCTGTTGACGCTTGTGGAGAGAGATCGTCCTATGGGCAAGCTCATGCGCAGCTACTGGATTCCAGCGCTGCTCGCGTCAGAGATTCCCGAACCCGACTGCGCGCCGGTGCGTGTGCGCTTGCTCGGGGAAGATCTCGTCGCTTTCCGCGACAGCCAAGGTCGTGTCGGGCTGCTCGACGAGCATTGCGCACACCGGGGCACATCGCTGTTCTTCGGCAGAAATGAAGAGTGTGGGCTGCGCTGCATTTACCACGGTTGGAAATACGACATCGATGGCAAGGTGCTCGACACGCCGGCCGAGCCGGCGGGCAGCACGTTGAAAGAAAAGGTGCGCCAGACGGCTTACCCGTGTAGAGAAGCGGCCGGGATTGTCTGGACCTTCATGGGGCCGAAAGAAAATCAGCCGCTGCTCGCTGCGTACGAGTGGATGAGCATGCCGGCGGAAAAACTCTACGTCAGCAAATCAATCCAAGATTGTAGCTGGCTTCAAGGGCTTGAAGGCGAGTGCGACTCGTCGCATTTGTCGTTTCTGCATCGGTCCTTCACCGGCGAGCGGCCGCGCGGTGGCGGCGACGGCGCGCTCTACGCCGCCGACATGGCGCCCGGCCTCGAGGGTATCGAGATGGATTATGGCGTGCGCATGATTTCGTGCCGCCGCGTTGCCGCCGACACGATTTATCTGCGCGTCTCCAACATCGTCATGCCCTGTCATGGCTTCATTCCTACCGGCGGCGTCAAAGGCAATCCCGAAGGCTACACGATCCACTCCCATGTGCCCATCGATGACCATCACAGTATGCGCTACAACATTCACTTCCGCCGCAACCGTCCCATCGAAGCCGAAGAGCGGCAGCACGAGGAAGAGATCGGCTCCGATTTCAAAAAAGTTCGCAATCTGCACAACGACTATCTCATCGACCGGGCCAAGCAGAAGCGGGAGAACTTCACCGGCATGGGACCGATTTTCATGGTTCACGACGCCTGCGCCACCGAAACCATGGGGCCGATCTATGACCGCACGCAGGAACATCTCGGCATCAGCGATCGGACCGTCATCGCGGTGCGCAAGTTCCTGCTGCGGGCAGCCCGCGCCGTTGCCGCGGGCGAGGAGCCTCCCCACGTGATCCGCAGCGAAGCAGAGAACGACCTGCGCCACGTCGCCTGCATCGCCACCCAGATTCCGTCAAGCCGCGATCCCGCGCAATACGTCGTTGACGCCCTGAAAAGCGAAAGATATTGGGAGTATTCCGGCTAGAAACTTCTACGCGTGCATTGTTTTTTTGCCCGCAAAGCGGGGGAGGATACGAAGAACGCGACGCCTCAGCAGAGTTTGCGGTCGAATTCTTCCGAGATCGACTCGAAACCAGAAACCCGAAACTCGGAACCCGTAACCATTCTTATCCCCGCCCCAACTCCTGCGAGCGCCGCGTCGCATGAACCACCGCGTCCATCACGATGCCGCGAAATCCTTTTTGTTCCATGGCGTAGAGGCCGGCGATGGTGGTTCCGCCCGGGGAGGTGACTTCATCTTTCAGCTCGCCCAGATGCTTCTTTCCGTCGAGCGCCATCTTCGCCGCGCCGTAGACCGTCTGGATCGCGAGCTTTAACGAGACATCGCGAGCCAAGCCGGCCTGGACGCCGCCATCGGCGAGGGCTTCCATGAACAGAAACACATAAGCCGGGCCGCTGCCGCTCAATCCGGTCACCGCATCGAGGTATTTTTCCTCAACCATCATGCCGACCCCGAAGCTGTTGAGAATGGCGCCGACCTTTTCCAAATCCGCCGCCGTCGCATGGGCGCCGCCCGCGTAGCCGGCAGCTCCGGCGCCAACCACACAACTGATGTTCGGCATGACCCGGACGACGCGCGCGCCTTGGGCCAATCCCGCTTCGATGCGCGCCAAGGGCACGCCCGCAGCTACCGATACCAAGAGTTTTTTCGTACCGAGCTTCTTGGCGATTTCCCGCGCTACCAGATCGACGATTTGCGGTTTGACCGCAAGGATGACGATATCGGCGAAGTCGCAAAGCTCGCCGTTGTCCGCGGTCACCCGGATACCGAGCTCTCGTGCGGCCGCCTGCCGAAGTCCCTCGGCGACGTCGCTCGCGATCACGTTGTCTTTTGCCGCCAGTCCGGCGCGGATAACGCCGCGCGCGATCGCCGAACCGATTTTTCCCGCGCCAATCACGCCGATTTTTTCGCTCAACACAGGAGCCTCCTTATGCAGCAATCCGCGCCAGCATAAAACGCCGCGCCAACAACTTCAAAGGCCAGAATCGGGTAGGAGGGACAGACCGTGAGGTCCGTCCCGTCCTCCCACACCACCGGACGTACGGTTCCGTATCCGGCGGTTCAAGCCGTCTTTAAGACACGGCGCCTCTGATTTAACAGTGAAACA